>Ga0310811_10014269_pt1 | contig 10352 bp, 5 predicted proteins | sample YCmetagenome_FD_207642 | JGI IMG/M metagenome (GOLD analysis project Ga0310811, IMG submission 207642) | Soil microbial communities from experimental microcosm in Duke University, North Carolina, United States - YC | ecosystem: Engineered > Artificial ecosystem > Soil microcosm > Unclassified ... | reverse complement strand
GTTGCCGGCGCCGAGGTCACGCGAGTCGGCGAAGGGCTGGTCGTGACGTTCGCGAGCGGCCTGCTCTTCGACTTCGACTCCGACCGATTGCGCGCCGAGTCGAAGACGAATCTCGACAACCTGGCCAAGAGCCTGTCGGACTTTGGCGACTCGAAGCTACTGCTCGTCGGACACACCGACGACGTCGGCACCGACTCGTACAACCTCGATCTCTCGCGTCGTCGCGCCGCCGCGGTCGCGGACTATCTGATATCGCGTGGGGTGCCCGCCGCCCGCATCGCGACGTCTGGTCGCGGCGAGGCAGAACCCGTCGCGCCGAACGACACCGACTCGGATCGTCAGAAGAACCGGCGCGTCGAGGTCGCGATCTCGGCCGGCGACAAGATGAAGGCGCAGGCGAAGGCGCAGGCCGGCCCGGGCGAGTGACCCACGCCCTACTCTCGCGACTCAGTTCTCTCGCTTGATCTGCGCGAGTCGCGCGAGTGCGGTGAGCTGGCTGCTGTTCCGAACCGGCATCCGAAAGCCGCGCCCCTCGGCGTAGTGGGGCGCGGCATCGATCAGCTCGAGAACACTCGCCGAGAGCCGAGCCGCGTGTGCCGCGGCAACGGCCTTCTCGCCAAGGGCAAACGAAACGAGAAACTGGTTCTGCTGCGGCGTCATGTACATGATCACGCGGTCCTTGTGCACGACGCGAAGGCTCCAGCCCGTGCTGAATTTCCAGAGCTCGGTTACGGGTTGGATGCGTTCAGCCACTAACGCGAGAAGCCTGTTCCAGGATGCGTACGCCTTCCCCAGAACGGCGCGCAACTGGTCGTCCGTCGGCGACCGGGCCTTGTCGTCGAACGCGCTCAGGGCCATGAGTCCGCGTCCTGGGGCAGCGCCTCGTAATGGCTCATGGTCGTCTGGCCGATGTGGTCATCCTGCTCACGAATATCGCGGCACGAAGTACCAGGCGTCAGGCCGCCCGGATCGGCGCAGCTGATAGGGTTCGATATCCGAACAGCGCGATGCGCCGCATCAGGCGCCGGCGAGAGGGTGTTGCGTCGGGAGAGCTCGGCGCGGCTGATAGCGTTGCAACAATTGGGACGCGGATCTGACGGATTGAACTGATCGAACCCGGTGGGGCGAAGGTTTCGTCTTGCGAGAGCTGAGAACGGTTTTGATTGGAACGGCCGCTCAGGAGGCCACCAGGATAGAAGCCGGCCCGAGCGGTCGTGCCCAACAAAACGATCGTGCGGGGTCCCATCACCCGTCGGAACGCCTGCCACCGCAACTCGGTGTACATGATCACCCGCCCGCTGCGTCGGCGAATGCCTGTGTACACCAACGCTGGAGCCTGGCGCGGCCATCAGCCCGAGACGCCCGATCGCCCCACGGGGCGAACGCCACCCACGCCGGTCCGATGTCGGGCGCGGCAACGCCGCCGTCGGCGAGCGCCGCGTCGCGGGACTCCGGCGACAGGCGGAACGCAAGCCCCCGCTGGCCGAACGCGATCGCGAAGATCTGCCACGCATCCGTGCGTAAGACCACGTAGGCAAGCTGCGCAAAGGACGGCGAGTACGCGCGCGCCTCGGGAATGCCCTCGCCGAGCGCCAGCAGCAGCGATCCGACGTCCGAGTGCGCGAACGGATTCGACCGGCGCACGAACTCGAGCACGTCCTCGTTTCCAGCCACGTGGAAGCGGGCGTCGGTGAGGTCGATCAGGAACTTGCCGGCCATGGTTCATCCATTCGCGCTAGGGCGCGGTGTCGTCGACGACAGCGATTGCGTCGATGGAAAAGAGGAGCCCGCGTGGCAACTGCACGATCGGCGCGGAGCGCACGGGTGGCGCGACGGGAAAGAATTCGGCGAACAGTGCGTTCAGCGTCGGGAAGGCCGCCGCGTCGCAGATGAAGCACGTCACCTTGATCACGCGCGCGAGACGGCTGCCCGCATCCTCGAGCACCGCGCCGAGATTGACGAACGCCTGGCGCGCCTGCGCTTCGAACGTGTCGCCCGCCACGGCGCCGGTCGTCGGGTCGATGCCCGGCTGCCCCGCGGTGTAAACGAGATTGCCGACGCGGATGGCCTGGGAGTAGGGGCCGATACGCGGCACGCGCGGGCTTTCGACGACTTCGTGCGGGAGTGCCATCAGAGGTTTCTAAGGAGTAGGGATGACGGCTGGAAGCCGAAGATGGATCAGGATCGCCGAGCACAGAGCTGGACCACTAGCTAACGCATGCGACCCGCCGCCGCCGGACAACGCCAGCGCGCGCGACCGTGCCGGCGGCAACCGTAGCGCCCCAATAGGCCGCTGCAGCGAGAGCGCAGAGCTCCAACGCAAACCGCAGCGCGAGGTTCACGGCCCTCAGGCTGTCCATTCGGGTAGGCTCGGATTTGGCGAATGCTACAGCGCCGGCCGGACCCCGTCCACGCGGTTCAGCACCAGTGCACACAGCTGCTCGAGCCGGCCAAAGTACTCGGCCGCGTCGCCGCGGAACCGGGGCAAGACGCCGAGGAGCTCCGTCCGACAGGCGCGCAACACGCCGACCTCCCGCGAATCGAGCACCCCCGTCGCGAGAAAGACCTGGACGCACGCGGATGCCTCGTCGTCCAACAGCTCGAGGTCGACCCCATCGCGCACGTCGCGTGGTATGCGATCGGGGAACGGGAGACTGTCGAACTCGGACCAGAGTTGTTCCAGCATGAGGGTCGTAATAGCACGCCCAAATCGATCACGAAAGGGCGCTCGGCTTGGCGCATTCGCACGGGATTCGCACCGATTTGCATGCCTCACCTGCGAGCGACGCGAAACGCACGACGCCGTAAGCGTGCCAAGAGAATGGTAGTTAACGAGTTATAAAAAAGCGTAGCTGGCCCGGCCGTTGCTTTCGGGAGGCCCACTCCTCGCCCCACCTTCCACACCGGAGAACATCCCGTGCCGGCCAGCTATTCATCAGGCGTCCGCGCTGTCATCGCGGCTGCCCGAAACCCCACATCCGACCTGGCTCCCATTGTCGACCGTCATGCCTCACGGATTCTGCTCCTGTTGGCGGCAATCATCGCATTCACGGCGCCGGTCGCCGCTCAGACCAAGCCGCTGACGATCACCGGCGTCAGTCCCGGACTGACGGTGACCGCGAACAACGGAACCAGCACCACCGTGCGGGTGAGCTGGACGATCAAGAATACCGGCACCACCTCCACATACGTGTTCGTGGAGGCGGACTGCGGAGGCTGGTGCAACGGCGGTGGCGACCTGGCCGGCTACGTCACGGCAATCGTGCCGGGCCAGACGATGACGTACGACTTCTACCCGTTCTTCACATCGTCATCGCCAACGACGAACACCGTGTCGCTCGTGGTCCGTACCATGGTGACGGCAAGTGTCAGCGACATGGCCTACGCATTCCTCGATCGATCGACCATGAGCGCGACGTTTGCTTCGGCCGCACCCACAATTGCGATCACACCGGCAGCCGGCACGGTCGTGACGAGTTCGCCGGTCCCGCAACTCAAGGTCGACTGGTGCGATCTCAACGATGCAATCGTGCAGCACGATGTGAGCTGGCAAGGACAGGCGCTGCCGGATGCGTACGTCGCCACAACGCGCTCGGGCTGCTTTGCCGCGGGCACCTCGACGTACAACAACCTCGCGATCACCCCAGGTACGCAGAATGCCGTGGCCACGGCGCGCGACGCCACCGGCTTGATCGTCACCGCGACCTCGGCGATCACCTTCACGCCGCCCGTGACTGCGTATCAGCCGAACGTGACGGCGACGGCGGGCCGCCACGCACTGCCTGGTCCAGCCGCTGTGCAAGCAACCGACACGTTCACCGTCAAGAACGTTGGTCTTTACGCGGCGAGATACGCGTTGTCCACGACGTGCGAGTCGACGACGACGTTGACCGGATGCTACCAGTCCGCCAACGAGGTCTTGGTCAATCCCGGCGCGTCACAGAGCGTCGTCGTGAATTATACGCGCTCGGGAGCGCTCGACTATCCGGATACTCTCAAGCTCATTGCGCGGTACACGTCGGCGAACGGCGCGAGCATCGCCGACACGGGGCGCAAAGTCGTGATCGCGATTTCGACGTACACGCCGCAAATCCAGCGCTATGCCCCACGAACGATCTCCGCCAACGGACGTCGATCGTTCGACTTCTACGTGATCGACATTGGCAACACCCCCGCGAACTACACACTGACGATCTCCTGTACGGGTGCGCTCTCATCGTGTACGCTGCCCAACTCCGGCACGACCATGACCAAATACCTCCAGCCGTCGTCTTGGAGCACCGCGACGGTCGGCTTCACCATGAGCACGGTCGGGTCGAGCGGGCAGATTCGCCTCATCCTCACCGCGCCGCCGCGAATCTCGGACGGCGTCGTCCAGGCCGACACCAGCGCCGTCACGTTCACGGCCGCTGAACTGGCGGCACCGACCATCACCATCCGGCCGTTCGGGACGACCATCGGTGACGGCTACTACGAGGTCTTTCACGATACAGCGACGGTGGTCGTCGATTTCTGCGATGCAGATGGCACGCTCGGGGCCCCCACGTTCACCGTCTCCGGCGTCACGACGCCGCCAACTTCGATCGTCTCCACGACTACGGCGGGGTGCTTCACGTCGAGTCGCGCGACGTACACGCCGTTCTTCCTCGACGGATATGGCGACATCTACGCCAGAGTGTCGGACGGCTATCACACTGTCGCGCGTCAGGCGTGGTATGAGCACGATGCCTCTCCTGAGAACACCCCGCGGATCACGGCGCTGCATCCAACCATCACCTGGCCCATCAACACTTCGGCGAGCGACACCTTCGTCGTCGCCAATGCCGGCCATCAGACGATCACGTACCCGCTGTACTTGAGTTGCTACAGCAGTCCGAGCTGGCTCGCGTGCAGCAAGACGCTGGACTCGATCAAGCTGGCGCCCGGCGCGTCGGCGCGCGTTCCGGTGTCGTATTCGGTTGCCGGCGCTGGCAGTTGGGTACGAGCCACCTTGAGGGCGGACTACGCCGGCGCGTTCGACACGACGAGCGCGTCGGCTTCGTTCACGGCGAGCGCCGTCGGCACACTCGCACCCACCATCGCCGTCACGCCGGCGAACGGAACCACGGTGAGCAGCTCGCCGATCGCGCAGGTGCGAATCGACTGGTGTGATCCGGACGACGGCTTCGCGCGGCACGACGTCACGTGGCAGGGGCAAGCCCTGCCCAACACGTACGTCGCGGCGACTCGCATCGGGTGCGTCACCGCTGGTACCTCGACGTACAACAACCTCGCGATCAATCCGTGGCAACAGTCGCTCGTTGCCACCGCGGTCGACGTGGCGGGCCACAGCGTCACGTCCACGACGGTGATCACGTTCGCGGTACCACTGAGCAACTTTGCGCCGAAGGTCACGACGGCGACCGACTGGCATCGCCTGCCCGCCAGCGGCGCCGTCACTGCCACCGACACGTTCACAGTCAGGAACGGTGGCACCGACGCGGCATCGTACACCGTGTCGGCGCTATGCGCGGGCGCCAGCACCTTGAGCGGCTGCACGGCGAACAAAGGATCGCTCTCCCTTACGCCCGGTGGCTCCGACGTCGTCGTGGTGAGCTACTCGCGGTCAGGCGCCGTCGACTTTGCCGATACGTTGAAGCTCATTGCGGCGTATACGTCTCCGCTGGGCGGAACGATCGCCGATACAGGTCGCAAGGTGGTCGTTGCGCCGTCAGTCGAGGTGGCGCCCGTCGTCGCCGGGACGAGCCCCAGCTTCTCCATGTCGCCAACGGTCGTCATGGGGACGAGCTGGTTCGCACTCAGGAACACGAGTTCAGTTCGCATACGCTACAACCTCGCATTCGCGACGACCGGCGGGTTCGCCATCCGCTATTCGGCGGATACACTGACGCTCAATGCCGGTCAGACGGGTTGGCCGGCCGCCAGCGTCATTGCGCCAAGCACTTCGGGCGCGAGCGGAACGTTGTCCGTTACGGCGAGCTATGTGACGACGAGCGGCCAGACGTTGAGCGGGACAGCGACAGTTCAGCTGCTGACAACTGGCAGCCAATCCACCACGACCGCTCTCAAGGTACTCGGCACTTCTGCGCCGCTTCTCGCTCCAGGCGGCAATGGCACCGTGACCTTTACGGTGCAGAACACGGGTTCCACTTCCGCAACGGTCAGCTACACCCGAAGCTGCGGCGGCGCCGCCATCGCCGTGTGCGGGCCGCTGCAGCATCAGAGTGCGACCCTCGCCGGATACGCCACCGATGTGGTGGGTGTCGATATCACCGCGGCTGCATCCGGTGTGCAATCCGGATCGGTCACGCTTACCGCAACCAGCGGGAGCGTCACGGCAACGGGAACCGTCAATGTTGCGACCGGCATCGTCAATGGCCCGCTGGCACTGAGCGCCGCGAGCCAGCTGAATCCAGGCACGTCCGTCTCTCGCGATCAGTGTCTCACGATCGCCGCCGGCGATGGTGCGGCGTACGAGTGCGGAGATCTCCGACTCGTCCATTCGTTGCCGACCACGACGACGATGAACAAGCCGCGCACGCCGACACTCATCTACATGAGTGCGCACGCGCATCCCGTGACGCTCGTCGCCGCGGACGTCTCGGTGGATGGCAGCATCTGTCCAACCCAGCTGACGGTCACCGTCCGATTCACCGATACCGATAAGGAACCTCGCGTCGTCCCGTGGAATGCCCCGTGCGGCCAAACAGCGACTCGTCGAATCGTAGTCCCGGTCGATGCCCGGGCCCACTCGCATGACACGGGCATCTATCGCTACACACTCGAAGTCGCGGCATCCGCCAACGGCACGAACTACTCGGTAAGCGACGCCAGTGGAGTCATGGCGGTCGTCAATCGCGCCGCCAGCCGCTTCGGTCCGGGTTGGTGGCTCGACGGCGTCGAGCAACTGTACACCGTCGCGGGTCGTGCCGACCAACTGTTGTGGGTTGGCGGCGACGGCAGCACACGACTCTACACGAAGCAGAGCGGCACGAACACCTTCCTCGTGCAGCCGACGGTCGACCGCCCCGACATCCTCGAGCAGTCGGCCGGCGGGGGATACAAACGGCATCTCCGGAACGGCGCCTACGTCGAGTTCGACAGCCTGCTGCAGCACACTGCAACGGTGAATACCGCGGGTCACGCAACCCGGTTCTTCTGGAGCTCGAGCCAACTCGACTCCATTGCCCTCCCGATACCGAACCCCGCCAATGGGCCCGCACGCCGCGTATACAAGTTCACTTACGCGGGTGGCCTGCTGACGTCAGTCGTGGCGCCGCCGGCCCCGAACGCGCCACGACTGACCACGCTGGCGAGATCGAATCAATCCGGCTTGAACGATCTCGCCGTCACCGATCCAGGCGATCCCGCCGTTCACTATCTCAGCGACGGCGCTGACCGCATCACGATCCGCCGAAACCGGATGGGCGACGGCACGCGGTTCCACTACGACAGCACGTCGAGCGTCATCACGCGCGTCGCGATCGACCTTACCCGGACGAGTGGCCGGACCGATTCCATTCGAACTGCCCTGTGTCCCGCGGAGGCAAGCTCGCTCGCCAGCTGTGCCAACACGCTCGTCGACCCGGCGCAGGTCCGGACGCTGTTCGACGGGCCGCGGTCAGACGTCGCCGACACGACTGCATTCTACCTGACGGCCTTCGGCGCGCCGCGCACCGTGGTCGATGCGCTGGGCAACGCGACACGCATCGAGCGCAGCGATACGCGCTGGCCGCTGCTGGCGACGGCGACCGTGCAGGCGAACAGCCACCGCGTCGAAGCCACGTATAACGACCGCGGTCTCGTCGCCGAGGTGCGCGACATCAATCCGTTCGGGCGAGACCCGAATGAGATCGCGCGAACGAGGTACCATTGGGATGCGGTATTCGACAAGCCCGACACAGTGACCGCACCGATGGGCGAGGCGTCGCGATTTGGATACTTCTCCAATGGCGATCGCCAGTGGCAGGAGGACGGTCGCGGTCCGTTGAGCCGCGTCTGGTTCACGTACGACGACAATCGGCAGCTCGCTTCGGTTCAACCGCCCGGGAACGGTCCGAGCGAATTGCAGCGGCTCGAGTATGATTCTGAGAGCGGCAATCTCGCGCGCGAGATCAGCCCGCTGAACGACACGACCTTCTATCACACCGACGCGATCGGCCGTGTCGACTCGATCGCCAGCCCGGCGAACGACACGCAGCAGCGGGCCGAGAAGTTCGTGTTCGATATCGCGGACAGGGTGCTGCGGCATCAGGACATCGGGCCCGCAGTGGACAATCCGCGCGGCAGAGCGCCCGCCGTCACCCTCAGCGATACAACGATCTACGATGCTGAGAGTCGGCCGCTATCGGTCGAACGATGGTCGGCGCCGGATCTTACCAACACTGGACATCCGCTCACCACGTGGAGCTACGACGCAGCGGGTCGCAAGCTCACGGAGATTCACGTCGGCAGCCGGCACCAGGCGTGGGCATACGATGCCGCCGGGAACGATACGGCGTGGACGACGGGCGGCTTCAGCGGCAGCGCCGACGTCATCATTCGCACGACATATGACGCGCTCAACCGGCCGCTGCAGCGGGTCATGCCGCAAGTCACCCGGTCGGCCCAGCGGGGCGAGGCGCTGTTCTGTCAGCACGCGCCGCGGTTCCCGTATTTCGCCTACCTCACGTCCGGCCAGACCTACGATCCGACCGCGGAGTCGGAGTGCGACGACGTACTCGGGCCGTTGCCCCAGCCACTCGTCATTCCATCCGACGTCTCTGATTTCACGTACGACGCTATTGGAAATCTCAAGACGGCGAACAACAATGACGCGCGGATCACGCGCGACTATTTCCCGAATGAAGCGCTCAAGTCGGAAACCCAGGCGATCGCAATCTTCGACGATCTCACACCGCTCGATAATCGTTTCAACACGCATCGCTATCGGCTCGATTTCAACTACGACTTGAGCGGCCGCCGGCTCGCGCGAACGGACAGCATCCCGGGCTGCGTCGGCTGCATGCAAACATACCAGTACGATCCAACGTCTGGATTCTTCGATGGCACCGGCGACGGCGGCGCAACCCACAGCCCGGCGCAGTTCGCCTTCCACTATGACAGTGCCGGTCGAATGAGCTTCTGGACGGTCAACGGGACGACGTCGCGGACCGATTTCTACTACGATCCGAACGGTCGAATGAAGGGCCGCAGCGTGAGCGGCGCCGGGAGCATCATCTATCAGGACGGCATCACCTACGACCGCAGCGGTCGCATCACCAGCACGTCGGTCACTTCAGACGTTGCGGGTATCGCCGGTTCGACGAATTCGTGGTACAACGGCCTCGGCGCGCTCGCGTACTTCTCACAGGATCGAAACGGCACGCTGCTCGACGACGAGTTCCTGACGGACGGACTCGGCAACCGCGTGAGCGACAAGCGCTGGATCGATGGTCACTACACGACGCACGAGTATCGCTACACGCGAGAGCTGCTCGACCAGGTCAACCAGATCACACCATGGGAGAGCGGAGACCCGGCGCCGCCGACGTCGCTGCAGAAGGGCGACACGACGTCGACGAACTATGGCGCGAGCGGGGCCGTCGAACACGAGTTCCGCGCGGGGTTCCAGTTCAGCACGACCTTCAACTCCTGGCAAATCGATACGCTCGGCGACGAGTGGGTTTGGCACGCGTACGGGGCCGACGAAAAGCTCCGGGTATCGCAGCGCAGTGTTGGCGACCCGCAAACGCGCACGCGTACGGTGTTCACAGACTACCGATACGATGCGCTTGGACGGAGAGTCGCCGTCCGCACGCGCTGGGACCCGTTCTGCCAGCGAGCGGCGCCCGAGTGCCTGTCGACAATCGAGCGCACGATCTGGGACGGCGATCAGATCCTGATGCAGCTGCGCAGTCCGGCGGCGTCAGAGGTTGAGTCCGGGCTAGGCAACTTCCTGGGGACGGTGCGGTACACGCACGGCGGCGGGATCGACGAACCGCTCGCCATCTGGAAGGACGGCGTCGGCGGCGTGGTGCCTCATCGCAGCTGGCGTGGGACATACGAGGCGGGAACGCCGATCGATCAATCGAGCCGGAACGTCACCTGGCCAGCGAGAACCCAGGACGTCTTCCACGCGCCGGACGTGAGGCTCGATCCGATTCAACCGTCGGACTGGATGGGGAGCCTCGTCGACGGAAAGACGGATCCGTCGGGGCTGCAGTACATGCGGAATCGGTATTACGACGCGCGGAGCGGACGATTCACGCAGGAGGATCCGATCGGGTTGGCGGGTGGGGCGAATCTGTATGGGTTTGGGGGCGGGGATCCGGTAAACTATGATGATCCGTTTGGGCTCTGTCCGTCATGCG
>Ga0310811_10014268_pt1 | contig 10352 bp, 12 predicted proteins | sample YCmetagenome_FD_207642 | JGI IMG/M metagenome (GOLD analysis project Ga0310811, IMG submission 207642) | Soil microbial communities from experimental microcosm in Duke University, North Carolina, United States - YC | ecosystem: Engineered > Artificial ecosystem > Soil microcosm > Unclassified ... | reverse complement strand
TGGCAGGTGGGAACGATGCAGGTCGATTTCTTCATGCCGCAGCGTCTGGGCGCCGAGTATGTCGATGTTGACAACACCCGCAAGACGCCGGTCATGCTGCATCGCGCGATCGTCGGCTCGCTGGAGCGCTTCATCGGCATCCTGATCGAAAACCACGCCGGCGCCATGCCGCTGTGGCTGGCGCCCGTGCAAGTCGCCGTGCTGAACATTTCGGACGCGCAGGCGGAATATGCCCAGGGCGTTGCACAAAACCTGAAAAAACAAGGGTTTAGGGTTCAGCTCGATTTGCGCAATGAGAAAATTACCTATAAAATACGCGAGCATTCGGTTCAGAAGCTGCCGTATATCGTTGTGATCGGCGACAAGGAACGCGATGCAGGTACAGTGGCCGTGCGAGCGCGGGGCAATGTCGATTTGGGCGTGATGCCTGTCGATCAATTGGTGGAGCGACTCAAGAGCGAGATCGACACCAAAGCCTGAAGGGATCATCCCACAGCGCAAGAGCACGGCTTAATTATTTGATTTTTAAAGGAAATTGCAATAGCTACTGACAAGTCGCATCGAATCAACGGTGAAATTACTGCGCCTGAGCTGCGTTTGACTGGTGTCAACAACGAGGCGCTCGGCATTGTGAGCCTGGCAGAAGCCTTCCGCTTGGCGGAAGAGGCAAACGTGGATCTGGTGGAGATTGCGCCAACTGCGCAGCCGCCGGTAGCGCGCCTGATGGACTACGGCAAGTTCAAATACCAGGAGCAAAAGAAGGCGCACGAAGCCAAGCTCAAGCAAAAGGTCATTCAGGTCAAGGAAGTCAAATTCCGGCCGGGTACCGATGAAGGTGACTACAGCATCAAGCTGCGTAACCTGATCAAGTTCCTGGACGAAGGCGATAAGACCAAGATCACGCTGCGTTTCCGCGGCCGTGAAATGGCGCACCAGGATATCGGTATGCGTGTGCTCGAGCGATTGAAGGCCGATCTGGAACCGTATGGTCAGGTTGAGCAATTTCCGAAGATGGAAGGCCGCCAGATGATCATGGTGCTGGCGCCGAAGAAAAAGAAATAACCTCGCGGGATAGAGTTTTTGAGCCGCCCTTGTGCGGCGAATGACTCCGTCCCCGACTGCTCAACGAGAGCGAACAAATTTGATAGAACAGAGTGAGTGCGGTAGTAGGGCTCTGTTCCAACAAGATTTGCCCATCCCAGCAATGGCGATATGGCAAACGCAATGACCTCGATGTCATTGCCAAACAAGTGAGAGCAGGCATCCAAGTGCAATGTTTTTGTTGCCACCTGCAATCATGTTAAAAATGGAGCTGTCCAAAAAGGACAGATATGTGTCATGCCTAAAATGAAAACGAAAAGCAGCGCCAAAAAGCGCTTTCGTGTCCGTCCGGGTGGTACCGTCAAGCGCGGTCAGGCGTTCAAGCGCCACATCCTGACCAAGAAAACCACCAAGAACAAACGTCAATTGCGCGGTGCTGTCGGTGTCCATGACACCAACATGAATTCCGTTCGCGCAATGATGCCGACCGCTTAACCTCACTAAGGAGCAATCATGCCTAGAGTAAAACGTGGGGTTACCGCACGGGCCCGTCATAAGAAAGTCCTCGAGCAAGCCAAAGGCTACCGTGGTCGTCGCAGCAAGGTCTATCGCATCGCCAAGCAAGCGGTCATGCGTGCCGGCCAGTACGCGTACCGCGATCGTCGCAACAAGAAGCGCGTATTCCGCGCACTGTGGATCACCCGTATCAACGCCGCAACGCGTGAGCACGGTCTGACCTACAGCAAGTTCATGAACGGCCTGAAGCGCGCTTCGATCGAACTCGATCGCAAGGTGCTGGCAGACATGGCTGTGATGGACAAGCCGGCATTTGCCGCGATCGTCAATCAAGTGAAAGCAAACATCGCTGCTTAAGTTGTGATCGTATGCGCCGGCTTTTGACGGCGCAGCAATATCCGGGCGGGGCAGGGTTTCATACCTATGTCCCGTTTTTATTTCCGGATTCCCTTTTGCTTTCGTAGCGATTTTTCCAAGGGCGAAGAATAAAACGCATGAATCCCCTCGAACAACTCATCACGCAAGCCCAGTCCGATTTCGCCGCTGCCAGCGACGCTGCCGCACTGGAGAATGCGAAAGCCAAATACCTCGGCAAGACGGGGCAGATCACCGAGCAGATGAAAGGCCTCGGCAAGCTGGCGCCGGAAGAGCGCAAGGCGCAAGGCGCGATCATCAATGCGGCAAAAGAACAGATTGAGAATGCACTGACTGCGCGGCGTGACGCGCTTGCCAACGCACAGATGCAGGCACGCCTGAACGCGGAAGCGATCGACGTGACGCTGCCGGGCCGCGGCCGTGGTGTCGGCGGTATCCATCCGGTGATGCGTTCGTGGCAGCGCATCGAACAGATTTTCGGCTCGATCGGTTTCGACGTGGCGGACGGCCCCGAGATCGAAAACGACTGGACCAATTTCACCGCATTGAACAGCCCGGAAAATCACCCGGCGCGCTCGATGCAGGACACCTTCTACATCGAAGGCAAGGACACGCTGGGCAAGCCGCTGCTGCTGCGTACCCACACCAGCCCGATGCAGGTGCGCTACGCCCGCATGAACAAGCCGCCGATCAGAGTAATCGCGCCGGGCCGTACCTATCGCGTTGACAGCGATGCCACGCATTCGCCGATGTTCCACCAGGTCGAAGGCCTGTGGATCGATGAAAACATCAGCTTTGCCGATCTGAAGGGCGTCTATCTCAATTTCGTGCAGGCTTTCTTCGAGACCGACGACCTGCAGGTGCGCTTTCGTCCCTCGTATTTCCCGTTCACCGAACCGTCGGCCGAGATCGACATTGCGTTCGGCAGCGGTCCGCTGAAAGGTCGCTGGCTGGAAGTATCGGGAGCGGGCCAAGTGCATCCGACCGTGTTGCGCAACATGGGTTTCGATCCGGAGCAATTCATCGGTTTCGCGTTCGGCTCCGGCATCGAGCGCCTGACCATGCTGCGCTATGGCATCAACGACCTTCGTTTGTTCTACGAAGGCGACCTGCGCTTCCTCAAACAATTCAACTAGAAGCGGTGTGCCGGCGCATCAGCATCGCCGGCGATTCTGTTTTTGTGATGTCTGCATAAGGTTTAATCATGCAATTTTCCGAAAGCTGGCTGCGCACGATGGTCGATCCGAACATGACGTCGGACGAACTTGCGCATTTGTTGACGATGTCGGGCCTCGAAGTGGAGGAGGTTGAGCCGGTCGCGCCGCCATTTTCCGGCGTGGTCGTCGCCGAGGTGCGCGAGGTCGCCAAGCATCCGAATGCCGATCGCCTGAACGTTTGCCAGGTCGATGCCGGCACCGGTACCTTGCTGAACATCGTGTGCGGTGCACCGAATGTGCGTGTGGGTATGAAGGTCGCATGTGCGATGGTCGGCGCGGTTTTGCCGCCAGGTGACGATGGCAAGCCATTTGAAATCAAGCTCGGGAAATTGCGCGGCGTCGAGTCGCAGGGCATGTTGTGCTCGGCACGCGAGCTGAAGCTGTCGGACGAGCAGGGCGGCTTGATGGATCTGCCTTCTGATGCACCGGTCGGCCAGAATTTTCGCGACTACTATCAACTGAACGATCTGAAGTTCACGATCAAGCTGACTCCGAACAAGGCGGACTGCCTTTCAGTGCTCGGTGTTGCGCGCGAAGTATCCGCGCTGGCCGGCGTCGCATTGAAGGCGCCGACTTATCCGACCGTCGCCGTAAGCAGCGATGAAGTGCTGCCGGTGAAGGTGTCTGCGCCGGACCTGTGCGGTCGTTTTGCAGGACGCGTCATTCGCGGCCTGAACGCGAAAGCCGAGACACCGGAGTGGATGAAGCAGCGTCTGGAACGCAGCGGGCAACGCTCCATTTCGGCACTCGTCGATATTTCGAATTACGTGATGCTTGAGCTCGGGCAGCCGTCGCATGTGTTCGACTTGGCAAAAATCCACGGCGGACTGGAAGTTCGCTGGGGACGCAAGGGCGAATCGCTGAAGCTGTTGAACGGTAATACCGTGGGAGTCGACGACTGGGTTGGCGTGCTCGCCGACGAAAAGGAAATCGAATCCCTGGCCGGCATCATGGGCGGCGATGCGACGGCGGTATCGCTCGATACGCAGGACATCTATCTCGAAGCGGCGTTCTGGTATCCAGCTGCGATTCAAGGGCGCGCCCGCCGTTTCAATTTCTCGACGGATGCGGCGCATCGCTTCGAGCGCGGTGTGGATTTTGCGACCACGGTAGAACATCTGGAGCGCATCACGTCGCTGATCGTCGAGATTTGCGGCTTGCCGGGCAAGACCGCTGTTGGCCCGGTGGATGACCATATCGTCAATCTTCCCAAGCGCGAAGCAGTCAGCGTGCGTACCGCGCGCGCGGCCAAGGTGATCGGCGTGGCATTGTCCGATGTGCAGATTGCCAATATTTTCAAGCGCCTTGGCCTGCAGTTCACGCAGCACGAAGGGGTGTTTTCCGTGACACCTCCCTCCTACCGCTTCGATATCGAAATCGAGGAAGACCTGATCGAGGAAATCGCGCGGGTCTACGGCTTCGAAAACATCCCGGCCTTGCCGCCGGTCGCTGCCAATGCAATGCGCATTGCACCGGAAAATCGCCGCTCGCTGTTTACGATCCGTCGTCAGCTGGCGGACCTCGATTATCAGGAAGTGGTGAACTTCAGCTTCGTCGAGCAGGCATGGGAAGCGGACTTTGCCGGGAATGACGACCCGATCAAGCTGCTGAATCCGATCGCCAGCCAGATGAGCGTGATGCGTTCGTCCATGGTCGGCAGTCTGGTTGCCAACGCGCGCTACAACCTGAACCGCAAGGTCAATCGGATCCGCTTGTTCGAAATAGGCGCAGTGTATCTGCGCAGCAGCGAAGCAAATGATGGTCCGCTGTCAGTTGCAGGTTTCGATCAGCCAAAACGCGTTGCGGCGCTTGCCTATGGTCCGGTTGCGGACGAGCAGTGGGGCATCGCAGCGCGTAACCTCGATTACTTCGATGTAAAGGCCGACCTTGAAGCCTTGTTCGCGCCGCAACAACTGCGTTTCGTTAGAGCTGCACATCCTGCGCTGCATCCCGGACGTTCAGCGGAGATTTGGCTGAATGGGAGCCGCATTGGCTTTATTGGCGAGCTGCATCCCCGCTGGCAGCAAAAATACGATCTGCCGCTCGCTCCTGTTGTGTTCGAGGTAGATGCTGTTGCGCTGCAGCAAGTCAACGTACCGGTTTATACCGAGATTTCGAAGTTTCCGGCCGTGACCCGAGACCTTGCATTGGTCGTCAAACAGGATGTTGCAGCGCAAGACCTGATGGACGTTTTTGTTGCTGAGAAGCAAAGAAACCCGCTCTGCAGGATTTTGCAAGTGATTGTTTTATTTGATGAATATCGCGGCAAGGGACTCGAATCCGACGAAAAAAGTCTTGCTTTCCGCTTCACCTTGCAAGATACTCAAACCACCCTGCAAGACGATCTGGTCGATGCCGCAATGGCCGCTTTTGTCGCCGCTGCCGGTGCCCGCCACAACGCCAGATTGCGTGCCTAAGCCAGCAGGACAATGATCATGAATGACGTGAATTCCGCCGAACTTCAATCCCTACTGAACGCTGATCTGACCCGCGCAATGATGCAGGCGCAGGCGCGTTCTCAGGCCGAAAAGGATTTGCCCACGCTGACCAAAGCCGAGTTGGCTGAACTATTGTTCGAGCAGGTTGGTTTGAACAAGCGCGAAGCGAAGGATATGGTCGAAACGTTTTTCGATGAAATCCGGGACGCGTTGGAGCGAGGCGAATCGGTCAAGCTGTCCGGCTTCGGTAATTTCCAGCTGCGCGACAAGCCGCAGCGCCCTGGCCGTAATCCGAAGACCGGAGAAGAGATCCCGATTACTGCCCGTCGCGTTGTTACGTTCCACGCGAGCCAAAAGCTCAAGAGCATGGTTGACGTTACTGGTCAGACCACCACATTGCAGCAAACCGCCTGAACGCAATGAACGAACGGGCCAATAAACCAGAAGTGGTTGTGCTGCCGCCTATTCCGGCGAAGCGCTATTTCACGATTGGCGAGGTCAGCGAATTATGCGGCGTGAAACCGCATGTGCTGCGCTACTGGGAGCAGGAATTCACCCAGCTAAAGCCAGTCAAGCGCCGCGGCAATCGCCGCTACTATCAACACCACGAAGTATTGCTGATCCGGCGCATTCGTGAACTGCTGTATGAACAGGGTTTCACCATCAGCGGTGCGCGTAACAAGCTGGACAGCCGTGTACTGAACGAGCGTGGCGGCGAAGACCTGCCGGACGACAACGCGAATGCAGCAATTGCATTGAACGAAATTCGTAGTGAACTGCTCGGGATTCTTGAATTGCTTAAATAAGCATTGAGATCGTCTAGAAGGAAGAAGGACGCGAACGGTTGCCGTTCGCGTCCTTTTTTATTTACTTTCGGTCTCGGTCATTCGGGTATCTGTCTCTTGAATTGGGCGTGCCGTCACCGTCGCGGTCGGCGTCCCTGCGGTTTGGTATGCGGTCCCTGTCGAGATCGCGTCTCGGATCGCTGCTGTTTGGCGTTGCGTCCTTGCGTGCAGGAGGGCGAGACCAGTTTCCGTTTTTTGGGGGAGCAGTTTCCTTGTAATCGGGTATGCCGTTATGGTTGCGATCGGTCTCGCGCACATCCGGGATGCCGTTATGATTCCGGTCCGTGTAGTAACGCCTGCGGTCGGGCTCATCCTGATACCAGATCGTTCCGCCGTATACGGTGCCGTAAGCCGGACCATAGTAGTACTGCTGCTGAACAGGATAGCCGTACAACTCGTCTGTTTCGTAAGAGTTCTGCACTGCGCATCCGGAGACCACCGTGAGCGCAGCAGTTGCCATCAGCGATTTTTTGCTCACTTTTCGTCTCCAAAAGATCTTCATGAACACATAGTAGCGCGGACGCCGTTCATACGCGGAACGCAGCGCTGCGATCATGACGCAGAAATGAAAAAGGGCCAGCTTCCGCTAACCCTTAGATTCGACTGGTCGGGACGGTGTGATTCGAACACACGACCCCTTGCACCCCATGCAAGTACGCTACCAGGCTGCGCTACGCCCCGACGAGGCGGTGATTATAGCAGAGCAATGGCGTGCCGCGCAGCCCTGACAAGCGGTTCCTGTGGTCTTGGAGAAGAGCGCGGTGATGCGTACCATCATGTCTTCGTTGTGATAGGGCGGTGCGCCCACATCAATAGAAAGCCTTGAACATGACTTCCCACTCCAGTATGAAACCGGCAGGCTTCATCATGGCAGCCGGCAGTTTGCGCGGAGCGTTGGACGACATGATCGCCGGCTATCGCGCGGCAGGTGGTGAAACGTTTCATGCCTTGTACGGGCCCTCGGGAAGCGTACGACAACGTATTGAGGCCGGCGCAAAAATGGACGTGTTTGCCTCTGCATCGTTGCAGCATTTGGATACGCTGGCTGATGCGGGCTTTCTGGAAGCGCCGGTTACGTTCGCATGCAACGCCTTGTGTCTGGTGTCACGGCCCGAATTGACGGTCGATGCTGCATGCTTCGTCGACGTCTTGTGCAATCCCGCGCTGCGTCTCGCAACGTCGACGCCCGGTAGCGATCCGATGGGCGACTATACCTGGCAGCTGTTTCGCAATATCGACGTCCTGCATTCCGGCGCGTTCGAACAGCTGGACCGGAAAGCACTCCGACTATCGGGTGCCCATATTCCAGCAGAGAACGAGCCGTCGCCTTATCTGCTCGCATTCGCGGAAGACAAGACCGATGTCTACATCATGTACAGTACGAACGCGCTTGTATTGAAGCAATACATGCCTCGGTTGCAGATCTTGCGTATTCCGGACACCTATAATGTGCGTTGTGAATACGGTATTGCCGCTGCAACGGGAAGCGCACTGGGCAGAAGCTTCATGGCCTTTGTGCGATCTGACCCGGGCCAGCGTATTCTGCAGCAGCATGGTTTCGATACTCCGCCTTAGAAGGCGAACCGCATGGGTCGCTTTTGGTCTACTCCTACTCGTACAACGAAAGGAGAGTGACATGGCTTCCACCGAAAAAGGCAGCGTGCAGCAGAAAGACCAGGATCGTACCGGCAACCCGCAGCCCGCCACGCGGACTACATCCGGCAATCCGGACGACGTGCGTGCAAAAGCGGCAGATCTATTAGAGAAGGACAATGAAGAAAAACTGGGAGAGCAGAATCTCGACAAGAAGCTCGATAAAACGGGCGGTTGAACGAGCAGCGAAACGGGAGAGCCGACCGACCGTCGGATCGAACGTCCTAGGTAGCGATTCGCAGCATGTGAATCAGATGGATCCCGCCGAGTAAGTCATGCGGGGTCTTTTCGAATTCGAGCAGGATGGCCGTTATCCGCTGCGCCGCATACCAATGGTCATGCGCTTCAAACTCGATGCATGCGGCATCAAATTGCCGCTGATTGCATGGGCTCAGCTGAGCCGTGAGCAACGAGAGCGGCTGGTCGATCTGCCTTGTACTTCCGATGAAGAAAAGCATCGCTATCGCGAATTGATTTCGCAGATGCTGGAAGCACATGCCGATAATCCGGATGCGGCAATTCAGCTGGTTCCGGTCGAGCCGTTCCCGCTATGGCGCGATACTTCCGGTGTGCCGCAGCAGATTGCCAATCATCTGAAAGAGATAGGCTTGCCTGCACCGACAATCGCGCAATGGCAGAGCCTTAATGAGCTGCAGCGTTTTGCCCTGTTGAAACTCACGCGCGCCGGCCACCAGAACGCGAACCTTCTACCGGCCCTGCGCGAATTTCATCTTGTCTGAGTGATGTGGTGCTTTTTTCCGACACCGGATTCAGCATTCTTCCGATAGGCCGATATGGCCGAGCTCGATAGAATTCACTCAACAACACCGGAGCCGGCGGTTCGAAAATATACCGGCACCAACAACTGGAAGATGCACGCATGCTGTTTGCATCTTCCTGGCATCGCCTGATCAGGCAGCCTCAAGTGCCTTGGTCAGCGTGTCCAGGTCGTAAGGCTTCGACAGAAGCTTGGCCGAAAATCCCACACTCTTCACATCAAAATTGGCATGTCCGCTTGCGAAGATCACTCGCGTGACCGGATTGCTGCGCAAGGCTTGCGCAGCGAGCTCGACGCCGGACATTTTCGGCAGATTGATGTCCGTCAACAAAATGTCCACGCTATTGTCTTGAAGATAGGCAAGCGCATCTTCCGCACTTGTTACTCCCTGTACGGTATGTCCCATCAGACGCAGCAGTTCACAAGTGATCTCCTGCGAATCGAGATAATCCTCCACCACGAGTATGTGCTTCGGCACGTATTGCTGAGTTTCTTTCATGTTGCCTTCGGTGTGTCGGATAAGTTGAGCTCGTCTTGTATCACATCGAGCGCGACAGTTCAATTTTCCTGCCGGCAAAGAGAGGAGACGCGGAACGATTCGGTGAATTGCATTAGCATAGCGCGCAACGACAATTTCGGGGCCAAGAATGACACTCAAGATCAGCTCGCACTTCGACGCGGGCGCCATTGAAGTCCTGCAGGCTGAACGCGCACAGGATATTACCTTGAATTTGCGAAAGGATTCGCATGCAGATATCGCGCAGTGGTTCTACTTCCGTTTGCAGGGCGCGCGCGGCGAACGGTGCGTCCTACGGATTGTGAATGCAGGCGAGGCGATTTTTCCGGACGGCTGGACGGGTTACCAGGCGGTGGCGAGTTATGACAGACAAAGCTGGTTTCGTGTCGCGACCACCTATGACGGTCAGGTGCTGACAATTTCGCATACACCGCAGTTCGACAGTGTGTACTACGCATATTTCGAACCGTATTCCTGGGAGCGCCACCTGGCGCTGCTCGACCGGGCGCAAATGGCCGACCACGTGAGGCTGGAAGATCTCGGCAATACTGTCGAGGGACGTGATTTGAACATGCTGGTCGTTGGCGATCCGGCGGCCGGCGATCCGGCGGCACGAAAAAAGGTCTGGATCATTGCGCGCCAGCATCCGGGTGAGACGATGGCGGAATGGTTCGTCGAAGGCGTGCTCGATGTGCTGCTGGATCGCGAAGCGGCGATCACCAAGGCCTTGCTTGATCGCGCAGTGTTCTACATCGTGCCGAATATGAATCCGGACGGCGCGGTGCGCGGCAATTTGCGCACGAATGCGGCCGGCGCCAACCTGAATCGAGAATGGATGGAACCTTCGCTGGAAACCAGTCCGGAGGTCTTCCACGTCAAGAAGCGGATGCACGATACGGGTTGCGACCTTTTCCTCGACATTCATGGAGACGAATCGATCCCGTATGTGTTCGTCGCCGGCAGCGAAATGCT
>Ga0310811_10014266_pt1 | contig 10353 bp, 8 predicted proteins | sample YCmetagenome_FD_207642 | JGI IMG/M metagenome (GOLD analysis project Ga0310811, IMG submission 207642) | Soil microbial communities from experimental microcosm in Duke University, North Carolina, United States - YC | ecosystem: Engineered > Artificial ecosystem > Soil microcosm > Unclassified ... | reverse complement strand
ATCAAGTGCGTCCCGGCTGGGTGACGTGGCCGGGCGGGTCCCGGCGAACCGTTGAAGAATGACCACGCCCTTCCAGGTCACGGTCCCCCGGCTGGCGGTGCCGGTGGGCCCCGACGACCACACGATCGGCCCTGCGGACGCCCCCGTGTCCCTGGTCGAGTACGGGGACTTCCAGTGCCCGTACTGCGCCATGGCCCACACGATCCTGCAGGACCTGCTGCGGTTGCGCCGCGACACCGTCCGGTTCACCTACCGCCACTTCCCCCTGACCAACGTGCACCCCTACGCCGACCTGGCCGCCGAGGTGGTCGAGGCGGCCGGTCGTCGCGACGCCTTCTGGCCGATGCACGACTGGCTGTTCGAGAACCAGCGCAGCCTCAACCCGCGCCAGCTCATGGTCGGCGTCGAGCGGCTCGGCCTGCCCTCCGCCGAGATCGGTGACGAGGTGGGCCCGCACCTGTACCTCGACCGCGTCCGCCGCGACCTCGTCGGCGGGGTGCGCAGCGGCGTTGGCGGCACCCCGACCTTCTTCGTCAACGGCATCCGCCACGACGGCGGGTACGCCCTCGACGAGCTCCTCGAGGCCGTCGACGAGGCCGCCGAGGCGGTCGGCGCGGATCAACGCCACGACGGCTACTGAGAGACCGTCACCGAGCGTGTCCGGGCCGACGCGGCCCGGCGGTCGCGGGCCGTTACGGCAGGTCATCTACACGTGAAAGTTTCCTACTCAATTCGGCGGGCGGTGAGATCACCGTCCGCCGATTCTTCGTCGCCCAAAGAACCTGCTCGTCCGATGCCGCATGGAAAACGCTCTCCGATCAGCTCGCATCAAATTTTCGGCACCCGCGAAATGATCACTGCGGCGCTGTCACCGACCGTGCTCCGGCATCGGAAATTCCGGGCATCACGCTCGGTAGCGCAGGTCACTGCCGACATACGTCAATTCAACAAACGCTGAGCTGCGTTAACACGATTGTGCATTTTGGCAGTTGCGTACCGGCCATCACGCAGTGCATGCTTTCGCGTTGGGTCTCATAGTCTTTCGGGCCCTAACTGTTGCGAACCTCGGGGTTGGGGAACCCGGGAGGCGGCCGGTCCGTGGGGGTCCGGTCGTTGAGACGAAAGAGCGGTGACGTGCGCGGTCGATCGAAGACCGGTCGATTAGAGGTGCGGGCCGATGCTGCTGGCCGATGACTTCTTCCTGATCGCGCACGATGACCGGGACGGCAAGTCCCGGCTGTCGCAGCGCGCGGTGGAGTTCGGGCTGGCCGGCGCGATGCTCGGCGAGCTGGTCCTGGAGCAACGGATCCTGGTGGAGGGGCCACGCCTGCGCGTGATCAACCACGATCCGCCGTCCGACCCCCTCGCTCACACCAACCTGGCCACGATGATCGCCGAGGTGCAGCACCGCGAGGTGCGCACGTGGCTGCTGTTCCTGGGGCGGACGGCGGTCGAGGCGGTGGGGCAGCGCCTGGCGCGCGTCGGGCTGGTCGAGCAGACCCAGGTCCGGCGGCTGTTGCGCAGCGAGACCCGATGGCTGGCCACCGACATCAACCTGCCGGCCGGGCGTGTGGTGCGGCTGCGGCGCCTGATCACCGGCTTCGAGCCGATGCGCGTCGCCGACACGACCCTCGCGGGGCTGGCCGAGGCGACCGGGCTCACCGGGCACGTGCTCTGGGAGCGCGACCCGGCGGGCATACGAAGACTTCAACAGGCGATTGCCACCCTGCCCCCGCCGCTGCGCGACCTGATCCTGCAGGTCGAGTCGGCGATCGGCGACGCGGTGATGTCGCAGCGCGGGTGACGACGCGGCAACGGACCTTCCCTCTACCCTTCCCCCCACTCAATATCCCTGGAGGACCGATGTCCGCAACGTCGCCAACGCGACCGAGCGTGGTATCACAGGCACTGGCCCGTGACCGGCTGGGCGTGCCTTCCGTCATCATGTTCGCTCTTACCGCGGCCGCACCGCTGATGGTCGTCGGCGCGCTGGTCTCGACCGGCTGGGGCGTGGTCGGCACGACCGGCTTCCCCCTCGCCTTCCTGATCATCGCGGTGATCCTGGCGCTGTTCAGCTTCGGCTACGTCGCGATGTCGCGGCACATCACCAACGCCGGCGCGTTCTACTCCTACATCGCGCAGGGCCTGGGCAAGCCGCTCGGCGTCGCCGGTGCGATGGTCGCGCTGGTGGCGTACAACCTGCTGCAGGTCGGCCTGTACGGCGCGTTCGGCGCATTCCTGCAGCAGTTCCTGTCCGACAAGGCCAAGGTGGACGTCGACTGGTGGGTCCTGGCCCTGGTGCTGTGGCTGTTCGTCGCGGTGCTCGGCCTGCTGCGCGTCGACGTCAACAGCAAGGTCCTCATGGTGCTGCTGGGCGCCGAGCTGGTCGTGGTGACCATCTTCGACGTCATCTTCTTCAGCCACCCGGCCGGCGGCTCGGTCAGCTTCGAGCCGTGGACCTGGGGCGCGCTGAAGGACTCGGCCGGCCCGGCGTTCGCCGTCGCGGTCACCGCGTTCGTCGGCTTCGAGGCCGCGCCGGTCTTCTCCGAGGAGGCCCGCAGCAAGAACCGCACGGTCGCCACGGCCACCTTCCTCGGCCTCGCGGTCATGCTGCTGTCCTACGCGCTCACGAGCTGGGGCGCGTCGGTGAGCATGGGCGTCGACCAGACCGTGGACCTCGCGCAGAAGAGCCTGGACAGCGGCGGCCCGTTCTTCCCGACCCTGGTCGAGAAGGGCGGCGCGTGGGCCGGCGACGTCGGCAGCGTCCTGCTGATCACCAGCATCGCGGCCGCGGCGCTGAGCTACCACAACACGACCGCGCGCTACGCCTTCGCGCTCGGCCGTGAGCGGGTCCTGCCGTCGTTCTTCGGCCGCACCCGCGCCCGCTCCGGCGCCCCCGCGTCGGGCTCGCTGTTCCAGACGATCATCGCGCTCGTGGTCATCGTGCTGTTCGCGGTCGAGGGCTGGAACCCGCTGGTGAACCTGTTCTTCTGGCTGGGCACCGCGGGCGGCATCGGCGTCCTGCTGCTGGTCACGGCGACGTCCCTGTCGGTGATCGGCTACTTCATCCGGGACGCCCGCGGCGAGGGCGCCTGGGCCCGGCTGATCGCGCCGATCCTGGCCACGATCGCGCTCGGCTACGTGATGTGGCAGGTCTTCGACAACTTCGGCCTGCTGCTGGGCATCCAGCCGGGCCAGAAGAGCGACGCGGTCTGGGCGTTCCCGGCCGCTTACGGCGTGGCCGCCGTCATCGGCCTCGTCTGGGCCTTCATTCTGCGCGGGATCAACCGGCAGGACTACGACGCAATCGGCCTCGGCGCGCAGGCCAACACGGCGCGCATCGAGTCGGCCGAGTCCGTCGAGGTCGGTTAAGAACAAGATCCAGATTTAGCGGTACCGCCAGAGGGAAGACGGCACCACACAGCGAGGGAGGCAGGCGGTGGCCTGCCTCCCTCGACTGTTTTCATGCACGCTTACCTAGAGGGTGTTACCCGTAGGTCAGCGCCGGCGTGGGCTCGACTCGGTCGGCGGCCCGGCGAAGCGTGCGGGCGGTGAAGCCGCGCACCTTGTTCATCGTGGCCGATTCCGCGCGGCGGTCGTCGACGACCGGGGCGTTCGGCATGGCCGACAGAACCTCGGTGCGGACGGCCTCGAGCGAGACGAGCAGTGCGATCGGGGTCATTGCTTCTCCTTGGCTGGATTGGGGCCGGTGGTCGCCCGGACCACCAGCGAGACGGGCAGCGTCAGGCGACGCAGCGCCGGATCTTCGGGCGGGTCGAGCAGGAGCTCGCCCGCGAGCCGCCCGCGCTCGACGCTGGGCTGGCGGATCGTGGTGAGTCCGGCCGGCTCGGCCTCGTCGATGTCGTCGAAGCCGGTGACCGAGACGTCCCGGCCGGGGTGCAGACCCCGCACCCGCAGCGCGTCGAGCACGCCGAGCGCGAGGACGTCGGAGGTGGTGAGGATCGCGGTGGCCCGGCCGAGCCGGTCCAGCGCGTGCGCCGCGGCGGCCGCACCCTCCTCGCGGTCGTTGTGCGCCGCGTTGATGAGCAGCACCCGCTCCCACGGGATGCCGGCCTCGGCGAACGCGTCCCGGAAGCCGCGCACCCGCTCGCCGGTCACGTAGTAGCGCAGCGCGTCCGGGTCGGCGTCGACCGGGCCGGTGACGCCGCCGTGGACGATCCAGTGCGCGACGACCGCGATGTCGCGGTGGCCGAGGTCGGCGATGTGCGTGCCGAGCCGGCGCGCGGCCGTGCGCTCGTCGATGCCGACGTAGCCGGCGTCGGGGCCGAACGCGTCCGGGTCCTCGCCGATCACGATCGGCACGCCGCGGCCGCGGATGAGCTCCAGCGCGCCGTGCCAGTCGGGCACGCAGTAGAGGCAGAACGCGTCGACCGCGGCGTTGCTGACCACCCGCCGGCCGGCCTCTTCGTCCTTGGGCAGGTTGAGCAGCAGCAGCGAGGTCTCCCGCGCCGACGCCGCCTCGGCCAGCCCGCGCAGGTAGGCCACCGCGTAGGGGTCGGTGAACGCCATCGACAGGTCGTCGGTGAGCAGCACCCCGATCGCGTTGACCTTGCCGCGGCGCAGCGACCGGGCCGTCGGGTTGGGGCCCGAGTAGCCCAGTCGCTCGGCCGCCGCGAGGATCCGAGCGCGCAGCTCGGGCGAGAGCTGATCCGGCCGGCTGTACGCGTTGGAGACGGTGCTCCGCGAGACGCCCAGCTCGTCGGCGATGGTTTGCAGTGTTGCCGCCATGGTCGGATCCTCCCTCCGGCTGCATCGATTCAGAACCTTCTGTATCGATACAGTACGCCGGGCGTGATCCGCCTGCCAGTCGTTTGTCGGGTCCTGGCATGTGTGCCGCGACACGTGCCCTGACCTGCTGTTTTAATGGTCACGCAATGGCGCGCCACCACGGTTCAAGAGCCGGTAACGCGTCGATGTTCACTCGGTCACCTGGGCGCGGCACGACGAGCTCGATGTCGCGGGCCCCGGCCTCCTCGACGAGCCGCTCGACCGGCTCGGACCACGCGTGCAGTGCCAGGTTGAAGGTGCACCAGTGCAACGGGATCAGCACCCGGGCCCGCACGTCGAGGTGCGCGCTCGCGCCGTCCTCGGGCTTCATGTGGATGTCGGGCCATGCGTCGTTGTACGCACCGACCTGGATCAGCGACGCGTCGAACGGCCCGTGCAGCTCGCCGATCTGCTTGTACCCCTCGAAGTACCCGGAGTCGCCGGTGTAGAACAGGCTCCGGCTCTCGCCCCTGAGCACCCAGGACGCCCACAGGGTGCCGTCGCGGCTGAACCGGCGGCCGGAGAAGTGCCGCGCGGCGGTGGCGGTCAGCGTGATGCCACGCACCGTGGTCTCCTCGTCCCAGTCCAGCTCGACGATCCGGTCCGACGGCACGCCCCAGCGCTCGAGGTGCGCGCCGACGCCCAGGGGCACCAGGAACGGCGCCTGCTGGGTGCGCCGCAGCGCGCGGATCGAGGCCAGGTCGAGGTGGTCGTAGTGGTCGTGCGAGATCACAATGGCGTCGATGCGCGGCAGGTCCTCGATCGGCAGCGGCATCGGGTGCATCCGCTTCGGCCCGAGGAACGACGTCGGCGAGCAGCGCTCGCTCCACACCGGGTCGAACAGCACCCGCACACCCTCGATCTCCACCAGCGCCGTGGAGTGCCCGAGCCACGTCACGTGCAGCCCGTCGGGCTCGAGCCGGCCGCCCAGCTCCGGCCGGGTCACCGGGATCGCGCCCATCGGCTTGCGCCGCTGCTGCCCGGTCAGCAGCTCGACGAACGCGCTGCGCATCGCGTGCGGCGGCAGCACGTCGGCCGGCACCGTGTTGCGGAAGCGCCCCTCGTCGTACTGCGCAGATCGGCGCATCCGTTCGGCCCGCGCGCCCGCCGGTATCGCACCGAGCTGCGCCGGCAGGTCGCGCAACGCCCACGCGACGCCTCCGGCGGCGGCCGCCACCGCGGCCAGGGCGAGCACCCGAGTCGTCTTCCCCATAGCTCTGTCGCCTCCAGTTGTCGTGAGGTTCAGCACCCGTCCGTTTCGATTTTCTCTCGGTACTCCGGGCAGCCCGACACCGGCAAACCCCCTTTGAAAGCCCCCGATCTGCGCAAACGCCCTCGGCGCCGGCCTCGAAAGGCCCAAACGGGCCGGTGAACGGCACCGCGCGGCATCTGTTGTCAGACATCCAGGTGTGGAAGGCTGCCCGCGAACTCCCTCTTCACGCGCTTCCTCTTTGCGTTAGGTCACATTCCCCCGGAGGCCTGTCGTGGTCTGGTACACCAGCCAGTCACTCCTGTTGATCCTGCTCGCCTTCCTTCTCGGACTGCTAATCGGCTACCTCTGGTGGGGTCTGCGCCTGCGCCGCGTCCGCTCGTCCGAATCCTCCACCCAGTCCACCATCACCGAATCCCCGGCGCCCGCCGCCCTGGCCGCCGTCGCGTCCGAGCCACTCGTATCCGAGCCGGAGCCGGTCGCTTCCGAGCCCGAGCCGGTCGCTTCCGAGCCCGAGCCGGAGCCGGTTGCTCTCGCGGCCGAGCCCGAGCCGGTTGCTCTCGCGTCCGAGCCGGAACCGGTTGCCGAGGCCGAGCCGGAGCCGGAGCGCGCGGCGGTCGCGGTCGCCGCGACCGAGCCTGAGGCAGAGCCTGAGCCTGAGCCGGAGCCCGAGGCGGTTGCCGAGCCCGACGCCGTGGACGCCGAGCTCGTCGCGGACGTCGAGTCGGCGTTCGAGGCCGAAGCGCCCGTCGAGGAGCCGGTCGCCGAGCGCAACGACGAGCTCGAGCGGATCGAGGGCATCGGGCCGAAGATCGCCGCGGCGCTGCGTGCCGCGGGCATCCGCACGTTCGAGCAGCTCGCCGGCGCCGACCGCGCCGCCGTCGAGACCGCCCTCGAGAACGCCAACCTCCGCTTCGCGCCGAGCATCGGGACCTGGTCCCGCCAGGCCCGGCTGCTCGCCGACGGCGACGAGGCCGGCTTCAAGGAGCTCACCGACCGCCTGATCGCCGGCCGCGAGGTCACCGAGAAGCCGGCGGCCGAACCCGAGCCGGTCGTGGAAGAGCCGGCCGTGGAAGCGGCGGTCGCGGCTGAACCCGAGCCCGAGCCGGTCGCGGAAGAGCCCGAGCCCGAGCCGGTCGCGGAAGAGCCCGAGCCCGTCGCGGAAGAGCCCGAGCCGGAGCCTGAACCCGAGCCGGAGCCGGTCGCGGAAGAGCCGGAGCCCGAGCCGGTCGCGGTAGAGGCCGAGCCGGAGCCGGTGGCCGAAGAGCCGGTTGCCGAGCCCGAGGCCGTAGTCGAAGAGCCGGTCAAGGTGCCGGCGCAGGCGGGTGCGGCGGAGGACGGGCCGGTCGACGATCTCAAGCGGATCGAGGGCATCGGGCCGAAGATGTCGGCCGCGCTGGTGGCCGCGGGCATCCGCACGTACGTGCAGCTGGCCGACGCCGACGTCGACACCCTCCGCGGGGCCATCGAGGCCGCCGGGCTGCGGTTCGCGCCGAGCATCGTCACCTGGTCCCGGCAGGCGCGGCACCTCGCCGACGGGGACGAGGAGGGCTTCGCCGACCTGACCCGCCGCCTGGTGGCCGGCCGCGACACCGGGCGGGCCTGATGGCGGGCACCACCCGGAACACGACGACGAGCGGCATCCGCTGGGAGGTGCGCAACCGCCACCCCCTGATCCCGATCGGCGCCGCCGTCGTCGGGCTGGCCGCGCTGCTGATCGCGTTCGAGGTGCCGCACCGGCACGCGATCGAGGACAGCCTCACCGACCGCACCAAGGTGGCGCTGGCGGGCGCCGGCATCGACGCCGACGTCCGCTTCGTCGGGCGCGACGGCACGGTGCGGGTCAGCTCGGCCGACGAGAAGGACAAGGCGCGCGAGGTCACGCTCGCCGTCGAGGGCGTGCGCGTGGTCGACGTCCAGGCGCCGCCGAAGGTCGAGCAGCCGCCGGCGCCGCTGTCGGTGAAGCTGCTGGTCGACGGCGGCAAGGTCACGCTGACCGGCACGGTGCCGGCCGAGGGCGACCGCGGCAAGATCGCCGACGCGGCCAAGCAGGCGCTCGGCGCGGAGAACGTCCAGGACGACATCACCGTCGACGCCGCGCGGGCGGGCGACGACACCGACCTCGCCGCGCTCGGCGCGGTCGTCGGCGCGCTGGGCAAGGACACGAAGGCCGGTGTCGTCGACCTGACCGACCACGTGATCACGCTGACCGGCACCGTGCCGACGCAGGAGGTCAAGGACAAGGCCGAGGCGGCGGCGAAGGCGGCGACCAAGAGCGGCTCCGTGCGCAACGAGCTCGTCGTCGGGCAGGCGGCCGCACCGGCTCAGGTGCAGACCCAGCTGGTCGCGCTGCCGACGGTCGAGTTCGAGAACGACAGCGCGACGCTGACCGCGAAGGGCCACGCCGTGGTGGAGAACGCGGCGTCGATCCTCAAGTCCAACCCGAACGTCAAGGTCAGCATCGAGGGGCACACCGACCTGACCGGCACCGCGGCGCACAACCAGACGCTCAGCGAGGCCCGGGCCAAGACGGTCCTCGACACGCTGGTGTCGCTGGGCATCGCGCCCGACCGGCTGAGCTCGAAGGGCTTCGGCGAGAGCCGGCCCAAGGTCCCCGGCACCGACGACGCGGCCAACGCCGTGAACCGCCGGGTCGAGTTCATCGTCCAGCAGTAACCGCGACCGAAGAAGGCCCAGCAGTAGCCGCAACCGAAGAAGGCCCAGCAGTAGCCGCAACCGAAGAAGGCCCAGCGGCAACCAACCCGGCCCGAGCACAGCGAAGGGGCGCGGCCACCAGGCCGCGCCCCTCCTTGTTGCCGTAACCAGCCGGTGGAACCTAGTGGCGCACCGGGTACAGCGGCTCACGCGCCGTGCTGTCGGCCCGCAGGGACTGCGTCGACTGCGCGGAGAACGCGGTCGCCGCGGTCGGGTCGGGCCAGGGCAGCGTGTCGCAGGTCTTGTCGGGACGGTCGCCCGACTTGCGCTGCGGCAGCTTGCCGGTCGCGAGGTAGTCCGCGATCGTGTCGTCGATGCACGCGTTGCCGTTGAGCGAGTTGGCGTGCGTGGTCTGGTCCTTCTCGGCGAGAAGGGCGCTGTGCGGGAACAGGCGGCGGGCCTCCAGGCTGCCCTCGAACGGCGTCGCCGCGTCGAGGGTGGTGCCGACGAACAGCACGCTCTTGACCTTCGAGCCGTCGACCTTGACCGGCTTCTGCGCCTTGGCCGGCCAGTAGAGGCACGGCGCGTTGAACCAGGCGTTGCTCCAGGTCATGTACGGCGCCTGCAGGAACGTCCGCCAGTTGTCGATCTTCCACTGGTTCCAGCTCTGCGGCCACTGCACGTCGGTGCACTGCACCGCGTTGTAGACCGCGAAGCCGTTGTCGTCGCCGGGTGCGATGTAGTTCTCGTACGCGGCCACGATCGTGTCGGTGTCGCGGTTGTTGGCCCAGGCCGAGAACGCGTCGGCCAGCTCCAGCCACGTCGACTGGTAGTAGCCGGCGTAGAGGAAGATGTCCGTCCACTCGCTCGCGCCGACGACGCCGCCGGCGGGCGCGCTGCGCAGCTTGTTCTGCTCAGCGTAGAAGCGGAGCTCGACCTGCTTCGCGGTGGTGCCGAGGTGGTACACGCTGTCGTACTTGGCGATCCAGCCCCACCAGATTTCCTCGTTGCGCTGGAAGTTCAGGTCCTGGTTGAGGTTGGCCTTGTACCAAACATCGCGCACGTCGACGTTGCCGTCGAGCACCATGCGGCGGACCTTGTCCGGGTGCAGGGTGCCGTAGACCTGGCCGAGGTACGTGCCGTAGGAGAAGCCGTAGTAGTTGATCTGCTTGGCGCCGAGCGCCTTGCGGATCGACTCCATGTCGTTGACCGAGTCGACCGTGGTCATGTGGTTGAGCAGATCGCCGCCGGCCTGGCCACACGCCTTCGCGTAGTCCTTGGACATGCTCAGCCAGGTCTTCTCGATGGCGGAGCTGACCGGGACGTACTCGGGGCGGGGGCCGGCGAAGTAGTCGTCGTCGCAGTGCAGGGCGGGGACGCTGGAGCCCACGCCGCGCGGGTCGAAGCCGATCCAGTCGTAGGCCTCGCCCGCGCCGTTGGGCACGAACTCGCCCAGGACCGACAGCGTCAGCCCGGACCCGCCGGGGCCGCCCGGGTTGACCAGCATGACGCCCTGGTAGTCCTTGTCCGCCACCTTGTGCTTGATGCGCGAGACGGCGATCTGGATCTTCTTGCCGTTGGGCTTGCTGTAGTCCAGCGGCACGGTGAGCAGGCCGCACTCGGCGCCGCGGCGCTGCAGGCCGGGGCTCGCGCACTGGCCCCACGGGATCGACGCCACACCGGCGAACTCGCCGCCCGGG
>Ga0310811_10014265_pt1 | contig 10353 bp, 9 predicted proteins | sample YCmetagenome_FD_207642 | JGI IMG/M metagenome (GOLD analysis project Ga0310811, IMG submission 207642) | Soil microbial communities from experimental microcosm in Duke University, North Carolina, United States - YC | ecosystem: Engineered > Artificial ecosystem > Soil microcosm > Unclassified ... | reverse complement strand
CGTGTGCCGCGAGGTATTCGTTTATCGATTGGGCGCCGATGTGGAAGAGGCGCTTGTCGGTCTCATAGAGGTCGCGGATATGGACCGGGGAGACGACGTAGTTGGGGAGCGCTTTCATAAAATCGAAGAGTACCCAGAAGACGATGAAGGGGGCGAAGGCGAACAGGAACTTGCGCGTGGCGGCGCTGGCGTAGTAGAGGGCTGCGCAAAAAAGCGTCAGGCCGACCTGCTCGGGTTTGAAACCCACGAGGAGCGTGGCTGTAACGAGGTAGGCCGCGGATATAATGACACTCAGGACCGCGGCGCGGGCGGAAGTCTTGGGGAACACTAGGAAGCTTTCTTGGAGGGGAAATCAGAGTGAAAAATCTTGTCCCAAAGGACGGAGCTGACGCCGTAGCCCTTGCTCATGTCGTCGTAGTGGTGGAGCATATGGTGCTGTTTGATGGCCTTGAACCAGCCGCTTTTGAAGTTGGCGTGGTGCATGGCGTAGTGCATCATGTCATAGATGAGATAACCGGTGACGAAGCCGGGAAAAAAGGCGAAGAGGTGGGCCTGGTTGGCTATGATGGCCTTGAACAGGAAGAAAAAGCCGAAGGCCAGGGGAATGCTGGCCGATGGCGGCATCACCAGCCGGAGGGCGTCGCGGGGGTAGTCGTGGTGGACGCCGTGGAAGATGAAGTGCAGCCGCAGGCCCCACCGCGATTTAGGGATGTAGTGGAAGACGAAGCGGTGGAGGATGTACTCGGCGATCGTCCAGGCGAAGAGGCCGCCGGCGAAATAGCCGATCGTGGCGCCGATGCCGCCGCCGATGGCTATAGCCCTGTAGAGGAAGTACGCTACGACCGGGACGTAGATGATCAGCGGGACGTAGAAGGGGACCTTGCTGAGGATTTCCATCCAGCCGGCTTTGAACATGCGGGTGGACTCGGTCGCGTTGGAAATATAGTTGCGTTTCATACAATCATGTTTGAAGTGGTGATGGTGTCACACCTGGATGCGGCCAACGACTTCCTTGCCGGTGGCGGGGTCGGTGCCTTTTAGCTCGACGTACTCGACGTGGGGTACCCAGAAGGAACCGCCGTTGATCGAGACGAAAATGCGCCGCAGGATCACGGGTTTGCCGTCGATGGTGGCAAAGACGTGGTACTGGCGGTCGGCGGCCTTGATCAGGTACATCGAATACTTCTTGTACGAGACGAAGTGCAGCTCGAACTTTTCGGGGCCGACCTGCCGGCTTTTGATCCCATAGGCAAAGGTACGTTGTATATAATTCAGTTCCGCCCGCTGGCCCTGTTCCTGGTAGCGGAGCCAGAAGACGTGGACGGGGTTGTCGGGGTCGGGGACGCCGCCTTTGTCGTTGAGCTCGATGACGATAGTGTTGGTATTCGGTGTCCGCTGAACATAAAATAATTGTTTGGGGTTGCCGGTGGGGACGGGCATGGAGTCCACCGGGATCGTGAGGAGCGCGGCTAACAGGAAGTGTATCATTTGTGAGCGGCCTCCAACGCCGTTTTGGCCGCCATCAGGCGTCTGATGGCGGTGATGTTGGTGAGGACGGCCATGACCGTGAGGGGTATGGTGAATATGGACATGGTTTCGAACACGTGGTATTTGATGCCGGGGACGAAGAGCTTGTAGTCGCCGCCGATGAAGTGGGCGGTGACGCCGCAGGCGATGGCGGAGACGGCGACGAGGATGACGCGCTCGGGGCGCTGCATCAGACCGCCTTTGTTCTGGATGCCGAGGCCTTCGCTGCGGGCGCGGGTGTAGCTGACCATCATCGAGCCGATCATCGCCAGGAAGGCGAAGAGGGAAGAGAAGAAATAGTGGTAGGCCACGAGGTAGTAGCAGATCCCGAGGAACATCACGAGCTCGCTGTAGCGGTCGAGCACCGAATCGAACAGGGCGCCAAAGGTGGAGCTCATGTTGCCGAGCCGGGCGACCTGGCCGTCGAGCATGTCGAACAGACCGGCGAACAGGATGAGCGCGCCGGCCCAGCCGACGTAGGAAAGGTCCGCACGCTGGCCCTGGAGGGCGCCGATGATAAATATAACGGCCACGCCCACGTTGAGGAGGAAGCCGACGAGGGTGACGGTGTTGGGGGTAAATCCGATTTTGATCAGGCCCCTGACGAAGGGGTTGATGACGACGTATATGCCTTTTTGTAACTGGTCGCGGGTCATGTTAGAATTCGAATTTTGTGCGTACGCGTATCCCCCATTGGTCCACATAGGGATGGCTGAGGTAGGTCAGGCGACGGACATAGTCTATGCGCACGACCTTGAAGATGTTGCCGATCCCCCCGCTCACTTCGATGTACGGGCGGCCGTCCAGCGAATAGGTGGACGGATCGCCGTCAGAATACTGCGGAAATTTAAACAATCCGGCGGTTTTATAGGGATTGTTCTCGTCCCGGATACCGCCGTAGAGCACCTTGAGGCTACCGACCTCGCGTAGTTTTAAACCTTTCAGGAGGGGTATTTTGTTAAAAAAGAAACCGCCGAAGTTCTGGTCGATGTTCAGCGCGCCGTAGTGGTCGCTTACGAACTCCATGAAGTCCATGAGGTTGTAGGAGTTGAGCTGGTAGGCATAGGTCTGGTTGGCGCGGTGGATGTCGAGCAGCGGGAAGGGTACCTTACCCAGGACATAACCGCCTTCGAGCGTGACGTCGGCGTAACCCAGGGGTCCGAGGTAGAAGCGCTTGTAGGCGTTCCCCCAGAGGTTGGAATACGTGTACTGGCCGCCCGCGAGCCCCTTGATGCCTTGGGTGTATTTGACCTCGAAGATGGGGTACTTGTTAAAGATAGGAATCCTGTACACCTTGCCCTGGTAGAACTGCTCGTTGGGCGCCCACCGCAGGTCGGCGGACAGCTCCCCGGTGGTCACGGAGGGGATGTTGACGGAATCGGCGAGCACCTGCTTGGTGTAGACGATGTCCCCGGCGGGCACTTGTTTCCAGTACTTGAACCCGAAGTTGTAGGAGAGGCCCCTGCCGAACTCCCGGACGTAGTTGAGCTTGAAGATGTCGTTGTAGAGCCATTTGTCGTTGTCGCCGCGTTTGAAGCTGAGCAGGAAGTTATCTTCCTGGACGAACTGGAGGTCCTGGCCGGGGATCTTGGTGTCGTGCTGGAAGCTGGCCTGTATATAGTGGAAGGGGTAGTCGTAGATCGTCCGGTGGTTCAGGGCGTAGGTGCCGCTCAGGTAGTACTTGACCTGCTGGTCCTTGAAGCCGTATGCGATATAGGTCTCGGTATAGAACGTCTTGCTCATGGCCGGCAGCGAACGGCCGCCGAACCTCAGCCTGAAGCCTTCTACCGGGTTGAAGCTGTAAAAGGCGCTGACGGGGCCGACCTCGAACCAGGGACCCGCGCGTTTGTAGCCCGCCAGCAGGAGGGTGGCGTAGTCGAGGGTGCGCTTGAAGGAGCGCATGTTCTGGAGGCTGTCGACGTTGGTGTATATTTTTGATTCCACGGGGGAAAGGCCATGACCGCGGAGCGCAGTGAGCGTGCTGTCGGTGTTCGCCGTGTTGGCGAGGACTTCGGTCGGGCCGCTGTAGACGCTGTCCGGACCGGGTTGGTTGATCCGGTAGTCGGAATAGGTCACGGCGCGTTCACCCATGACGCCCCCGGAAGAGGACTTCAGGAGGGAGAACTCGGCGAGGATCTCGCTGTACTTGAGGTGGTATCGGTTGTCGGCGCCCCTTTCGAAGTTCTGACGGACGTGCACGTCGCGCGCCCAGTTGAGGTTGGCGTATTTGCTCACGCCGAAGTCCACCTTCTGGATGGCATAGTTGCTGTCGAGGGTGATCCAGAGCGTGCCCTTGAAGAGCAGGTCGTCCGGGTTGCGCGGGTAGAAGTTCATCTTGACGAGCTTGACGCCTTCGAGCTCCACGGTGTCCTGGATATAGAACAGGTAGAAGTTGGGCGCCAGGTCGGCGATGGGGCTCATGAACTGGGTGGACAGGAGCGCGATGTTGTTATCATACACGTCCACGGGCATGTACAACCGGTTGAGGTAGTTCCGGATACCGCGCATGTCGAGGTATTCGCCGTAGTTCACCATCCGGTGGGAAAGGACATAGCTTTTGTTCTTTTCGGGACTTTTCCGGAAGTAGCGCTGGGTAGCGGTTTCCTCCAGGTAGATGGGCAGGAGCGCCTTACCGGGAAGCAGTGTGGTGTCCTTGTTCTCGAACATGAACTTGAAGTTCTTGAAGAGCTTGCTGTTCATCAGCTTCTCGGGCTCCTTGGTGAGCGAGCACTCCATCTTTTCGTATTCCTGGTACTGGAGGTATTGATAGGAGCCGACCTTGTTGGCTTCCTTGTGCGCGATCACCTTGCGGATGAGCTCGACCGCGGGGTTGCCCTTGTTGCGGTAGTGGCCCTTGCCCCTGGCGGTGATAACGATGTCGTGGAGCTGGCCGCCGATGCCCAGCGTTATCTCGACGGTCTGGTCCTTGCCGGGGGTGACGCCTTTGCTTTGTGTCGTATAACCAACGTGGGAAAAGTTGATCGTGTTGAGCTTTGCGTTGCCGGTGGTGAGCGTGAAGGTCCCGTCCGCCTTGGTCAGGGTGCCGTTGCCGCCCTTGAAGTAGACGCTGACGTCTTCAATCGGCTGGCCGGAAGCGGCGTCTTTGACAACGCCCCGGACAACGGTTTGAGCGGATACCATCGTCTGTGAAAGGCCGAACAATACCGCACATAAAATCATCCAATGTTTCATTCCATGTATCTATTTGCTCTCATCGGCAGGCATCGTTTCAATCGTGGCCAGGGGCGCCCGGGGGGCGCGCGTTCAGAGGCGCGCCACCGGAGGTCGAGGCGTGGGTGCGGGGAAGGGCGCCGTTTTGCGCAGCGGTCTTCGGGAAGACGAACCATCGTTGCATGAAATAGCTATACGTGAGACCCATGACCACGCCTACGCCCACGCGGGCGATCAGCGGGTTTATGCCCGGACGGCCGGCGATCAGGGGGCGGACGCCGAGCCAGCCGGCGAGCCAGCCGACCAGCAGCGCGCTGAGCGCGATGTTGCCGAGCCACACCAGGGCGTAGCGCAGGACCTGGCCGCCGGCGTCGCCGGTCGTGGCCTGGAAAGCCCAACCGCGGCCGAGGAAGAACGCCAGCACGCCCCCGCAGACCATGCCGATCGCGGTAGACGCGGACGCCGTCGCACCGATCCACCGGACGAGCACGAAGAACAGCGCGTAGTCCAGGAGGGATGCGGCGATGGCCGCCAGGTTCGCTTTTATATAGGTCATCATATCTTACAAATCCATTCGAGCGCGATCAATACCACGCTGGCGTATATCCCCGCGACGACGTCGTCGATCATCACGCCCCAGCCGCCGGGGAGGGCTTCGGTGCGGCGGATACCCAGCGGCTTCCAGATGTCGAATATCCGGAATAGCACCAGGGCTGCCAGTATCGTGCTCCAGTTCAACGGGTGGAAGAGGATGGCGACGTACATGCCGACGACCTCGTCCATGACCACCTTCGAGCTGTCCTTGCCCCACTCCGCCTCTACCCCGTTCCCGGACCAGATGCCGAGGATGGTAAGGACGACGGTGACGATGGGGAGCCAGATCCAGCGGACGGCGTCGTTGTTGGTCAACAGTAATAAGGGGAGGGCCGCGACGGCCGCGGCCAGCGTCCCTCCCCCTTTGCCTACGTAGCCGATGCCGGCGACGCTGCCTATGAAGCGTTGGAGGCCCAGGAGGCGGGCTCCGGCGTTCGAAGGCGTGGCATTGCTCATAATATCTCGGCCAGCTCCTGGTAATAATCCAAGCCCAGGTGGGTGATCAAATCCTCACCCATAATATGCCTCAGGGTATTTTGCAGCTTGATGAGCTGCCTGAAGATATCGTTGTCGGGGTGAAGGCCCGGTGCGGTTTGCGGGGACTTGAGGTAGAACGACAGCCATTCCTGGATGCCGTACATACCGGCGCGCTTGGCGAGGTCGGAGAACAGGGCCAGGTCGAGCGCCACCGGCGCGGCGAGGATGGAGTCCCGGCAGAGGAAGTTGATCTTGATCTGCATGGCGTAGCCCAGCCAGCCGAAGATGTCGATGTTGTCCCAGCTCTCTTTATTGTCGCCGTGGGGCGGATAGTAGTTGATCCTGATCTTGTGGTACAGGTCGCCGTACAGCTCCGGGTGCAGGTCGGGGCGGAGGATGTCTTCGAGCACGCCCATCTTGGAGACTTCCTTGGTGCGGAAGTTGTCCGGGTGGTCGAGCACGTAGCCGTCGCGGTTCCCCAGGATGTTGGTGGAGAACCAGCCGCGTACGCCCAGCGCGCGCGCCTGGAGACCGGGGGCGAGGATGGTCTTCATCAGCGTCTGACCGGTCTTGAAGTCCTTACCGGCGATGGGGGTCTCGGTCTTCTTGGCCAGGGCCACCATGGCGGGGATGTCGCACGTCAGGTTGGGCGCGCCGTTGACAAAGGGGATGCCCTGGCTGACGGCCGCGTAGGCGTAGATCATGCTGGGGGCGATGAGCGAATGGGACTCGCGCATGCCCTGCTCGAAGCTTTCGATCGTTTGATGGACGTCTGTCGCCTCGATGTACTTTTCGGTGGAACCGCACCACAGGACGACGACGCGGTCGAGCTTATGGTGCTGCCTGAATTGCTCGATGTCCTTGATCACCTGCTGGGCGAGGTCCCACTTCGAGGCGCCGGTCTTTACGTTCGGACCGTCGAGGTTGGTGACATAGCTGCGGTCGAAGACGGCCTTCATCGGCTGGATGGCCTGGAGCTCGTCCTTAACCGAATCCAGGAGGGGTTGCTCCAGGACGCGGGCCTTGCTGGCGGCTTCGTACACGTTGTCCTCGTAAAGGTCCCAGCCGCCAAAGACGATGTCGTTCAGGTCTGCCAGGGGTACGAAGTCCTTTATTTTCGGATACCGGTTGTCCGTCCGTTTGCCCAGGCGGATGTGGCCCATCTGGGTCAGCGAGCCGAAAGGTTGCGCGGGTTTATGGTCGGCGCCCGTCGGTACGCTCTTGCGTACGGCGGCAACGCCGGCGATCAGTGTCGTGGCTACGGCCCCGAGACCGGGGATGAGGATGCCGAGCTTGCCCTTGGCAGGGAGCACGGCGATGCTGCCATTTTGATTACTCATATTTTTCGTTTAAGGTTATACCAAATTACTACCGGCGCACGGAGGAGGTTAAAGCCATCCATTGCGGAGATACCACTCTAATGTCTCTTCGAGCCCGTTCTTCAGATCGTAGTCCGGCAGGTACCCCAGGTCACGTTTGACCGTGGATATCTCGCATACCCAGTTCGGCGCCGTCAGCTCCTCGAGCTTCTCCCGGTTGAGGGCCGGGGATTTTTGCCGGCGGGCGTAGGCCCTTTCCAGCGTGGAGGCGATGACGCGTACCAGGGGTACGGGGACGAAAATCCGGAGGGTCCGGCGGTGGAAAAAGTCTTTGACGATTTCCGCCAGCTCGAAGCGTTCGTAGGCCCGCCCGTCGGTGACGTTGTAGGTCCGGTGGATGTGCTCGGTGAAAAGGGCGTGCACACCCAGGTCGGCTAGGTCTTTCACGTAAACAAAGCTGAGGCGCTGCGGGGCTTTCCCGATATAGGGCTCCCATCCCCGGCGGATCATGCGCAGGAGGATGAAGATGTCCTTGTCCCGGGGACCATAGACAGCAGTGGGCCGGAGGACCAGCCAAGGTATGGGTTGAATGGCCAGCTTGCGCTCGGCCAGGAGCTTGCTCCTGCCGTAGGCGGTGACTGGGTTGGGTTGGGTCTGTTCGGTGATGGCGCCCTCTATGTGCGTCAGCGGTCCGATGGCCGCCAAACTCGATAGGAACACCAGCTTCTTCAATCGCGGCAGGGCCATCCGGGCCGCCCCGGCCAGCCTTTCGGTGGACAGGGCGTTGGCCTCGTCGTAGGCCGGTTGCGTCGGCGCCTTGGTGGCGCCCGCCGCGTGTATGATATAATCGTAGCCCCCTTCTTCCAAAACCCTGGCCAGCTGCGCCGGTTGGGTAAAGTCCAGGTGGGCGTACCGTATGTTAAATCCAGACAGGTGGTCTACCTGTGAGCTCTTTCTGATCCCGGCGGTGACTTCGAGTCCCCTGGACAGCGCCGATTCGATCAAGTGATACCCTACAAACCCGCTCGCCCCCGTGATCAGCACTTTTCCCGTCATATCGCCTTTTCGTATATTCTATACTTCTTGTACACCTTCCCGTTCACGCTTTCGATCCCGCGGTTCATGAGGTCGTTGTGCTCCAGGATCCAGGAGGCTTCGGCGCCCTCCATCCCGCGTTCCAGGCCGCGTTTGATGATATAGGCGTAGAAACAGGCTTCGATCCCTAATTTACGGTAGCCGTCGACCACGCCCAGCGCGAGTACCCGGATGCTTTTTATCTTTTTCATACCCGTCAGCAGCTTGACGATGCCAAAGGGCAACAGCCGGCCGCGGCGGACCTTGATCAGTATCTCGTTGATGTCCGGGATGGCCAGGGCGAAACCCACCACCTTCCCTTCGTGCTCCGCCAGGAGACAAAGCTTCGGGTCGAGCAGCATCTTCAGATCCTTGGCCAGGTAGTTGAATTCGTTCTCGGTCATGGGCACGAAACCGAGGTTCTTGTCCCAGGCTTCGTTGTAGACCTTCCGCAGCGCGGCTACCTCGGTGGCGAAGTCCTTGACGCGGACCGGGCGGATGGTGATGCCGTGGCGCTTGAGGCGCTCTTCCAGCGAGTTCAGCAGCCGCACGGAGCGGTCGTTCCGGCTTTCGCGGTCGATCCACCAGGCCAGGAGGTCCACCTTCTTATCCAGCCCCGCGTGCTCCAGCAGGCGGGCGTAGTAGGGTTTGTTGTAGGTCATCATGGCCACGGGGGGATCGTCAAAACCCTCGATCAGCAAACCGCACGCCTCGTTCGTGGAGGGGTTGACGGGGCCGATGAACGTCGTCGCGCCCTTTTCCTTGAGCCATCCGGCCGCCTGTTGCAACAGCGCATCCGCCACCGACTGGCTGTCGATCACGTCGAAGAAGCCAAAAAAGCCGTCGCTGGCCTGGTTGAACTGGTTGTGGTTCCGGTTGAATATCGCCGCTATGCGCCCGACGAGCGTGTCGTCTTCGTAAGCCAGGAAAGGCTGTACGTCGGCGTTCTCGTGGAAGGGATGCTTCCCGGGCGTGAGCAGGTCCCGTTGGGCGATGAACAGCTCGGGCACGTAGTTCGGCTCCCCCGCATACAGGCTGTGGGGGAAGTCGATGAACGCCTTCAACTGTTTAGGGTTGCTAACGGGTTCGATGCGGATCATATGGCTTGACTTTTGGGGATAAACTGGATGTTCAGGTCGCTGGCGGCCTTGGACAGCTTGTCGACCGCCTGTTCAATCTGGGCGGGCGTGTGCGTCGCCATGAGCGAAAAGCGGATCAGGGTATCCTCGCTGGCCACGGCCGGGGCGACCACCGGGTTGACGAAGATGCCGTCGTCCTGCAGCCTCCGCGTCAACTGGAAGGTCTTCTGGTTGTCCCCCACGTAGATCGGGATGATGGGGCTCTGGGTGTGGCCCGTATAAAACCCTTCGTCCTTGATGAGGGAGAGCGCGTAGCGGGTATTTTCCCAGAGACGTTCGATCCTTTCCGGTTCGGCCTCGACGATGTCCAGGGCGGCGAGCACGCTGGCCACGTTGGCGGGCGGCATGCTGGCGCTGAAGATCAGCGAGCGCGCGCGGTGCTTGAGGAAGTCGATCGCCAGGAAGTCCCCGGCCACGAAGCCCCCGAGCGACGCCAGCGACTTGGAGAACGTACCCATGATCAGGTCCACCTGGTCGGTCAGACCGAAGTGGTCCGCGGTGCCCGCACCCTGGGCGCCGAGCACGCCGAGGCTGTGCGCGTCGTCTACCATGATGTTACATCCGTATTTCCCGGCCAGCTCCGCGATCACGGGGAGGTTGCAGATGTCGCCCTCCATGCTGAAGATGCCGTCCACCGATATGAGCTTGATCACGTCCTCGGGCAGGGTCTTGAGCCGCCGCTCCAGGTCGTTCATGTCGTTGTGGGCGTACTTTATCGTCCGGGAAAACGACAGCCGGCTCCCGTCGATGATGGAAGCGTGGTCGGATTCGTCCAATATCAAGTAGTCCTGACGACCCGTAAAACCGGACAGCACCCCGAGGTTGGTCTGAAAACCGGTGGAGAACAGCAACGCCGACTCCTTACCCACGTAGGCGGCTAACCGCTCTTCCAGCTGGTGGTGGATGTCCAGGCTCCCGTTCAGGAAACGCGAACCGGCGCAGCCGGAACCGTATTTGTCGATGGCCTGCTTGGCCGCTTCGAGTATCTTCGGGTGGTTGGTCAGGCCCAGGTAGGAATTGGAGCCAAACATCAATACTTTCTTACCCTCGAG
>Ga0310811_10014264_pt1 | contig 10353 bp, 11 predicted proteins | sample YCmetagenome_FD_207642 | JGI IMG/M metagenome (GOLD analysis project Ga0310811, IMG submission 207642) | Soil microbial communities from experimental microcosm in Duke University, North Carolina, United States - YC | ecosystem: Engineered > Artificial ecosystem > Soil microcosm > Unclassified ... | reverse complement strand
TTTTTTGAAATTGTACCCATCACCATCAGCAGGTCTGCCTGGCGTGGGGAAAAACTTAATCGCTCTGCACCAAATCTCGACAAATCGTAAGTAGAAGCCATTGTAGCCATAAATTCGATACCACAACAAGAGGTGGCAAAAGGAAGTGGCCATAATGAGTAGGAACGCGCTAAGCCGATTGCTTTATCAAGCGACGTGGCAAAAAAGCCTGCGCCTTCTACGCCTGGAGGAGCTTCAACCAATTGAATTTCACTCATGATCTATATAAATAGAATAAACATTACCGTTGATCGGTAACGGCTGCAAATTTAGTAATAATAACGCTGTAAAATGTACACCAGAACGATAGGATACCGTATTTAGAATCAGTCTAAAGTAGATTGGTAAGTGGTGAATAGTGAATGGTGAATCAGTTATTATAGTTGGTTCACTGACCACTCACTATTGACTATTCACTAAATCAATCCCAATCCAATGCACCTTTTTTGATAACGTATATAAAGCCCAGTAACAGTGTACCCATGAAGATGAACATTTCGATCATGCCATCTTTACCCAGCTCCCTGAAATTAACCGCCCATGGATACATAAATATTACTTCCACATCGAACAATACAAACAGGATAGCCACCAGGAAGTATTTGATAGACATAGGAGTACGGGCGTTACCTATTACCTCAATACCCGACTCAAACGGGGTCAGCTTATCACTGGTAACACGCTTAGGACCGATCTTATGCGTTACAAACATGGTGGTAACTACGAAACCTACTGCCACCAGCATCTGGAAAATTATAGGCAGGTAATTTATGGGCAAACTTTGTACTTCCATGGTGCAAATATAGTAATGGAAACAAAATAATGCCAATGGGACTACACAACAACATGCTTTTATTAGAGAATTCAAAAATCTATTGTTATTTAAAAAATTCGTAAGCTTCAATTTTATATGAATCGGGGATAGTTTCCCAATCAGGAATAACCGACTTCGGGTCTTTTTTAAATTGGATTAAATGATAAAGCAATGCCTCAATTTTATCTGCATAAATAATTTTCCCTTCCTTCCACGCAATATTTCCCGGATTAAATTCCAACGCAATTAAATCGAAAAAAACCTTTATCCCGTTATTTTTGCATTTTTTCTTTAAAACGTACGTCATACATTCATACTTATCTTCTAATTCACCTACGTTCATGTTATGATATAAAAGCTCTTTGTGCCTGTATCCACATTCATCAAAATTTTTATACTCAATGCTCGTAAATGTCTGTTCATAATCTTTGCTGACTTTAAATAATGTATTAGTTTCAGGTGAATTCCGAAATAATGAAAAGTAGCCGGATAAAAATTCCGGCCTGGCACTGATCACGTCATATTTTTTCAGAAGTCTTTCGGACATAAATTTTCGTATGTCACCAAAAATGACGTCGATGTCACAGTACCCCCAGAAATCATAATCTTTAATATAATCGTCAAATATGATACCGTAAGCTGGCCTTATATCACATATTTTATAACTAAAGCCCAGTCCAATCTCTATAGAAAGCTTTGATTCTGCCATTGATTTCAACTGTGTCAGATTCATTTTTACAAATTGAAAATTGTCAGGTAATTCTATAGACTCGGAACAGTCAGATACCCATAAAAAATTAATTGAAGGATTATAATTCGCTGATTTCAAAAAGAAGTTTGTATACCATGGGAGCTTCCCAAAATAGCATATAATAAATAAGATTTTCGATTTCATTTCAGAAGTTTTAAGTTTTAAGATATTAAATGTTTAATTAATGCTATATAATAAAAAAATAGTTATCTTGGACTGTGCAATACCAAAAACCTCGCATTGTATTTATTAATTGTTATTTTGGCAAACTACCCTGGTATTTTAGCTATTTCCTCCATTCATGCAAATACAATCCCGACGTTGATTTTATAATAATTACAGACGGCTACACTTCAGAATATGATCTGTCTCACAATATTAAAATCATAAACAAAACACTCCCGGAAGTAAATGATATTATCAACGATAGGCTCAATACAGCTATTCGCTTAACTGACCCTTATAAGCTCTGTGATTTTAAACCCACTTATGGGCACGTTTTTCCTGAATTAATAGAAGGCTATTCCTTTTGGGGACACTGTGATATTGACATCATTTGGGGCAATGTAAAAAACTTCATAAACGACGAAATGTTAGATCGTTATGATGTAATAAGCTCCAGGCATGATTATGTTTCTGCCTGGTTTACATTGTACAGGAACGCGGAAAACATAAATAGGTTATTTATGCAGAGTAAAGATTACAAAAAGGTATTATCAGATACAAAATATTACAATTTCGACGAAACCAATTTCCGGTTTAAACAATTTAGCGATGGCCTTTCACACCACAATATTAATTGTGAAGTGCAAAGCATGACCCACCTTATTAAAGAACTTGATCAACAGGGAATTATTAAAGCTTATTTTGATACGCATGCGATAGAGGGATTAACCGGGCGCATGAAGTGGGATAAAGGCACTTTGATCTATAAAAACAAATATGAAGTAATGTTATATCATTTACTCGCATTTAAAAAGGTATTCAATCCCAAAAATCAAAATCGGTCGGCACCAGATCATTTTTCAATAAGCACTAACAAAATATATTTCAGATAAAGGAATGCAAAAATCCATCGTTCTCTTATACACCTATTTTGGGCCGTTGCCATGGTATTTTCCCTATTTCGTCAAATCTTGCTTTTTTAATCCAACTATAAAATTCAAAATTATTACCGATAATAAAATTAGTCTAGAGCTTCCCCCTAATGTAACCATCGTCAAAAAAAGCTTAAATGAAGTGATACAAATTGCAAATGAAAAATTGGGGTTCACGGTAAATATAAACTCGTACTACAAACTTTGTGATTTTAAACCAACATATGGATTTCTTTTCCCTGACTTAATCGAAGGATATGACTATTGGGGCTTTGGGGATATTGATGTAATATTTGGAGATGTCAGAAATTTCATGACATATGAAATTCTTGATGAATATGATCTTATTTGCCTTAGGCATGATTTTTTAACGGGGTACTTTACGTTAATGCGCAATTGTAAAGCGATGAACAATTTATTCAAGGAAAGCAAGGATTATAAAAGGGTACTCAGTGAATCCAGGCATTATTGCTTTGATGAAACCAATTTTGAATGGGAAAGCTTTGCTGAAGGATTGCACTTTTCACAAATCCAATCCGATATCGAAAGCATGACCCATGTTGTCAAAAAAATGCATGAAATGAAATTAATCAACGCTCATTTCGATTTCTGTGTTATTGAGGGCACTCCGGGCAGGATAAAATGGGACAAGGGAAGGTTGATCTATAAAAATAGGTATGAAGCGATACTATATCACTTAGTAAGACTAAAAACCATTTATAAACCGCAAAAACAAATAAGCAAGGTTCCGGATAACTTTTCCATAAGTTCAACACGCATTTATTAGGTTTGAGTAATAATTACGTTACTTACAGTCGTAAAATAAATAATTTTCATTTCCAATACTTTAACTTAAAATATATAGTTTATTTTAGTAAAAGTTAATCGCCACCCCCTTTTTTAACTTAAACTCCTTACGAATTTCTCAATTGGTAATTATACCAATAAAAATACTTTGCAAAGTAAGGAACATGCACTTCAAATACATGTCGCTGATATACCGAAGCGAGTATCGGTAAAACAATCCTTAAATTTTAATAAAATGAAAATCGAAAAAATGAGTTTGCAAGGAATGAAAAAGTTAAGCAGGGAAGAGCAAAAGAAAATTACAGCGGGTAGTGATGGTAATCCCTGTGTAGGGTTCAACGAACGCTGTTCTGATGTCACAGAGACGCCGTGCTGCTCACCATGGGCATGTTCACAAACATCTAGCCAACTCTATGGATACTGTGGTTAAACTATTAAACAAAAAACCGGACTATGTCCGGTTTTTTGTTTAATATAAATTGTCATGGTTATTTGCTTTTACCTCCGCCCTTGCGCTTGAAGTAGTCAAGAGCTTGTTTATCGGTAGGTGTTATATCACGAGCTTTGCCAAAGTTTTCTGCAGCCTTGGCATCATCTTTTTCTTTGAACTCATAGTAAGCACCCAAATAATCATACGCTTCTGTCAGGTTAGTTTTAGTTCTGTCATCAGCAGGCGCACCTTTTGCTACGGTAAGTTCAATAAACTTTTCGTAATAAGGTTTTGCTAACCCTTTAATGTTGTTACGATCAGTTTCTTTTATGTCAGCAATTCTCGCTCTGTATATGAAAGCTAAAGCGAAAGGATTGCTAGCCGTTTTTTGGATAACGTAGCTGAATGCAGTGTCTGCTTTAACAAGCAATGCGCTATCAGTTCTTGGAGTTTTAGGGTCCTTATATTTGGCAGCATCCTGAACGGTAAAACCAAAGTAGTAGTAAAGACCTGCATAAAAACGATCAGTCAGTTTCGCATTACGAGACTTCGTGCTAAAAATATCATATGCATCAGCAGCTTCCTTATATTTCTTTTGGTTCAAATATGCTTTTGCAATATCTTGATAAACATCGGCGAAACTGCTATCCAACTGCAACGCTTTTTGCAATGATTGAACGCCCAATGAATCCTGTCCACTTGCAACTTGAGCGCGACCTAGATACATGTAATCACGTGGGATGACGCGCTTAGGATCAGCCTTAGTAATCCAAGTATTCATCGCGCTCAAACTTGTAGGGTAATCCTTATTTTCATAAGCAGAATAGCCCAAATAACGATATGCTTTTAAATTAATATTGGCTGTTTTAGAAAGCTCAGCAGTTACTTGTTGTAACGTTTTAAAATCACCCTCATTGATCAGGAAATCTGCATAACGCATTTGCGATTCCGGAGAGTAGTCTGTTAAGCTAATATATTTTTTGTACTGTTCAGCAGCTTCCTTTACTTTCTCGGATGCTTTGCTTGGGTTACTTTGCGCCCAGCGCAGGTCGGTTTCAGCCCATTCGCGGTAAGCAGGACCGTAGTTAGGGTCGATAGCTAAAGCTGCCTGGAATTGCTTTTCAGCATCTTCAAAGTTATCCGCATATTTCCATAACACGCCTAAGCCTACGTCAGCAGCAGCTGATTTTGGATCGAGGGTTAAAGCAGTTGACAGGTTAGTGTAAGCATCATTACTTTTCAGCAGTACGCGGTCCGCTTCACCCATAGTGATGAACAACTCAGGGTCGTTTGACTGAGGAGTTGCATTTTTATCCTTGCTTTTGGTAGCACTTGCAGCATTGCCTTTGGTTAATATATCCAAAGCTGCAGTAGCGTCAGCTGGAGCAACTTTGCCGTTTGCGTCCGGCAATAAATAACCTTTAGCTATGTATACGTAAGGCTTACTGTCTTTGCCTGCCAGCGTAGTGGCCTGGGCAAATTGAGCCTGCGCTCCGGCTTTATCTTTATCCAGGCGGGCAACGATGCCTAAGCCAACGTGATTCAGTGCAGAATTTGCGTTTACCCCTATCCCTTTTTGGAATACAGCTTTCGCCGAATCCGGGTAATCTTGCTTTATATACACCCAACCCAGGTAAAAATAATTCTCATCCTTGGTCGATTGCGTGGTCACCAAATTCTTAAGCATCGATTTGGCTTTTTGGAATTGTTCCGCATCAATAGCTTTTTTAGCATCGGCAAGGCTTTGGCCGTACACCGATGTCCCCGCGAATACCAGGCCCAGTCCGGCTGCAGCTATTTTACTGATAATCTTCATCTTGTTTAGTTAGTTTTAATGGTAATGTGGTGTGTAAAGGCTATCGTACTTAACGATAGCTCATTGATGATATTATAATTTATTTATTGTTTCTCAGTACCTTATATAAATTTACATTTTTTGTATTTGACCCTATATATAAATTAAGGTTTATTAACAATTTATAACAATAATGCAATATTAGAATTTATTATGAATCGTAATATTTCTTTCAGGAATATTAACCGGCAATAAACCAGAGCGCAATATAATGCGCTGCCCTTTGGCATCGCGCATAAATAGTTCAAAGCCTGTTGCCAAACCTTTTCTTCCTGAACAGTTTACAATATATAAATCACGTTTAAGGGGATATTGATTTTTATATAATGTTTCTTGTGAAGGTCTGAAGTAAGTATTCGGATCTGTTTTGCTGTTTTCATCTTTCACCGAAACAATCTTCACCTTTTGTGCTGCCGGCGCATAATCGGCATCCGGATCGTTAAGCCAGCTAAAACCCATGATACCGATAGCTTCCGGATGTTTACTAACATATTCGACAACTTCCTTGTTTGATTTTAATGCATAAATATTTTTCTGCTTAAGTTCCTTCTCACCAGAAAAATCTTTCAGGTATCTCACCAAACTCGAATTCGGATTATCGAATACTATACTCTTATCCGTTTTATATTGGCCCGCTAACATTTTTTTGAGCTCGTTAACGGATATCAATGTGTCATTTGAACTTTCGTTTACGATAACAGCTATTGCATCCTTGGCAAATACATTTTCTAAAACCGGCAGATTGTGTGATTGCAGCACTTTTATCTCGCCGGTATCCAGTTTTCTGCTTAAAAATGCGCATCTCGAACTATCTTCCAGCAGGTATTTTACAGCCTCATTTTCTGGTTTGTAGGTTATTTTCGGATCAGCTTTGGGATTGTCATTCTTAAATATATATATCTCCTGGTCAAGTATTGGAGCAAAAGACTCATCGGACACAAATTGTATCGAACCGGTTTTGTAGGTATCTGTATATACCGGAGCATTACTTTTCCTTTTACACGACTCAACAGCCGCCATTAACAATAAGGCCAGGACGATAGCACCAAATTTACTCTTCATTATCAGGATCCTCTCTGAATAAACGGATAAAACGAAGTATTCCGTATATTAAAAAAACTGAACCAAAAAGCCATCTTTGAGAGCCATTAAGGTTCAGAGTGGTGTATAGCTTGCTCCAAAACATGATCATCAGCCCGACAGTGGTACAGGCGATGAAGGTGGCCAAGCCTAAAATAAGCAAAAACCGCCTTTTGGGCGATTTTTGCTTGAAATTAAATTTGTATGGCATCAGACCTATTGATCTTCTGTTTGTAGTGTAAAGCTGATCGGCATAGTGTATTGAACACGAACCGGACGGCCGTTTTGGATACCAGGTGTCCATTTTGGAGAGTTTCTCAGCACGCGCTGCGCCTCTTCGTCGCAACCGCTGCCGATACCACGAACAACCTTGATATCTGTAAGTGATCCGTCTTTTTCAACCACGAAGGTTACAAATACTTTACCCTGAACATTGTTTTCCTTTGCAACCGCAGGATAGTGAATGTTATTTTGCAGGTATTTATAAAACTTCTCGATACCGCCTACAAATCCAGGCTCTTTTTCAACCGCGGTGAAGATCTTATTAGGGTCTTCCTCAGTTACTTGTTTTACGTCTGAATTACCTACAGGCTCATCGATCTTGATTTCAGCATTCGGGTCACCTTTGATGTTTTTCTGACCTGGGTCAGCAACCTCAAGTTCCTTCACCGTTGGTGGTTGCTCTTTAACCTCGTTATCCGGCTTTACTACCGGAGGAGGGAACTTCACCTGGTCAACCTTCGGTTTTGGTGGTTCCGGTGGCGGCGGAGGTGGTTTCTTTTCGTTTACAGGGGGTGGTGGTTGTAGCACCACATTGGTGATTTTCACTTTGTCAGAGGCTTTTGGAATAAAGCCCTCAATAAAGTTTAAGATGGTTTGAAATGATATAATAAATACAAACAACAACACACCTATTATAAGTGCTTTATTGGTTGTTTTAGGATTTTGCTTCCTCAGATCATACGCACCGTACGCTTTATTTCTTTCAGTGAAAACCACATCAATCCACTCGGGCTTCAAGATATCTAATTTTGATCCTAACATGATTTGTGGGTTTTATTTAGTAACGTTTAATATTGTTTTTTAGTTTAAACCGTCTTTGGTTAACAGAGCAAGTTCCGGAGGTGTAATATCTACAACACCATAACTTTTAATCCCGGTGATACTGATCTCGTCCATTATGTTTACAAAGTCTTTATAAGTCGACTTAGCGCTTGGTTTAACGAGCACGATCATATAATTGTCCGGACCGGCATGTGTTGATTCAATTTCCTTGTTTTTCTCTATTAAGGTTTTACGGATACCGTTTTTACCGAAGTTATCGACAGTCGGAGCTGATTTACCAGGTGCACCGATATACCATTCCATTTTACTGTTAGTACCTAACAGAATGGTCATAGTACGGCTTTCGGGTACCGGCAATTGTACATCTTTCACACTTTTATCAGGCATTATCATGTCCATCGCTTTTGGCTTGGCCAGTGTAGTAGTCATGATAAAGAATGTGATCAACAAGAAAGCCAGGTCAACCATCGCTGTAAGGTCGATACGGGTAGAAGCTTTCTTGCTTCTTATCTTTCCGCCTTTTTTCCCTCCGCCCCCGGAGGTATCTAATTCTGCCATAGCTTTATATTATTTTGCTTTAAGCGTTGTAATTAAACTGAACTTGTTTACTCCCTGCTTTTGAAGGATATCCACTACGTTTTTGTAGTCCGGGTATTTATCCGGTGCATCTCCTTTAATTGCGACACGAAGTTGTATATTATGCAGGCTGGCGTTAACAACCCTTGCCTGGTGTATCCAGTTGAACAACTCGCTATTGTTGGTTGAGTCTGTGGGGATGCCAGGTTGAGGAAATTTCTTTCTTCCTTCTTCATCCAGCGCGATGTATTGTTTTAACTGAGATAATGGCACACCAAAGGTTGGGATTACCGCGAATCTGTTTATTTCTTCAGGTGTAAAGGAGATACTGTACTTTTTACCCATCTCTGTAAGAAGCTGCTTACGAATGTCTGTACCTTCTATACCGAAGAACACTTTACCTTTACCTACTGATATAGTTGCAAGGTTATCATCTGGTACCAGCTGCGTGATGGTAGAAGCCGGCACATCAACGTGCAGCGGGTCTTCCTGTCTCAGTTTCGCTGTTAATATGAAGAAGGTAAGCAAAAGAAACGCCACGTCGCACATCGCCGTCATATCTAACGCCGTGCTCTTCCTGGGTATTTTTACTCTCGCCATAATTAATAAATCTTTTAAAATATATAGTGTATAATGCTGTTAACTGCCGCTGTGTTTTATTTAGCATAGCACACTGCGGAAAACTATCTCACTAATATTTTCTTAGTGTTTGTTACCGTGAGAAGCAGCAAATGTTTGCACGATGCTGAAACCAGTCTCATCGATAGCGTAAGTCAGCTTATCAATTTTTGATGTAAAGAAGTTATACAAGATAATAGATGAAGCTGAGGTAGTAATACCTAATGCGGTGTTGATCAACGCTTCAGAGATACTTGAAGACAGTTCAGATGTATTTGGAGCACCTGAAGCCGCCAGTGTAGCGAACGCCCTGATCATACCCACAACCGTGCCTAACAGACCCATCAGGGTACCGATTGATACCAAAGTTGCTATAATGGTAAGATTTTGCTCAAGCATTGGCATTTCTAATGCAGTGGCTTCTTCGATGTCTTTCTGGATAGCCAGTGTTTTTTGATCAATGGTCAAGTTCTGATCGGCTTCCATTTCACGGTATTTTTTCAAACCGGATTTGATAACGTTAGCTACTGAACCTTTTTGTTTGTCGCACTCTGCGTTAGCTGCATCAATATTACCTGCATTTAACAAAGAAGTGATTTTTCTTACAAAGGAATCAACGCTTCCGGTACCTGCTGCTCTGCCGATCACGATCGCTCTTTCGATAGAGAATACGATTACCATCAACACGAATGACATGATCACCGGTACTATCGGGCCACCTCTGTGTACTGTTCCAAATACGTCACCAGGGTTGCCGTGTTCTACGTCGCCTCCTGCATAGTGGCTTGGATCACCAAGTATAAAGATGAAAATCAGGATCGCTACGATCAAACAGATTGGAATAGTTAGTACTGCAAACATGCTCGATGCGCCTGAGCCTTCTTTTTTTACCGGAGCTGTTGGTTTTGTTGGTGCGGTTGCCATTACTTTAGTTTTTAGTTTTAGTTTTTGTTTATAATAAAGTTAATTAATGTGCGTGTGTTAAAAGCGGATAACAAAATTAGAATTTTACTGAAATAAAAAAACTTTTTCTGATAATCTTTATAATTATTTAATACTCATTAAGGTTATTCGTATGTAAACTGTGAATTACATAACGCCACCAAACAAAAAAATTGTCTTTCTTACAGACAATCTTTTTGCAATGAAAACTATTTTTTTTGTTAATAGCAAGCAATCACCTATAAAAATATGTAACTATACTGCTATAGTTACCCGTGG
>Ga0310811_10014263_pt1 | contig 10354 bp, 3 predicted proteins | sample YCmetagenome_FD_207642 | JGI IMG/M metagenome (GOLD analysis project Ga0310811, IMG submission 207642) | Soil microbial communities from experimental microcosm in Duke University, North Carolina, United States - YC | ecosystem: Engineered > Artificial ecosystem > Soil microcosm > Unclassified ... | reverse complement strand
GCCGTGGTCGCGGTCGCCGAATTCCCGGTCAACGCCAACGGAAAGCTCGACCGGGACGCGCTGCCACTGCCCGTCCGCGGCCTCGCGTCGACCGACGAGATCGTGGCCCCGTCCACAGAACTGGAACGCCAGCTTGCCGAGATCTGGGCCGAAGTGCTCGGCATCGCCGAGGTCAGCGTGGATCGCGGGTTCTTCGCGCTCGGCGGTGACTCGCTCCTCGGCATCCAGATGGTGAGCAGGGCGACCGCGCGCGGCATGGCGCTCACTCCACAGGATGTGTTCAACAGCAACACCATCGTCGAACTGGCCGCGCTCGCCGAGGAACGCGGGCCGGTGCCGGTGGCCACGGCCGCCGCCCGCGACGAGGAACTGCTGGAGTGGGCGCGGTCGCGCTACCCGGACGCGGCCGACGCCTACCCGGTGACCGGGATGCAGCGCGCGGCCCTGGACATCATCGAGCGCACCCCCGACCGTGGCCTTTACGTGACGCACCAGCGGTTCCAGTTCTCCGGCCAGGCCCTCGACCCGGCCGCGCTGGAACGAGCCTGGCAGCACTGCATCGACCAGTTCCCGTCCCTGCGTTCCAGCCACGTCCGCGACGAGCACGGCGAATGGGTGCAGGTGGTGCGCACCGGGGTCGAACTGCGTGTCGACGACCACGACCTGCGCGCCGCTTCCCCCGTGGAACAGGAACGCCGGATCAGCGCCTACATCGAGGCGCAGCGGCGGCGCGGATTCACCGGGCCACCGCCCAAGACCAGGATCGCGCTGTTCCGGCTGGCCGAGGACACCTACGAGTACATCCACTTCTTCACCCTGCTGGTCCAGGACGGCTGGAGTGCGGCGATGATGGTCCGCACCCTGCTCGACGCCTACGAGGGTCTGGTCGCCGGCCGCGAACCCGTCGCGACCGTGCCCTCCTCGGCCTACGGTGACTTCTGCGTCGAACAGTACGAACGGGACACCGGGCCGGCGCGCGAGTTCTGGCAGCGGGAACTGGCCGGGGTCGGCCTGCCGGGCGCTTCGATCACACTGCCCGCCGACCAGCGCAGCACGGACGAGCCGGTGCCGATCTTGCAGGAGCGCATCCTGGTGCCGGCGGAGACCGCGGCCGGGCTGTACGCGCTGGCGCGCGGCAACGAGCTGAGTCTCAACACCGTCGTCTACGGAGCCTGGGCGATGATGGTCAGTGCGATCACCGGCGCGTCCGACGTGGTCTGCGGTGCGCTGTCCTCCGGCCGGAGCACCACGACGGTGGACGTGGACCAGGCGGCGGGCCTGATGTTCAACATCCTGCCCGTGCCGACGAAGGTCGACCCGGCCGCCGGTCTCGTGCCGTGGTTGGCCGGGGTGCAGGCCAAGATCTCCGCGATCAGCGACAACGAGTACCTCTCCCCGGACGCCCTGCACGAGGTGGTGGGCCTGCCGGCCACGGAGCCGCTGTTCGAGAGCTACGTGGTCAACGAGAACGTGCCGGGCATGCCGGCAAGCCTCGGCAGGCTCATGTCGGTACTCGGCGCGGCCACCCCGGTGCAGGTGCTCGCGCAGACCGAGCACCCGCTGCGGGTGGAGATCCACTTCACCGATCACTTCTCGCTGATCGCGGCCAACCACAAGGCGGGCTGGTTCCCCGCGGGCGCCGTCGCGCACTGGCTCGACGAGTACGTCCGCTTGCTTTCGGCGATGGTGGCGCGGCCGCAGCGGACGGTCGGTGATCTCGTCGCCGAGCGCGCTACGCAGGTGGGACGGTTGTGATGAAAGCCCTACGACATGACCTATTCGGTGGTCAACCGGACACCGCGCGATATGCACGCACCGGCCGGCCGGCGGAAAGTCCGGCCAGACATAAATCCTGTGTTAACCCGATAGTTGGTCGGGTTCCAAGATCGCCAGGGGCATGTTACCGTGTTGCTTGCCACGGAGAGCGGTTGTGGTTCGGGACAATTTCAGTGAGTCACAACACTGTGGTGTTCGAAACTGCGTCTTCCAGACTTTGCTTCGGCGAGCACTGGAATGAGTTTTTCTGGGGTGAGGTACATGTCATTACGCGCTATCGTGGACAGCCGTCGCGCCGACGAACTGGCCACCTTGTTGAAGGCCCTGAGAGAACGGGCCGGAATGACCCAGGAAGAATTGGCCGAGAGGTCCAGCCTGAGTATTCGTACGATTTCCGACCTGGAACGCGGTCGGACGACGACGCCGCAACGCCGGTCTATCGCGTTGCTGGCCAGGGCACTGGGGCTCGACGGGGATTCACTCGACCAATTCCGGCGGGCCGCCCGGGGTCGTTCCATGGCCCGATGTCCGGTTTGTGCCACGCAGTGGCGGTGGGACGAGGTGATTCACGTCGTATCGGCGTGACCCGACAACAAAAAATTGAGCGGCGCGGCGGGCCGTCCACCATGAATGGACGGCCCATGCCGGCCTGCCCTCCGCCGGTGGGAGCCTGCCATGGCTGAGGACGGCAAGTACCTCGAATACCTCCGTAGGGCCACCGCGGAAGTGCAGGACCTGCGCGCCCAGTTGCGGCAGGCGCGCGAACGCGCCGAGGACCCGGTGGCGGTCATCGGCATGGCCTGTCGCTACCCGGGTGACGTGCGCTGTCCCGAGGATCTGTGGCAGCTGGTGCGCGCCGGCCGGGACGCGGTCGGCGAGTTCCCGCGCGACCGCGGCTGGGACCTGGCGAACCTCGCCGAGCCTGACCCGGACGCCGAGGGCGCCAGTCCGGTGCGCGAGGGCGGGTTCCTTACCGACGCGGGTCGGTTCGATCCGGAGTTCTTCGACATCAGCCCGCGCGAGGCGCCCGCGCTCGACCCGCAGCACCGGCATCTGCTCACCTGCGCGGCCGAGGCGTTCGAACGCGCCGGGATCCGGCTGGATTCCTTGCGGGGCAAGCAGGTCGGCGTGTTCACCGGGATCATGACCGGGACGAGTTCGGTCGACGCGGTGAGCATGGCGGCCGGCCGCGTCGCCTACGCGTTCGGGCTCGAGGGCCCGGCGCTGACCGTCGACACGGCGTGCTCGTCCTCACTGGTCGCGCTGCACCTCGCGGCGCGGGCGCTGGCCGACGAGGAGTGTTCGCTCGCGCTCGCCGGTGGCGCGACGGTGATGACGACACCGGAGACGTTCGTCTACTTCAGCCGGCAGCGTGGTCTGTCCCGGGACGGCCGGTGCCGGTCGTTCGGTGCGGACGCCGATGGCACGGGCTTCGGCGAGGGTGTCGGGGTGCTGCTGTTGGAACGGCTGTCCGACGCACGCAGGCTCGGTCACCCGGTGCTCGCCGTGGTCCGGGGCTCCGCGATCAACTCCGACGGCCGGTCCAACGGGATCACTGCGCCGAACGGTCCCGCGCAGCAACGCGTCATCCGCGCCGCCCTGGACAATGCGCGCCTCACCCCGGCCGACGTCGATCTCGTGGAGGGACACGGCACGGGCACGAAACTTGGCGACCCGATCGAGGCGCAGGCCGTCCTCGCCACCTACGGTGCGGACCGGCCCGCCGAGCGGCCGGTGCTGCTCGGTTCGATCAAGTCCAACTTCGGTCACACCCAGGCCGCCGCGGGCGTCGCCGGGGTGATCAAGGTGATCCAGGCGATGCGGCACGGCACCGTCCCGCCGACCCTGCACGCGGACGCCCCGTCCCCGCAGGTCGACTGGTCGACGGGCGCGGTCGCGCTCGCCACGGAGGCGCTGCCCTGGCCGGACCGGGGACGTCCGCGCCGAGCCGCGGTGTCCTCCTTCGGGCTCAGCGGCACCAACGCGCACGTCATCCTCGAACACGCCACCGACCCCACCGACCCCACCGAACCAGAACCGGAACCCGCCGCCACGACGGCACTTCGGGCGCCGTGGCTGTTGTCGGCACGCGGTGAGGACGCACTACGCGGCCAAGCCGCCCGCCTACTGTCCTGGTTGGACAGTGGGCGGGAGGTGGCGCGGGCCGACGTCGCCACCGCGCTGGCGACCCGTCGCACGGCCATGCCCGTGCGCGCGGCACTGTTCGGCGACGCACCGGCGGACCTTCGGCGCGGCCTTGACGCGCTCGCCAACGACCGGCCGGACCCGGATGTCGTACTCGGCCGGGCGCGTGCGCAGGGGCAGCTCGCGCTGCTGTTCACCGGACAGGGCGCACAGCGCGCCGGGATGGGCCAGGAGCTGTACCGCACCTTTCCGGTGTTCGCGGAGGCGCTCGGGGAGGTGAGTGCCGCGGCCGATCGCCTGCTGGCGCAGCCGCTGAAATCGATGCTGTTCGCCCGGCCCGACACGGCCGCGGCCGCCGCGTTGGACCGCACGGAGTACACCCAGATCGCCACGTTCGCCGTCGAGGTCGCGCTCTACCGCTTGCTGGAGAGCTGGGGCGTCCGTCCGGCGCTGCTCGCCGGCCATTCGGTGGGGGAGCTGGCGGCCGCGCACATCGCCGGTGTGTGGCCGCTCGCGGACGCCGTGACCGTGGTCGTCGAGCGCGGTCGGTTGATGGGCGCACTGCCCGCGGGTGGCGCGATGGTCGCCATCGCGACCGGCGAGGACCGGGTGCGCGCACTGCTCGCCCGACTCGACGTCCAGGTCGACCTCGCCGCGGTGAACGGGCCGTCGGCCGTGGTGATCTCCGGTGACGCGGCAGCGGTCGACGCGGTCGCCTCGGCTTGCCGGGCCGAGGGGGTCCGCACCCGGCCGCTGCGCACGTCGCACGCCTTCCACTCCGCCCGGATGACTCCGATGCTCGACGAGTTCGCCGAGGTCATGCGCACGGTGACCGGTGCGGCCCCACGACTGACCGTGCTGTCCACTCTGACGGGAGAGCCGTTGACCGCCGGGCAGGCGGGTTCGGCCGAGTACTGGGTGGCGCATCTGCGGGACACGGTCCGGTTCGCCGACGGCGTGCGGGGCCTGTACCGGCTCGGCGCCCGCCGTTTTCTCGAACTCGGCCCGGACACGGCCCTCACCACCCTCGCCCAGGACACGCTCGCGGCCGAAACCGCGCAGCAGGTTTCCGAGCAGGTGCTGTGCGTGTCCGCGCTGCAGGGTGTCCGGCCCGAGCCGGACACCCTGCTCGGTGCGCTCGCCCGACTGCACGTCGACGGTGCCGCCGTCGACTGGGACGCGGTCTTCGGCCCGCGCCCCTGGGTGGACCTGCCCACCTACGCGTTCCAGGAGCAGCGGTACTGGCCGGAGCCGGGTTCGGCACGCACCGATGCGGCCGGGCTCGGGCTCGGTGTGGTCGAGCATCCGTTCCTGCGGGCGAGCGCGGAGGTGCCCAGGCCGGCCGACGTGCTGCTGACCGGCAGGGTGTCGGTTCAGGCGCAGCTCTGGTTGGCCGATCACGCGATCTGGGGAGCGACTCTGCTGCCTGGCGCCGGCCTCGTCGAACTCGTCGCTACGGCCGGGGAGACGGTGGACTGTCCGGTGGTGCGCGACCTGACCCTGCACACTCCGCTGGCCCTGCCCGAAGACGCCGCTGTCCTGCTCCGAGTCGCGCTGTCCACATCGGACGATTCTGGTCAGCGTTCGGTGACCGTCCACTCGCGACACGAGGACGCGCTGCCCGAGGACCCGTGGGCGCTGCACGCTTCGGGAACGGTCACCGCGCGACCGGCCGCGCTGCCCGAGCCGATCGGCATCGACTGGCCGCCCGCCGATGCCCTCGACATCGCCGACGCCTACGAGCGGTTGGCGGCGCGCGGCTACGACTACGGTCCGGCCTTCCGGGGGGTGCGCGCGGTCGCCCGGCGTGGCGACGAGGTGTTCGCCGAGGTCGAACTGCCCGCGGCTCGACACGGCGAGACCGGCGGGTTCCTGGTGCACCCGGCGTTGTGCGACGCGGTCGTGCACTCGCTGGCGTTCGCCGGTTTCGACGACGGTGGCCCAGCGAGGCTGCCCTACGCGTGGCAGGGCGTCTCGGTCCACGCGCGTGGAGCGACCGCGCTGCGGGTGCGGCTGTCCCCGATCGGTGAGGACGTGTTCTCGGTGCTCGCGGTCGACCCGGCGGGGGCGCCGGTGTTGTCGGTGGAGTCGTTGTCGTTTCGCAGCGTGTCCGCCGACCAACTGTCCATTCAGGACTCGACGGGGGACGCTCTGTTCCACGTCGACCTGCTGCCGGCCGACGAACCGGCGGAGCCCGCGGTCGGGCGTTGGGCCGCGCTCGGCGACGTCGACGTCCGGCACGCGGGCGTGCTCCGGGCGGCCTGGGGCGACGGCCTCTGGTACCCGGACCTGGCCGCCCTGCGTGCCGCACTCGACACGGCCGCGCCAGACCTGGTCGTGCTGGGCCGCCCGTCGGTCGAGGGCGACGTGCCGGCTCGGGTGCACGCCTCGGTTTCGGCGGTGCTCACCCTGCTGCGGGAGTGGCTGGCCGAAGAGCGGTTGGCGAACACGAAGCTCGTCCTGCTGCTTCGCGAGGGCGACCTGATCGACGCCGCCATCCGAGGCCTGGTGCGCACGGCGCAAACCGAACATCCGGACCGGCTCGTGCTCGTCGAACTCGACGACGATTCGACCCCCGCGCTCCCGACCATCGCGGGCACGACCGAACCCCAGCTCGTCATCCGGAACGGCACGCTGCTCGTGCCCAGGCTGGTGCGCTCGACCGCGCACCAGCAGGCGCCCGCCGATCTCGACCCGGCCGGTACGGTTCTCGTCACCGGCGCGTTCGGCGCGCTGGGTTCGGCGGTCACACGGCATCTCGTCACCGACCGCGGTGCCCGCCGGCTGCTGTTGCTGAGCAGGCGCGGCCCGGCCGCCGACGGCGCCGCCCACCTTGTCGAGGAACTGCGCGAACTCGGCGCCGACGCGACCGTAGCCGCCTGCGATGTCGCCGACCGAACCGCTCTCGCCGACGCGATCGCGGGCGTCACTCTCACCGGGGTGGTGCACGTGGCGGGCACGCTCGCTGACGGCACCATCGACACCATCGACCCCGCACGGGTCGCGGCTGTGCTGCGGCCCAAAGTGGACGCCGCCTGGCACCTGCACGAACTCACCCGGGGCGCCGACCTGCGACTGTTCGCGGTGTTCTCCTCGCTTGCCGGCACGCTCGGCGGTGCGGGGCAGGCCAACTACGCGGCGGCCAACGCGTTCCTGGACGCGCTCGCCGAACACCGACACGCGCACGGCATGGTCGCGCAGTCGCTCGCCTGGGGCGTCTGGGACGGCGGCATGGGCAGCACCGCCCCCGCCGGATTCCCCGAACTGTCCGAAAAGGATGGTCTGGCCCTGTTCGACCTCGCGGCGCGCACGGGACGTCCGGTGGTCGTGCCGGCCCGGCTCGATTTGCGCGCGCTGCGCACGATGTTCGAAAGCACCGAGCGGGTACCGCCGCTGCTGCGCGGGCTGATCCGACTGCCGAGGGCACGCGTCGCGGGTGTCGCGGACGCCTCGGCCGCGTTGCGTGCGCGTCTCGCGGAGCTGTCCGATACCGAGCAGCGGCGCGAAATCCTCACGCTGGTGCGCGAGCACACCGCCGCGGTGCTCGGCCAGCCGAATCCGGCATCCGTCGCGGTGGACCGCGGTTTCGTCGACCAGGGCTTGGATTCGCTCACCGGGGTCGAACTGCGTAACCGGCTCGACCTGGTCACCGGGTTGCGGCTGCCGTCGACGATGATCTTCGACAATCCGACGCCGCTGCGTCTCGCCGACCACCTCGCCGAGCGGCTCGGCCTGCGTCGCGAGCCGGCTTCGCTGGCCGACGAGATCAAGACTATGGCCGCCGAAGACCTGATCCGGCTCGCGCTCGGCGGCGGCGACCGATGAGCACCCGAACCGGCCGTCCGGTACCAAGCGCAATTGGGGCAACTGGGGGTAAGTCAATGACCAGCACGCACGCGCCCGTGTCGGTGTTCCGGGAGATCAAGGACGCCAACCGCGTCACGCCGGGGCGGCACATCCTCGGCGTCGTGAATTTCACCACCGACTGCCTGGCACCGACCATCGACGACGGTCACCCGTCGGCGTCGGTGCACATCACCGGCTCGGCCGAGGAGGCGTTCGCCGAGGTGTGGACCTCGGAGCGGCCGGTGACGGCCGGCAGCCGCGGATCATTGGTCTACGCGGAGGACGGCGAGTTCCTGTTCTGCGCGGCGCATATCCCGGAAAGCGCCGAGTACGTCGACGCGACCGAGGCCGTCTACACCGCCGCGCTCGCGCTCGTCGAGGACCTCGGGTACCGCGGGATCTTTCGCATCTGGCACTACATCAGCCGGCTCAACCAGACGAACCCGAGCGGGTTGGAGGTGTACCGGGAGTTCTGCATCGGCCGTGCGCGGGTGCTGGAACGGTACGGGATCACCGGCGACATGCCGGCCGCGACGGCGATCGGCTCGCACGGCGGCGGCATCGTGATCTACTTCCTCGCCGCGCGCGGCGCAACGCAGGTCAACATCGACAACCCGCGCCAGGTTTCGCCGTACTACTACCCGAACCGCTACAGCCCGAAGTCGCCGAACTTCGCTCGTGTGACCTACCTTCGCCCGGACGGCGGCGCCGAACAGTTCTACGTGTCCGGCACCGCCGGCATCCTCGGCCACCGCACCATGCACCTCGGCGACGTCGAACAGCAGTGCCGGCTCGCGCTCGCGAACATCGCGCACGTCGTCGGCGCGGCCAACCTTTCCGGGTACGACATCGAGCCCGGCAACACGCTCAAGGACCTGGACAACATCAAGGTGTACGTGCGCCGCCGTGCGGACATCGACAAGGTGCAGCGGATCTGCCGGGAGGAGTTCGCGGAGTCCGCGGACGTGGTGTTCCTCAATGCCGACATCTGCCGATCCGACCTGCTCGTCGAGGTCGAGGGCATCGTCGCGCGGGAGGAGGCGACCGGCGCGCGCCCCTGGGAGGCGCTGCCGGCGGCGCAACAGCCCGACTGGCGCGCCAACCCCGCGCACCCGCGCGTCATGGACTGGTTGTCGGCGGCGGAACCGCTGGTCGGTCCCGAGGAGATCGCGGACCTGCGCGGACAGCTTGCCGAGGTCGCCGGGGGGTCGGCGCGCGTGCTGCAACTGGGCGACTGCGCGGAGAGCTTCTACGAGAGCACCCCGGACCAGACCGCGCTGCGCATCACCGCACTCGACCGGCTCGCCGACCGGTTCGGCGCGCGCACCGAAGGGCCGGTCGTCGCGGTCGGGCGTCTCGGCGGCCAGTACGCGAAACCGCGTTCGGACGAGTTCGAGACCGTGGACGGCGTGGCGCTGCCCGCCTTCCGCGGTCACCTGATCAACGCGGAGGCGGGGTCGGCCGAGGCTCGCCGGCACGATCCGCGACGCATGGTGTGGGCCTACCACTTCAGCGACGAGGTGCAGGCCGCGCTGCGCGCGCATCGGGCTCGACCGGGCGGGATCGTCCGGTTCGGGCCATGGTCGAGCCATGACGCGCTCGTCATGGACTACATCGGTTCGCTGGTGCGCACCGATCCCGCCACCGGTGACCGGTTCCTGTCCTCGACGCACTTCCCGTGGATCGGCGAACGCACCGGCGACCCGGATGAGGCCCAGGTCGCGCTGTTGAGCCTGGTGGTCAACCCGGTAGCGGCGAAGATCGGGCCGAGGGCGACGCCGGAGAGCGTGCTGCGCCTGTGCGCGGTGCTAGACCCGAACCGGCAACCGGGCCGACTAACCCTCATCGTGCGCATGGGGCACACCGTGATCGACACCGCGCTGCCGCCGATCGTGGCCGCCGTGCGCGCCGCCGGCCACCCGGTCATCTGGATGAGCGATCCCATGCACGGCAACACGGTCCGGCTGCCCTCCGGCGTGAAGACCCGCTATCTGGACGACCTCGTCGCCGAGGCGACCGGGTTCGCCAAGGTCCTCGACGACCATCGGGTGCACTTCGGCGGCCTGCACCTGGAGACCGCCGCCTACGAGGTGACCGAGTGCGTAGGCGGCGTTGTGCGCGGGGAGGCCGACCTCGCCGGCAACTACACCTCACTGTGCGATCCCCGAATGACTTTCGACCAAGCGGCGGAGTTGATCGACCGTGTGTTCTGACGACCTGTTGCGCACCGACCTGCTCCGGCCGCTGCCGGATCTGGTGCGCGCCAACGCGGAGCGTCTCGGCGCCAAGCTCGCCTTCTCCGACGCGGGCCGCGCTGTCGACCACGCGACCCTGGCCGTGCGGACCGGACGGCTCGCCGGACACTTCGCCGCGCTCGGTCTCGCCAGGGGCGATCGGGCCGCGATCTGGCTGGACAACGGCGTCGACATGGTGGAGAGCTACCTGGCGATCGCGCGCGCGAGCGGCATCGGCGTCCCGGTCAACGCGCGCGCCGGCGCCGCCGAGATCGAGTACGTGCTCGGTGACGGCGAGGTCCGGCTCGTCATCACCGACCCGGCCCGGTTGGCGGTGATTTCGCGTCTGCTGC
>Ga0310811_10014261_pt1 | contig 10354 bp, 8 predicted proteins | sample YCmetagenome_FD_207642 | JGI IMG/M metagenome (GOLD analysis project Ga0310811, IMG submission 207642) | Soil microbial communities from experimental microcosm in Duke University, North Carolina, United States - YC | ecosystem: Engineered > Artificial ecosystem > Soil microcosm > Unclassified ... | reverse complement strand
TGTATTCGATACGCGCGCCGATTTCGTTGAGCGCATCGACCAGATCGCCGATCGGCCGTTCGTGCATCCGCGAGACGCCGTGCAGCGTGTAGTCGCCGCCGATCACCGCCAAGGCGGCGGTCAGCGGACGAATCGCAGTGCCGGCATTGCCCATGAAGAGGTCCGCATGATGCACGGGCAGCACGCCATTGATGCCATGCACGATGTAGTCGTGCGACTCGCCGATCTGCTCCCATTTCACGCCGAGCTTTTGCAGCGCCATCAGCATCACGTGCGTGTCGTCGGACGCGAGGAGATCCTTGATATGCGTAGTGCCCTCGGCAAGCGCAGCCAGCAGCAGCGTCCGATTTGAAATGCTCTTGGAACCGGGCAGGCGCACCGTGCCCTTGGCCTGCAAGGCGGGCTTCAGATCAAGATGATGCGGGTAATGTTTCATGCGTTCTTTTCTTCGGGTGAGGCCGTCGCCTCGGTCTGCTGCAACCAGGCATCGCGCGCCTGCTGCGCATGCGCAAACATCACCTGCATTGCAGCGGCATCGCCGTCAGCCAGTTGTTTTCGGAAATGCGTCAGTTGCGCGATATAGGCATCGAGTTCGCCCAGAATCGCGCCTTGGTTTGCGATGCTGATGTCGCGCCACATTTCCGGGGAAGAGCTTGCCAGCCGGGTAAAACCACGGAATCCGCTGGCGGCGTACTGCAACAACAGTTCGGCATTCGGCTTGCGAAGCACCTCTTCCATGAAAGCGAAGGACAGCAGATGCGGCAAATGACTGACCGCCGCAAAAATGGCGTCGTGCTGCTCGGGCAACAGGCGATCGACATGCGCGCCGCAGCACTTCCAGGCATTGGCAACCCGTTCAATCTGCGCCTCGGCATTTTCGGCCAATGGTGTCAGCACCACTTTCTTGCCGAGATACAGATCCGCAATCGCCGCGTCCGGTCCCGATACTTCGCGCCCTGCAATCGGATGCCCTGGAACGAACTGACCGATACGCTCGCCCAACGCGCGGTGCGCCGAGGCAACGACTTCCGTCTTGATGCTGCCGGCGTCGGTAATGACAGTGGTTTCGGAAAGATAAGGTTTGATCGAGGCAAGCACCGCCTCGGTTTGCGCCACCGGCACCGACAACAGCACGAGATCCGCATCCTGCAGCGCTGCCTCCAGCGTCGCGACGGTATCGATGAGGCCTAGTTGTTGTGCACGCTGCAGTGACGACGCGTTGCGTCCGACGCCGACAACCTGTTCGACGGCTCCCGCCTTGCGCAGTGCAAGCGCGAAGGAGCCGCCGATCAGGCCGACACCAACGACAACGACTTTCTTCAGTGCAGCGCCCATATCCGTTATGCGGCCGTTCAGGCCAGCGCCTTCTTCAATGCAGCGATAAAAGTTTCATTCTCTTGCGGGAGTCCGATCGAGATACGCAACCATTGCGGCAAACCGTAATTGCCGACAGGACGCACGATCACGCCTTGCTTTAGCAAAGCCAGATTGATGCGTGCGCCTGCACCGAGATCCTCGCCAACCTTGATCAGCACGAAGTTGCCCAGCGAAGGCACGTACTCGATTCCCATCGAGTCAAAAGCCGCGGTCAACTGGCGATAACCATCCGCATTCAGTTTTGCGCTGCGCTGTACAAACGCGTCGTCCTGCAAGGCCGCGATCGCTGCCGCCTGCGCCAGCGAATTGACGTTGAAAGGCTGCCGGATACGGTTCAACAAATCGGTGATGCCGGCCTGCGCGATGCCGTAGCCGATGCGCAGACCCGCCAAGCCGTACACCTTGGACATCGAGCGGGATACCAGCAAATTCGGATAGCGACTTACCCAGGCGATGGAATCGTATTGCATCTCTTTCGGCAGGAACTCGGTGTAGGCCTCGTCCAGCACCACGACGACGCTCTCCGGTACCCGCTTCAGAAATGCTTCGATCTGCTGGCCAGGAATGAAACTACCGGTCGGATTGTTCGGATTCGCAATGAAGATCAGGCGCGTATCCTCGGTGATCGCTGCGGCCATTGCTTCCAGATCGTGGCCGTAGTTCTTGGCATCGACCACGATAGAACGTCCTCCGACTGCCTGGGTGGCCAAGGCATAAATCGCGAACGAATACTGCGCGTAAATCACCGACTGGCCCGGTTGCACGAAAGCGTGCGCAGCCAGTTCGAGAATGTCGTTACTGCCATTGCCCAGCGTAATCCATTCGGCCGGCACCCCATACTTCGCAGTAATCGCTGCCTTCAGCTCAAAGCCGTTGCCGTCCGGGTAACGGCCAGCCTCCGCGACTGCGGCAACCATCGCCTGCTTCGCCGATTCCGGCATGCCAAGCGGATTTTCATTCGATGCCAGCTTGATGATCTTGGCTTCATCGAGGCCAAATTCGCGCGCCACTTCCGAGATCGGCTTGCCGCCCTGATAGGGCGCAATCGCACGAACGTAGTCGGGACCGAATTGAATAGACATGCATACTCCGAAATGATGTGGCGGCCGCACGCCGCCGAAAGCCGATGTGTCGTGCGAAACGACTAGATGCTGACCGGATACGAACCGAGCACTTTGAAGAAGGCCGCGTTGTCCTTCAATTCCGCCAGCGCGGCAGCAACCGTGCCATCTTTCAGATGGCCTTCCACATCGACGTAGAAATAGTATTCCCAGGTGCCCATGCGTGCGGGGCGCGATTCGAAACGGGTCATCGACACGCCATGCTTCGCCAGTGGCGCGAGCAGGTTGTATACCGCCCCCGCCTTGTTCGGCACCGACAGTACCAGCGACGTCTGGTCCTTGCCGCTCGGCGCAGTCTGCAGGCGACCGATCACGGCAAAGCGTGTGCGATTGTGCGGATCGTCCTGGATATGCGCCTTGACGATCTGCAGATTGTATTTCTTGCCCGCGATTTCGCTCGCGATGGCGGCGACCGAGGCATCTTCGCCCGCCATGCGCGCCGCTTCGGCATTGGATGCCACGGCCAGGCGTTCGATATGAGGATAGTTCTGGTTGAGCCAGACCTGGCACTGGGCAAGCGCTTGCGAGTGCGCACAGATGGTCTTCACGTCATCCATGGCGCCGCTGCGCGTCATCAAGCTGTGATGCACCTGAATGGCCACCTCGCCGCTGATCGTCAGCGTGGTTTGCAGCAGCAGATCGAGGGTGCGGTTCACCACGCCTTCCGACGAATTCTCGATCGGCACCACGCCGAATTCGGCGGTACCTGCTTCCGTCGCGCGGAAAACTTCATCAATCGAAGCACACGGAATACCGTCGACGGCGCGGCCGAACTGCTGATAGACCGCCTGCTCGCTGAAGGTACCGGCCGGGCCAAGGTAGGCGACCGCGACACGTTTTTCCAGTGCGCGGCACGCCGACATCACCTCGCGAAAAATCGTCTGCACGTCGGTACTGGCCAGCGGCCCGGGATTGCGCTCGCCGACACTGCGCAACACCTGCGCTTCGCGTTCCGGCCGGAATACCGGCGCATTCGTTTCCGCCTTGACGTGGCCAACTTCCTGGGCCACGCGCGCACGCTGATTCAGCAGATCCAAAATTTGCGCGTCGATGCGATCGATTTTTTCACGCAGCGGCTTGAGCTTCTCGTCCGGAGTCATATTGGCAAAGGCGTCCTAGATGGCCGATCAACCGTATTTTCTTTCGAATTCCTTCATGAATGCGACCAGCGCCTGCACGCCTTCGAGCGGCATCGCGTTGTAGATCGATGCGCGCATGCCGCCGACCGAGCTGTGTCCCTTCAGTTGCACCAGGCCTTGCGCATCCGCTTCGGAAATGAACTTGGCGTTCAGCGACTCATCCTTCAGGAAGAACGGCACGTTCATGCGCGAACGATCGGCCGCCGGAACCTTGTTCACGTAGAAGTCAGTGGAGTTCAGATATTCGTAGACCAGCTTGGCCTTTTCGATGTTCACCTTTTCGACCGCTGCCACACCACCCTGGCGCTTGATCCACTGGAAGGTCAGGCCGGCGATATAGATTGGATAGGTCGGCGGCGTGTTGAACATCGAGTCGTGCTCGGCCACCGTCTTCCAGTCGAATGCGGAAGGACAGAAAGGCACCGTGTGACCAAGCATATCGTCTCTCACGATGACGATCGTGACACCGGCCGGACCGATATTCTTCTGTGCGCCGGCATAAATTACGGCGTACTTCGATACATCGATGTCGCGCGATAAGATATTCGACGACATGTCCGCCACAAGCGGTACGTCGCCGACGTCAGGGGTGTAATTGAATTCGACGCCGCCAATCGTTTCGTTGGTGCAGATATGCACATACGCCGCGTCTTTGGATAACTTCCACGTATCGCGCGCAGGGACATAGGTAAAACCCGCGTCTTCGGACGAGGCCGCAATATTGACCTTCGCGTACTTGTGCGCTTCTTCAATGCTTTGCACTGACCAGTGGCCGGTGTTGATGAAGTCGATCGTCGCAGGTTGCGGTTTGCGACCAATCAGATTCATTGGCACGATCGCGTTCTCGGCAATCGCGCCACCTTGCATGAAGAGGATCTTGTAGTTGTCAGGAATAGCCATCAACTCGCGCAGATCTGCCTTTGCGGTGGCGAGAATCTCGGTAAATTCCTTGCCGCGATGACTCATCTCCATCACGGACAGCCCGCTGCCGCGCCAGTCCATCATCTCGTCCGCCGCCTGCTGAATTACCTCACTCGCCAATGCAGCCGGGCCAGGCGAAAAGTTATACACGCGCCGCTTCATTATTCCTCTTCCTCCACACCGGATTGATCTTCCACATCTGATTCAAGTATGCGCTGCAGGCCGCTCAGTCGCGTGCCGTCTTCGACAGCGATCAGCGTAACGCCCTGCGTCGCTCGACCCATTTCGCGGATTTCCGCGACGCGGGTACGAATCAACACACCGCCGGTCGTGATCAGCATGATTTCGTCGCTTGCATCGACCAGGGTCGCAGCGACGACCTTGCCGTTGCGCTCGCTGGTCTGGATCGCGATCATGCCCTTGGTGCCGCGACCATGACGCGTGTACTCGGTAATCGGCGTGCGCTTTCCATAACCGTTTTCGGTCGCGGTCAGCACCGACTGCTGCTCGTTCTCCGCGACCAGCAGCGCGATCACTTGCTGGCCATCGTCCAGATTCATGCCACGCACGCCGCGCGCCGTACGGCCCATCGGACGCACATCGTTTTCATCAAAGCGCACTGCCTTGCCAGCGTCCGAAAACAGCATCACGTCGTGCTTGCCGTCGGTGAGTGCAGCACCGATCAGGAAATCGCCCTCATCGAGATCGACCGCGATGATGCCGGCCTTGCGCGGGTTGCTGAAATCAGCGAGCGGCGTCTTCTTCACGGTACCAAGGCTGGTCGCCATGAAGACGTAGTGATCCTCAGGGAAGGTACGATTCTCGCCGGAGAGCGGCAGCACGACGGTGATCTTCTCGCCATCCTGCAATGGGAACATGTTGACGATCGGCTTGCCGCGCGAAGCACGCGAACCCTGCGGTACTTCCCACACCTTCAGCCAGTACATGCGCCCGCGATTGGAGAAGCACAGGATGTAGTCATGCGTGTTGGCGATGAAGAGCTGGTCGATCCAGTCGTCTTCCTTGGTCGCCATCGCCTGCTTGCCGCGTCCGCCGCGTTTTTGCGCACGGTATTCGGAAATCGGCTGCGCCTTCATGTAGCCGGAGTGCGACAAGGTCACAACCATGTCCTGCGGCGTGATCAGATCTTCGGTGCCGAGGTCGGTCGCGTTCAATTCGATGGTGGAACGACGCGCATCCTTGTTGCCTTCGCCGTATTCGTTCTTCGCCGCAGTCAGCTCGTCATTGATGATCGTCGTGACACGTGCCGGCTTGGCCAGGATGTCGAGCAGATCGGCGATCTGCTCCATGACTTCCTTGTATTCGTTGACGATCTTGTCCTGCTCGAGGCCGGTCAGGCGTTGCAGACGCATCTGCAGAATCTCTTGCGCCTGATCGTCCGACAACTTGTACAGGCCATCGCTCTGCAGGCCGTACTGCTTCGGCAGATTCTCCGGACGGAAGGCTTCGATGGAGGTGCCATGCTCGCCGGTGCGAGCCAGCATTTCGCGGACAACGGACGAATCCCAGGCGCGCGACATCAGTTCGACTTTTGCCACCGGCGGGGTCGGCGCAGCCTTGATGATCGCGATGAAATCGTCAATGTTTGCCAGTGCAACCGCCAGTCCCTCCAACACGTGACCGCGTTCGCGCGCCTTGCGCAGTTCAAACACGGTACGACGCGTCACCACCTCGCGGCGATGCGACAAGAAGCAATCCAGCATCTGCTTCAGGTTCAGCAGCTTCGGCTGGCCATCGACCAGCGCGACCATGTTCATGCCGAAGGTATCCTGCAGCTGGGTCTGCTTGTACAGATTGTTCAGCACGACTTCCGGTACTTCACCGCGCTTCAACTCGATCACGACGCGCATGCCGGACTTGTCGGACTCGTCACGGATATCGGAAATACCTTCCAGCTTCTTGTCGCGCACCAGCTCGGCAATGCGTTCGAGGAGCGACTTCTTGTTCACCTGGTAAGGCAGCTCGTCGACGATGATGGCCGAACGGTTTTCCTTGCCGAATTCTTCGAAGTGCGTTTTCGCACGCATCACGACGCGGCCACGGCCAGTGCGATAACCGTCGCGCACGCCGGAAACGCCATAGATAATGCCGCCGGTCGGGAAATCCGGCGCCGGAATGATCTCTATCAGTTCGTCGACCGTGCAATGTTCGTTACGCAGCACATGCAGCGCACCGTCAATGATTTCAGTAATGTTGTGCGGCGGGATATTGGTCGCCATGCCGACCGCGATACCCGACGAACCGTTGATCAGCAGGTTAGGCACGCGTGTCGGCAGTACCGACGGTTCCTTTTCCTTGCCGTCATAGTTCGGAACGAAATCGACCGTTTCCTTCTCGATATCGGCCAGCAGTTCGCTGGCGATCTTGTCGAGTCGGCACTCGGTGTAACGCATCGCAGCCGCGTTGTCGCCGTCGATCGAACCGAAGTTGCCCTGGCCGTCCACCAGCGTGTAGCGCAGCGAAAAATCCTGCGCCATGCGAACCAGTGTGTCGTAAATCGCCTGGTCACCGTGCGGGTGATACTTACCCATCACTTCGCCAACCACGCGCGCGCATTTCACATACGGACGATTCCAGACATTGTTTGTCTCGTGCATTGCATACAGGACACGGCGATGCACCGGCTTCAAACCATCCCGCACATCTGGCAAGGCCCGGCCCACGATCACGCTCATTGCGTAATCGAGGTAGCTCTTGCGCATCTCTTCTTCCAGCGAAATCGGGATTGTTTCTTTAGCGAATTGATCCATTGGCGGTTCGTTTGATCGTTGGCTAAGGTTGAGCATGAAAAAGCGGCGCTTCTTCATGAAAGCGATACGGCAAAAGCCTGAGATTTTACCATGCCGAAAGCCGCCCTTCCGGTTTTACCTCCGCCGCAAAAGCGCATGGACCAAGTGCTGTTCACATAGTCGACCGGCGACTACGGCATTGGAGATCGATTCGTTTCGTTTTTTGCACGCCTAAAGTGCGCTTCACAACAGACGGATAAACATGCACTCCGGTAAATTTCTTTCCAACACGATGAACGAATTCGATAACCGACGATCAATGTTTTGCCGGAGAACTATTTTGCCATTCGAGCATTTTTGTTGTTTAATTGCGACGCACCGTAAAAAACCCGAACTGGTCATTTTTTCACCATTCTCGGTGAGTTGTGGTTGTGGCAAAATGGTTGCAACTTAAACCATTGCATGGAAACAAGTGTTTCATGCTTTCGTTAAAGCGCACGTTCACACTTTTGTTTTTATCGTTTTAGGTAATTTGCGCAGTTCATCTGCGGATATCTCACCCGAGGAGAAGAAATATGAAAAAATTAGCAAAAATCGTCTTCGCTGCGTCCGCAGTCGTCGCTTTTTCCGCCCAAGCTCAAACCGACATCAAAGCCAGCACCCCGAACAGCGCCTATCTGCAAGATGGTCGCGGCGTAGTCGCTCGCAATGCAACCGGCTTGTGCTGGCGCACCGGCTACTGGACGCCTGCTGACGCAGTTCCAGGCTGCGACGGCGCACTGACTCCAGTCGCTGCTGCTGAAACAGCTCCAGCTCCGGCTGCAGCTGCTCCAACACCGACCTCGGAAAAAGTCACGTTTGCAGCTGACGCCTTCTTCGATTTCGACAAGGCTGTGCTGAAGCCTGAAGGCAAAGCGAAGCTGAACGATCTGGTTTCGAAGCTCAAAGACATCAACCTGGAAGTCATCATCGCTGTCGGCCACACCGACTCGATCGGCTCCGATGCCTACAATCAGAAGCTGTCGGTTCGCCGCGCTGAAGCTGTGAAGAGCTACCTGGTGTCGAAAGGCGTTGAATCGAACCGCGTCTACACCGAAGGCAAAGGCGAGAAGCAACCTGTCGCTACCAACAAAACCGCTGCCGGCCGCGCACAAAACCGCCGCGTGGAAATCGAAGTGGTTGGTACCCGCAAGTAATCGCTTCACGCAGTACACCAACCCCGCTACGGCGGGGTTTTTTTTCGCCATTGATTAGTGTGCCGCAGTCGCGTCACGAAGGTCCACGCATTCCGGTATGATCTTGTTCATGAACGCCGATCCTCTAGAACTGAAAAAATTCAGCGATCTCGCCCATCAATGGTGGGATCCCACTTCCGAATTCCGCCCACTGCACGAAATCAATCCCCTGCGCCTGGACTGGATCAATTCCCAGGCACCATTGGCCGGCAAGAATATCGTCGACGTCGGTTGCGGCGGGGGCATTTTGTCTGAATCGATGGCAAGGCGCGGCGCGAAAGTGACCGGCATCGATCTATCAGAAAAGGCGCTGAAGGTAGCCGATCTGCACAGTCTGGAAACCGGCGTGCAAGTGCGTTACGAGCTGATCGCCGCAGAAGCGCTGGCCGAGCGCGAGCCAGGAGCCTTCGACATCGTGACCTGCATGGAAATGCTCGAACACGTTCCCGATCCGGCGGCAATCGTTGCGGCATGCGCAAAGCTCGTCAAACCGGGTGGCCGCGTTTTCTTCTCTACCATCAACCGTAATCCCAAGGCGTATCTGCATGCGGTGATCGGTGCGGAATATATTCTGCGCTTGCTGCCAAAGGGAACACACGACTACGCCAAGTTCATCACGCCTGCAGAGCTTTCGCAGTTTGCCCGCAACGCCGGTCTGCAGATCGACGCACTGAAGGGCATGGGCTTCAACCCGCTGACCAAGGTGTATTCACTGAACCGGGATACCAGCGTCAACTATCTGGTCGCCTGTAGCAAACCCGCTTAACTCTCAAGCGAAAGCCGCTCACATCGGCTGCTTTCGGACGTATTCATGTCGCTTCCTTTCCCACAAGCCATACTGTTCGATCTCGACGGCACCTTGGCTGACACCGCACCCGATCTTGCGAACGCTGCGAACAAGCTGCGTACCGTACGTGGTCTGGCACCCGTCGCTTACGAGTCCTTGCGCCCCGTTGCATCGGCCGGCGCCCGCGGTCTGATCGGCGCAGCTTTCGGCATCGGTCCCGAGGACAAAGATTACCTCGCGCTGCGCGACGAATTCCTGCACAACTACGAGACCGCGATTGCGGTAGACAGCAGTCTCTTTGCCGGCGTGGCGGAGCTGCTCGCACATCTTGAGCAGGACGGTATCGTATGGGGCATCGTGACCAACAAGATCGAACAATTGACTTCGCAACTCGTACCGCAGATCGGGCTTGGTCACGCGGGATGCGTCGTATGTGGCGACACCACGGCCTTTCCCAAACCTCATCCGGCTCCCTTGCTCGAAGCATGCACGCGCATCGGCATTGCAACGGAACGCTGCTGGTACGTCGGTGACGATCTGCGCGATGTGCAGGCAGGTCAGGCGGCGGGCATGACGACGATCGCGGCAGCATGGGGATATTGCGGCGATACCCCGCCAGTGAAATGGCAAGCTGATGCCATCGCGGAATCGCCGGCAAAGCTGCTGCAACTCGTTCGAGACGTCAGGCGAAAGGCAGCACCAGCTTGACGGTGTATTGCGCGAAGTCTTGAAGCAAGACTGAAGCGCCCCATCTATTGCGTTACAATGGCATTGCTTTGGGGGCGACCTGGTTTCGACAGGGGTTGCGAAGCAGTACAGGGCATACCGAGGACTGGTTACCTCGTAAATACAGCCGGAAATGCTTAAATGCAAACGATGAATCTTACGCTCTCGCAGCGTAAACCACTAGAAACCTAAGAACCTTCTAGCTCTACACCGTCTCTTCCCTGGGGCGGGCCGGCAACGGCAGTAGAGTCATACACAGGGAATCGCGTTTTGTCGGGTCACTTGGCAGGACGCTAAA
>Ga0310811_10014260_pt1 | contig 10354 bp, 11 predicted proteins | sample YCmetagenome_FD_207642 | JGI IMG/M metagenome (GOLD analysis project Ga0310811, IMG submission 207642) | Soil microbial communities from experimental microcosm in Duke University, North Carolina, United States - YC | ecosystem: Engineered > Artificial ecosystem > Soil microcosm > Unclassified ... | reverse complement strand
CCTTGCCGACGATGCGAGCACCGTCACCATCACCCGTCGTGCGGGAAGAAGAAGGAATGTTCGCCATGATCTGCTCCTTTCGTGAATGAACGGAGGGGCACGCGTGCGCTCCCCGTACCGTCATTCGAGCAATGCGCGTTCCGGGGACGAACGCGGGGCAGCGCAACGCGCTGACGCGCGGCGCGTCCGTCCGTGAACGCGTCGTTGAAAAAACTGCCGTGGCGACAGGCGCGCGGCATCAGCGCTTGCCGTCGGTGCGGCCGCCGCCGTCGAGGCCGGCGCCGGTGCGCCACACGTCCTTGCCGCGCTCCGACAACTCGCCGCAGCTATGCTGCGCGTCCGGCCCGGTGCCGTGCACGGCCATGTCGCCGCCCGGCGGCTCCTGCGCGCGCTGCTTTTCGCGCTTGCGTTGCGCGACGCGCTCGTCGTGCGAGCGGCCTGCATAGTCGTTCATGATCGTCCTCCGATTGTGCGGGAGCGTTTCATGGGAAAGCGCCGTCCCGCTCGCGGCGCCGGCGCGGTTCATTCGTGGCCTTGTCGATGGCCCATTCGCGCGCGCCATCTGAATGTGCCGCATCGCGCGTGCCGCGTTCGCCCCGCACCGGGCACGCGGCGGGCGTGTCGATTGCTCGCGTCCGAGGTATTCAACGGCGGATGGGAGAACACAGATGGCCACCACGGTAAGCGACTTCATCGTCGAACGGCTTCATCAATGGGGCGTGCGGCGCATGTTCGGCTACCCCGGCGACGGCATCAACGGGATGTTCGGCGCGCTGCAGCGCGCCGGCGGCAAGATCGATTTCGTGCAGGCGCGCCACGAGGAAATGGCCGCGTTCATGGCGAGCGCATATGCGAAGTTCACCGGCGAGCTGGGCGTGTGCATCGCGACGTCCGGCCCCGGCGCATCGCATCTGATCACGGGGCTCTACGACGCGCGGCTCGATCACATGCCGGTGCTCGCGATCGTCGGCCAGCAGGCGCGCGCCGCGCTCGGCGCGCACTACCAGCAGGAACTGGATCTCGTGTCGATGTTCAAGGACGTTGCGGGCGCGTACGTGCAGCAGGCGAGCGTGCCCGCGCAGGTGCGGCATCTGGTGGACCGCGCGGTGCGCATCGCGCTCGCGAGCCGCACCGTCACCGCGATCGTGCTGCCGAACGACCTGCAGGAGATGCCGTTCGAGCCGCCCCCGCGCAAGCACGGCACCGCGCACTCGGGTGTCGGCTACGTGCGGCCCGAGGTCGTGCCGCGCCGCGAGGAACTGGAGCGCGCCGCCGAAGTGCTGAACGCGGGACGCCGCGTCGCGATGCTCGTCGGCGCGGGCGCGCTGAACGCGACGGACGAGGTGATCGCCGTCGCCGACCGGCTCGGCGCGGGCGTCGCGAAAGCGCTGCTCGGCAAGGCCGCGGTGCCGGATGATCTGCCGTGGGTGACCGGATCGATCGGCCTGCTCGGCACGAAGCCCACCGACGAGATGATGACGTCGTGCGACACGTTGCTGATGGTCGGCTCCGGCTTTCCGTATTCGGAGTTCCTGCCGAAAGAGGGCGAAGCGCGCGGCGTGCAGATCGACATCGACGCCGGCATGCTGAGCCTGCGCTATCCGATGGAGGTGAGCCTCGTCGGCGACAGCGCCGCGACGCTGCGCGCGCTGCTGCCGCTGCTCGAGCAGAAGGACAGCGAATCATGGCGCGAGCGGATCGGCCGCTGGAACGAGCGCTGGCATCGCACGCTGCACGAGCGCGCGCACGCGGCGACGGGCGGCGCGGTGAATCCGCAGCGGATCGTGACCGAGTTGTCGCCGCGTCTGCCGGACGACGCGATCGTCACCAGCGATTCGGGATCCTGCGCAAACTGGTATGCACGCGATCTGCAGATCCGTCGCGGGATGATGTGTTCGCTGTCGGGCGGACTCGCATCGATGGGCGCGGCGGTGCCGTATGCGATCGCCGCGAAGTTCGCGCATCCGTCGCGGCCGGTGATCGCGATCGTCGGCGACGGCGCAATGCAGATGAACAACATGGCCGAGCTGATCACCGTCGCGAAGTACTGGAAGGAATGGGCGAATCACCGCTGGATCTGCGTGGTGCTGAACAACGAGGACCTGAACCAGGTGACGTGGGAGCAGCGCGTGATGGAGGGCGACCCGAAGTTCCTCGCGTCGCAGCGGATTCCGAACGTGCCGTATCACCGTTTCGCGGAGCTGATCGGGCTCGCGGGCCTCTATGTGGACGACGCGGAACAGCTCGGCGCGGCGTGGGACGAAGCGTTGTCGGCGGCGCGGCCGGTCGTGATCGAGGTGAAGACGGACCCGGAAGTGCCGCCGCTGCCGCCGCACATCACGCTCGATCAGGCGCGCCACTTCGCGCATACGCTGATGGAAGGCGACCCCGAAGAGCGCGGCGTGATCGCGAACACCGCGCGGCAGGTGCTGTCGACCGTGCTGCCGGGGAAGAAGGACTGAGCGTCACCGCGGCGGATGCGACGTGTCCGACGAAGTCTGTTCGGCGTCGCTCCAGCCGCCGCCGAGCGCCTTGTACAGCGCGACGAGATCCGTGCACACCTGCAGTTCGGCCTGCTGCGCGTCGCGCCGCGCGCTGCTCAGCTGACGCTCGGCGTCGAGCACGTCGATGAACGTGACCATCCCGTGACGGTAGCTGTCGCGCGCGAGTTCGTACGCGCGCTGCTGCGACGCCGCCGATGCGTCGAGCGACTCGCGCCGCTGCTGGTCGGACCGCGAGCGCGTTCTCGACGTCGCGCAGCGCGACGAGCACCGTCCTGCGATAGTCGATCGCGGCCTCGACTTCGCGCAGCTTCGTGAGCCGCAGGTTCGACACGAGCGCGCCGCCCTGGAAGATCGGCAGCGACACGCTCGGCCCCCACGACCAGAACAGATTCGACCAGTGCGCAAGGTCGCCCGGCGTGGTCGCGCGCAGGCCGGCTTGCGCGGTCAGCGAAATATCCGGGTAGAACTACGCGACCGCGACGCCGACGCCGGCCGTCGCCGCGTGCAATTCCGCCTCCGCGCGACGGATGTCCGGACGTCGCCGCGCGAGCGTCGACGGCAGCCCGACCGGCACGACCGGCGGCGTCTGCGGCAGCGCGGCCGGCGCGTCGAGTTGCGCGTCGAGCGCGCCCGGCGCGTCGCCGACGAGCACGGCAAGCCCGTTCAACGCCTGCACGACCTGCTGGTCGTATTGCGGCAGCAGCGCTTCGGTTTGCGTGCGCAGCGCGTCGGCGCGCTCGACGTTCAACTGCGTGTCGAGCCCGTGCCGCGCGCTGTCGCGTTCGAGGTCGGCGACTTCGCGCTGCTCGTCGATCAGCGCCTGCGCGATCGACCGCAGCGCCTGCGCGCCGCGTAGCTGCAGATAGGTTTGCGCGACTTCCGCTTCGAGCGACACCTGCGCGTCGTGCTGCGATTCGATCGCGACGCCGGTCTGCGCGTTCGCGGCCTCGACCGAGCGGCGCACGCGTCCGAACAGGTCCAGTTCCCACGACGCGTCGAAGCCCGCCTGCCACAGGTTCAACGGTTCGGTCAGCTGATTGAGCGTGTTCGTCGCGCCGCGTTGCGCGATTGCGCCCGCGCCGGGTGCGAAGCGGTTCAGCGGCGAATCCGGCGCGCCGAGGCGGTCCACCTGGTCGTACACGCCCTGCGACTGGAAAAAGCCCTTCAATCCCAGTTGCTCGCGCTTGTAACTCGCGCTCGCGCGCACGTTCGGCAAGCCCTGCGACGCGCTTTGCTGTACCTGCTCGCGCGCCTGTGCGATCCGCACGACCGCTTCGTGCAGGTCCGGATTGTCCGCGAGCGCGCGGTCGATCAGCGCGTCGAGCGTCGGGTCGCCGAAGCTGTGCCACCAGTGCGGATCGGGATCGGATTCGACGGCCGGCGTCGAGACGGGCGCGCGCTGGCCGGCCGCATTCGCGTTCGCCTTTCCGCCGCGCTGCATGTCGTGCCAGCCGGCCGGCACGTCGGCCTGCGGCGGCCTGAAGTTCGGGCCGACCGTGCATGCTGCGAGCATCGCGAGCGCGAACGCGCCGGCAGCGGTGTGCAACCGCACACGCATGTCAGTGTCCCCCCGATCCGCCGGCGGCCTTCGCCGGCGAGAAAAAGAACGCGAACGGCACGAACACCGCGCAGAACACCGCGAGCAGCCCGAACACGTCGATATACGCAAGGATCGTCGCCTGCGACACGAAGGTTTCGTATAACTGGCCGTTCGCGGTCTGCATCGCCTGCGAAAGCGGCTCGCCGGTGAGGTTCGCGATGGTTTGCGCGCTCGTTTGCAGCGTGTCCTGATAGTTCTGCGACAGCGGCGAAAGATGCGCGGACAGGTGCGCCATGTTCGCCTGCGCGCGCTCGCGGATCAACGCGGTCGACAGCGAGATGCCGATCGATCCGGCCACGTTGCGGAACATCGTGAACAACGCGGACGCGTCGTTGTTCAGCGCGCGCGGCACCGTCAGGTACGCGAGCGTCGTGATCGGCACGAACAGGAAGCCGATCGCGATCGACTGCGCGCTGCGCAGCTTCACGAGCGTCGTGTAGTCGACGTTCGGCACCAGCTGGCGCGCGTAGATCAGCGCGAGCGTCAACAGCAGGAAGCCGGTCATCACGAAGAGACGCGTCTGGATGTGCGGCATCAGCCGGCTGATGACCGGAATCTCCATCGTGATCAACAGCGCGCCGGGCGACAGCACGAGGCCCGCGAGCGTCGCCGTGTAGCCGAGCTGCTGTTGCGCGAGCTGCGGCACGATCACCGCGCTGCCGTACAGCACGGCCGCGAACGCGGCGATCGTCACGCAGCCGAGCGCGAAATTGCGGTCGCGCAGGCACGCGAGATCGACGACCGGATGCTTCGCGTACAACAGCCGCAACGTCGCGCCGACGAGCCCCGCGACCGCCAGCACCGCGAACGTGACGATGAACGGCGATGAGAACCAGTCGTCGTCCTCGCCGCGATCGAGCATCACCTGCAGGCAGCCGAGCCCGATCGCGATCAGCGCGATGCCCGGGAAGTCGACGTCGCGCCAGTTCATCCGCCTGGCCGTCGCGGCTTTCACCCACGGCGGATCTTCGACGAGCTGCATCACCGCGAGCGTCGTCAGCACGCCGACGGGCACGTTCAGCAGGAACACCCAGCGCCACGTGAAGTTGTCGGTGATCCAGCCGCCGAGCGTCGGCCCGAGCACCGGCGCGACGACGATCGCGACCGCCGAGATCGAGAACGCGCGTCCGCGCTGCGACGGCTCGAACGTGTCGAGGATGATCGACTGCTGGTTCGGCTGCAGGCCGCCGCCGAAAAAGCCCTGCAGCACGCGGAATATCACGAGTTGCCCGAGGCTGGTCGAGATCCCGCACAGAAACGAGCACACGGTGAACGCGACGATGCACAGCAGAAAATAGCGCTTGCGGCCGAGCACGCGGCCGAAGAACGCGGAGATCGGCAACACGATGCCGTTGGCGACCAGATACGACGTCAGCGCCCACGTGGCCTCGTCGTAGCTCGCGGACATCGTGCCGGCGATATGCGGCAGCGCGACGTTGACGATCGTCGTGTCGAGCACCTCCATGAACGCGGCGAGCGTGACCGACACCGCGATCAGCCACGGGTTCGCGGCCGGGCGCCACCCGGTGCGGGCGCCTTGCTGGGCGTCGCTCATCGCGCGTTGCGCGGCGCGCGAACGAAGTCGGGGCTGAAGGACATCGGCATGCGTGCTCCCACTAGGGTTTCAGATAGATGGTCGGTTCGACCGACAGCCCGAGCGGCAACGGATGATCGTTCGGCATCCCGTCGTCGATCACGATCTTTACCGGTACGCGCTGCACGATCTTCACGAAGTTGCCCGTCGCGTTTTCCGCGGGAAACGCGGAGAAGCGCGAGCCGCTGCCGAGCTGCACGCTGTCGACGTGACCGCGCAGCTTCAGGTCCGGATACGCGTCGACGCTGATCTTCACGCTGTCGCCGGGACGCATCCGGTCGAGTTGCGACTCCTTGAAATTCGCGGTGATCCACATCTGCGGCGTGACGATCGAGAACAGCGACGTGCCGGCCTGCAGAAAGCTGCCGTACTGCACGTTGCGGCGCGTGACCCAGCCGTCCGACGGCGCGCGCACGTCGCACCACGCAAGATTCAGTTGCGCGGCGTCGAGCTGCGCTTGCGCCGCGTTCACCTGCTGCCGGCGCTGCTCGACGGTCGCGACCACCGAGCGGATTTCCTGCGGCACGAGGCTCGCGGTTTTCAGCTGCGCCTGCGCGTTCATCACGTTTGCGTGCGCGCTGCGCGCCTGTGCATCGGCGCTGTCGATGTTTTCCTGCGACGTCGCGCGCACGTCCACCGCATGCTGTCGCTGATATTCGGACTGCGCGCGCGCGAACTGCGCATCCGCGGTCTCGATCTGCGCGCGCGCCTCCTGGTATTGCGCCGGATATTGCACGCGCGCGATGTCGAGCTGCGCCTGCGCGGCGTTCAGCTGCGCGAGCGCGAGCCCCAGTTGCGCGCGCGCCTGATCGACCTGCGCGCGGTAGTCGCGCGGATCGATCTGCACCATCAACTGGCCCTTATGCACGTACACGTTGTCGTCGATGTCGAGCTTCGTCACGTAGCCGGACACCTTCGGCGCGATCGTGATCGCGTTGCCGTCGGTGTACGCGTCGTCGGTGCTCTCTTCGTTGCGCGTCATGAACCACCAGACGAGCGCGACCACCGCGAGCAGCACGACGACGGCGGCGAGGACGATCAGCGGCTTTTTGCCGGGGCGGCGGCGATTCTTCTGGTCGCCGTCCTGGTTTTCGTCCTTCTGTGCGTTGTTGTCTTCCTGGTCGCCGTGCGGTGCGCGCGCGCGGCGCGCGTCGTCGCGATGCCGGCGAGCCCAGGCGCCGATCGACGGATCGGCGCGCTCACGCATGATCGCCACCGCCGCGCGGCACCGTCGCGCTGTCGCTTCGTTCGCGCGACGCGCGGGCGGAGGCGTATGCGTCGGGCGACAGAACGCTCGATGCGCAAAGTGGGACAGGTGAACGACGGCGCCACAAAGGCGCGCGACGACGCGATGCAGGAGAGGTTGAGTGCCGCTGCACGGGACGCTCCTCGATCGGACGAACAGGGTGACGGGGCACGCGCAAGACCGCAAAGCGGCACGCACGGCCGAAGCGCCAGCCGGTCAGCAAGCCGCATGCCGAACGCGTGCGGCGCGAGCGCGTCGAGGGAACGGCATCTGCTGCAACGGCAGATCGGCGCCATCTCGACGCGAAGGAGGAGAACCATGAGCACACTCGATCCCGACAACGACCTGCCGCAGCCGGACGTGCCCGGCCGCGATACCGGCGCGCTCGGTCCCGGCGATTCGTCCGATTCCGGCAGCGACGTCGCGGGCGCGAAGCGTCACGACTTCGACCGCGACACCGAACTCGACAATCACGCGCTGGAAACGGGCGAGACGGAAGAAATCAGCGACACCGATCGCACCGGCACCGGCGAGCGCGCGGCCGCCGACGGCGACGAAACGCTGACGCCGGACGCGGACGTGCTGCCGGACCGCGTCGAGTCGTACCCGTCGGCGGACGAACTGAGCGACGAAGAAGACGCGGACGAACTTCGCAGAAAGGGTCTGTGACGGTAAGGCCGGTCGGCTTCGAAACCCGGCGACATCCGGCGCATCGTACGCGGCGTACACAACTTTTTTTACTTGCGTTCCAGGGTGTCTTCAGCGCGGACGACGCGTACCGGCCGCGCTTTCGCACGTGGCCCGCGGCACGCGGAATGCTTCCTTGTTTCCCTCGGGGCAGGGTTGCCGACCGGTTTTTTTTTCGCCTACGTTCAACGAAGCGACATCTACGGCAGCCATGCTGAACGCCCGACCTTGGACCGGACCGCGCGACGCCGCGGACCGGATCGTGACTGCATTATCAGGAGAAACGGATGCTCAGCCCGTATGAATTCGCGACGCTGATGCTGGTGCGCAGCAAGCCCGATCAGGTGGACATGGACCGCGCCGAACTGGACACGCTGCTGGAACAGCAACTGATATCGCTCGAACAACTCACCCAGGGACATCGGCGGCTCGCGCTCACGCACAGCGGCCGGTCGTTGCTGGAGACCGTCGCTCGCGGCGACGAAGCGCGCGCATTGCGCGCCGATGCGCTGTCGAATGGCGAGGAGGTGGGGTGACGCAAAGGGCGGGATGCGTCACGCCCGCGCGTTCCGGCGGCGCCTCGGAAGGCGGATCGCCTTGCGGCGGCGGCGGCGGCTCGTCGGACGGCACCGGCGGCGGCGACTTGTGCGGGTCGTCCGGGTTCTGCGGGTCCTCGGTCGGCAAGTGCGCGATACGCGCGAACCGGCGCGCGCGTCGCCACTCGTTCGCGATGCTGATCATCGAGGTCATCACGTACTCCCTGAGTTACTGGGTCGACGGCTCGATCGACCACGACGCCGCCGCACCCGATTGCGCGACGAACCGCGACAACTCGCACTCCACCGCGATGTCGCCGGGCTTCGCGCTCCAGCGCACCTCGTAGTGCGTCTCGACGCGCGTGTCCTCTTCGCGCCGATTGAGTCCGCGCGGCAGAATCCGGCACCGATGCGGCGCAAGCGTGCCGGCGAGCGAGTCGACGAGCGCGTCGCACGCCTGTCCACCGCTTTCGTTGGCACCGTGCACGATCGTCAGCGTCGCCTGGTGACGGCGCGGCAGCCAGCGTTCGACGCGCGAGAACGTTTTCAGCACGACGAGCCCGAGCACGGTGCCCGCGACGGCCAGCGCATACTGCCCGCCGCCCGCGCACAGCCCGACCACGGTGACGAACCACATCGTCGCGGCGGTCGTCACGCCTTGCACGAGGCCGTCGCGATGCAGGATCGACCCCGCGCCGATGAAGCCGACACCGGACAGTATCCCGAGCGGCAGCCGCATCAGGTCGAGCTGGATGAACGAGTCGGATGGCTTGTCGTGCTGCGTGAGCAGCACGTTCACCTGCAGCATCGCGATGCACGCCGCGAGACAGACGAGCAGCGTCGTGCGCAGTCCCGCCGCGTTGCCGGACTCGCCGCGGTTCAACCCGATCAGCGTGCCCGCGACGGTCGCCACGACGAGCCGCAGCACGAAGTCCGGCCACGTGAGCGAAAGCGGCATCGGGCTCATGACGACGGCTCCTCGCACCTCGCCGCGCGCTTACAGGAACGGCTGGCCGCCCGTCACCGCGAGCGTCGCGCCCGACGTGTAGCTCGATTCGTCGGAGGCCAAAAGCACGTACGCGGCCGCGAGTTCCGCAGGCTGGCCGGGACGTTTCATCGGCACGGCCTTGCCGAATTCGCGCACGTCGTCGGGCGGCATCGTCGACGGGATCAGCGGCGTCCAGATCGGCCCCGGCGCCACGCAGTTCGCGCGTATCCCGCGTTCGGCCAGCAACTGCGCGAGCCCCGCGGTGAAGTTCTGGATCGCGCCCTTCGTCGCCGCGTACGCGAGCAACGTCGGGCGCGGCTTGTCCGCGTTCACCGACGCGGTGTTCACGATCGCCGCGCCCGGCTTCATGTGCGGCACCGCCGCGCGCGTGATCCGGAACATCGCGCCGATGTTCGTATCGAACGTGCGGTCCCATTCGTCGTCGGTGATGTCCTCGATCGTGTCGTGGGTCATCTGGTACGCGGCGTTGTTCACGAGCACGTCGAGGCGGCCGAATTCGGCGACGGTCGTCTCGACGATCGCGCGGCAGTGCGCGCGATCGCGGATGTCGCCCGGGATCAGCAGCGCGCGGCGCCCGGCTGCTTCGACAAGACGCGCGGTTTCGCGCGCGTCGTCGTGCTCGTCGAAGTAAGCGATTGCGACATCCGCGCCTTCGCGCGCGAACGCAATGCACACCGCGCGGCCGATGCCGCTGTCGCCGCCGGTCACGATCGCGGCCTTGCCGGCGAGCCGGCCCGATCCGCGATAAGTGTCCTCGCCGTGATCGGGCTGCGGATCGAGCGGCGCGGTGTGTCCGGGCCGTCGATGCTGCTGTTGTTCGGGCAGCGGTGGAGTGGGGCGGTCGCTGGCCATCCGGGGCCTCCTTGTCGGCGTGCTGGCAGATGCCCGACATGGTGCAATCGGCGTGCCGCCTCGCGCGAATCGGCGCTAGCCCGCGCCCGCGAGTTTTGCGGCGAGCTTCAACGCCGCGACGAGATCCGCGCGGGCGCGCGAGCGCGCGTCGGGGTCCGGCGCGCGCAGCACGTACGACGGATGCCAGGTCGCGACGAGCTGCCGGCCGCGCGCGTCGCTCGCGCGGCCGAAATAGTCCTGCAGCCGCGCGGCCGGATCGTCGCGCACCGCGCGCAACGCGGTCGCGCCGAGCGCGACGACCACCGTCGCGTGGACGTTCTTCAACT
>Ga0310811_10014257_pt1 | contig 10355 bp, 9 predicted proteins | sample YCmetagenome_FD_207642 | JGI IMG/M metagenome (GOLD analysis project Ga0310811, IMG submission 207642) | Soil microbial communities from experimental microcosm in Duke University, North Carolina, United States - YC | ecosystem: Engineered > Artificial ecosystem > Soil microcosm > Unclassified ... | reverse complement strand
GCCGAGGGCCAGCGGCTCTCGGAGCTGAGCGAGCTCGCGGGTATCCCTTTGCCACCGCTGGGCCCTTATCGCTTTGCCGGCAAAGCGGTGGATATTCGCGACGGCTACAGGATCAGCGATTTGACCCTCGCCATGGGCGGCAGCAGCCTGAAGGGCGAGCTCGCGCTCACCTACGCCAAGCGGCCGAAGGTCACGGCCGATCTAGCCGCCGACACGCTCGACCTCCGGGACTTCGGCGTGATGCCCCGACATGGCGGGCCGGATGACGCCGTGGTCTTCTCGGCGGACCCGCTGCCCTTCGCCTTGCTCAATGAGGCCGACGCGGATCTGAAGATCACCGCCAAGCGGTTCATCCGAGAGGCTGCGGTCTTCAGCGACGTCAAGCTGACCCTGGTGCTGAATGCCGGCAAGCTCCAGATCAAGCCGCTCTCGGCCGGCATCCAGGGTGGGACGCTGCTGGTCTATCTTACGGCCGACGGCTCGCGCATGCCCCCGCCGGTGACCCTCGACCTGACCCAGAGCAATGCCGAGGCCGGCAGCTTGCTCACCTTTCTCACCGGCACGCGGATCCTGAACGGCGGCCGCGCCCATCTCAGGGTCAGTGGCGCCAGCGCCGGGACCTCGCTCCATGCGCTGGCGGCCGGTCTCAACGGCAGTTTCGACTACGAGATGGGAGCCGGGAATATCGACAATGCCTATGCCAGGATCTTCCTGGCGAATCTCTTCACGCTGGTCTCCTTCGGCAGCAGCGGCAACAGCTCGAATGTGAAATGCCTGGCCGGCCGCTTCGACATCACCCACGGTGTCGCCACCGCGCGCCAGCTCGCCATGGAAACCAAGGGCGCGGTCATCATCGGCAAAGGGACGATCAATCTGGGAACCGAGCAGCTCGACCTCCATTTATCGCCCTATGCGACAGCTCCCAACCTCACCAATTTCGCCGTGCCCATCATGATCCGCGGCAGCATGAGCAATCCCCAGGTCGGGCCGGATGCGGCGGCGATCGCCAGAGGCACGGTCACCCTGCCGCTGACGGCGCTGACGACCCTGGCCGGCACCATGGGGCTGGAATCCGGCGGCAATCCGGCCCATTGCGGCGAAGCCGTGGAGGCGCCCGCCAAGGGTTTGCTGAACGGGATCGGCAATGGCGCCAAGGATGCCTTCGACGGCTTGAGGAGTCTCCTGCCCTGAGCACTGCCCCGCGCCGGTTCTACAAGGAAGTCAGCGTCCTGGCGGGTGAGGGCGGCTTTCGCCTCGCCCTCGACGGCCGCCCGCTGATGACTCCCGCCAAAGTCCCGCTGCTGCTCCCGAGCCTCGCTTTGGCCGAGGCCATTGCCGAGGAATGGCGAGGGCAGGGCGACCGTCTGAAGCCGGCCGATCTGCCCCTGACCCAGCTCGCCAATACGGCCATCGACCGGGTGGCGTCCGACCCCAAGCCCGTGATCGACGAGCTCGTTAGTTATGCCGGCTCCGATCTCGTCTGCTACTGGGCGGAGGGGCCCGAGAGCCTGGTTGAACGCCAGCGGCAGCACTGGCGACCTCTGCTCGACGATCTAGCGCTGCGCCACGACGCCTTATTGACCGTGCATTACGGCGTCATGCCGCGGCCTCAGCCACCGGAGGCGCTGGCGGCACTCGCCCGTCATCTCGCGACCTTGTCGCCCTTCATGCTTACCGGCCTCACCGCCGCGACCAGCAGCTGCGGCTCCCTGGTCATCGGCCTCGCCTTGACCGAGGGCCGGCTGACCCCGGACGAGGCCTTCGAGCTGTCCCAGCTCGACGAGACCTATCAGATCGAGCAATGGGGGGAGGATGCCGCGGCGGCCGTGCGCCGGCGGGCGCTCCGGCGGGAGATCCTCGACACTCATCGCTTCCTGACCCTCGCCCGATAGGTCGACCCCTCAAGGCACTGGCTGGCGCCCGCGCGACAGATTTGCTATGTCCGCTGGTACTCCAGAGGGACCCATGCGGGAAATTCTCCAGCGACTTGAGGACAAACGGGCGGCGGCGCGGGCCGGCGGCGGCGCGAAGCGCGTCGAGGCCCAGCATGCCAAGGGAAGGCTGACCGCGCGGGAGCGCATCGAGCTGCTGCTGGATGCCGGCTCCTTCGAGGAATGGGACATGTTCGTCGAGCATCGCAGCTCGGATTTCGGCATGGCCGAGCAGAAGATCCCGGGCGACGGCGTGGTCACCGGCCATGGCACGGTCAACGGCCGGCTGGTCTTCGTCTTCAGCCAGGACTTCACGGTCTTCGGCGGTTCCCTCAGCGAGGCCCATGCCGAGAAGATCTGCAAGGTCATGGACCAGGCCATGAAGGTCGGGGCCCCGGTGATCGGGATCAACGATTCCGGCGGGGCACGTATCCAGGAGGGGGTGGCCTCGCTCGCCGGCTATGCCGAGGTCTTCCAGCGCAACATCCTGGCCTCCGGCGTGGTGCCGCAGATCTCCCTGATCATGGGGCCCTGTGCCGGCGGCGCGGTCTATTCGCCGGCGATGACCGACTTCATCTTCATGGTCAAGGACAGCTCCTACATGTTCGTGACCGGACCCGATGTGGTCCGCACGGTCACCCATGAGAACGTCACCCATGAGCAGCTCGGCGGGGCGCTCACCCATAGCCAGCGCTCGGGCGTCGCCGATCTCGCCTTCGAGAACGATGTCGAGGCGCTGCTCCAGCTTCGCCGCTTCATCGACTTCCTGCCCTCGTCGAACCGCGAGGGACCGCCCTCGCGGCCCACGACCGATCCGGGGGAGCGCATCGAGCTTTCCCTCGACACATTGATCCCCGCCAATACGAACAAGCCCTACGATATGAAGGAGCTGATCGAGAAGGTCGTGGATGAAGGCGACTTCTTCGAGCTGCAGCCGGACTATGCCCGCAACATCATCGTCGGCCTCGGCCGGCTCGAAGGCTCCACCGTCGGCATCGTCGCCAATCAGCCCATGGTTCTCGCCGGCTGTCTCGACATCGATTCGGCGCGCAAGGCGGCGCGCTTCGTGCGTTTCTGCGACTGCTTCAACATTCCCATCGTCACCTTTGTCGACGTTCCGGGCTTCCTGCCGGGCACGGCGCAGGAGTATGGCGCCATCATCAAGCATGGGGCGAAGCTGCTCTTCGCCTATGGCGAGGCGACCGTGCCCAAGGTGACGGTGATCACCCGCAAGGCCTATGGCGGGGCCTATGACGTCATGAGCTCCAAGCATCTGCGCGGCGACGTGAATTACGCCTGGCCGACGGCGGAGATCGCCGTGATGGGGCCGAAGGGCGCGGTCGAGATCATCTTCCGCGCCGATATCGGCGACGCCGCCAAGATCGCGCAGCGGACGGAGGAATACCGGGCCAAGTTCGCCACGCCCTTCGTCGCCGGGGCACGGGGCTTCATCGACGATGTGATCATGCCGCATTCGACCCGGAAGCGGATCTGCCGCAGCCTGGCCATGCTGCGCGGCAAGAAGGTCGAGAATCCCTGGAAGAAGCACGGCAACATCCCGCTATGAGCGCAAGGCCGAAGCCCGACGACAGCGAGACCCAGCGGTCCCAGCCGGGGGCCAAACCGCCCTTCGCCAAGATCCTGATCGCCAATCGCGGCGAGATCGCCTGCCGCGTCATACGGAGCGCCCGCGCGCTCGGCATCAAGACCGTGGCCGTCTATTCCGAGGCGGACGCCGATGCCGCCCATGTCCGCATGGCGGACGAGGCCTATCTGATCGGGCCGGCCCCGTCGGCTCAGAGCTATCTCTCCATCCCGGCGATCCTGGAAGCGATCGCCAAGAGCGGCGCCCAGGCCGTGCATCCCGGCTATGGCTTCCTGTCGGAGAACCAAGCCTTCGCGCTGGCTTTGGAGAAGGCGGGCGTCGTCTTCATCGGACCGCCCGCCAGCGCCGTCGCTGCCATGGGCGACAAGATCGAATCCAAGAAGCTGGCCCAGAAAGCCGGCGTCAATACGGTGCCCGGCCATCTCGGCGTCATCAAAGACGCCGAGGAGGCGGTCAAGATTGCTCGCGGCATCGGCTATCCCGTGATGATCAAGGCCTCGGCCGGGGGCGGCGGCAAGGGCATGCGCCTGGCGACCGACGACAACGAGACCCGGGAAGGTTTCCGGGGTGCCAGCCACGAGGCCCGCGCGAGCTTCGCCGACGACCGCGTCTTCATCGAGAAATTCATCGAGGAGCCGCGCCATATCGAGATCCAGGTGCTGGCCGACGCCCATGGCACCTGCCTCTATCTGGGCGAACGCGAGTGCTCGATCCAGCGCCGCCATCAGAAGGTGATCGAGGAGGCGCCCAGCCCCTTCCTCGATGCCCGTACCCGCGCCGCCATGGGCGAGCAGGCCGTGACCCTGGCCAAGGCCGTCGGCTACCGCTCCGCCGGCACCGTCGAATTCATCGTCGATTCCAAGCGCAACTTCTACTTCCTGGAGATGAACACGCGCCTTCAGGTGGAGCATCCCGTCACCGAGCTGGTGACCGGCATCGATCTGGTGGAGCAGATGATCCGCATCGCTGCCGGCGAGAAGCTGGCGCTGAAGCAAAGGGATGTGACCTTGACCGGCTGGGCCATCGAGGCCCGCATCTATGCCGAAGATCCCTTCCGCAGTTTCCTGCCCTCGACGGGACGTCTCAGCCGTTATCGCGAGCCAATGACCGGTCCCGGCGTCCGGGTCGACAGCGGCGTCTACGAAGGGGCAGAGATCAGCATCTACTATGATCCCATGATCGCCAAGCTGATCGCCTATGGCGAGGATCGCCGCCAGGCGACGGCCAGCATCATCGCCGCCCTCGATGCGTTCCAGATCCGGGGCGTCGGTCATAACATTCCCTTCCTCTCCGCCCTCATGCGCCATCCGCGCTTCATCTCGGGCCGGCTGACCACCGGCTTCATCGCCGAGGAGTTTCCCGACGGTTTCCATGGAGTCGAAGCGAGCGGTGAGGATCAGCAGCTCCTGGCGGCGGTGGCGGCCGTGGCGCATCATCTGACGGCGCTGCGCGATGCCCAGGTGAGCGGACGCATCAGCCCGCCCAGGCTCAACAGCGGGGCGGATTATGTCGTCGTCATGGGTGAGGTGCAGCTGCCCGTCACCGTGGCGGAGACCGCCAACGGCCATGCGGTGATCGGGGACGGCGGCAGTACCGAGCTGATCGGCGAGTGGCGCCCCGGCGATACGCTCTATCAGGGCCGCGCCGACGGCCGCGAGGTGACGGTGCAGATCGATCGCACCGGCATCGGCTATCGCCTGAGCCGCGGTGGCGTCGCCGTCGCCGTCAAGGTCTTGAACCCCGGGGCGGCGGCACTCGCCAAGCTGATGCCGGTGAAACGTCCACCCGACATGTCCCGGTTCCTGCTGTCGCCCATGCCGGGGCTGCTCGTCGCCCTGGCCGTGGCGGAGGGCCAGGAGGTCAAGGCGGGGCAGGAGCTCGCCACCGTCGAGGCCATGAAGATGGAAAACCTCTTGCGGGCGGAGCGGGACGGCAAGGTCGCCAAACTGCATGCCCAGCCCGGCGACAGCCTGGCGGTCGACCAGGCCATCCTCGAATTCGAGTGACGGGCGGCGGCATGTCCGGTCGGCTGGTGCGCATCCGCGGCAAGGTTCAGGGCGTGTGGTATCGCGCCTGGACGGTCAAGCAGGCGACGCGCCGGGGCTTGCGCGGCTGGGTGCGCAACCGGCAGGATGGGAGTGTCGAAGCCTTTTTCGCCGGCGACGCCGCGGCCATCGAGGAGATGATCGCCGCCTGCCGCATCGGCCCGCCCTTGGCCAAGGTCACCAGCATCGCCAGCGAGGCGACGGCGGAGGAGCCGCCCGAGGGGTTCGAGAGCCGGTCGACGGCGTGAGAAACACGCCGCTCACTCAGGGAAGGCGGGCCTGCTCCTCGAAGAAGGACCAATACTCCCTGGCGCCCCTCAGTACCTCTTCCTTTGCCTTCTTGCCCACCAGATAGGCCTCGAGCTCTTCCCAGCTTTGCGCATTCGGCAGCTCCGGGTCACCCTGAGCATCCAAAACGAAATGCCCGAGGGCAAAATCACCGGCTCTCATCCCGGCTATGTATTCCTTGAAGGTCATGGCCATCCTCCCGATAGAGTGAGGTGTCGCTAAGCCCCGATCCGCCGTCCCGCCTCGTCCAGCAGCACGCAATCCTCCGGCGAGATGGTGAGGCTGACCGCATCGCCTTCTCTGAACATGCTCCGGTCGATGGTGTTGATGGCCTGGAACCGGAGCCCGTCGGATTCGATGAAATAGGCGCAGGTGCCCCCGAGATAGGAGAGGCTCTGCACCTTGCCGGCAAAACGGTTGGCGCCGCCCGCGCCCGGCGGGCCGACGATGACGCGATGGGCACGCGCCACGACCGAGACCTTCTGCCCCGGGGCGGCGCCGGCCCCATGGGCGACGCTCATGCGCGCATTGTTGGATAGGCGCACCATGGCCGCGGCGCCGGCCGTGCTTTCCACCTCGCCTGGCAGGATGTTGGATTGCCCGAGGAAATTGGCGACGAAGCGCGAGGCGGGCCAGCGGTAGACTTCCTCCGGCGCGCCGGTCTGCTCGACCACGCCATGATCCATCACCACGACGCGGTCCGACAGGGCGAGCGCCTCTTCCTGGTCGTGGGTCACGAAGACGGTGGTGATGCCGAGCTCGCGCTGGATGGATTTCAGCTCGATGCGCATCTCCTCGCGCAGATTGGCGTCCAGCGCCGACAGCGGCTCGTCAAGCAGCAGCACATCGGGCTCGATCACGATGGCGCGCGCCAGCGCGATGCGCTGCTGCTGGCCGCCGGAGAGCTCAGAGGGAAGCTTCTGCTCGACGCCGGGCAGACGCACGATGTCGAGGGCGCGCTTGACCCGTTCGGCGATGGCGCTGCGCTCGATGCGGCGGTACTTCAGGCCGAAGCCGACATTGTCGAAGATATTCTTATGGGGAAACAGGGCGTAGTTCTGGAACACCAGCCCGATATTGCGCTTGTGGATCGGCACCTCGTTGACGCGCCGGCCCTTGATGATGATCTCGCCGGACATCGGATGGACCAGCCCGGCAATGGCGCGCAACAGCGTGGTCTTGCCGCAGCCCGAGGGACCGAGGAGGGTCAGGAACGATCCCTTCTCGATGGTGAGATCGACGTCCTTCACGGCGATGAAATCGCCGTAACCGAGCCTTACCCGGTTCAGCTGGACGGCGGCTTCGGGAGCGTTCATCTCGTCACTCGGCAGAGGGTTCAGGGGTTTCCGAGGAGACCGCGGCGCCGGCGCAAGGGCCGGCGCCGCATTCTCCCCGCTATTGGATCAGGCGCCCTTGGCGATCCGATCCCACTGCTTCTCCCATTCGTCGAACTTCGATCCCCAATAGACCGGATCGGCGAAGGTCAGGCCCTTCAGCGTGCCGGTGGGATCGAAGGCGGGCAGGGCCTTCACCTTGTCCGAGAGCTGCACCTTGGTCGGGTCGAGAGACGGCGGGTAGTTCTGCCCCTCGGCCACGGCGATGGCCACGGCGGGCTCGAGCATGAAATTCAGCAGCTGCTCGCAATCGCCCATGGGGGAGCCCTTCAGCACCAGCATGTCCTCCATCCAGGCGAGGCCGCCGGGAGGATCCATATAGGCGATGGGGGCGCCCTGCTGCTGCAGCTTGGCAATGCGTCCCGACCAGCCCTCGGTGACGATGATCTCCTCCTTGCTCAGGAGGTCCATCAGCTCGGCGCCAGATTCCCAGTATTTCTTCACGAGGTCGCGGCCTTCCCGCGCCTTTGCCCAGACGGCATCGATATCCTTGATGTCGTTGGGGTTCTGGCCGGTTTGCAGAGCGCCGTACCAGACCCGGGTCTGCATCTCGTTGAGGGCGCCGATCTTGCCTTTGTATTTCGGGTTGACCAGGAGGTTGACGCCCTGCTTCTCGGCCTCTTCCTTGGTGATGTACTTCGTGTTGTAGGCGATACCCGTCGTGCCGTAGTCGTAGGGCGCGGCGGACAGGCCATTCGGGGTGAGCTTGCGGAAGGGCTCGATCAGCGCCGGCATCACGAGCTTGAGATTGGGGATGTTGCCCTCATTCAGCACCGAGCCCCAGCCGAGATCGATATAGCGCTTGTACCAATCCACGCCCGAGCTGTGGATGACGTTGTAGTCGCCGGGATTGCCGGCCTTCACCTTGGTCAGGATGTCGATCTCGTCGCCGAACGTTCCCTCGACGACCTTGACGCCCGTCTTCTGGGTGAAGGGAACGAAGGCGTTGTTATGCAGCGCTTCCTGCACCACGCCGCCCCAGCCGTCGAAGCGCACCTCGCCCGTGGCCGCCAGCGCGCGGCGGCTCCAGCCGGTGCTGACGCCCGCCGTCGCCGCGGCGGCGGCGGTCAGGCTCAGAAAGCTTCGGCGATCGATCTCGCCGGCCCGGAACTGGCCGAGCAGTCGCTCGAGGCGCTTCGTCATATCCAACTTCATCTTGGTGACCTCCCGTTACGTGTTCTGTCGATGTCAACGCTGCTTGCGCGCCATATAGCGGGCCAATCCCCCGCCGATCAGCGGCAACCCCACCGTGATGACGATCATGAAGGTGCCCAGGGCGTTGATCTCCGGGCTGATCGAATTGCGCAGCATGGCATAGATCTGGGTCGGCAGCGTCTCGACCCCTGGCGGACGCCAGAACAACGTGGCCGTGACATTGTCGAAGGAGATGGTGAAGGCGAGCAGAATGCCGGCGAGCACCGCGGGCATGAGCAGCGGCAAGGTGATCTCGAGAAAAGTCTGGATCCGGTTGGCGCCCAGGCTGAGCGCCGCCTCCTCATAGACCCGCTTGATGCTGAGCAAACGCGCCTGCACCACCAGCACGACATAGGGCAGGGACAGCATGACATGGCCCATCAGCAGCACGATGAAGGTGCGCGGCGCATGCAGCCAGCGGATGAAGAGCAGAAGCCCGACGGCGAGCACCGTCTCGGGAATCAGCACCGGCGCCACCATCAGCGTGTTGACGAATTCCTTGCCGGGAAATTCGTAGCGCACCAAGGCGGTCGCCGCGAAAATCCCCAGCACCGTCGAGATGGTGGCGGTCAGCGAGCCCAGGATCAGGGAGCGGCGCACGGCGGCCAGCACGATGTCGTTCTGCATCAGCACGCCGAACCAGTGGAAGCTGAAGCCCGTCATGGGAAAGCCCCCGAACTGGGAGGCGTTGAAGGACAGCAGCATGGTGACCATGATGGGCGCGAACAGGAAGATATAGACGAGCACGCTCGCGACATTGATCGCCCGCCAGCCGATTGCCCCATCGCTCATCGACTAAGCCCTTTGTAGATGCGGCTGAGGCCCATATAGCGGCTGTAGATCGCCGCGATGGCGCCCAGCAGGATGAAGAGCACCATGGAGAGGGTCGCGCCCATGGGCCAGTTGAGCTCCGTCATGGTCGCGTCGTAGATGAGATTGCCGAAGAAGTAATCGCGGGGATTGCCGAGGATCGCCGGCGTCACATAGCTGCCGGCGGCGAGCACGAAGCAGAGGAGCGAGCCGGCGCCGAGCCCCGGCAGGGAAAGCGGCAGGGTCACCTCGCGGAAGGATTGGAAGGCGGTGCAGCCCAGAGTCCGCGCGGCGGATAGCAAGTTGCGGTCGATACCCTCCAGGCTGACATAGATGTTCAGGATCATATAGGGCAGCAGGAAGTGGATCATGCCCAGGATCACCGAGCCCTCATTGTAGAGCATCGGCAGCGGGTCGCTGATGATCCCCAGCCACTTGAGGGTGGCGTTGATGGCGCCCTGCTCCCCCAGGATATGGATCCAGGACAGGGTCCGGATGATGAAGCTGATCCAGAAGGGCACGATCAGCAGCAGCAGCAGCATCCATTTGTGGCGGAAGCGGGTCATGGCGATGCTGTAGGCCGCGGGATAGCCCATGAGGGCGCAGAGGACCGTGGTGATGGCGGAGACCCGCGCCGTCTGCCAGATGAAGTGGTGATAATAGGGATCGGTGAAGAACTCGATCCAATTGGCGAGGTTGAAATCCGGCTTGTCGCGCCCGCCGCCCATGGTCGTATAGAAGGAATAGGCGAACATGATGATCATCGGCGCGATCATCAGCAGGCTCAGCGTCACCAGTGTGGGTGACAGCAACAGCCAGGGTCGTCGGCGTTCCGCAGCGCTCAGGGCAGCGGCAGCCATTAGGCCTCCCGTTTCGGATTCGATTCTTGGCAGCCACGTTACCAATGGGGCCGCGGCGAGACAATCTATTGCTATTCCGGGCTCAGTGGTCCGGGGGGCGATCGCTGGCGTTGCTCTAACCTTCCCCGAACACTTCCTCGAAGCTGGCCTTGAGCGCGCTGTCGAGCTCGGGCATGGAGACGAGAATGCCGAGCTGATGCAGGGAGGTGACCCCCATCGCCTCGCCG
>Ga0310811_10014256_pt1 | contig 10355 bp, 8 predicted proteins | sample YCmetagenome_FD_207642 | JGI IMG/M metagenome (GOLD analysis project Ga0310811, IMG submission 207642) | Soil microbial communities from experimental microcosm in Duke University, North Carolina, United States - YC | ecosystem: Engineered > Artificial ecosystem > Soil microcosm > Unclassified ... | reverse complement strand
GCGCATGTTCGCCGCCGCGGCCTTGGTTCCGTTCCAGGTGCCCTTCAGGTGCACGGCGATGACCTGATCGAACTGCTCCTCGGTCATCTTGCGCAGCGTCGCGTCGCGGGTGATCCCGGCGTTGTTGACCATGATGTCCAAGCTGCCGAACCGCTCGACGGCGGCGCCGACGAGCGCGTCGACTTCGTCGCCCTTCGTCACATCGCATCGCACGGCCAACGCGACCTCGTCGCCGCCGAGTTGCTTGGCTGCCGCCTCGGTCGCACCGAGATCCAGATCGCCGAGTACGACGCGCGCGCCCTCGGCGATGAACCGCTCTGCGATGGCGAACCCGAGACCCTGCGCACCGCCGGTGACAACCGCGGTCTGCCCGGTCAGCAACGACACCTGATCACCCCTTTTTGCTGGTCAGGCCCCGAACAGGGCCCTATCAATCGAACATCATATTTCATATATGATTTCTCGAGCCCCAGACCCCACTTGTTGCGGAGGAGCGCGATGACGACCGAAGTCAGCGACGACGATTTCCAGGAGATCCTGGCCCAGACCCGTCATTTCGTCCGCACCGCAGTGGTCCCGCGTGAGCAGGAGATTCTCGCCGAGGACCGAGTGCCCGACGATCTGCGCGACCAAGCCAAGAAGATGGGCCTGTTCGGCTACGCCATCCCGCAGGAGTGGGGCGGCCTCGGGCTCAACCTCTCCCAGGATGTCGAGCTCGCGATGGAGCTGGGCTACACATCGCTGGCATTGCGGTCGATGTTCGGCACGAACAACGGCATCGCCGGGCAGGTGCTGGTCGGGTTCGGCACCGACGAACAGAAGGCGCGCTGGCTGGAGCCGATGACGTCCGGGCTCGTTGCCTCCTTCGCGCTGACCGAGCCGGGCGCCGGATCGAATCCGTCGGGGTTGCGCACCAAAGCCGTTCGCGACGGCGGGGATTGGATCATCACCGGCCAGAAGCGCTTCATCACCAATGCGCCGATGGCCGACCTGTTCATCGTCTTCGCCCGCACCCGGCCCGCCGACGACGACGGTCCCGGCATAGCGGTGTTTTTGGTGCCCGCCGATGCGTCGGGCGTGGTCGTCGGCGCCAAGGACGCCAAGATGGGCCAGGAAGGCGCGTGGACGGCCGACGTCAGCTTCGATGACGTCCGCGTGCCGGCCGAAGCCCTGATCGGCGGTAGCGAGGACATCGGCTACCGGGCCGCGATGACCTCGCTTGCGCGCGGCCGCGTGCACATCGCCGCACTCGCTGTCGGCATCGCGCAGCGCGCCCTTGACGAATCTGTCGGCTACGCCGCCACCGCGACGCAGGGAGGGACCCCGATCGGGAATTTCCAACTGGTGCAAGCAATGCTCGCCGATATGCAGACCGGAGTGCTGGCAGGGCGGGCGCTGGTCCGCGATACCGCGCGACTCTGGGTCAGCGGCGAGGACCGCAGGATCGCACCGTCGGCGGCCAAGCTGTATTGCACCGAAATGGCTGGCACGGTGGCCGATCTCGCCGTGCAGGTGCACGGCGGGAGCGGCTACATGCGGGAAGTGCCCGTCGAGCGAATCTATCGCGACGTCCGGCTGCTCCGGCTCTACGAGGGCACCAGCGAGATCCAACGGCTGATCATCGGATCGAATCTGGTCAAGGCGGCGCAGAAGGCGGGACACAAATGAGCGGACGGCTCGCAGGCAAGGTCGCCTTCATCACCGGAGCGGCGCGCGGCCAGGGTCGCGCGCATTCGGTGCGGATGGCCGCAGAAGGGGCCGACATCATCGCCGTCGACATCGCGGGCAAGCTTCCGCCCTGCGTCCCTTACGATTCCGCCACTCCCGATGACCTCGCTGAGACGGTCAACCAGGTCGAAGCCAGCGGCCGCAAGATCCTGGCCTCTGTCGTCGATGTCCGCGATGTGGACGGGCTGGCCAAGGCCGTCTGCGACGGCGTCGGCGCGTTCGGCCGGCTCGACATCATCGTCGCCAACGCCGGCGTCTCCGCACCCCAGACGTGGGATGCGATCACCCCCGAAGATTTCCGCGACGTGATGGACATCAACGTGACGGGGACGTGGAACACGGTGATGGCGGGTGCGCAGAAGATCATCGACGGGGGACGCGGCGGATCGATCATCCTGATCAGCTCCGCGGCCGGGATCAAGATGCAGCCGTTCATGATTCACTACACCGCGAGCAAGCACGCGGTCACCGGAATGGCCCGCGCCTTCGCCGCCGAGCTGGGCAGACACTCGATCCGCGTGAACAGCGTGCATCCAGGAGCGGTCAACACACTGATGGGAAGCGGCGACATGATCGGCTCGTTGGGCCGCGCGATCGAGACCTATCCGCAGCTGGCCCAGATGATCACACCGTTCCTGCCGACCTGGGCGGCCGAGCCCGACGACATCGCCGACGCGGTCTGCTGGCTGGCCAGCGAGGAATCGAAAAACGTTACCGCGGCGGCGATCTCGATCGACCAGGGTATGACGCAGTACTGAGTCAGCCGATGAAGCGGACGATCGATTCGGCCACGGCCGCGGGCTTGTCGGAACCCTCGATCTCGACGGTCGTCGTCAACGTCGCCTGCACCGCGCCATCCAGTTGGTCGACCTTGGTGACCTCCGCGCGCGCCCGGATCTTGGCGCCGACCTTGACCGGGGTGATGAAGCGCACCTTGTTATAGCCGTAGTTGATGGCCATCGCGATGTTCTCGACCGTGTACATCTGCGAGGTGAAGTGAGGCAGCAGCGAAAGGGTCAGCAGGCCGTGTGCGATCGGCCCGCCGAACGGGCCGCTGGCCGCGCGCTCGGGGTCGACGTGGATCCACTGATGGTCGTCCGTCGCATCGGCGAACAGGTTGACGCGCTCCTGCGTGACCTCCAGCCAATCGGTGGGACCGAGCTGGCTGCCCTGGGCAGCGACGAATTCCTCCAGCCCGCTGAACTTCTTCACCACTTCTCTCCTTAACCGCCTAGAAGACGACCGTCTGGTTGCCGTATCGAATGATGCGGTCCTCACAGTGCCACAGCACCGCTCGCGACAGAACAACGCGTTCCACATCTGCGCCCAGCCGAACCAGGTCGTCGACGCCATGCCGATGGTCGACCCGCACGACGTCCTGCTCGATGATGGGGCCGTCGTCGAGGTCCTCGGTCACGTAATGGGCTGTCGCACCTACGAGTTTGACGCCGCGTTCTTTTGCCCTCCGATACGGCGCCGCACCGATGAAGGCCGGCAGAAACGAATGATGGATGTTGATGAGCGGACAGCCGACGTCAGTCAGGAATTGCGGCGTGAGGATCTGCATGTACCGGGCCAACACCACCAAATCGACGTTCCCGCGCAACAAATCGAGTTGACGCTGCTCTGCCTCGACCCGAATATCTTTGGTCGCCGGCACATGCAGGAATGGCACTGAGAATGACCGAACCTGTTCGGCGAGATCTGCGTGGTTGGAAATCACCATAACCACCGACATGTCGAGCTCGCCGCGGCGATTGCGCCATAACAGATCGAGCAGACAGTGGTCTTCCTTTGACGCCATGATTGCGACTCGTTTTGGCCTGGCGGCTTCGGTCAACCGGAAATCCATATCGAACCGTGACGCCACCTGCGCACGGAAATCCCGTTCAAGATCGTCGCGCGCGGCAGGCAGCCCGGGCAGGTGGAATATCGTCCGTTGCATGAACGTGCCACCGGACTGCTCGGTGGCGTGCTGATCCAGCGACACGATATTGGCCCCTGCGCCTGCCAGGAACGCACTCACGGCCGCGACGAGCCCCGGCCGGTCGGCGCAACGCAGTAGAAGCCGACCCACATCCTTGACTGGCAAACCCCCGCCACCTGCGCCTGGGTACCCCTCCTCCACCTGCTTCAGGGTGTCATCCCGCGACATGTCCGGTCGCCGAATCACCACATTTCGCGCGGTGGCCCACTGAGCACAGGCGGTACGGGGAGCACGCCGCGCCCGCTGTCGCGCTAATTCGCACGAACGAGCTCGGCCGTACGGATAGCGAAACCGAATTTCACTGGCTCAATGCACGCATAGCGAAACCGACGGGCAACGACTTACGGGGCCGTAAACGGTATTCACGACATTGACTGTCGAGTTCGCCGTAATTGCGGAATGGCTGTAACAGAACAGGTCAAAATACCAGATCGCCGGGGCTATGAGATTGCCACGTGATCGGCAGGCCGTTGCTGGCAACTTGGTACCGCTATCCGGCTAACGAAACGCCTAGATAAGATTTCCCCGCTAGCTGGAATCCAACTAACCGGTGGCGAGATACTTATCTCCTCCAGCCAGCCTCGACATCGTTGCTGCCTGACTTGCCCGCAGAAAGGGACAAGTATGACTATTCCCCGCCCAGAGTCCGCACGGCGCAACTTCGTCAGTGTGGAGAAGAGCCCCAGCTGCTGGGATCCTGACAGCGAAACCACGATCGTCTTCGCGCAACCGTCGATAGAACGGGAGCTCTGGCTGGACTACGTCCGGGGCGCGTGTGATAGCTACAGCAATCACGGCGTGGAGCGAGCCCTCGACATGGATGCGCTGCGCAGCGGTGACGACACGGTCATATTTGCGGCCTGCGTGAACGACGCGGGCAGGGTTGTCGCCGGGCTGCGCGGAAGGGGTCCGTACCGGTCCGCCGATGAATGCCACGCGATTCTCGAATGGAACGGGCAACCCGGCCAGGACGCCGTCCGGAAAATGGTCGCCGACCGGCTGCCATTCGGCGTTGTGGAAATGAAAACCGCCTGGGTGGCCGACGACCCCGAACGCAGCAGGGCACTGACCAGTGCGATTTCCCGGACCCCGCTCCATGCGATGCCCCTTCTCGATATCCAATTCATCGTGGCGACGGCAGCGGCGTATGTGCTCAAACGCTGGTTGTCGTCAGGTGGGCAGTTGGCCACGAAAATTCCCGCAACTCCCTATCCGGACCACCGGTACGAGACGAAATTGGCGTGGTGGGACCGTGCCACATTCGCCAATCATGCCGACCCCAAACAGCTTTCAATGTTCTTCACCGAGCAGAAAGAGCTGGCCTCACGAGCCTATCGATCGGACAGCGTCGTCAGAGTCGGAAATATGCGATGATCGCTGGCATCGATGATGCAAAGCGGTGCAATGGAATAATTCTCGACACCGGCGATCCCGCCGGTCACGCACTCCTGGAAAACCTGCGAGCCGATGCGCGGATAGACGTCATCGACAATGTCGGCCACCAGTTGGCCGCGCTGCAGCGGCTTCGCCCCCTACCGTCATCCGACATCACGACGGAGCCCACCCGGTGGGTTTACTACCCGTGGCGTCGATCCGTGGTCAGTGTGCTCGGTCCGCGCGCCTTTCGACTTGTCCGCCTCGATCGCAATAGAAACCTGATCACCACCGAAGAACTCGGCCGCCTCGGACGGCTTCGCATCGGCATCGTCGGCCTCAGCGTCGGCCACGCCATCGCCTACACCCTTGCGGCACAAGGGCTGTGCGGTGAATTGCGGCTCGCCGACTTCGACGACGTTGAGCTGTCCAACTTGAATCGGGTGCCCGCAACGGTCTTCGATCTTGGGGTGAACAAGGCGGTCGTATGCGCGCGAAGGATCGCTGAGCTCGACCCCTACCTTCCGGTGACTGTCGTGCCGAGCGGCATCACCGCGCAGTCGGTCGACGAGTTTCTCAACGGAGTCGACATCGTCATCGAAGAGTGCGACTCGCTCGACGCGAAAGTGCTTGTCCGCGAAGCCGCCAGAGCGCGACGCGTGCCGGTGCTGATGGCCACCAGCGACCGCGGCCTGCTTGACGTGGAGAGGTTCGATCTCGAACCGTCCCGCCCGATCATGCACGGTCTGCTCGGCGACCTGAACGCCGCGCGACTTGCCAATCTGAGCAACAAGGACAAGCTGCCATACGCGCTTCGAATGACCGACGCGGCACAGGTGTCGCCGCGGATGGCAGCCTCGTTGGTCGAAGTCGGCAAAACCTTGTCGACCTGGCCACAGCTGTCCTCAGAAGTTGCCCTCAACGTCTCGGTCGTCGCCGAAGCCGTCAGACGAATCGGACTGAAGGAGGAACTGCGCTCGGGAAGAACGCGAATCGACACCGCGGCCGTTCTCGACGAACTCACGGAGCCCGTCTCGACGCCGCTGGACGCGCCTGCGGTCGAGGAACCGGACGAACAGCCCGAGCCCGCCGGGACCCCCGAGATCGTCGCTGCCGCGGCTGCCCGAGCGCCCTCGGGTGGCAACGCTCAGCCCTGGCACATCGAGCCGCGGGAGGGCGCGGTGGCCATCCGGCTGGCTCCCGAGTACACGACGGCGATGGACGTGCAATACCGGGCAAGCGCCGTGGCCCTTGGCGCAGCGACGTTCAATGCCAGGGTCGCCGCGGCGAAACAGGGGTTCGTCGCCGATGTGGGCTTTCAGCCCGGCGACGAGGCGTCGCCGCTCAGCGCAGTCGTGCGCCTAGCGGACGGAGACGTCCCTGAATTCACCGCGATGTACGACGCGATGCTGCGCAGGGCGACGAACCGGCGGCGTGGTAGCCGCGTCGCCATCCCAGCCCAGACCCTCGAGCTTCTCCGCTCTGCCGCGCACAAAGAGGGCGCCTCACTCCGAATGCTCACCGATTCAGCGGAACTCGACCCGGCTGCGACCATCCTGGCCGCGGCCGACCGCATCCGTTATCTCACGCCGCAGCTGCATGCCGAGATGTTCGCAGAGCTGCGCTCGCCAGGCGATCCAGCGCCCGAATCGGGCATCGACGTACGAAGTCTGGAACTCGATCCGGCCGATCTGGTGATGCTCGACATCCTGCGGCGCCCCGAAGTGATGGCCAACCTCGCGGCGTGGAACGCCGGAACCGCGCTGGGCGAGGACACCTACGAGCGGGTGAGCACCAGTGCGGCCCTCGGCGTGATCGCCGTCTCGGGCCGAAAACTCGTCGACTATGCCCGCGGCGGCTCAGCCGCCGAAGCGGTGTGGATCACCGCTCAACAGCACGGGCTTGCCGTCCAACCGGTTTCACCGCCATTTCTGTATGCACATGGTGACGAGGACCTCAAAGAGCTCTCCGCTCTTTTCACCGGTCAGCTACACGATCTGCAATACAATTTCCGCAAGCTGGCCAACACCGAGGCGAGCGAGTCACAGGTGTTGATACTCAGGTTCAGTCGCGCACCGCACCCGACGGTCGAAAGCCGGCGGCGCGCACTAGACCGAGTCTCCTCACCCCTGGGCTGACGCCGATACGGAGGTTCGGGTGCCGCGGAGCCTGGAATTGGTCGTCACGTCGGTCGCCACCCAACTGATGGGTGTGAACGCCGCGACCTCCGTCGAGGTGAGTCAACGGGTGCTGGCGGACCTCGTCGAGTATTTCGATGTCGACGTCAGCTTCTTGCGCCGCAACGATCACCGCATCCACGCCTCGGTACTCGTGGCCGAGTGGCCGGTCCGACCCGGAATCCCCGACCCGGATCCGCTCGCCATCGTCTACTTCGCCGATGCCGATCCCGTCTTCGCGCTTGCCGAACACCAGAAGGAACCCATCGTTTTCCGCCCGGAACCGGCGACCGACGACTACCAGCGCACCATCAACGAGAGCAGGCAGGTCGCCGCTACCTCGATGGCCTGCGTGCCGCTGTTGTCCGGGGACGTGACCAGCGGCGTTCTCGGCTTCGTCAAGTTCGGCGACCGCGACTGGACGCCGGAGGAACTCAACGCGCTCAAGGCGATCGCCTCACTGTTCGCGCAGGTGCAGGCTCGGGTACTCGCCGAGGATCGGCTCCGCTATCTGGCTGAACACGACGATCTGACCGGGCTGCACAATCGGCGCGCGCTGCTGGCACACCTCGACGCGAGGCTGGCTGCCGGACAGCAGGGGCCGGTGTCCACATTGTTTTTCGATCTGGACCGGCTGAAGGCCATCAATGACTATCTGGGGCATACCGCCGGTGACTGGTTCATCCGCGTACTCGCCGAACGCCTCCGCGAAGGCGTCGACGGCGCGAGTCTGATTGCCCGGCTCGGCGGCGACGAGTTCGTCGTCGTGCCCGCAAAGCCGATGGACGCCGATGCCGCGGAGGCGCTGGCATACCGCCTGCAGTCGACACTGCGTGAACGGGTGGCTATCGACGGCGAGATGCTCACGCGCACGGTGAGTATTGGCGTGGCACTGGGTGTTCCGGGCCGCGACACCACATCGGATCTGCTCCGTCGCGCAGACCAGGCGGTGCTCACCGCGAAGAACTCTGGCGGCAACAAAGTCGCGGTGTTCTCCGACGACATGTCGCTGGAGACCGAATTCCGCAACGACATCGAGCTTCATCTGCAGAGTGTGATCGAAAGCGGATCGCTTCTGCTGCATTATCTGCCCGAGGTCGACATGCGCACCGGCGAAATACTGGCCGCCGAGGCACTTGTGCGGTGGGAACACCCCACCCGCGGACTGCTCTCCCCCGACTCGTTCATCGGCGTTGCCGAATCGATAAATCTCGCAGGCGAGTTGGGGCGTTGGGTGATGCGTTCGGCGTGTGCGGAATTCGCTAGGTGGCGATCCCGCGGGGTGGGACGCCACGCGGTGCTGCGAATCAACGTGTCACCAGTTCAGTTGGTCACCGACGGCTTCGTCAAGGCGGTCGCAGACATCATCGACGAATTCGGCCTCGAGAGCGGTTCGGTGTGTTTGGAGATCACCGAAAGTGTTGTGGTTCAAGACATCGAAACCACCAGGATCACACTGGCCGGGCTCAAGAAGGCCGGTGTCCAAGTGGCGATCGACGATTTCGGCACGGGCTACAGCGTGCTCTCGCACCTGAAGTCGCTGCCAGTCGACACACTCAAGATCGACAGGGGGTTCGTCCGCGACCTCGGTTCAAATCCCAGCGATCTCGCGATCGTGCGGGCGATCATCGCGCTGGCGGAGGCGTTCGGCTTGGAGCTGGTCGCCGAGGGCGTGGAAACCGAGACGGCCGCAGTGACGCTGCTGCGCCACGGGTGCTACCGCGCGCAGGGATTCCTACTGTCGCGTCCGGTCCCCGGCGACGCCATGGAGGCGCTACTGGCCAAGGGACGGATACCCGTCGACTTTTCCGCAGCGCCACGTCTCTAGGCGACTGTGCGTCCCATGCATGTTGGCAACTAAGCGTCGGCTCACCCGCCGGCAGTTGGATGCGGCACTTTTGGTGAACGGCCCGGAACTCAGCAGTTCGACCCGACCGAACCGGCTGGCGGTTTGGCCGACGAGGCACAAACGCAGCGCGGCATCGGCGGGTAGTGGCTGACCGGCGGCCAATGCGGCCTGCGGTCCACCGGCGGCCACTGTCACCCCGTGGCGGGCACGAACCGCAAGCGGACCGTCCGGCGTCATGAACTCCGCGCCGACCACATCGCCTTCCTCGAACACGATTCGTTCAAGAGACGCGGCGCGGTGTACCTCGATTCCGCGGTCCTGCGCCTGCACGGTGAGCCAATTCATGACGGAGCCACCGACATTGGCGGGATCGGGCATGATCGAGCCGATTTCAGCGACCTCGATCGATTCGCCATCGACGGTGCGCAAGGTGGTCGACTGCCAATCCGCCACCCGGGTGTGGAGGTATCCGTACGGCGACACGAGGCATCGCGCGGCCCAGTCCCTGAGGCGGGCGCCGATGAACGGCGGGATCGCTCCGCGCGGGTCGATCGGCGCGGCGTGGTCCACCACTCTGATCGGCACGTCGATGTCCCGTTTTGACCTGGTCAACGGCCCGAGATCGGACGAAAGCGCAGCGAAGTATTCGTTGGTCTCCGGATCCGAAACGTGCAGGTCGAGCCAGTGCAGCCGGTCGACGCGAGACCGGACCGCAACCGATGCCCCGCCCGCTTCGACGTTGTCGTCACCTGAAGCGACGAAAACCTCGCCGTCCATGTCGACAACCGCCACAGAATGCGCCAGCGCGGCAATCCCCGAGCCGGTACAAATCACGTCGACTTCTTCGTCCCAGTTCACCGTTAATTACCTCGGTATTGCTAAATCGGCTGATATCGACATCGACAACGCAGTGATCACGGCCGGATGGCGCACTCCGGGCGCCGAGTTTTGGCGGACACGCTCGACAAATCGGTCGGGTAGTTCAAACGGTTGACACGAAGTTGCCACAGCCCGCGTGGGGGTTCGAGGGGGTTTGCCAACGCGGGCCATGGCAACGGCATGAAAATACCACTGCGATTTGCTCGGCGATAGTGCAATCGGCCGGGAAACAGCCCCGCTGACCTCGGGATCAGCCGCCTGGAGCCGCCCGGTGGTGGCCGGACCGCAAGTCATCACATTGTGTACCTTACATACCATTTGGCTGATATGCAGGTTAAAAAATGACTTAAGGTATTGAGTG
>Ga0310811_10014255_pt1 | contig 10355 bp, 8 predicted proteins | sample YCmetagenome_FD_207642 | JGI IMG/M metagenome (GOLD analysis project Ga0310811, IMG submission 207642) | Soil microbial communities from experimental microcosm in Duke University, North Carolina, United States - YC | ecosystem: Engineered > Artificial ecosystem > Soil microcosm > Unclassified ... | reverse complement strand
GAATGGGCGCGGAAATTTCGAGCACCTCCTGCAACCGGGCGGTCACTTCATTGAGCGCGGCAGTCGTGGGACCGGACGCATCCGGCACATAGCGCAATTCGCAACTGCCGGTTTCCGTCTGGCGCAATTGATAATGCGCCAGCCCGTTGATGCCGGCAAAGCAGCGGTCCACCTGCGCGGTGGTGACGCGGCGGCCCTGCGGAGTTTGCAGCGCATCGCGCGCGCGGCCATGCACCACATACACGTCGCCGTCGGCTGTCGAAGTGCGGCTGACGAGGTCGCCGATGCGATAACGCAGCAGCGGCATGTAATCGTTGCTGAGCGTGGTGACTACCAGGTCGCCCACGCCGGTTTCATCCGGCTGCACCACTTCCAGAAAGGCCGTATCCAGGCTGGGCCGCATGCGGCCGTGCGCATCCTCCATGAGCAGATGGCCGGTCTCGGTGGCGCCGTACAAATTCAACACCGGCACGCCAAGCGCCCGTTCCAGAATGCGGCGGTGCACCACGCTCGTATATTCGTAGCTGCACAGCACAAATTTCAGCGAGGGAAACCGGATGCCGTGGCGTTCGCAATACAGGGCGAACCACGCGCCATGCACCGGGTCCAGGTCCATAAATTGCGGCGCCCAGTCGGCGGTTTCCTCGGCCATGCGCTGCAATTCTTCCCCGGTTAAAACAAACGGAATGCGGGACTGATTTACGGACAGCGCCGCGCCATCGGTGCGGGCCGAACGGGGGGACCAGCGCGAGTGGCACGCGGTGCCATTGCACACGGGCGTGGTTAACCACACACGACGAGGCAGGGGATGTTCCTGCAACATCTGCGCCGCCAGCGGATTCAACCGCAACGCGCGCGCCTCCTGGCGGGCCCACCAGCCGTGCTCCAGCAACACCGGGGTGCGTTCCTCCGACGTGCCGGAAGTGTGTTCCAGTTCCACCCGTTTTTGTTCGAGCAGGGTTTCGAGCGTGCCTTCCCCCGGCAGGAAGTTGCGCGGAAAATCGGTCCGCATGTCCCGTTTGGTAATGAACGGCAGGCGGAAAAAATCCAGGTTTTCGGGGCGGTGGTTGCCGCCCAGGCGGGTGCGGTACACCGGCAATTCCAGCCAACGGGGCAGCAAGGCTGCCAGCCGGGCGGGCTGTACGGCGTTATCCAGATATTCAGTTGGAGCTACCATTTTTATGGAGAAAATGGGCGGCGGCCTCCACCACCAATTCCACCAAAGAGGTACTACGCAAAACGGTAATTGTCAAAAGAAACGGCACTTAAATGGGCCAGCTTGGAACCGCAGAGGAAGCTGGCTGGAGGCGCATTCGAGCGGTCTGGACTCCCGTAACCCGCGCCCGTCACGGCGGAAACCCAAAGGCCAGCTTCACCGCCGCGTATTCCGGATGCACCGCGCCTTCCGGCGTGCGGATAATCAGCGGCGGTTCGCTCCAGGTGCGGGTGCGCAGGGCCTCGGGTAAATCGGCAGACCGCATCATCGCAAACAGGCCGAGCAGGGGACGTTCGCCCTCGCGCAACACCACCGGGCGGCGACGCACGATCACGAGTCCCGCCGCAGCAGCGCCGGTGCGGACGCGAGCCTCCTGGTCTTCCGGGGCGATGGGGAACACGCAGGCGAAAAGTCCGCCACGTGCGAGGTGGGCCGCGGCCGTGGTGCAATAATCCGCCACGGTGCCGCGCAGTTCAAAACGGCAGGCGACCTTTTGCGGATGATCTCCCTCCACGCCGCTGCCGGGGGGGAAGTACGGCGGGCTGCCGAGCACGAGGTCAAAGTGTTCATCCGGCGGGAGCACGCCGGGATCGCGGAAATCACCTTCGCGAATTTCATACCGCGCTTCGAGACCATTCCACGCGCAGGATTTCCGCGCCAGGCGCACGCTGTCCGGTTGCGCTTCCACGGTTACAAACCGGGCGCCAGGCAGGCGCCAGGCGGCAATCATGCCTACGGTGCCCAACCCGCTGCCAAGGTCGAGCACGGTTTGCGCGGTGGGCGCCCAACTCGTGCCGTACCAAGCCGTGAGCACGTCATCGGTGGAGAAGCGATGCCCCTTGGCCAGTTGAAACAGCCGGAAGTGACCGCTGATGGCATCCAGCGTTTCGCCGGCTTCCACGGGGGGCAATCCCGTTTGCGCGCCGGGCGGAATCGGCCCGGGCTTGGCCCAGCCTTTGAAAAATGGTTCCGGTATCTGCATCCAGTGACGGGAAGGTAGCGGCAACGGGAAGCAATTCCCAGCCTGCAATGATAAGGTGAATCCGTAGGCTAAAGATTTTTTTGCCTCGGACAGGCCTTGTCTCACCCCCGCTGGCAGAATGGCGGCATGAAAAACGAAAAGCAAAATCGCAAGGACGAGCTCATCACCCAGTTTGGCGGGGCCATGTTGGTCAAGACGCGGGAGGGAAAATTTGAACTGCAGGGCGGCTCGGCGGACAACCGCACCGAGGCCAAGGAATGGATGTCGCTGTTCCTGCACGAGGCGGTGGTGAGTTTTTGTGAATGATGGCGCGCCGGTTTTCCGCCAAAAACTTGACGCGTATCAAGGCGGTTTGGGCTGAATCGGGTAAAGTGGTTTCGTGAAGATGAGTGGATGCAATTCCGGAGCCGCCAGCCTGAAGCTGGGGGCGATGGCGCAAGCAACTGAGCGGCCTGTGTTTGCCACCGCGCGCCTGGCGCGGGAATGGAAAATCGTCACCACCATGATCCGCTGCTATTGCCAAGGCCGGCACGGCACGAAAACCGGGTTTTGCCCCGAGTGCCAGGGGTTGGTGGATTACGCCGCGCTCCGGCTGGACCGCTGCCGGTTCGGCGCGGAAAAACCCACCTGCGCCAACTGCCCGGTGCATTGCTACCAGCGCGACCGCCGGGAACAGGTGAAGCAAGTCATGCGCTATGCCGGCCCCCGGATGCTGTGGCTGCATCCCATAATGTGTCTGCGCCACTGGCTGGACGGATTTCGTCCGGCGCCAAAATTGCACTGAAGTGCTTTAGCGACGCTTTTTGAGAGCGCGTTTGGCCGGCGTCCGGGCGGTCAGAAATTTCTCAATGTATTTGCCGAGGAGATCGGCTTCCAGGTCCACGGCATCGCCCACCTTCCGTTCCCGCAGGGCGGTGATTTCATACGTGTGCGGGATGATCCAGATGCGGAAACTTTTTGCCGAGACCGCTGCTACGGTGAGACTGATACCGTCCACTGCTACGGACCCCTTGGAGACGAGATAACGCATCACCTCCGGCGGTGCGGCGATGTCCAGCACGTGATCGCGGCCAGCACGTTCCCAGCGGATGATTTTGCCCACGCCGTCAATGTGGCCGGTGACAAAATGGCCGCCGAAATCGCCGTCTGCGCGCAACGGGCGTTCCAGATTCACCAGCGAGCCGGGCGCGGTGAATTGCAAATTGGTGCGCCGCCAGGTTTCGGCCAGCAAATCAAACCGTACCAGTTTCGCTTTTCCTTTGGTATTGATTTTTACCGCCGTGAGACAGCAGCCGTTCACCGCCACGCTGTCGCCCAGTTTGAGCCCGCGTCCGCACGTCTGCATCCGCACTGTCAGTTGGATGGATTTGGCGGTCGGCTTGATTTGTTCCACTGTCCCCGCTTCGGCAACGATACCCGTAAACATGAAACCATGTTGCCGCCGCCGGGGCGGGGGTTACAAGAGGAAAACGGCTATTTACGCTTCGGCCGATTTTCCACCTGGGCCGTGAGCAACAGGTCGGCGCCGAGTTGCCGCCAGGCCAGATCGGTGAGCGGAAGGATTTCGGCGAGGCTTTGGGCGCCGCTGCCGGCCACGGCCTTGCGGGAATCCCGGCCACCAAGAATTTTGGGCGCGTAGAAAAAGGCAATGCGTTGCGCAAACCCGCCCAGCAGAAAGGACGCGTTCACCTCGCCGCCGCCCTCCACCAGTAGGTTGGTGACATTTTCCGCGCCGAGCTTTTTCAGCAACCAGCGGAGGTCAATAGGAGAGTGCGGAGTGCGGAGTGCGGAGTGCGGAGTTGGGGCGATCAGCACATTCACCCGTTTTGCCAGCGCCGCGACACGGGCTTGTGGCGCCCGCCGGCTTACTACGATGGTGGTCAGCGCCGCAAATTCATCGGACACCACTTTGGCCGTCAGCGGCGTGCGGGCCTGCGAATCCAAAATAATCCGCCGTAACCGGCCCGGGACTTTTGTCCTTGGACCTTGGACCTTGGACTTTGAATTGATCCGTACCGTCAGGCTGGGATCGTCCGCCAAAACGGTATTGACGCCCACGAGGATGGCATCCGCACCCTGGCGCAGTTTCATGGCATACGCCCGCGCCGGGGCGCCGGTAATCCATTTGGATTCGCCGGTGGCAGTGGCAATTTTGCCATCCAACGTCATCGCGGCCTTGACCGTGACGAACGGGGTGCGGTGGACAATCCAATGGTTGAAGGCAGCATTCAATCGGGCGCACTCGTTGGCAATTTGGAGCGCCTGCGGCGGAACCGAAGCCTGGCCTTGACGGGGCGGACGGTCCCAGGCGGCGACCGCAACGCCCGCCCGGCGCAAAATGGTCAGCCCCTTGCCCGCGTGGTGCGGATTGGGATCGGTGGTGCCGATGACTACGCGCCGGATGCCAGCGGCGCGAATGGCATCGGTACAGGGCGGCGTGCGCCCGTGCGTGCAGCAGGGTTCGAGTGTGACGTAGAGCGTGGCGCCTTTAGATTTGTGGCCCCGGCGTTCCGCGTCGTGTAATGCTTCAATTTCTGCATGCGGCTGGCCGGCGCGGTGATGCCAGCCGCGCCCGATGATTTTGCCGTCTTGCACCAGCACCGCGCCGACCATGGGATTGGGCGAAGTGGTGCCGTAACCGCGGCGGGCGAGCCGTAGGGCGAGGCGCATGAACTGGGCATCGGACATCGGGCCCAAGATAACGGGGGGCCGCGCCCGCCTCAATGCTTTAACCGCGGCGGGCCATCACGGCAACGGAGTCACGGTGAGGTAATCCACATTGACGCCGCCATGACCGCCGGTGAGCCGGACGACGTTGGTTTTGCCGGCGGCGAGCGGGACAGTCAAATCCGCCGTGCCCTGATAAGCACTCCAGCCGCCGGTGGTGGGTGTATTGAGGAAGGACCAGTCCGTGCCGTTGACGCTCAACCGCAGTTTGGCGCGGTCGGCACTGGCGTAGTGAATGGCGAGGTTCGCCCGGCCGCCGGCGGAACCGCCGTCAATGTCGGACCATTCCACGTAGGCATCCGCGAGGTGGAGATTTTGGATGGCGTGGCCCGCCGCGGCAGCGGCGTCTTCACCCACGGTAGCATCCCCACCGCAATGGGCCTGCGCGGCGGCATAACGCACGGCATGGGCATCCGGTTCCGGCGCCGGGCCGACTGCCGGCACGCCGGTCTTGGTTTGCTCCACGGTTAGGACGGTGCCGTCGGGATTGAAATACAGCCGGTCCACGCAGACCGAACGCAGCGTGCCCTGGCCGGAGAGGGATTGGTTGTGATAGAACTGATACCATTGTCCTTTGAATTCCACCACGGAACCGTGGCTGGTGTCGCAACCCGTCGGCTCCAAATAGATGCCCCGGTAGGTCCACGGTCCCAGCGGATGGTCGCTCGTGGCATAACGGAGCCGGTTCGCGCCCGGGTGATTGTCGGCGTAGGCCAGGTAATAAATGCCGTTGCGTTTGAAGACCCAAGTGGCTTCGTGAAAATCCTCCAGGCCGGTCATGGGTTGCAGGTCGCCATCAAGTTCGGTCATGTTGGCCTTCAACTTAGCACCCTCGCACTTGCTGCCGCCGCCATAATAGAAATAGGCCGTGCCGTCGGTATCCACAAACACCGCCGGGTCTATCATCGAGAAACCACCCACGCCGGCGATGAACCCGGCGGGCTGGAAATCGCTCGCGGGTTTGGAACTGGTGGCCACGCCCACCTTCCAGGTGCGGTTCCAATCCGACCCGCTGGGATGCGGATAATAAAAATAATAAGTGCCATCATGATAGGCGCAGTCCGGGGCCCACATGAAACCGCCTTCGGGCCGGCCCCAGGTGACGGCGCTGGAGCGCAGGATTTCGCCTTCGTCGCGCCAGTGCACCATGTCGGCGGTGGAAAAGACGTGATAACGGTCCATCAGGTCGCAGCCGCGCGGCGGGTCCATGTCGTGCGACGGATAGACATACAACCGGCCATCGGCCCACACGTGCGCCGAAGGGTCGGCGGTGTAGATGCTGGTGATGCAGGGATTCGCAGCCCGGCCCACGGAGACCAGCGTTGCTGCTGCCAGTACGAGAACGGCCGGAACATTGCCGCGAAATAAGACTGATGTGGCCGAACCAAAATTAAAGGTGCGCATGGATATTACGGGTGATGGTTGCGGGGGCATGTTCCCACGAACCGTTCGGGCGAACCATCCCCGATTGTGGGGAGAGCGGCGGGCGGCTGTTTATTGCGGCCGGGCGAAGATACGATGCAGGACCGTGGCCAGCGTGGCCATGTCGATGGGTTTTTGCAACAGGTCGCGAATGCCCACGGCCGCCAGTTCGTCCCGGCCCAGGTTGGCGGGATAACCGCTGGCGAGTACGATGGGCAGGTCGGAATGCAGGGCGTGCAACTGGCGGGCCAGTTCCAGGCCGTTGATTTCAGGCATGGTGAAATCGGTGATAACCAGATCGAAGTGCGTGCCGTTTTGATGGAAGAGGGTCAGGGCTTCGCGGGCGCTGTTGCGGCTGGTGACCTTGTAGTTCAACCGCCGCAGCAACCGTTCCATGGTGAGCGTGAGGGTGGTTTCGTCATCCACCAACAAAATGTTCTGCCCCTGGCCGTAGGGCAGTTTGGCGGTCGGCGGCGGCACGAGGGGGGCGTCCTGCGGTTTGCCCGGCAGGTATATGCAGAACGTGGCGCCGTGTTCGGGCTGGCTGTCCACAGTGATGAAGCCCTCATGCGCCTGCACCAGGCCGTGGACCACGGCCAGGCCGAGCCCGGTGCCTTTGCCGGCAGGTTTGGTGGTGAAGAACGGCTCGAAAATGCGTGCCAGGGTTTTTTCATCCATACCGTGTCCGGTGTCGGCTACAGTGAGTTTGGCATAGGCACCGGCCCGGTGAGTTTCCCCGGCCGGCCTTCCATGGCATGCAGGGCGTTGGTGCCGAGGTTCACCGCCATCTGGTAAATCTGCGTGGGGTCGGCCAGCACGGCAGGCGCCGCCTCGTCCAGATGCGTTTCGATCTCAATCTGCGTGGGCAACGAGGCCCGCAGAAACCGGGCTGCTTCCTTAACGACAGTATTCAGCTGAATGACCTGCCGTTCCTGTTCGCGTTTGCGGCTGAAGGTGAGGATTTGTTGCACCAGGTCCTTGGCCCGGCAGGAGGCCTTGATGATTTCGCGAATTTCCTCCTGGGCGGGCGGGTTGTCCTCGGTGTCCTGCTGGAGCAGGTAGCTGAAGCCCAGGATGGCCGCGAGAATGTTGTTGAAATCATGCGCGATGCCACCGGCGAGGGTGCCGATGGCTTCCATCTTCTGCGCCTGCTGCAGGCGGTTCTCCAACTGCCGCCGCTCGCTGATATCCTGCTTGATGGCCACGAAATGCGCGATTTTGCCACCGGCGCCCCGCACCGGGGTGATGGTCATTTCCTCGGTGTACAGGCTGCCGTCCTTGCGTTGGTTCACCACTTCACCCTGCCAGACATTGCCGGCCAGGATGGTGTTCCACATGGCAGCATAGAACGCGGCGGGATGATGCTGCGATTTCAACATGCTGAGCTTTTGGCCCAGCACGGCGGCGGCCTCGTATCCGGTGAGGTCGGTGAAGGCGGGGTTGACCCATTCGATGCGGCCATGCGCATCGGTGATGACGATGGCGTTGGCGGCGGCAGTGAGGGCGCTGGACTGCAAGCTGAGCTGGTCCTCGGCGCGTTTGCGCGCGGTGATGTCGAATTGCACGCCCTGGCTGCCGACGATGTGGCCGGCGGCATCCAGCACCGGAAACTTCATCACATGCACAAACTGGCGGCCGCCGTCCGGCAGGGCATATTCTTCCACCAGTTCAATGGCTTCGCCCGTCTGCATGATACGGCGGTGATGGTCCTCGCCGGCCGTGGCGTATTTGCCGGTCTGGCGCACCAGGGTGCCAGGGCCCGATCCGGCCTGGGCGGCTTCGAGCGGGGTTTTGCCCAGGAAATGTTCGGGCGACATGCCCTTGAGCTGGCAGAAGGCGGGATTGACCACCACGAACCGGCCTGCCCGGTCCTTCCGGAACACGCCGATGGGCAACTGGCTCACCAGCGAGTGATACAGCGCCTGCGATTCGCGCAGATTTTGTTCGGCAAACCGGTGCTCGGTGATGTCCTGCCCGGAACTGAGCATGCACTCGATGTCGCCGATGACCACTTTTTCCGCCGACCAGAGCAAGTGGCGCACCTCGCCGGATTTGCCGCGGATTTCCAGCACGAAATCGCGAACCGTTCCCTCGGCGTGAAGTCGCGCCACCACCAGTGCGCGTTGTTCGGCGTTGGCCCACACTCCCAAGTCCAGCGCGCTGTGGCCGAGCACTTCTTCGCGCGAACGTTCCAGCACCTTGAGATACGCCTCGTTCACGTCCAGATAATGGCCGTTATCCAGCCGGGAGAGAGTCATGGACACCGGGCTGGAATGGAACATCGCCGAGAATTTTGCCTCGCTGGCGCGCAACTGCATTTCCGACTGCTTGCGCTGGGTGATGTCGTGCGCCACACCGATGAGCCCGATGACCTGGCCCGCGCTGTCGCGGCGGGGCACTTTGGTGGTGAGAAATGTGTGTGACACGCCGTCCGCGCTGCGAATGGCCTCCTCCAGCACCTCTGTTGCGCCCGAGTCCATCACCCGCCGGTCGTCCACCATGAAGCGTTCGGCTTCGACGGGATTGGGATGGAAATCCGCCTTGGAGCGACCGAGCAGTTTTTCCGGCGTCATGCCGCTGAACCGGTAGCCTGCCGGGTTCATGTAAACGAACCGGCACTCGCGGTCCTTCACAAAAATGATTTCGTTGGAATGCTCCATGATGGAGCGCAGCAGCAGGTCGCTTTCGCAGACCGCGGCCTCGGCCTGTTCCCGGGCCAGTTGGTTGCGCAGAGCCTGAATGCCATGCGCCAGGTCATCGGCAAGCTCGGTGAGCAGTTCGACTTCGGTCGGGTTGAAGGCGTTGACTTCCCCGGCGTAAAGCGACAACACGCCGAACGTCTTTCCTTGGTGGCGCAAGGGCAGCCTGATGGAAGCGGCATAGCCGCAGCGGGCTGCTGCCTCCCGCCAGGGGCCGAGGTTGGGATCGTTCTGAAAATCCCGGTTGATGGTGATCTGTCCGGTGCGGAGGGTGATGCCGGTGGGACCGCGACCGCGTTCGCTTGTTTCATCCCAGCTGATTTTGGCCTCGGCCAGATAACCTTCCGTGTCCCCGGCATGGGCGGCAAAACGGATGGATTTTGTCGTGTCATTTTCGGGAAAACCCACCCACGCCATCCGGTAGCCGCCGGCTTGGACAATGACGCGGCAGATTTCCTCCAGCAACGCCGGCTCGGCGGCGGCGCGTACGATGGCCTGGGTGCATTCGCTGACGATACGCTGCGCGCGTTCGCCCCGGAGCAGGGAGGATTCCATGTTCTGCCGGTGCTCAACCTCCTTTTCCCAGCGCCGTAACAACCGGCGCAACAGAAAAAACAGGAGCCCGGTGGTGACCAGCACAAACCCCCAGCCTTTGGCCAGCGAAACGCACCCTCGCGTGGAGGAATCGTCGAACCAGCGGGTGGTTAACTCATCGGAAAGAAAAATCCAGCAGCCGGCCGCGACGCCATAGCTGAGCGCGATCCGGAAGGCCTGCTGTTTTGCCGTGAGTTTCATGTCGGTTTACGTCCGGCGCCCCCGCGATATCATTGCTAATTTCATGGTTTTGACCGGGTAATGCGCCCGCAGCTTGAAAGGGATTGCGATGCGGGGCTAGCCACCATTTGCTCATTGACTAGCGGATGTTGCAGATGATGCGGCATGGATTGGGTCTGGAGCTGGCTGGCGCAACAGGAAGGAAATGGGAAACATCAAAATGCCGGCCGTGGGGTTGGAGTGAGATAAACTTTAAGTGAAATAGTGTAATGGGCTTGGTCCCAAGAGTTTTTCGTAAAGGTTGCGGTGTTGCTCTGATTCTGTTCAGTCATGTTCTCGAAATTGGAGGCATAGCTTCCCCTTTTGTTCCGGGCGCAACGTATGATTCCCGTCCGCATCCAATCCGGGCAAACTTATGCAACAGCCTTTCTGGTAACGAGTCAGCGATTCCGCGCTGGCCGTGGTTTCCACTGGCTGACTCAATTTCACCAGTATGCCGGTTAATTTATCGGTAAAACCGGGGCGAACTTCACCA
>Ga0310811_10014254_pt1 | contig 10356 bp, 4 predicted proteins | sample YCmetagenome_FD_207642 | JGI IMG/M metagenome (GOLD analysis project Ga0310811, IMG submission 207642) | Soil microbial communities from experimental microcosm in Duke University, North Carolina, United States - YC | ecosystem: Engineered > Artificial ecosystem > Soil microcosm > Unclassified ... | reverse complement strand
TGCAACCATAGCCCTCCCAGTTACAACCTGATTTCTTGATGTGTCTCATGGATTTTGCCGTCAAACCCAATACCCCCACCGGCACCAGAACGCCCCACTCCGGCAGGCGGGCCTTCACCTTGATTGAACTGCTGGTGGTGATTGCAATCATTGCCATTCTGGCGGGGTTGCTATTGCCGGCGTTGGCCCGGGCCAAAAAAATGGCGCACCGCACCACCTGTATCAACAACATCCATCAGCAGGGCGTGGCGCTTGTCATGTATGCTGATGACAATTCTGATTATTACCCGGTCTGGCCGGTTTGGGTGGCGTATGGCGGTCAAAGCTCCACCTTGAAAGCCGGCGACCCTGGATTCGGCGCGGTGGCCCCCAACGGCGGCAACGTCAACGCCACCAACCGGCCACTGAACAAATATGTCGCCAAAAATCTCAGCATCTTCCATTGCCCGGCCGATCAGGGCGACGCCAATTATTCAGACGTGAAGTCCTGCTGGGAGGCCTACGGCATCAGCTATTACATGGCTTTCTGGTTTGATACCCTGGGTGTCCGGCACGTGGGCGGCGCGTCCGACTGGTCCTGGCCCCAAGCCGGAAACCTTGGCCCCATCAAATCGAGCGAAATTTCCCTGGCGCCCAGCACCAAGCTTATCCTCGGCGACTTTCCCTGGTACGGGCGCAACGTCAACAACGGCGCCAGTGCCTGGCACAATGACCGCGGCCGGCCCCTGTTTCCTACCCTGTTTGGCGACAGCCACGTGGCCAATTTTCTGTTTCCCAAAACCCCGCCCACCACGGTCAGCCGCACGAATGCCTATTGGTGACATTTTTTTCGCGCCGCTTGCCGGGATTTGGCGTACGCTGTCGCCACAACCCCGGATGCCACGCCATTGTCCAAACCCAATGCCCGCAACTGTCGCTCGCACCTGACATGATCACCGCTATTCCAACCGGAGCCTCCACTCTCAAGGCCAGCTATCGCATGGGTTATATCTGGCTCATTTCCATTGTAGCCGCGATGGGCGGTCTGCTCTTTGGCTGGGACTGGGTGGTCATCGGCGGCGCCAAGCCTTTCTTTCAGCGCTATTTCGAGCTGACCAGCGAGGCCCAGATCGGCTGGGCCAACAGTTGCGCCCTCATCGGCTGCCTGGTGGGCGCCCTCGCCGCCGGCGCGCTGAGCGACAAGTTTGGTCGCAAACGGCTACTCATCCTCGCCGCGCTGTTATTTGCCGTCACCTCGCTCGGCAACGCCCTGGCGCACCATTTTTCCGTCTTTATCGCCTGGCGCATGCTGGGCGGCGTGGCCATCGGCCTCGCGTCCAATCTGTCGCCCATGTACATCGCCGAAGTGGCGCCCGCGCAAATTCGCGGCCGGCTGGTGGCGGTGAACCAGCTCACCATCGTCATCGGCATCCTGCTCGCGCAATACCTCAACTGGTATCTGGTGCGCGACCTGCCGGCGGGCGCTCCGGATGAATTCATCCGCACCTCCTGGTTTGGCCAGCAGGGCTGGCGCTGGATGTTCGGCCTTACCGCCGCGCCAGCGCTGTTGTTCTTCCTGGGCATGATGCTGGTGCCCGAAAGCCCGCGTTGGCTGGCCAAGAATGGCAAAATGACGCGGGCTCACGGCATCCTCGCCAGGATTGGCGGGATGGATTACGCGAATGCGGCCGTGGCCGACATCTCCTCCACCCTGGTCAAAGAAGCAGGGCAGCGCGTGCGTTTCGCCGACCTGCTGGCGCCCAAAATGCGCAAGGTCCTCCTGCTCGGCATCGGGTTGGCCGTATTCCAGCAGTGGTGCGGCATCAACGTAATTTTCAATTATGCAGAGGAAATCTTCCGCGCCGCCGGCTACGACATTTCCAGCGTGCTCAAGAACATTGCTTGGACCGGTTCGGTGAATCTGGCGTTCACCTTTGTGGCGCTTGGCGTGGTGGATCGCGGTGGCCGCCGGCCGCTGATGCTGTTAGGCTCCGCGGCGCTGGCCGTGATCTACCTGATTATGGGCTTCTGCTATCATGACGGCGTCAAAGGCCTGCCCATGTTGTTGCTGGTGCTGGCGGCAATTGGCTGCTACGCCATGTCGCTCGCGCCGGTGGTGTGGGTCGTCATTTCCGAAATTTTCCCGAACCGCATCCGCGGCGCCGCCATGGCGGTGGCCGTCTCGGCGTTGTGGATTGCGTGCTTCCTGCTCACATACACATTTCCGATCCTGAACGCGAAGTTTGGCTCCGCCGGCACCTTCTGGCTGTATGCGGCCATCTGCGTTGCCGGATTCATTTTCATTTTTTTCAAACTGCCGGAAACCAAGGGCAAATCACTGGAACAAATTGAAAGGGAACTGGTGGATTAAGCCAACGCCGGGCCAAATCCCCGGAAACAACCGAAAGGAATCCCATGCATCGTTACCATTTGAAATTACTGGCCGCTGTCGTCGTGGCGGTGGGTTGCCTTGCGGGCGTGGCGCGGGCCGCAGACGAAATCATCTGGCTTGATTCGCTGGACCTCACGACGATGCACCAGGGCTGGGGCACGCCTCAGGTTAACCGCTCCATCCGTGAGACCCCGCTGTCGCTGGGCGGAACGAAGTTTCAGCGCGGCGTCGGCACACATGCGCGCAGCACCTATCGCCTGAACCTGGCAGGGGGAACGGAGAAATTTGAGGCGACGGTAGGATTGGACGACGCGGCGAACGGCCCGGGCTCCGTGGTCTTTCAGGTGATTGCCGACGGGAAGAAACTGTTCGATTCCGGCGTGATGCACTCCAACACGCCACCCCAGGCGATTTCCGTGGATTTGCACGGCGCCAAAATGCTCACCCTGACCGTGACGGACGCCGGCGACGGCGTGGCGTACGATCACGGCGACTGGGCAAATGCCCGTTTCACCGTTTCCGGTGCGAAACCGGTGCCGTTTGTCGCGCCCGTGGAGGCGCCCTACCTGCTCACGCCCCAGCCGGGACCCGCGCCCCGGGTCAATGGACCGAAGGTCTATGGCATGCGCCCAGGCCATCCGTTCCTCTACCGCATTCCGGCCCAAGGCGAGCGTCCCATGAAATTCATCGCCGCCAGTCTGCCTCCGGGCCTCCAACTCGATCCACAGACCGGCATTATCACGGGTACCAGCCCGGAGCGCGGGACATACCGCGTTACGCTGACGGCCAGCAATCCGCATGGCCAAAGCAGCCGCAGCTTCGAGATCGTCAGCGGCGACACACTTTCTTTGACGCCTTCGATGGGATGGAATCACTGGTATGCACACTACGACCGCATCACTGACGCCATGATGCGCGAGGCGGCGGACAGGATGATTTCCAGCGGCATGGCGGACGTGGGCTACCAGTATGTGAACATTGACGACTGCTGGATGAATGCGCAAAACAACCGCGACGCCGCCCGCAATGGGCCGTTCCGCGATGCCGCCGGGAATCTGATTCCCAACTCGCACTTTCCCGATATGAAAGGGCTGGCGGATTACATTCACAGCAAGGGCCTCAAGGCCGGGCTTTACACCTCGCCCGGGCCAACGACCTGCGCGGGCTTTGCCGGGGCTTACGGGCACGAGGCGCAGGATGCGAAGCAGTTTGCCGCCTGGGGATTTGATTTTTTGAAATACGACTGGTGCAGTTATGGCAGCACGCTTACAGGCTCCCCGACACTCGCCGACATGCAGAAGCCCTATTTGCTGATGGGCGGGCTGTTGCAGCAGCAAGCGCGCGACATTCTGCTCAACGACTGCCAATACGGGATGGGGGACGTTTGGAAATGGGGCGCGGCAGCCGGCGCACAGTCGTGGCGCACCGCCGGCGACCTGGGCTTTGAACTGGACCACGTCTTTGACGTAGCCCTCAAGAATTGCGAACACCGCGATTATCAAAAACCCGGCGCCTGGAATGACCCGGACTACATCCAGATCGGCTGGATTGGCAGCGCTCAGAGCGGCGGTTTGCCCGCGCCCTGCCCGCTTACGCCCACCGAACAATATTCCTTCATGTCGCTCTGGGCGCTCATGGCCAGCCCGCTGTTTTACAGTGGCGACATGACCAAGCTCGACGAATTCACGCTCAACGTGCTCTGCAATCCCGAGGTAATCGAGGTCAACCAGGACCCGCTGGGGCAATGCGCCCGGGTAATCATGCTTGATGCCGACACCTTCCTCATGGTGAAAGATCTGGCAGACGGCACCAAAGCCATCGGGCTTTGCAACAAAGGCGAAGCACCGGTGCGACTCACCGCAAAATGGAGCGATGTCGGACTCACGGGCCGGCAGGTCGTCCGCGACCTGTGGCGGCAGAAAGACCTCGGAGAATTCGACGGTAAATTCAGCACCGAGGTTCGGCGGCACGGAGTGTTTCTGGTCCGCTTGGGCACCCCCAAATAGCTGGCAAAAATGGTGGAGACGGAATTGGTGAAGATGAAGCAAACGAGAGGAACACGAACGAATGGGACACCGCGGGAAAACCGTGAATCCTCCCGCTCCGCCAACGGCAACTCCCGGACCGCCGTTATGGTACGGGTGGAGGAATTGGTATTGCCCACCTATCTGCCGGCGCCGCCGGACCGGAATCCGATGTTTCTGGAAAAGCGCGTGTACCAGGGCAGCAGCGGGCGGGTTTATCCTCTGCCGTTCACCGACCGGATCGCGGAAAAACCGGTGGACCGCAAATGGAAAGCGGTCTGGATCGAAAACGAATTTCTTCGTGCCTTGGTATTGCCGGAAATTGGCGGGCGCATCCATGTCTTGCAGGACAAGACGAATGGCTACGACCTGCTCTACAATCAGCCCGTCATCAAGCCTGCACTGGTAGGCCTGGCCGGGCCGTGGATTTCCGGCGGCATCGAGTTCAATTGGCCGCAGCATCATCGCCCCGCCACTTTTCTCCCGGTGGATTTTGAAGTTGAGGAACATTCCGATGGCTCCAAAACCATCTGGTGCAGCGATCACGACCCCATGTGCCGCATGAAGGGCATGCACGGCGTCTGCCTGCATCCGGGCCGGGCTTACCTGGAACTCAAAGTGCGCGCCTACAACCGCACGCCGTTCGTCCAGACATTCCTCTGGTGGGCCAATGTCGCCACCCGCGTGCACGAGGCGTATCAAAGTTTTTTTCCGCCGGACGTCTATTATGTGGCCGATCACGCCCGCCGCTCGATGAGTGAATATCCGTTCTGCAAGGGCCATTATTACGGCGTGAATTATGGCAAACGCGGGCATACCGGCGTGCCGGCGGGCGAAATTCCCGGCCAATTTATCCCGCCCCATTGCGGCGGTGTGGCTCCGGTGGATTATGCGCCCAATGACCTTTCGTTTTACGCCAACATCCCCGTGCCCACGTCGTACATGTGCATGGGGTCGCAGGAAAACTTCTTCGGCGGCTACGATTACCGCGCGGCGGCGGGCATCGTCCACTACGCCAACCACCATATCTCGCCCGGCAAAAAACAGTGGACCTGGGGCAACCACGAATTCGGCTACGCGTGGGACCGCAACCTGACCGATGCCGATGCACGTGGGGAGTTCGGCCCCTACATCGAAATCATGGCCGGCGTCTATACCGACAACCAGCCGGATTTCAGTTTTCTCCAGCCCGGCGAAACCAAGAGCTGGAGCCAATACTGGTATCCCATCCAAAAAATCGGCCCGGCCCAGCATGCCACGTTGGATGCCGCCGTGAGTGTGCGCTCCCAAGGACAACATTCCAGAGCAGTCCAGATCGGGGTGGCCGTGACCCGCGCCTTTCCCCGGGCCCGCGTAACGTTGTTCCAAAAAAATCGTGGCGGCAGCCCAAAACAAATTGCCCGCTTCACGTCGGACCTCGCGCCCGACGCGCCATTGCTCAAAACCATCCGGCTGCCCCGAGGCGTTGCGGAAACCGCTTTACTCGTGCGGGCGACCACGGCATCCGGCGCGGAATTGATTTCCTACCAACCCAAGCCGCGCGTCAAAGGCAAGGTGCCGCCGCCCGCCACCGAACCGCCGCCGCCGGAGGCCATCGCCAGTGCCGATGAACTCTTCATCACCGGCCTGCACCTTGACCAATACCGGCATGCCACGCGGTCACCCGCCCTTTATTGGCGCGAAGCCCTGCGCCGCGACCCGTTGGATGCCCGCTGCAACAATGCCCTGGGTTTGTGGCATCTCAAGCGCGGCGAGTTTGCCGCGGCGGAAAAGCTGTTCCGCCGGGCCATCGAACGGCTCACGCGGCGAAACGGCAATCCCTACGACGGCGAGGCGCTCTACCACCTCGGCCTCTGCCTGCGTTATCAGGCCGACGCGCTCCCCGTGCCGAATCCGAGCGCCGCGGCAAAATTTTTGGCCGAAGCTTATGCGGCATTTTACAAGGCCACCTGGAATCAGGCTTGGGCGGCCACGAGCTATCACGCGCTGGCGGAACTGGACTGCCAGCGCCAGGACTGGGCCACAGCGCTGGAGCACCTGAATCGCTCCCTGCGCTTTGACACTGACAACTTGCGCGCCCGCAACCTGAAAGCGCTGGTGTTGCGCCAGCTGGCCGAAACCCAATCCGGCTCAACCTCCATCCAAGCCACCCAATGCTTGCGTGAAACGCTGGCGCTGGATCCGCTGGACTGGTGGGCGCGGCATTTGAATGGCGAACGGCTTGCATGCGACGCCCAAACCGCGCTTGACCTGGCCCATGATTACGCCCGGGCTGGCTTTTATACCGAGGCCATTGAATTGCTCGCTCATACCACGACACCATTACCACATCCGCAAAGTTTGCCAGATCAAAGCTGGGGCACGCGGCCTTTGGTGGAGTACACCCTGGGCTGGCTGGAACAAAAACGCGGCAATACCCGCGCGGCGTTGAAACATTTCCAGCGGGCCGCCGCTTTGCCCCCGGACTACTGCTTTCCCGCGCGGCTGGAGGAAATTGCCATTCTCGAATTGGCTATGCGGGCTAATCCCAAAGACTCGCGCGCACCGTATTACCTGGGAAATTTATTCTATGATCGCCGTCGCCATGAGGAAGCCATTGCCCTGTGGGAACGCAGCGCGAAACTTGACTCCAGGTTTTCCATCGTCTGGCGCAACCTGGGCATCGGGTATTTCAACATCCGCCACCAGCCGGCGAAAGGCCGCGCGGCTTATGACCGGGCCTTCCGGACCAATCCGCAGGATGCGCGATTGCTCTACGAACGCGACCAGTTATGGAAACGGCTCGGCGAAAAACCCGCGCGCCGGCTGCGCGAACTGACGCGGCGGCGGGACCTCGTCCAGCAGCGCGACGACTTGAGCGTGGAACTGGCCGCACTGTACAACCAGACCGGCCGGCATGCCGCGGCGGCGGCGCTGCTGGCGGGCCGGCAGTTCCAGCCGTGGGAAGGCGGCGAAGGCGGCGCGCTGGGCCAGCAGGTCCGCGCCCAACTCGCTTTGGGTCGCGCGGCACTGGTCGCCAAAAATTTTACCAAAGCGCGTGAGCACTTCGAACACGCCCTGACTGCGCCCCGGAATCTGAGCGAAGCCAACCACCTACTCGCCAACCGGAGCGACATTCATTACTGGCTGGGTTGCGCGGTGGCGGCATTACAGGAAGCGTCCGCCGCACGCAAATACTGGCACACAGCGGCCACCTTCAAGGGCGATTTTCAGGAAATGAGCGTCCGCGCTTTCAGCGAAATGACGTATTATTCCGCGCTGGCCTGGCAAAAACTTGGCCAAAAACAAAAAGCGGCCCGGCTGTTCCGCGAGCTGCTGGCCTTTGCGCGCCAACTGCGGCGAACCCCGGCCAAGGTTGATTATTTCGCCACCTCGCTGCCCACCATGTTGCTATTTGAAGATGACCTGCTATTCCGGCAGGAGACCACGGCGCTGTTCTTGGAAGCACAGGCGCAGTTGGGTCTGGGCCGGAAATCGGCAGCCCGCAAGCTGCTTGCGAAAGTGCTGGCGCGAGATCCCAACCACGCCGCCGCAAATGATTTATCCCATCAGCTAAGAACCCCCTAATCAACATGAAGCAATTGATGCAAAAGCTCCTGCTTGCCGGAGTCTTGACCTGGTCTGCCACCGTAACCATGCAGGCGGGAGAAACCATATCCCTGGCGGGCAAGTGGCGGTTTGAAGTCGCCGGCACCAACGCAATGGCGTTTAAATATGATTTGCCCGGCCGCATCCATCTGCCTGGCACCATGGATGACGCGGGGCTGGGGCCGCAGAACACGAATGCGCCGACGCTCGCCGGGCCATGGCGGCGGTATGACTACGCCGGACCGGCGTGGTACCAGCGTGACATTGAGATTCCCGCCGGGTGGCAGGGCAAACGGGTAACCTTGTTTCTGGAACGTTGCCGCTGGGTGACGACGGTTTGGCTGGATGACCGGCTCATTGGAACCCAGGACAGCTTGATCGCGCCGCACGTTTTTGATTTCGGCCCGGGCGTTACCCCGGGCCGGCACCGGCTGACCCTTTGTGTGGACAACACGGTGAAGCTGGATCTCGGTCCATTTGTATCGGCACTGTTCGGCGGTACTTGGGGCAACATGAACGGCATCGTCGGCCGCATTGAGCTGACCGCCACGCCACCGGTGTGGATTGACAGCGTCCAGGTGGTTCCGGACGTAGCGAAAATGCAGGCACGCCTGGCGGTGAGCATCGGCAACGCCACCGGTCAGCCGGGGCAGGGCCAACTGGTCGTCAACGGCCATAACACTGCCGTTTCGTGGAATGAAACCGGGGGGCAGGCGCAAGTGACGGTGGACCTGCCGGGCGCGAAGTTGTGGGACGAATTTGCACCGAACTTAACCCTGGTAACGGTGCAACTCGGCGCCGATACCCGCACGGTTCGCTTTGGCATGCGGGATTTGGCGGAGCAAGGCACCCAGTTCACCCTGAACGGGCGGCCCATCTTTCTGCGCGGCACGTTGGAATGTTCCGTGTGGCCGCTGACCGGTTATCCCCCGACGGACCAAGAGTCTTGGCGCCGGATTTTCCGAATCGAAAAGTCTTACGGCCTGAACTTCATTCGCTTTCACTCCTGGTGTCCTCCGGAGGCGGCGTTTGCGGTAGCGGACGAGGAAGGCATCCTGATCCAGGTGGAAGGTCCGCAGGCCAACGTGCCTGCCGGTGATGATCCGGCCCGCGACGCATTTATCGAAGCCGAGTTCCAGCGCATCGTAGATACCTACGGCAATCATCCGTCGTTCTGCCTGATGACCCTCGGCAATGAATACGGCGGCACCGACGCTCTGCTCACGCATTGGGTGGACCTGCTGATTCACCGCGACCCGCGCCACCTTTATGCGTCACCGTCCGCCGGGCAGACCACCGCAAACCGCCAGTGGACGGAAACTCCGGACGGTCGCGGGGTCCGCGGTCCCGGCACCGACGGCGATCTGCGGGCGACTGGCGCCCAAAGCCCGCGGCCCATTGTCGGCCATGAAATCGGCCAGTGGATGTACTGGCCGGACTTCCGGGAAATCAAGAAATGGAACGGCGTGATGGCGTTGAAAAACTTCGAATTGATCCGGGACGACATGGAGAAAAAACACCTGCTGGGTCAGGAAGCGGATTTTGTCCAAGCCAGCGGCCGGTTTGCCACGCTACTGTACAAAGAGGAAATTGAAGTGCTGCTGCGCACGCCCGGTTACGGCGGCTTTTCGCTGCTGGACCTGCATGATTATCCGACGCAGGGCACGGCACTGATCGGACCGCTCGATGCGTTTTGGGATTCAAAAGGCTTTATCACCCCGGAGCAATTTCGTCGGTTCTGCGCGCCAACCGTGCCGCTTTTGCGGATGGCGAAGCGTACCTACACGAACGGCGAAATCTTTCAAGCGACGGCGGAAATCGCGCACTACGGCGCCGCCGACCTGTCGCATGTCCAGCCGGCCTGGTCCATCAAAGACGAGCACGGAAACACCGTGGCGGCGGGAAAACTGCCGTCCCTGACGGTGCCAACGGGCAAGCTGACCGAGCTCGGCGAAATCAAAGTGCCGCTCAACGTTGCCCGCGCTCCAGGCAAATTCACTGTGACCGTTTCAGTGCCGGGCACCGGGTTTGCCAATGACTGGGACATCTGGATTTATCCCGCCAATGTCTCGCCCCAGCCCCCGGCGGCCGTGACGGTTTGCAACCAATGGGAAGCCACCAAGGCAGCTTTGGCTGCCGGGAAAAAAGTCATTTTCTTCCCGCAGACAGGCAATTTCAAACAATCGCTCCGGGGAAGCTTTCTGCCCGTGTTCTGGAGCCCGGTCTGGTTTCCGAGCCAGAAGCCGAATACCATGGGAATTCTCTGCGATCCCAAGAACCCGCTCTTTGCCCAGTTCCCCACCGGGATGAACACCGACTGGCAATGGTATAATCTCATGCAGCGTTCCCGGGTGTTTGTGCTGGATGACCTGC
>Ga0310811_10014253_pt1 | contig 10356 bp, 7 predicted proteins | sample YCmetagenome_FD_207642 | JGI IMG/M metagenome (GOLD analysis project Ga0310811, IMG submission 207642) | Soil microbial communities from experimental microcosm in Duke University, North Carolina, United States - YC | ecosystem: Engineered > Artificial ecosystem > Soil microcosm > Unclassified ... | reverse complement strand
TGGTCATACGCAAATATCTATTTTACACTTGGCAAAGAATTTCAACATCATATTAATAACAAATGGGTTTGGTACGGAGGTGGAGATCTGCAACCTCATTATTCATTTAACAATAATCTCTACTATACCGGAACAACTAAAACAACTACCTATAAAGATTCTTCCATAGGTATGGGTCTTCGTCCTTTTCTCGGCATTCGGTATAATTTTAATAGCAGACTCTATGTATCAGCGGAAGCTGGTGTCACGCTAGATTATCGTTATGTCAAAAGCTACGCTAAAGACGAAGTTGGAAACACAGTTTTTCGTGATACAAAGGGTAACAACCTGGCTATGGCTCTAAGCTCAGCCAGCGGCCTATATCTCTTCTACCGATTTTAATTTTCTTTTCATGAACCTGAGAATGTACTATTTTTGGGTTCATGAAATGTTAAAGTTTTGATAATAGACATTTCATGTGGTCAAAATGATTACCACTAAAAACACATGAGATTTCTGAAATGGCTCTATACTGCGTGGGGAATGATTGTTTTCTCGGTAGTATTCTTCTCTTTGCTTCCTTTGTTACTTATCCCAATTTTCTTTCCATCGCAGTATAAACTTGTTGGCATTCTGAACCGCATCTGGGCTAAAGGACTTTTTATTGGCATCTTAAAGCCGTATAAAGTTGAGATTCGCGGCAAGCTGGATCGCAAAAAACAATATATTTTCTGTCCCAATCACTTCTCTTATATTGACATCCCAACCATGGGACTCAATCCCGTGAATACCATTTTTGTTGGTAAAAGCTCCATGTCTAAAGTGCCCGTCTTTGGCTGGATGTATAGCAAGCTTCACATTACGGTGGATCGTTCAAATCTGAAAAGCCGTTATTCCTCCCTTATCCAATCAATGGATGCGATTGATCAGGGTAAAAGCCTGGTCATTTATCCCGAAGGCGGCATTGTAACGAAGAAAGACCCGGTTATTGCCAGGTTTAAGGATGGAGCTTTCAGGGTGGCCATTGAGAAACAAATTCCGATTGTGCCTGTCACCATTCCGTATAATTGGATAATTTTGCCTCCCTATGAGTTTCTCGTGTGGCGCGGAATGATCAAAGTAATCTTTCACGAGCCCATTGAAACCACAGGTTTAACGCTTGCCGATGTTGATACCTTAAGAGATAAGACTTATGCCATCATGAACCAGGAGTTGAACAAGCATGTAGAAAGCTACACCGCTTTAAAGAGAATGATTTAACGTAACTATTGCCATGAAAATTGATCGTCCTTTATTAGATAAAATTGCTCATCTGTCGCGCCTGGAGATTGACGAAAAGGATGCTGAGAAATTAATGAAGGATATGACTGCCATTGTTGACTGGGTAGAGAAACTTAAAGAAGTAAATACCGATGGTGTTGAACCTCTCACTACCATGAGTCATGAAGTAAACTCACTGCGCGAAGATGAGGTTAAAGAACATCTGAGCCACGAACGTGCACTGCGCAATGCACCTAAAAAAGATTCTGATTATTTCAGAGTACCGAAGGTGTTGGAGTAAGCACAATTCTTTGAGCCACCAAGTCACGACGACACAAAGATTCACGAACAAGATAATCTCGATTTCTTTGTGACTCTTGTTCTTTGTGATCTATCAATCCGCCAACCTTACAGGAAATAGCTTATCATTTATCTTCCTTTTCAAGCCAACATGGCTTAATTCTGAAAAATATCCGGCCATTTTAACATAAAACACCTGTTGGATTCGTCTTTGACAGTACAAGCACCATAACAGACAAAACTATGGATGTATTTTCAAAAATGATTATTGACGCCGTAGACAAAACAAAAAATGCGGTTGTTAAGATTGATGTATTTAAAACTGTTAAAGGCAAACTTCGTCCCGCAGGTTCGGGGTCTGGCTTTATCTTCTCATCAGATGGACTGATCTTCACCAATTGCCATGTTGTTGATGGCGCCGAAAAAATAATGGTGAGCTTACTCAACGAAAGTGAAATTGAAGCAACATTGATCGGTAAAGATCCTGATACAGATCTTGCCATTTTAAAAATCTATACAGAAGGTTATTCAGTTGCCAAGCTCGGCAATACTGATGAATTACAGATCGGACAATTTGTAATTGCCATTGGCAATCCGTTAGGTTATCAGCATACCGTTACAACGGGTGTTATCAGTGCATTGGGAAGAACATTGCAAACACAATCAGGCAAACTTGTCGACAACGTTATTCAAAGTGACGCCGCATTAAATCCAGGTAACTCCGGCGGTCCTATGATTACTACCGATGGTGATGTCATTGGTGTGAACACTGCCGTGATACAAGGTGCACAGGGATTAAGTTTTTCAGTTGATATAAATACTGCTAAAGAAATAGGTCAGCAACTTATCACCAATGGCAAAGTGTTTAAAGCTTACATCGGGTTGATGCTGCAGGAAGTAAACATCAACAACAAGATTAAGCAACACTATAATCTGCCAAACAAGAAAGGACTTTTTGTTACCAAGATCGAAGATGCATCACCAGCTTCCCGCTCACAAATGCAGGAAGGTGATATCATTATCAGCTTTAACGGAAAGCCAATTAATAATACACAAACACTCTTCAAGGAACTGACCAGGAAAGATATTTTAACACTCGTTGATATTTCAGTAATACGACATACTGAATTATTAAACTTCAGCATTGCACCAATAGAGCGCAAGGCTTAAGATTTATTTTTCATACTTCGTATAAAGAGTCTGCAGGAAAAACAGTTACTTACCGGCACTAAATAAAAAGTGTGCTGTTAAATCGTATTGCTGTTCAGATTACTTTTTTTATCAATGGCTTTATCTACGCCAATTGGGTATCACGCTTGCCTCGCATTCAAGAACATTATGGCGCAGACAATGGTACCATAGGTTTAGTATTACTGGCAACATCAGTTGGTGCTGTTGGCGCTATGCCTTTTACAGGTTGGGTGATTATCAAAAATGGTAGCAGAAGAATAACACTCTTCTCGGCATTTTTGTATTGTGCCATTGTACCCGCTATTCCTTTTATGCCTGGCATCATCGGCCTGATTGTTCTGTTTCTTCTCATGGGTGTTGTTACGGGTATGCTTGATGTAGCCATGAACTCGCAGGCTGTTATGGTAGAACGTCAATATCAGAAACCCATCATGACATCATTCCACGCATTCTTTAGTGTTGGCATGACTGCCGGTGCCATGGCAGGTGCCTTGTTTGCAGAGCAGAGTCTTTATATCCATTTTACAACTGTTGTAGTGCTTGCACTAATCGCAGTGTTATGGGCTGGAAAAAATCTTATTCATGATAAACCTGATCCATCGCTTAAAGATGACGGACCATTGTTTAGATTACCAACAGCAGCGATGGTTAGTATCGGCATTATTGCATTTTGTTGCATGATGGGTGAAGGCGCTATGGGCGACTGGAGTGTTAACTACATGGAACACTTTACAGGAGCCAGCAAAAAATTAGCAGCCATTGCACTTTCTTCTTTTGCCACAGCTATGACATTAGGTCGCATTTTTGGTGATGGTGTAAGACTTCGTTTAGGTGACAGAAATCTGATTATGCTTGGTGGTCTTCTTTCAACAACAGGACTTGCAGTGGCTCTGATATTCCCATACCCATACGTTGCAATCACAGGATTTTTCTTTGTGGGCCTGGGGCTTTCAACGATTGTACCCATTGCTTATAGTCTCGCAGGAAATGCAAAGGGCTTGCCTTCGGGAGTTGGACTTGCTATGGTTACTACTGTGGGTTATTCTGGTTTTCTTTTCGGTCCACCCATTATTGGTTTTCTGGCTGATTGGCAAACGTTACGGTTGGCTCTGGCATTTGTGGGATTCTTGTTAGTGATCATGACTGTTCTTGGGTTTAGGCATAAGTCAGATCAATGATACATCCGGATATCCTTCAAGTTGTGACACAGAGTTTCACAGAGAATACACAGAGTTGCACAGAGAACATTTTGTGTAAAAAATTCTTACCCATTTATTCAATGTGCTGAGAGTTATAGATTCAGTCATCCCTTTCCCGCGGAGAGGGACCGAGGGTGAGGCTTGAGAGACCAACGATAAAAAAAGCCTGGCATACACCAGGCTTAAACCAAAATAACCCCAAACAATTTTTTAAAATGCCATGATCTTTTTATAGATAACTTCTGTACCAGTTTCAATTTTTATGATTATCAATCCTGGTGATGATTCATATTCTACCAGAAGTTTATCGCTGGAAGAATTAGAATATGTTGAATTTAATTTCCTGCCTGCGACATCGATTACTTCAACATGTACAACAGGTTTGGAAATACCCGTAATTATTAACGCCCCATGCGAGGGGTTTGGATAAACACTCACCGTTGCTTCAGGAGAAATTCCTGTCACGGTATTCCAAAGTGATTTAAGTGTTGCAATTTCATCGGGTGCGAGCGCTTTATCATACAGCCTCACTTCATCTAACGTTCCCTTCAATGCATATTTTTGTACGGTGCCATCTTTGCGACCAAAGGTTATATCTTTTGATGTGGTTGACATGAGGCCTGTATTCGGTACAAACGTATCAAGAACACCATCGACATAAAGTTCCATGGAGTATCCGGTGTAAACCACAGCAACGTGATAGAAATTATTTAATACAATAGGTTGTGAACTATCCAGATCTAACGTGCCACCAAAGGTCTTTACAGTCCATCGCAATTTCTTATCGGGTGTAACTGAAACTTTCCAGCGCTCTTCCCAGCTGCCATGAGAGACAATAAATGATTCTTCAGCAAGCGTATTTACCTTAACCCAAAATGAAAGGGTGATCTGATTCTGAAAATTAAGAGCCGACTGATTCGGAACAAAAATAATATCGCTTCCACTGGAAAAAGAATAAGCTCTGTTTGCAAGACTCTGCTCATCTGTTGTTAATTGAGCGCCAGATAATGTAGCATCATAACCATTACCACTGTAGTCCTTTACATCTCCATCCAGCGGGTAATATGCAAGAGGCGGAGTAACACCAGTAGCCATGGATTTTACAAGCACGCTCTGTGTTGATGACACCTTGAGATTGTCTTCATTTTCCACTTCACATGTAATCTTGAAGAAACCTTCGCTTTGTGGAACCGTCCAATGGATTAATGAATCTTGCTGATCAGTAAGCGTGCCACCATCAACAGTAAAGTTGTAGGTTAATTCACGTCCCTTCTTATCATGTGCCTGACAAGCTACTGTTGCACTGGTTCCAGAATAATACCAAGTTAAATTAGTTGTAAAACCATCTATAACAGGAGGTGTTGGTATGCTGGTGACAACCTTCAGCAACAAACTATCTTTTGCAGAAGCCGTGCCATTAATGATTTCTAGTAAAATTTTATACTCACCTTCTTCTTCAGGAACAGTCCAGTTAAAATCTATAGCTGAAGACGACGATGACAATTCATCATTAACATACCAATTGTATGTAACGGCGCCTGTTGAATTTTCTATTGTTGCATAGACAGGTACCTGTTGATTAAACTCTACCAATGTATCAGCACTAAGAGATTTAATTCGAAGCTTACCATCAAAGTTGTACCCGACATGATAATCCACTACATCGTTATTCACATACAACTTAGCATTCTTTACTGTAGGCGTAGAACCTTGTGGCAAATAAGTCAGGATCATTGCTTCATTTGACGGTATAGTAATCAATGTATTCCCCGTTGCATTTGTCTTAATAACGCTTTCAGAAATAGCATCATAAATATCGTATGACTGAGCACCTAAGGGCAGTGTTATTTGTTTTGCTGCCCCATAGGGATTAAACACCAGATAGGAAGGAAAAACATTCTTACCAAAGAAATCTGTCTTGTTAAGATTCAATAGCAAAATGCCATCGACATCAGTAGTCTCTACCAGCGCAGCAAGATATCCAACGCTTGATGATCCATAAAGACCAAAATTTGTTTGTGCCCAACCTCCACGTTTAGCATCACCAGTGCCGTATAAATTTTTTCCATTGATAGATTGTTTCAACGCTTCGTATGCAATGACAGATTCCGGATCATTAACGGAACTCCATGTGTAATCATCCTGATCTGCTTGTGGTAAATATTTTGAATAATATAGTCTGCTGGCGTTGGCCAGGTTAAGCGTCCATTTGCCAATAGCACGTGCAAAACGTTTATCATATTTTACCAATGGCACCAGTGCTGCTGCCTGCTGAAATCCGTTGAGTGCAAATGCATAATCATTGCCGGCATCATTGGCTTCACCAATCAGACCTGATACATCAGATCCATTCCAGGTACCTACAATAGTTCCCCAATTGCGTAAAGGTCCTTTGTTGAAACTCCAGTTCAGCATCTTTTCAATATCATACTGCGTGCCGAGTTCAGCATTCATTTTTGCGGCCACAAATGTTCCGTAAGGAAGTTGAAGTTCGTAGGAAGGATTGGTTGTTAAACCAGAGAGATATTCTATTGACATCTCAGCACCTTCTAAATATTTTTTATTTCCTGTTTTAAGGAAAGCATGATATAACAACCAGCCAATACTTCCCGCTGATTCCGGTTCATGCACACTTTGATCATTCGGTGTCATTGAAGAAAGATACCATCCACGATGATCCATCTGAGGCAGAGTCCATGGTGTAGAAGAACCACCCATAGCATAAACAGCAGAAAGCCATCGATCTGCTACTGTTGTGAATTGAGAATTAAAATTAGATGTTGTCGGGTATTGAGAATACAACTGATAAAAAAATACATTGGGCATCACATCATACCACCAGTCATAACCACTGGTTGATGAGTAGCCATTAAGGAATATTTGCTGACCATTGGCCTTATTAAAAAATTCGTTTGCCTTAGCAACCCAATTAACACCACCTTGATTTGATTTATCAATACCCATTAATGAACCACTCACTATTGACGGAATAATATTGATTGCTTCAGCCTGATTTCCGGCATTAGATGATCCAACATACGTATCGAGATAGATTGGATCTATGGAAGGATAATTAATGCCACCTGTTTTTATATGAATGAATGGCAGGTACTGTCCCGTTGCAGTAGTAGAATAAATTAGTGCGTCATATTTCTTTGCAACATCTTTCCAATCGCGCATCACATAAGGACTTGGAAAATTAGGCATGTTATCAACTCTGGAAATTGCTATCTGACCATTTTGAGAGAATGATTGTTTATTGATTAAGCTGAATAGCAAAAAAATTAATGCTCTTATGCCAATCCTATAGTAAGCCTTTTCCATAATTCTATTCCTATAAAATTTTGGTTCCACTCCATGATATTAATTGAATCAAAGAAATGAATCCGATAAAAAAAGCAGGACACTCACTATACAGTGAATGTCCATGCTTAGTAACCCAAACTAACCCCTAAGGTTTTTCTGCATTGTAAATGCTTGTAACCTGTGTTGGTGTAAGAACTGATTTGTAAATTCTGACTTCATCAAGAGAGCCATGTAAGTAGCTACCCCAATCCAGAGGAATTTTGTGATCGGTGTCAAAGTTAGCAGTAGTAGCTGCGTACTGATCTGCAGGAAAATCTTCACCAAGAACCAAATTGTATGGATCACCAGCAATTGAAACAGCTGGCTCAGGTGTAGCATCCTGCACCTTAGAGTCTTTTACACCATTGATATAGAATATCATTTCTCCTGCAGTAAATGTTACCACTAAATGATACCAGGTATTTTGAGTCAACGCCGCTCCAGCAGCACGGTCATAACTTCCGCCACTATACCCTACCGTTGCAAAAGGATAGTTTGCATCCTGAACTTCAAACTTATAACCTATCCAGGAATGTAAACCAATAAAACGATTGTTACGTACTTCACTCAATTTCACCCATGCAGAGATTGATAAAGTAGCAGGATTAAGCGCTGTGCTATAAGGAATTTCAATATTAGCACCTTTGTCAAACAGAAGAGCCTTGTTAGCATTTCCATAACGATCTGTAGTAAGCGCAGGCACTCCTGAACCCCAACCAGCAGGGCCGGCTTTAATAGTACCATCATGACTATTACCTGAATAATCTTTAACTGTAGCACCAACTGTTGCAGAAGCTATCTCATCAAACGTCCACTGACCTACGAGGTTTGTTGGATCAATAGGTGTTATCTTGTTGTTTTGATAAGTAGTTACGGCTGCTGTTAAATTTGCAATAGCTGCTGTAACCTGTGCTTTTGTTGCAGCTGTATTATCAACAACAAGTTGAGCTTGTTCGATGGCAGCTATCAAAGGAGCCTGAGATCCTTTAAGGTAGTCGCCTGTACCAACACCTTCATGTGTTGTAGAAATCAAAGTATTGGCAGCTGCAACGGCAGCTATCAAATCTGTTTTAACCACTTTCGGTGTTGAGTCATTACTGGAGCATGCACTAAATCCCCAGGCGATCAGGAGTACCACCATCGCACTAAGGAGCATTTTTACATGATTAGTTTTCATAGTTGATTGTTTAAATTGTTTAGAGTTATATTATTAATTTGTGATTGCTGGATTTGTATCAAGTTCTGATTGTGGAATAAGAAAATAACGCTTGCTGTAATTGAAACCTGTACCATTTAAAGCTGCCTCTGCTGCGCTTTGGCCATAGCGCATCAAATCGAAATAGCGATGAAACTCAAAGCCAAGTTCAACTCTGCGTTCATGACGGATGGCATCTGTGACAGCTTGCTTGCCTCCATTAGAAACATCATCTAATAATCCTGTTGGAACAGTGCCGAAGCCAGGTAATGCTGTATCGTACAAGTAACTTTCGCGCGCTCTTTTACGCACGGCATTCAGTGGCACAATAGCTTCATCTCCACGATTCAATTCATTCAAGGCTTCAGCTTTCATAAGCAGTATGTCAGCGTAGCGCATGTAGACATAATTAAGACCTGAATCACCAATGGGAAGAGTACCTTTCTTTGGCTCCGAATTTTTTCTATTGAGATAACCGGTTGGTGACCATGACGGATCAAAGGCCTCACCGTTAACCCATTTATTTCCAGCACGACCTACAGTGTAATCAAGTCTTGGATCTGGAGTATCGTCTGGTGCTGTTTCAAATTCGTCTACAAAATTTTGTAAAGGCGCGTTGAAGTAATAACCATTGTAAGCTGATGGAGAAAAGTACTGACTGAGATAACTACCCATTCCCTGACCACGCAGATGTTGTATTTCAAAAATGGATTCCGTGTTATTTTGTGTTGAATCAATAAAATTATTTTTATAGACTGATACCAGGCTATAATCACCCGCAGCATCTAATGAGTCAATAGCTGTGAGCACATCACTCCATTGCTCCTGATAGAGATGAGCCTTTGCCAGCATTCCCCACGCTGCACCTTTCGTTACTCTTCCCAGATCAGAACTGGTATATGTTTTCGGAAGAACTTTTATAGCTTCTTGTAAGTCCGTTACAATCTGTGTGTAAATTTTATCCACTGAAGATTTAGGAATATTTACTTCACTCGAAGAAAATGGTGGTATTAGTTTCAGCGGTATCTCTCCATAAATATTGACAAGATTGAAATAGAAATAAGCGCGTAAGAATTTAGCCTCTCCGAGAATTCTGTTCCTGAGTGTAACATCCATGTTAATTGGCGGAACATAATAGAGAACATAGTTAGCGCGTGATATTCCGTCATAATATTGTTTCCAGGTGTTTTCTAAAACAGTGTTGCTTCGTACATAATTAAATTGATCAACAAATAGAATATCACCCTGATCTCCGGCACCACCACCTTTTGTTGCATCGTCTGAAGCAACATCGCCAAACACCCACAGCGCATTGTTTGTTGAAATGAACGAGGCGCTGTTATAAACACCGTTGATTGCTAAAATCGCATCTTGCTGTGATTTGAAAAAAGTAGCACTTGAAAATTTACCTTGTAGATTTTCTTCCAGGAAATTGGAGCAACCTGATAATGCTACCAAGAAAACAGAGATGATTACTTTGATTATCTTTTTCATAGTTGTGTCGATTAAAAAGTAACGTTCACTCCAAAATTGTATGACTTTGCAGCTGGATAAGTTCCCCAGTCTATACCGTTGGCTTTATCTCCATCTGTTTTGGAGTTATCACTCACTGTCATTTCAGGATCCATGCCTGAGTATTTTGTAAATGTGAGCAGGTTGGCACCGGAGAAATAAATACGGAGTGCTGTGATGTTAAATTTTTCCAGTATCGATTTTGGTATCGTATATCCGAGTTGAAGATTTTTTAATCGTGTATAAGAACCACTTTCTAAAAAGCGGGTTGAGATCTGCGCATTGTTTCCGGAAGCCGACCATGATGCACGTGGATACTGATTGCTTGGATTTTCTGGTGTCCAATGATTTGAATAATATCGTTCTGTTACATTA
>Ga0310811_10014252_pt1 | contig 10356 bp, 9 predicted proteins | sample YCmetagenome_FD_207642 | JGI IMG/M metagenome (GOLD analysis project Ga0310811, IMG submission 207642) | Soil microbial communities from experimental microcosm in Duke University, North Carolina, United States - YC | ecosystem: Engineered > Artificial ecosystem > Soil microcosm > Unclassified ... | reverse complement strand
TACCGATCTTTTTGCCCGGATGGGTAACACCATCTTTCATAGAGAACTCAGGGTCCATACCAAAATGAACTTGAGGCATAGCCAGGTATTTTTCCAATAATGGCAGTTCTGCATGAATATTACTTAATGCCACCTGTACATCAAGGAACACGATCGACCCCGATTTTTTTGCAAGCGATAATACCGTATCGATCTGTTTAAACGGCATGCGATAACGGTATTTTCCATCTTTACCGGGATCGCCCTGAGCTACTACTGCGATATAATGCAATGCAGGCTGTACAGGCGTGGTTGGATCAGCTTTTTCCCAGTTTTTCACTTCGCCTTTCAGTTTAGCAAGCATTTCTTTTGGTGGAATTTCACCCAAAATACCCATACGTTTTGCATATAAGTTTCCATAGAATGCAACTACCCGTTTATAAGGTAAAATTGCGCCAGGAAGAGGATACGGCGCGTTTTTTACCGGCCATTTGCCTGTTGTATCGCCGTGGGCCAATTTCTTCATCAGCGAATCGTATTGCGCATGATTGATTGGCGGATAGGAAACCGGCTGTGCCGCAGCAACTGTAGTATCAACGGATTTCTTTTTTGTGGTATCCGTTTGGGCGGTAGGTTTACTTTTATCGGCTTTGGTACTACCGTTTGAGCTGCAATTGGTAAAAAGTGCCAATGAAGCAAGTACAAAGGCAGATAGAGTGATCTTTTTTATATTCATTTTATTTTTTTTCCTGGTATCCGGGGCCACGCAAAATAGCACCATTTCTGCTACCATTATGTTTAAAATTATCAACAGTTACACACCCGTTTACCAGAACATACTTAAAACCAATTGAATAAGCATGCGGGTGTTCAAAAGTTGACTCATCTTTCACGGTATTGGCGTCAAAAATAACAATATCAGCAAACATTCCGGGTTGAATTAAACCGCGGTCTTTGATCTGGAATTTTTGTGCCGGCAGCGAGGTCATTTTACGGATAGCATCCTGCAAAGTTATCAGGTGTTTTTCGCGAACATAATAACCCAACACCCTTGCATTGCTCCCATAACCACGCGGATGAGGAACTCCTGAACCGAATTGCCGGATCCCAGAATCGGAGACCACCATGGTGAGCGAATATTTCAGGATATTTTCTACATCATCCTCGTTCATTCCGTGAAATACCATTGATGCGCTGCCGATTTTGGTAATATCCAATATGGTTTCTATTTCGTTAGGTATGGTCGATTCACGGCCTTTCAGGATGTTGATCTGCATGATGTTTTTACCATTAAAGGAGCTGTCGCTATCGCAATGTGCTACCACGGCATAGTCAAAATGGGCACGCCCGCGGCGGTTCATATCCTTTATCATCTCGTCAACCACTTTCTGATGAGTGGCGGGATCATTCAGTCGTTTCATTACTGAATCGCGGCCGCCGTCTAACAGCCAGTCGGGCAGTAATACATTCAGCGTAGTACTGCTGGCAGTGTATGGGTATTGGTCTACCGTGACATCCAATCCTTCAGCCCGTGCCTTTTCAACCATGGCAATCATCTGGCCGGATTTGTCCCAATTAGGCAAACCTACCTTAAAGTGAGATATTTCAACACGCATATTAGCTTGCCTGCCTACATCAATAGCTTCATCAATAGCCTGGAATATCTTGTCCGACTCATTCCGCATGTGCGATGTATAAATGCCATTGTATTTGGCTGCTGATTTTGCTAATGCTACCACTTCATCTGTTTTGGAGTAGATGCCGGGTGTATAGATCAACCCGGTTGAAAAGCCCATCGCACCGTCACGCATTGCCTGTTCTACCAGTGCCTGCATTTTTTTTAGTTGCGCAGCATCGGGTGTTATCGCTTTTTCACCTAAAACTGCCTCGCGAACATCATTGTGCCCAATCAGCGAGCCAACGTTCACGGATAATTTAATGCTATCCAGCTGTTTGAAATATTTGCCCAGATCAACATTGGATGTCCCGCAATTACCGGTTATGACGGTAGTGACGCCATCATAAATAAAATTATCAGCAGTTGGCGTTTTCTTTTCGTCACCCTCGATATGGGTATGCACATCGATAAATCCCGGAGCAATGATCAGCCCCGAAGCATCAATGGTTCGTTTGGCTTTATCTTTTGACAGATCGCCTATCCTAACGATCTTACTTTTAACAATGCCCACATCCCCATAAAACCAGGGATTGCCTGCGCCATCAATGATCTTTCCGTTTTTAAGGATGATATCAAATCGTTGCTGGGCAAATAGCAGGGAAGGCAAGAATAAGATTATAAGCAGGTGCTTTAGTTTTAGCATAGGGCTAAAATAGATATTTTCTCTTTGTAGTGCATAGTGAAGCACCTGATGTATTCTCTGAACATTTTGAAAGAATAACCATGCCATTGACAGACAAAATCAATTAAAATTGGTATCATGACTGGCAAGTCAATGAGTCCTGAGATAAAGGACTTGAAGGGTCAATTGGAGTTGTGAGGTGCTATCATTGCTTTAGATAAGCAGTGCGCAGGCCTGGCAATTGGGGCGCTGATCCGCCGGCTGGCGGACAGCATCACCCCAATTTTATACCGGTAAAAGAATTATTTCTTTTTCGCTTTAGCAGCCTTTGGATTAGTTTCTTCTTCCCCTATTTCGGTCTTAGCCTTCGCAGGCGCTTTTGCTTTTTTAGCAGGCTTAGCTTCTTCAACCTCTAGCACCGGTTCTGCTTCTACAGCAGGTGCTGCTTCTTCATTCGGATCAGGCTCGCTGAACAAAGGCAGATCTTTCAGGATATGATACCACGAAACGATCTTCTTCATATCAGAAGCATATACCTTTTCCTCATCGTGACCTGGCGCCACTTCCCTGAAGAAATCACGCAATACTTTACCGTCGGCCTTTGCATCCGGGGCGCTTTTGGCATCCTTCATACGGCCAAATACATCCGTCAGGCGAATATCTTCGTAGTCACCAAAAATGGTGATCTCGTCGAGTGCAGCTATCTTGGCGGTCGACAGATTGGCTACCAGCTTTGTTTTGTTAGCATCAAGGCTTTCTAAAATAAAGCCGGTTTTGTTTTGAGCCAGGGCCTTCCACAAACCCGGTTTGCCTGATACCGATACTATTCCACGTAAATTCATTTATTCAGTTATTTGTTGATTAAGTTGACTGAGTTAAATGGTTGGCTAACTAATTAACCACTTAACATCATCAACCAAATACTATTCTTCAATCACTTCTACGCCTAAAATCTTATCACCCTGGCGAATACTGTCAACGATGTCAACATTCTCGATCACTTTGCCAAAGCAAGTGTGGTTTCTGTCGAGGTGGGCTGTATTATCGCGGCTGTGGCATATAAAAAACTGAGAACCACCAGTATTGCGGCCTGCATGCGCCATTGAAAGCACACCACGGTCGTGGTATTGGTTGTCACCGGTCAGCTCACAATCAATGTGGTAGCCCGGACCACCTGAGCCTGCGCGGTAAGCTGTTGCAGGATCTTTTGAGAAAGGGCATCCCCCTTGTACTACGAAATTAGGGATCACCCGGTGAAAAGTCACACCATCGTAAAAGCCTTCTTTAGCCAGTTTCTTGAAGTTTGCCACGGTATTTGGAGCGTCTTTGTCGTAGAATTCTACGGTCATATCGCCTTTTGCAGTCTTGATTATTGCTTTGCTCATCGCTACTTATTTTATTGGACTGCAAAGTTAGTAAAAAAGGGTAAAGGCAAAAGGTGAAAGGAGAAAGTGAATTAAATGCTTTTGAAATACGTCATTGCGAGGAACGAAGCAATCTCTTTGCTATGCAGATCAGGGAGAAGATATTTCTTGAGGAACGTTCATTTAAAAAATCATGGTCCATCGAATGTCCTATGTAGAGATTGCTTCGTTCCTCGCAATGACGATCTTTTTTAAGGTTTTTTATCAGAACAATCAACTGTTAAAAATAGTTAAGACATTCTATCATATCCCCTAAATCACAATACGTTCTAAAATAATTCGTTACTTTAGCGGGTATGATACGTGTTTTTCTGATTTCTATATTGCTGTTATTCATTGTCAATTTAAGTTTTGCGCAGGGTAATTTGACAGGGAGGGTTTATGAAAACAAAACCCGCATACCCATTGCCGGGGTAAGCGTGCAGAACCTTAAATCTAATGTTTTTACCGTTACCGATAAGAACGGTTTATTCTCCATACGCGCGCACGTTGGCGACCTGGTCACTTTTTCTTCTTTTGCCTACGAAACCGATACGCTTTATGTAAAGGACCTTGGTTCGACTGAAATCTTAATGGATTTGAAAGGCACCAACTTAAAAGGCGTTACCATCAGGGACCAGCAAACAAGGCTTGGCAACCTTACTGCACCGCCTACCCTCTCACCATTTGGCGGGCAAACCGTAGTTTATTCAAAGGATGCAAACGGTAACTACAAAGGCGGTTTGACTATGAATATATTTGATTCTCATGCCGACGCAAAAAAAAGAGCAAAAGCTATACAGTTAGGAAAAGACGAAGAATTGAAACAGAAAATCGCCACGGAGTTTAGTCCTGAGACGCTAAAGGATTACATCCCGCTGAAAGGCCAGGAGATGACTAATTTCATCATCATGTATACACCGACGATGGATACCTATAATGCACCGGAGTTTAATTTTACCGGTTATGTTGATTCTACTTATAAGGAGTTCATGAAAATTCCGAAACCAAGGCGCGAATCAAAAGACCTTACCGACCTTAATGCCAAACCAAGTCAGTAACGATTCCGTTAAACTCATAATAGCCTCAACAATTATTCGTTACTTTTAACCGGGTAATTATATGAATATTAGCTTTAAACACCTTTCGCTTTTTAGCTTTCGCCTTTGGGTACTCCTGGGGCTACTGCTTTTACCGGTCATCAGCAGGGCGGCTTCTATTCTTATACCCATGGATGAGGAGCAGAAGGATCATCTGAAATCATACGGCATAGCTTTCTGGACGTTGAAGAATGGTGAAGAGGTTGACTGGCTGCTCAATTACCGCGGCGGCAGCTTTATGTTGAAATATAATAAGGCGGTTGAAGATGAATGTAAGATACGCGGCGTAAGTTACGAGGTATTGCCGGATGCAAAGGTGAGCGAGATCATCACACAGATAAGCGATCCGTCAGTCAATATGGACCTGGTAAAGCTGGAGAAAGCTCCAAAAATTGCCGTGTATTCACCCAAAAATAAACTGCCCTGGGACGATGCTGTAACACTGGTTCTGAAATATGCTGAGATCCCATACGACGTGGTATATGATGAAGAAGTGATCCGCGGCGATCTGCCTAAATATGATTGGCTGCACCTGCACCACGAAGATTTTACCGGCCAATACAGCAAATTTTATGGTTCATTTCGTTATGCGCAATGGTATAACGATGATGTGAAGATACAAGAAGCCATGGCACATAAACTCGGCTTTAAAAAAGTATCACAAATGAAGCTTGCCGTGGCAGAGCATATCCGTGATTTCTGTTCAGGTGGCGGTTTTTTGTTCGCCATGTGTTCGGGTACCGATACATTTGATATTGCACTGGCTGCATCCAATACCGATATCTGCGAAAGCATGTTCGATGGTGATGCCGCCGATCCTGATGCACAATCCAAACTGGATTTTACGCAGACTTTCGCTTTCCAAAACTTTACGCTCGACATGAACCCCATGTCGCACCAGTTCAGCAATATCGACGTAACTACTACCCGCCAGGTTGAACGTGCACGTGATTTCTTCACTTTGTTCGATTTCTCTGCAAAGTGGGATGTGGTGCCCAGTATGCTTACCCAAAATCACGATAAAGTGATCAAAGGGTTTATGGGTCTGACTACAGCCTTTAACGAAAAGCTGCTTAAACCGGGCGTTACCATTATGGGTGAAATGAAAACCGGTAACGAGGCCCGCTATATTCATGGAGAATACGGTAAAGGACAATGGACATTCTATGGCGGCCACGACCCGGAAGATTATCAGCACGTAGTGGGCGACCCTCCTACCGATCTGAAACTGCACCCAAATTCTCCGGGATACCGATTGATACTCAATAACGTATTATTCCCTGCCGCACATAAGAAGAAACAGAAAACTTGATTTCAGTTTGCAGTTCTCAGTTGGCAGTTTGCATCTCTGAGTTTGCAGTTCTCAGTTGGCAGTTTGCATCTCTGAGTTTGCAGTTATCTGTTCGCAGCGGGCATAATAAATTTATGCTGACTGCTAACTTAAATTTTCGTTATAAAGGTCTGCCCACTGCAAACCGCACACTGCAAACTAGTTATAGAACGCCCAGGAAATTCCTATTTTCAATAACCTGTCAGGGCCGGGATAGCGGTTAATCATATAATACCCCTTGCTGAATAACCCCTGGTTAGCATAATCGTACATCACAAATATATTAGTACGGATCAGCGTTGCCTTGAAGAATACCGAAGCTACAGGGTAGGATGAGAATGTAAGATTCGGGCTGCTGTTATAGAACTGCCCAAGTCCAACAGCATAAGAAGGCGCTACGTAAGGCGTATTATAACGTACATCGATACCAAAATTACTGTTCAGCACGCTGAAGAGCATCTTGGAGTAATATAGACTGCTGTAGGTGTACACCGATGGTGTGCGTAAAGTGTTCTGATAGTCACTCTTTTGGTAAACTATATAGTTATTAAAATGCCACCTGCGCCATGATAAATTCTTCCCCACACTCAGTTTGATCAGATTAATAGGGTTATGCAATTGGGCTGGTGTCGCATTTATTCCATTTTCATCGGCTGTGAAATACAGGTAATCGTTTATCATGTAATATTCTGCCTTAAGATCAAGCTGCAAAAGGTCATTGACATAATTGAATGACAGGTTGGTTGTCTTCTGATTACTGAAACTGTTATGGAATATGTAATGGTTTGATATCCAATCGGTATAAACCAGCGGAGGCGAACTGCTCTGCTGATACGCTCCCAATATTATTCTACCAGCTTTGTGCCCACCTGATAAACTTAACTTTGCCTCATAAAGAAAGTTTCCGAAATCGCGCCCGGCAGCTATTTGCTGCAGATCGACGTCGAGCAGAATTCTGTTGCTAAAACGGTATCCAGCTCTTCCCTTTAGCGTGATATCCTGGAAAGAATTGTTTTGTACCCGCTGATTAACTACCTGCCGTGCAAAATTTGCGTTGGTAATGGTGTCAGTAACGAATTGCTTATAGGTATAGTAATCGTGAACTAAGCCCAGATCGACCTTTATCTCGTTTTTGACTGTACCGGTTGATTTTCCACGCAGATAAAAGCTGTAGGAAAACCCGTTCTGTAGATGAAAGACGGAAAGCGAGTCTCTTGAATACGTTGAACTATAATAATAATCAGGAAACACACCATAAGTATCGGGCTCATTTTGCAAAAACTTATAGGTGCTTTTATTATAAAGGAAGCTCCATGATACCCGTTGCGTAGGCAATATTTTTGATCTGTCGACACTTTTTATCGTGGTATCGATTTCGCCGATATAGTAAAACTGCTTAATGTAAAAGCCGTTGCTGCGGATATTATCACTGGAACTATACAGGCGAACCGGCTGATTTTGGGAAGTAACATAATTGCTTGTCGGTCGAGCAGTGAATATCGAATCGTTTTGTACCGAGCCATTCTCAGGTGCTTTCAGGTTATTGTAAAAATAACTTCCCAGTAGATTATAACGCTTGCTTTTAGATTCGTGCCAGGTAAATATCGCTCCTGTCAGGTCGCTGGCACCTTGTTGAGGATAAAAACCACGTGATCCGATAAGGTTCATATTGAAGCCGACATTCCATTGTGGATTGACGTTTTGTGTATGGATCACTTTAAATAGCTGTTCTTTTACACCGCTGGCAAAAAGCGAAAGATTAGTATAAGGCACACGGGCCCGGTAATATTGAATATCCTGTGGCATAAAAAGGTAGGCATCCAAAAAATGCTGCCCAACATCAAAGCCGATAGTTTTACTTGGCTCGAATAACAAGCTGCGTTCTGCAAGGCCCAGATTACCCAAGCCTATTTTAGGACTTCGTGGCTGGTAAAGCGGGCTATAGTTTTCAAAATTTGTAAGCCCGGTATCTAACGGAAAAACCTGCGTGCTATCACTCAGCAAGCGCTCATTGGTTACCCTTATAAATTTAGATGTGAAGATAACTGAGTCGCGTTTCTTTTCTTCTTTCTGCCGTTCAGCGTCAATTTCCTGGTCGCCGGTAAGCTGTTTGCCTTGCTGCTTGTTGGTTGAAGTATCAGTATTAAAATTATTCCTCCTGTTAAGGTTGTTGTTCGGGTAACCAGGTATGGTCGGGGTTTGGGCCAATGCCACCCCCACCGAAAAACAGATCAGCATTAGAAGAAAAATATATCGAAGTCGGTTTTGCATTAAAGGCCGGCAATCAGTTTTTTAAGTATTAATGTCATTTTGGGTTCAGCTTCTTGCGCAACTGCCAGGATTTCTTCAAGTGATACGGGGTGCAGCGTCTCAGGAAAGCCCTCATCCGTTAGCACCGATATCGCAAAAACCGGCAACCCCATATGATTGGCCACAATTACCTCCGGAACGGTGCTCATACCTACCGCATCGCCGCCAATTATCCGCAGATAACGGTATTCGGCCTTTGTTTCGAGGTTTGGCCCGGTCACAGCTACATAAACACCTTTATGGCAGGTAATATTGTTTTCTTTAGCAATATTCAATGCACTTTCGATCAGGTCGCGGCGGTAAGGCTGGCTCATATCCGGGAAACGAGGGCCCAATTGTTCCTCATTTCTGCCAATTAATGGATTATGCGGCTGAAGGTTGATATGGTCTTCAATCACCATCAGGTCGCCCTTTTTGATGTTGGGATTGAGCGAACCACTTGCGTTGGATACGAACAAAGTTTTTATACCCAGCATTTTCATCACCCTTACCGGAAATGTGATCTGCTGCATGGTATAGCCTTCGTAATAATGCAGACGGCCCTGCATAGCTACCACCTTTTTACCGGCCAGAGTACCAAATATCAGTTTGCCTGAATGGAATTCAAGTGTGGAGATCGGAAAATCGGGGATATTGGAGTACATCAGTTGCTTTTCAACTTCGATCTCGGACACTAATCCGCCGAGGCCGGTACCCAGTATGATGCCTATTTCGGGTTCAAAATCGCCAATGCGATTTTTAATGTATAAGGTGGTTTGTTGTATGTTCTCTAACATATTGTATAACTAACTGGTCGAATTGTTGTGCCTCATTATTCAGGAATTGTACCCCGATCGGCATAACCAAAACCGGCAACGATTGCACAAGCGGAAGCAGTTCGTGTTCAACTAAACGCTTGGCATCCTTTTCTGTTGTAATGATCACTTTTTTTTGTGCCGTACAAGCCGCGAATTCATTGGCAAGTTTACTCATATTTTTCAAGCTAAAGCGATGGTGATCGGGATAATTGTGATGTACCAGTGTTGAAGTATATTTTTTGATATGCTGCACCAAGGGTTTAGGATTAGCTATACCTGTTAGCAGAAATACCGTTGTATCGCTATCTAATACTGTCTTAGCTTTTTTTCCACTCAAATCCTGCAACGGCAAATAAACGATCGAGCTAAAGAATACAGACTGATATGGAAGCGGTTCCATTTTATAAATGATTGCTTGCTGCCCTTCAATACTTAATTGCTCCGGGCATTTACTGATCACAATAATATCCGCCCGCCAGCGCCCGCTGAATGGTTCGCGCAGATTACCTGCCGGTAAAAGTAAATGCGGCTCGTTAATTCGGTTATAATCAAACAATAGAATACTCAATCCAGGCTTTACCGCACGGTGCTGATAGGCGTCATCCATCAATACCAGGTTAAACCTGTTAGTAAGCTCTTTGATCGCATTTGCGCGTTTTTCGCACACGACTACGGTGATATCGGGGAATTTATGTTTAAACTGCAGGGGTTCATCACCTACCTGTGCCGCAGTAGAAGTAGTGGTTACTGTTAAAAAGCCCTTGGTTTTTCGTCCATATCCGCGGCTTAAGGTTGCCAGTTTATAATGATCTTTCAGCAATCTTACCAGGTATTCGGTCATAGGCGATTTACCCGCCCCTCCCACATCCAGGTTGCCTACGGAGATAACGGGCATTTTGAACTTCCGGCTTTTTAGTATACCGCCATCATAACACCAGTTACGGATAGATACAACGAGACCATATAGTAAGGAGAAAGGAAATAGAAGCCAGCGGAGTTTCATATAATCGGTAAAGATATAAAAAACGCTTCGATAGGGATTTTATGCATAGTTTTATAACTTAGTTTTTTAAACCAAGCTATGAAACTTAAATTATCTATTCTCTTCCTGTTAGCCTTCTGTGCTACCGCTTTCGC
>Ga0310811_10014251_pt1 | contig 10357 bp, 12 predicted proteins | sample YCmetagenome_FD_207642 | JGI IMG/M metagenome (GOLD analysis project Ga0310811, IMG submission 207642) | Soil microbial communities from experimental microcosm in Duke University, North Carolina, United States - YC | ecosystem: Engineered > Artificial ecosystem > Soil microcosm > Unclassified ... | reverse complement strand
CGCGTACGCGGGTGGCTTCGCCGGCGCGGCGTGCGCCGCACGATGGACGCGGTCACCGGTACCGCGCTGATCGGCTTCGGCGTGGCGCTGGCCACCGAGTCCTGATCCAGCCCTGACCCCGAGCTGCCACCGAGTCCAGACGCGGAGTCCAGACGCGGAGTTCAGACACAGCCCGGCACTAGCTGCGCTCCGGTTCCCCGTTCACGCGCTCGATCCGGGCGCCGAGCCGGTTGAGGTTCTCGACGAAGTGCGGATAGCCGCGGTCGATGTGGAACACGTCCCAGACCTCCGTGACGCCGTCCGCGCACAGCCCCGCGAGCACCAGCCCGGCGCCGGCCCGGATGTCCGAGGCCCAGACCGGGGCGCTGGAGAGGGTCTTGACCCCGCGCACCACCGCGTGGTGCCCGTCGGTGCGCGCGTCGGCGCCCATCCGGACCATCTCGTCGATGAACCGGAACCGCGCCTCGTACACGTTCTCGGTGATCATCGAGGTGCCCTCGGAGACCGACGAAAGCGCCACCGCGAAGGGCTGCAGGTCGGTGGCGAACCCGGGATAGGGCAGCGTCACGAAGTCGACCGCCTTCGGCCGGTCCAGCTGGACGACGCGGAAGCCCTCGTCGTCGAACGGGGTGACCTCGGCTCCGGCGAGCCGCAGCTTGTCCAGCACGAGATCCAGGTGGTGCGGGTTCACCCCGCGGACGGTGATGTCCCCGCGCGTCATCCCGGCCGCGAAGGCCCAGGTGGCGCCGACGATCCGGTCGCCGATGACCCGGTGTTCGGTCGGGTGCAGGCGCTCCACGCCGTGCACGGTCAGAGTGGAGGTGCCCGCGCCCTCGATCTTGGCGCCCATCCGGATGAGCATCGTGCAGATGTCGGCGATCTCCGGCTCGCGCGCGGCGTTGTCGATCACCGTGGTGCCCTCCGCGAGCACCGCGGCCATCAGGATGTTCTCGGTGGCGCCGACGCTCGGGAAGTCCAGCCAGATCTGCGCGCCGCGCAGTTCGTCGGCCTTGGCGACCACGCAGCCGTGCTCGATGGAACTGGTCGCGCCGAGCGCGCGCAGGCCGTTCTGGTGCATGTCCAGCGGCCGTGAGCCGATGGCGTCCCCGCCGGGCAGCGCCACCACGGCCCGCTTGAGCCGGCCCACCAGCGGGCCCAGCACGCAGACCGACGCACGCAGCTTGCCCATCGCGGGCGAGTCGGCGCGGTGCGACAGCTCGCTGGGCGTGGTGATCCTGGCCGTGTCGCCGTCGATGGCGACCTCGCAGCCGACACTGCGCAGGACGTCGGCCATCAGCGGGACGTCGAGGATCTGGGGACAGTTGGTGATCGTCGTGGTGCCCTCGGCGAGCAACGCGGCCGCCATCAGCTTGAGGACACTGTTCTTGGCCCCGACGACCTCGACCTCGCCGACCAGCCGGGCACCGCCATGCACGTCGAAGTGCTCGCTCATGGCCGCCATCATGCCTGCCGGGGCCCGCACCCGATCGGCGGGGCGTGCCCTAGCAAATCGTCACGGAAATAAGGCGAAAGTGTGAAACATTCCGCATCCACGAAGCGATAAACGCCGATCATGTCCCCCGCATGGGGGAAAAAGGAGCGAGCCCGCGGCACCGTCACTGCCGGAAGTTCACCACACCGAGATCGACGACGGCAGCTGCCGCGGACCCGCCGAGCCGGCGGAGTGCGCGATCCCGGCTCCGGTGCGGTCCTGGAAAAGGCCTTCGGGCATTAGGGTTGTGCCATGGTAGTGCGGATAAACCGGGTGTACACCAGGGTCGGCGACGACGGATCGACCGCGCTCGGCGACGGTTCACGGGTACCCAAGACCGATCCCCGGCTCGCGGCCTACGCCGACGTGGACGAGGCGAACTCGGTGATCGGGCTGGCGTTGGCGATGGGCGGGCTCGGCGAGGAGATCGCGAGCGTGCTCCGCCGGGTACAGAACGATTTGTTCGACGTGGGAGCCGACCTGTGTTCGCCCGTCGTCGACAACCCGCCGTACCCGCCGTTGCGGATCACCGCGGCCTACATCGAGCGCTTGGAAGGCTGGTGCGACGAGTTCAACGAGCGGCTGCCCAAGCTCACCTCGTTCATCCTGCCGGGGGGCACGCCGGGCGCCGCCTTCCTGCACCAGGCCCGGACGGTGACCCGGCGCGCGGAGCGCGGCGGGTGGGCGCTCATCGAAGCCGACGCGGCCCGCACCAACGTGCTCGCCGTCAAGTACCTCAACCGCCTGTCCGACCTGCTGTTCATCCTGGGGCGCCTGGCCAACCGCCCGGACGCCACGGGCGAGGGGTCGCCCCAGGACGGCGCTGGGACGTCAGGAACGGGTGACATCCTTTGGCGGCCCGGCGGGGAAGCCGAGCAGTGACCGCCACATCCGCAGGGACAGCTCGTCACGGCGGGCCATCGAGCGGGTGAGCCCGCACGCCATGAAAACCCCGAGGAGCGCCAGCGCCACGGCGTAGGCGATCACCGCGGCTCCCACCACCCAGAGCACGGTACGCATCGGCGCCAGAAGCGCCAGCACGGGAACCGAGACGACGAGGGCCGGCGCGAGCACGATGAACGCGGCCGAACCCGCCTGGTCCAGTCGCAGCACCAAGCGGAGCAGGCGGTGACGTGTCCTCATCATGGCCATCCCTGGGTCGGCGATGCGCTACCACCGAACCTAGGCCGGAAAACGACGCGGCGCGATTACCCGGCAGGTAATCGCGCCACGGACCCCGCGGGTCCGGCGTCGTGCGGAAATGTCGTGCGGAAATCAGGAAGCGCGTGGGACGCGGCGGCCGGGCGGGGCGGACTCCAGCCAGGAAAGGAAACCGGTCAGCGCGCCAGGGCCCATCGCGAACTCGATCGGGCCGGTGGGATCGGACTCGCACCGCAGCACCGTCGAATCGCCGGGCACCGCGTAGGCCTCCGTCCCCGCCGGATCCCGCCGGCCCGCGACCAGCAGGCTCGCGCGGTCGAACACGCGGTCCGGACCGGTCCGCAGGCTCCACACGCGATACCAGGCGAACACCTCGCCCTCGTACCGGCCGATACCGAGATGCCACCCGGCGCGCATGTTGTCCGGATCCCAGCGCAGGGCCACACTCACCCCGCCGTTGCGGCGCATGCGGACCCAGCGAAGGCCGTACCAGGCGGCGAGGACGGCCAGCCCGAGCAGGAGAACCAGGATCACCAAGGCGATTTCCACGGCCCGCTCCCGCCCGTCGCCCGGTCAGCCCGCGTGGCCGGAGGCCGCGACCGCTACCGGGCAACCCACCACATCGGCCTCCTTCTCAACCGCACGCGGGAAAGATTCTACAAGGTGGCGTGCTCAGGCCTCATGACCGGCGGCGCGCAGGCGCGCCCTGGCCTTGAGCCGCAGCTCCTCGTCGGCGGCCTGCAGGTCCACCCGGGCCTGCTCGACGTCGATCTCGTCGCGCAGCTCCGCCGATTCCGCGAGGATGCTCACCCCATCCTCGGTCACCGAGATGAACCCACCGTGCACGGCGGCGAAGATCTCGCCCTCCTCGACGGAGTCGATCCGCACCATCTCGGCCTCGGTCAACTCGGCCAGCAGCGGCAGGTGGTGGGGCAGCACACCGATTTCGCCGATCGTGGTCCGCGCGAACACGAAGGTGGCCTTGCCGGACCACACCTCCCGTTCCACCGCGACCAGCCGGACGGACATCTCAGCCACGCGTGAACTCCTTGTCTGCGGCTAGAGTCGAGTGTAGACGGTCTGCGTCTCCGGCCGCGGTGCCGGGAGTCCACATCGGACTCCCGCCGCCGCGGCCGGGGCGCGCTGGCGCCTACCTGCTGAGCTCGTGCGCCTTCTTCTCGACGTCTTCCAGGCCACCGACGAGGTGGAACGCCTGCTCCGGCAGGTGGTCGTACTCACCCTTGGTGATCCGGTCGAACGCCTCGATGTTCTCCTTGAGCGGCACGTTCGAGCCCGGCTGCCCGGTGAACTGCTCGGCCGCCATCATGTTCTGCGACAGGAACCGCTCGATGCGGCGGGCCCGGCCGACGAGCTGCTTGTCCTCTTCGGACAGTTCGTCGATACCGAGGATCGCGATGATGTCCTGCAGGTCCTGGTAACGCTGGAGGACCCGGATGACCTCCTGCGCGACCCGGTAGTGCTCCTCGCCGACGATCTGCGGGTCGAGGATGGTGGAGCTGGAGGCCAGCGGGTCCACCGCCGGGAAGATGCCCTTGGAGAACACCGTGCGGGAAAGCTCGGTGGTGGCGTCCAGGTGGGCGAAGGTGGTGGCCGGCGCCGGGTCGGTGTAGTCGTCCGCCGGCACGTAGATCGCCTGCATCGAGGTGATCGAGCGGCCACGGGTCGAGGTGATCCGCTCCTGCAGCTCACCCATCTCGTCGGCCAGCGTCGGCTGGTACCCCACCGCGGACGGCATCCGGCCCAGCAGGGTCGAGACCTCCGAACCGGCCTGGGTGAACCGGAAGATGTTGTCGATGAACAGCAGCACGTCCTGGTTCTTCACATCGCGGAAGTACTCCGCCATGGTCAGCGCGGACAGCGCCACCCGCATCCGGGTGCCCGGCGGCTCGTCCATCTGGCCGTAGACGAGCGCGGTGTTCTTGATGACGTCCGCATCGCGCAGTTCGAGGATCAGGTCCGTACCTTCACGGGTCCGCTCGCCGACGCCCGCGAACACCGAGGTACCACCGAAGTTGCGGGCGATCCGGTTGATCATCTCCTGGATGAGCACCGTCTTGCCCACGCCCGCGCCGCCGAACAGGCCGATCTTCCCACCACGCACGTACGGGGTGAGCAGGTCGACCACCTTCAGGCCGGTCTCCAGCATCTCGGTGCGGCCCTCGAGCTGGTCGAAGGCGGGCGCGGAGCGGTGGATCGCCCAGCGCTCCAGGTCCGCGCCGTAGCCCGGCTCGTCGAGGCACTCGCCCAGCGTGTTGAACACGTGGCCCTTGACCTCGTCACCGACCGGAACCCTGATGGGATTGCCGGTGTCGACGACCTCGGTCCCACGGACCAGGCCGTCGGTCGGCTGCATGGAGACGGCGCGCACCAGGTTGTCGCCCAGGTGCTGGGCCACCTCGAGGGTCAGCGTCTTGGCCAGGGCACTGAAGGTGACCTCCGCCTTGAGCGCGTTGAACAGGGAGGGAACGGCTTCCCGGGGGAATTCGACGTCGACCACCGGCCCGGTTACCCGAACCACACGGCCCGTCGCGTTACCGGTCGTGGCGCTGTCGGAAAAAGCTGCGGGTGCACTCATGTCACTTGTCACTTCCTGCGGCGGCGAGCGCGTCGACACCGCCGACGATCTCGCTGATCTCCTGGGTGATCTGGGCTTGGCGGGCCCGGTTGGCCTCGAGCGTGAGGTCGCGGATCAGGTCGTTGGCGTTGTCCGTCGCGGCCTTCATCGCGCGCCGGCGCGACGCCGACTCCGAGGCGGCCGACTCCAGCAGTGCCGCGAAGATCCGCGTCGCCAGGTACTTCGGGGCGAGCGAACGGAACAGTTCGTCGGCGTCCGGTTCGAACTCGTACAGGGTCTTGACCACATCCGTGGCGCCGTACTCGACCTCCAGCGGCGCGAGCCGCTTGGCCACCGCCGTCTGGCTGAGCATGTTGGTGAACTCGGTGTAGACGATGTGCAACTCGTCCACGCCGGCCAACCGGGTCGTCTCCTCCTGGTCATTCTGGAGGTAGTGACCGCGCGCTTCCTCGTTCTCCTCCGAACCGGCCCGGAACGCCTGTACCAGGGGCCAGGCGATGTCGGCGGCGTTGGCGTAGGTCGGCTGTTCGGAGAATCCCGTCCAGGACGCCTCCACCTCCCGCTGCCGGAACCGGTAGTAGTTCAGGCCCTTCCGGCCCACGACGTAAAGCCGCGGTTCCTTGCCCTGCTCGCGCAGCAGGGCCTGCAGTTCCTCGGCCCGCCGCAGCACGTTGGCGTTGTAACCACCGCAGAGACCGCGGTCGGAGGTCACCACCAGCACGCCGGCCCGCCGCGGAGCCTCCCGTTCGACCAGCAAGGGGTGGTCGAACCCGGAGGCATCGGCCAACGCGACGAGCACGTTGGTGATCTCCGCGGCATACGGCCGGGCCGCCTCGACCCGGGCCTGTGCCTTGCTGATGCGGGACGTGGCGATGAGTTCCTGCGCCTTGGTGATCTTCCGCATCGACTGGGTCGAGCGGATCCGGCGGCGAAGTACCCGTATCTGTGCTGGCATGTTCGCTTATCCGATCACTTCTTGGCCGGCGCGGGACGGCTCACCTTGACCGACTCGCGCTGCTCTTCGGACTCGTCCATCGCTTCGGCCGGCGCCTCGTTGACGACCGAGCCGCCACCGGTCGCGGTGAAGCTCTTCTTGAACTCGTTCACCGCGTCGACCAGCCGCTGCTCGGTCTCCTCGGAGAACTTCAGCGTCTCCCGGATGTCGGCGAGGATGCCCTCGTGGTGGTGGCGCACGTTGTCGAGGAACTCGGCCTCGAACCGGCTGATGTCCTCGATCGGCACGGTGTCGAGGTGACCGTTGGTGCCCAGGTAGATCGACACCACCTGCTCCTCGACCGGGAACGGCGTGTACTGGGGCTGCTTGAGCAGCTCCACGAGCCGGCTCCCGCGCTCCAGCTGCGCCTTCGACGCGGCGTCCAGGTCGGAGGCGAAGGCCGCGAAGGCCTCCAGCTCACGGTACTGCGACAGGTCCAGCCGCAGCGAGCCCGCGACCTGCTTCATCGCCTTGATCTGGGCGTCACCACCGACCCGGGAGACCGAGATACCGACGTTGATCGCCGGGCGGACACCCTGGTTGAACAGGTCGGTCTCCAGGAAGCACTGGCCGTCGGTGATGGAGATGACGTTGGTCGGGATGTAGGCCGACACGTCGTTGGCCTTGGTCTCGATGATCGGCAGACCCGTCATCGAACCGTTGCCGAGCTCCTCCGACAGCTTCGCGCACCGCTCCAGCAGCCGCGAGTGCAAGTAGAAGACGTCACCGGGGTAGGCCTCGCGGCCCGGCGGGCGGCGCAGCAGCAGCGAGATCGCGCGGTAGGCCTCGGCCTGCTTCGACAGGTCGTCGAACACGATCAGCACGTGCTTGCCCTGGTACATCCAGTGCTGCCCGATGGCCGAACCCGTGTAGGGCGCGATGTACTTGAAGCCCGCCGAGTCCGAGGCCGGGGCGGCCACGATCGTCGTGTACTCCAGGGCGCCGCCGTCCTCCAGCGCCTGGCGCACCGCGGCGATGGTGGACCCCTTCTGGCCGATCGCCACGTAGATGCAGCGGACCTGCTTGCTCGGGTCGCCGGAGGCCCAGTTGTCCTTCTGGTTGAGGATGGTGTCCACGCAGACCGCGGTCTTGCCGGTCTTGCGGTCGCCGATGATCAGCTGGCGCTGGCCACGGCCGATCGGGGTCTGCGAGTCGATCGCCTTGATGCCGGTCTGCAACGGCTCGGACACCGGCTGCCGCTGCATGACCGAGGGGGCCTGCAGTTCGAGCACCCGCTGCTCCTCGGCAGTGATGTCGCCGAGGCCGTCGATCGGCGCGCCCAGCGGGTCCACGACCCGGCCGAGGAAGCCGTCCCCGACCGGTGCCGAGAGCACCCGGCCGGTGCGCTTGACCTCCTGCCCCTCCTCGATGCCCTCGAAGTCACCGAGGATGACCACGCCGATCTCGCGCTCGTCCAGGTTCTGGGCGACCCCGAGTACGCCGCCGGGAAACTCCAGCAGCTCCTGGGTCATCACCGAAGGCAAGCCTTCGACGATGGCGATACCGTCGTAGGTCTCCACGACGGTTCCGACCTCTTCCCGCGAGGTCTCGGTCGAGAAGTTTGAGACGTAGTTCTCGATCGCGCTCCGGATCTCGTCCGAGGAGATCGTCAGCTCCGCCATGTTCTGTCGTCCCTGCTCTAGTGGGTTCTAAATCTTTGCTTGAGCTTTTCGCGCCCGGCTCACGCCGGCAGTCCGCGGGCGGCCAGCGCCAGCCGGTTCGCGACGCTGCCGTCGATGACCTCGTCGCCCACGCGCACCAGGAGGCCGCCGAGCAGCTCGGGGTCGACCTCGACCTGGACCGAGATCGTCCGCCGGTAGATCCCGGACAGCACACGTGCCAGCCGCTCTTCCTGCTCACCGGTCAACGGTGCGGCGGCCGTCACCTGGGCGACGGTCCGCTGGCGCCGGGCCGCGGCCAGCTCGGCCAGGTGCCCGACCACCACGTCGAGGCTGCGGCCCCGGGGGACCCGCACGGCCTGCTCCAGCAGGGCGAGCGTGTCCGAGCCGACCTTTCCGGCCAGCACGTCGCGCAGCAGTTCGAGTCGCCGGTCCGCGGGGACCTGCGAGTCGGACAGCAGCGAGCGCAACCGGTTCTCCGAGCCGAGCACCCGGCCGAACCGGAACAGCTCGTCCTCGGTCTCGTCGAGCGTGTTCTCCCGTTCGGCGGCGATCAGCACGCACTGCCGGGCGAGCAGCTCCACGGTGTCGGCCAGGTCGGTCGAGACCGACCAGCGCAGCGTCGCCACCTCACGCAGGAGGGAGACGGCGAGCTCGCTGACCTTGCCGGCGAACACCCCGGCGGCGAGCCCGCCGCGGGTGGCCTCACCGGTCGCGGGGTCGGCGAGGTGGCGCAGCAGCACCCGCTCCCGCCCGAGCACCCCGACCACCGCGGACAGCTCGCCGGCCACCTGGCGCAGCGTGGCGTTGTCGACGTCCGCGGTCAGTTCTTCCAGCCGCTCGCGAGCGACCTTGACGGATTCCCGGCTGGTGGCATGCATCACGCGCCTCCTTCGCCCGCCGCGGCGCCCGCGCCGACGGTGGCTTCGCCTTCACGTGCCGACACGTGCTCCAGCTGGTCGAGGAACCGGTCGACCGTGGCCACCCGGTTCCCGCCCTGGGCGAGGTGCTCCCGGACGAGCCGGCCGGCCAGCTCCGCGGACAGCCGGCCGATCTCCGAACGCAGCTCCCGGATGACGTGCTGGTGCTGCTGGGCGAGGTGCTCCTCGCCGCGCTGCTTGATCCGCTCGACCTCCTGCTCGGCGCGCGCCCGCAGTTCCTCGACGATGCGCTGCGCGTCCTCGCGGGCCGCGTCGCGGATCATCGCGGCTTCGGTGCGTGCCTCGGTGATCGCCTCGGCGTACTTCCGCTCCGCTTCGGCCAGCCGCTCGTCCGCGCGCTTGGCCTCCTCGATCTGCTGCCGGATGGTCTCCTGCTTGTCCCGCAGGAGCTTGCGGACCGGCGGCACGGCCTTCCACCACAGGAGGCCGATGATGAGCGCGAACGCGACCAGCGTGCCGAGATACCTTGCGAAGTCCATCAGTCTCCCCTTCGGGTCTGACCGGCACCGAGCTCGGCGAGGAAGGCATCGACGGTGGCCTGGTGGCCCTCGGCCGTCACGTCCTCGCCGACCACGCGGCCGGCGAGGGCGGTGGACAGGCTGGGGATGGCCTCCCGCAGCTCGCCCAGCACCTGCTCCCGCTGGGCGGCGAGCTGTTCCTCGCCGCGCAGCAGGACCGCCGAGATCTCCGCCTGTGCCTGTTCCCGGTGCTCATCGAGGATGCGCTGGCCTTCGGCCCGCGCCTCGTCCCGGATCCGGTTCGACTCCGCGCGCGCCTGTGCCAGTTCCTCGGCGTACTTCGTCTTCGCGGCTTCGAACTTCTCCGTCGCCTGACGGCTCTCGTCGAGCTGCCGCTGCAACATGTCGTGCCGCTCGGCCATCGCCTTCTGGATGGGCGGCAGCACGAACCGCCAGATCACCAGCAGCACGACCAGGAAGATGATCAGCTCGACGAAGAACGTGCCATTGGGGAGGAGGAAGTTGTTCCCCGCGGCCAGAACGTCGCGCGACATGATCAGCCCTGGTTTCCGAGGGAGAAGACGAACAGGGCCATGAACGCGAGGTTGATGAAGTAGGCAGCCTCGACCAGACCGACGGTGATGAAGAACGGGGTGAACAGCCGGCTCTGGGCCTCCGGCTGCCGCGCGATACCCGCGATGAACTGGCTACCCGCCAGGCCGTCACCGATACCGGCACCGATCGCGCCGCCACCGAGGATCAGGCCGCCACCCACCATGGCTCCAGCCATCGTGATCGCGGTGTTGATGTCTGCCATGACTCTCCCTAACCAATTTTCCTTGAAACGCTTCTGCGAACAGCGGACTATGGCCTGTCAGGCCTGGAATTGCGGTGAACTCAGTGCTCGTGCTTCTCCATGGCCTGACCGAAGTACAAGATCGTGAGCAACGAGAAGATGAACGCCTGGATGAATCCGACGAAAAGATCGAAGGACTTCCAGATCGCGTTCGGTGCCCACAGGATGTAAGCCGGGAACAAGGAGATCAGCGAGATCAGAATGGTTCCCGCGAACACGTTCCCGAAAAGCCGGAGGGAC
>Ga0310811_10014250_pt1 | contig 10357 bp, 8 predicted proteins | sample YCmetagenome_FD_207642 | JGI IMG/M metagenome (GOLD analysis project Ga0310811, IMG submission 207642) | Soil microbial communities from experimental microcosm in Duke University, North Carolina, United States - YC | ecosystem: Engineered > Artificial ecosystem > Soil microcosm > Unclassified ... | reverse complement strand
CGTCGTGTTTGGCCGGCGCAAGCTTTGGGGCCTTTATATCGGGGAGTTCTGCTGGGCGACGACGAACACCTTCTTCCTCACCTGGTTCCCGACCTATCTCGTGCAGTATCGGCATTTCAGCTTCCTCAAGGCCGGCTTCTACGGTTCGGTACCGTTTCTCGCCGCGTTTTGCGGAGTCATCTGCTCCGGGCTGCTGTCGGATTTCTGCGTCCGCCGCGGGGTGAGCCTCAGCGTCGCGCGTAAGACACCGATCATCGGCGGCATGCTGCTCGCCTCCGTCATCATCGGCGCGAATTTCGTCAACAGCGCGCCGCTGGTGATCATGTTCATGGCGATTGCGTTCTTCGCCAACGGGTTAGCGTCTATCCACTGGTCGTTAGTCTCAGCCGTGGCACCGGAACGGTTGATTGGCCTGACCAGCGGCACCTTCAACTTCGTCGGCTCGCTCGCTTTCATCACCACGCCGATCGTGATCGGCCATCTGCTGACGAGCGGCAGCATTAGCGGGCCGTTGACCTTCGTTGCCGTTACCGCCGCCGTCGGCGCCGCCGCCTATGTCTTCCTGGTCGGCCGGGTCGAACGCGTGGCCGAATGAACCTGACATGAAAGAGACCATGACCATGCCTAAAATCGCGATTCTTGGTTTTGCCATTGAAAGCAACCGGTTTGCGCCGGTCTCGACGCGTGCGGATTTTGTTGCCCGCTGCCACTTGGCGGGGGAGAAGCTTCTCGCTGAAGCCCGCAGCGCGGCCCCGGCGATGACGCCGGAGATCCCGGCATTCGTGCGGGCCATGGATGAGGCCGGCGCCTGGACGCCTGCGCCGATCCTCTTTGCCAATGCCGAATCCGGCGGGCCGGTGGACCACGCTTTCTTCGAGGAAACATGCGCCGCCTTCCGCGCCGGCCTGAAAGCCGCCATGCCCCTCGATGCCGTGTATATTTGCGAACATGGGGCGGCAATCACGACCGAAGACCGCGATCCGGACGGGGCGGTCTTTGCGCTGGTGCGCGAGATTGTCGGGCCGAATGTCCCCATCGTCGCCACGGTCGATCTGCATGCGAACATCTCCGACCGCATGGTCGATTCCGTCGATGTGCTGATCTCCTACCGGCGCAATCCGCATACCGACATGGCCGAACGCGGCGCCGAAGCGGCCGCCACTCTGAAGGAATTGCTCGGCGGCATGAAACCCTCCGTCGCCCATATCCGCATGCCGATCTGCTCGCCGCCAACCCAACTCCTGACGGCGCGCGGGCAGGGGCCATACGCGGACATGATCGAGGCGGCCGAGGCGATCGCGCATCCGGGCATCGTCAACATCTCCATTCTCGGTGGGTTTGCCTATGGCGACACGCCCAAGAACGGCCTGACCGTGATCGTGACTACACGCAATGGTGCTGCGCTGGCGAAGCAAACCGCCGAGCAGCTGGCGGCCATTGGCTGGCGTGAGCGCGCCCGCTTCACCCCGGCTCTGACCGCCCCCGCAGTGGCCGTGGCCCTTGCCAAGGCCACGGGCGATGAGCCAGGCCGCCCCGCCATTCTGCTCGCCGATGTCGCCGACAATCCGGGCGGCGGTGCGCGCGGCAACACGCCTTTCCTGCTGCGCCAGCTTTTGGAGGCGAATGTTCAGGGCGTGCTGTTCGGCGTGTTCACCGATCCCGAACTCGCCGCCGAGGCGCATGCGCGTGGAGTCGGCGCGACGTTTGAAGCCGTGTTCAATCGCGCCGAAACCACGGTTTTCTCGGAAACATTCCAAGCGCAGGCGACGGTTGAAAAACTCCATGACGGCAAGGCCGTCGGCCGGCGCGGGCAGCTTGCGGGGTGTAGCTTCGACCTCGGGCCTTGCGCCGCGCTCAAGGTCGGCGGCATCACGGTCATCGTGATCACGCATCGTCATCAGTGCCATGAGCCGATGATGCTGGAGATGTTCGGCTATGACATCCGCGAGGCGCGGACCGTGGTGGTGAAGTCTCGCGGGCACTTCCGCGCTGCCTTCGACGAGTTCTTCCCGGACGAGCGCATCATCTCGGTTGACGAGCCTGGCCTGACCTCGCCGATCCTCGCGCGCTTCGACTTCACCCAATTGCCGCGCCCCTCCATCCCGCTCGACGCGCTCGAGCACTGGGCCCCGGCGGCGCGCATGGTGCGGGGGCCTGGCCAATGAGCGCGACCGCAAGGTTGGCCACCCTGGAGGCGCTGGACACGCCGGCGCTGTTGCTCGATGTCACGCGCCTGGACCGTAACATTGCGCGGACGCGGGCACATCTCGCCCCCCTCGGCCCCCGGCTTCGCCCGCATTTCAAGACCGCGAAATGCCTCGAGGTCGCACGCCGCGTGATGGACGGCCCGGAGGGGCCGGTGACGGTTTCGACGCTGAAGGAAGCCGAACAGTTGGCCGCCGCCGGCGTGCGGGATATCCTGTATGCCGCAGGCATCGCGCCGGGAAAACTCAACCGCGTGACCGCCTTGCGCCGCCGCGGCGTTGATCTCTCGATTGTCGTCGACAGCTTGCAGGCGGCGGAGGCCGTGGCACGGCATTCGCGCGAGACGGCGGATCGCCTGCCGACGCTGATCGAGATCGATTCAGACGGCCACCGCGCCGGGATCCGCCGCACGCACGCCCCCCTCATGGTCGAGATCGGCCGGACCCTCCATGAGGGCGGCGCCGAACTGCGCGGCGTCATGACGCATGCCGGCGAATCCTATCATTGCCAGGGGGATGAGGCGATCATCGCCATGGCCGAACAGGAACGCGCGGAGACCGTCGGTTGCGCCGAAATTCTCACCGCCGCCGGCCTGCCGGCGCCGGTGGTGAGCATCGGCTCCACCCCGACGGCGCGATTCGCCCGGGGGCTTGAAGGGGTGACCGAAGTTCGCTGCGGCGTGTTCATGTTCTTCGACCTGTTCATGGCCGGCCTTGGCGTCTGCACCACGGACGATATCGCGGTCAGCGTGCTCGCCACCGTGACCGGGTACAATGAGGAGAAGGGCTGGATCATCGTCGATGCTGGATGGATGGCCATGTCGAGCGACCGCAACACGCGCGGCCAGGCGGTCGACCAGTTCTTCGGCCTGGTTTGCGATATCGATGGCGTTCCGTATCCCGATCTCGTGATGATCAAGGCAAATCAGGAGCACGGGGTCATCGCCGCCCGGCCGGGCAGTGCCGCCGTGCCGCCGGCTCTGCCGATCGGCGCGAAATTGCGCATCCTGCCCAACCATGCCTGCGCCACCGCCAGCAAGCACGACCATTACAACGTGCTGAAAACCGGCTCCCGTCAGATCGACGCGACCTGGCAGCGTTTCAACGGCTGGTAATCCACGAACCTCAACCGCAAGTTTGGACGAAAGACGATGAAGATTACGAAGGTCGAGCCTCTGCTCATCGACCGTTTCTGTTTTGTCCGCATCGAGACCGATAACGGGATCGTCGGCATCGGCGAGTCGGGGGCCTGGGGGCAACTCGAAGCCACCGCCGCTGCCATTGCAAAATATGCCGACTACCTGGTCGGGCGCGACCCGCGGCCGATCGAACACCATTGGAACGTGATGCTCCGGGCGACGCATTTCTCCGGTGCCGCGATTAACGGGGCGGTCTCAGCCATCGACATTGCGCTCTGGGACATCAAGGGCAAATTCCACGGCGTGCCGGTCTACGAGCTGCTCGGCGGGCAGGTGCGGAACAAGGCGCGGGTGTATGCGCATCTGAAGGGCCGCACGATCGAGCAGCTCGTCGCGGAAGCCAAGCGTCTGAAGGCGGCCGGCTTCAACGCGCTCGGGCACTTCAACCCGCTGCTGAACGAGGATGAAAGCATCCCCTATTTCAAGACGCATGCGTCGAAGGTCGAGCAGGCGATTGAGAATGTGCGCCTCGTGCGCGAGGCCGTGGGACCGGAGGTCGATCTCTGCGTGGAAATCCACCGGCGCTTGACGCCGCCGGAAGCCATCGCGCTCGCCCGCGGCATCGAACGTTACACGCCGATGTTCTACGAAGACCCGATCCGCCCGGACAGCTTCGATGCCATGGGACGCGTCGCCGACCAGATTTCCATCCCCGTCGCCACCGGCGAGCGCTTCATCAGCCTGCATCAGTTCCAAAACCTGCTATCCAAGCGCGGCGCGGAATATCTGCGGCCGGATGTCTGCATGTGCGGCGGCATCACCGCCACGAAGAAAATCGCCGCACTCGCGGAAGCGAACGACACGATGATCGTCCCGCATAATCCGCTTTCGCCCGTCAGCACCGCGGCCTGCCTGCAGATCGCCGCCTGCATTCCGAACTTCGCGATCCAGGAATATCCCTCGGGCACTCCGGGCATCGACAAGAACGGCAACCTGCTCGGCGACGAGATGGTGGTCGGCCTGTCGCAGCACGAGGCGGGCTTCATTGCCATCCCTTCCGCACCCGGCATCGGCGTCACGCTGGCCGAGGATGCCGAAAAGCGCTTCCCCTACAAGCCGAAGCCCGTGCAGATGCGCGCGCATGTCGACGGCTCGTTCGTCGATCAGTAAGAGAGAAGGGGAAGGCTTCTTTTTGTGAACAAAAAGAAGCAAAAAACTTTTTTAACCTGGGCCGTGCTGGTTTCACCACTACCGGCCCAAACTAAAAAAAGTTTTTGCGCCGCTTTTTTCAAAAAGCGGCCGCTTCCTTGCTCTAACGCCACATGAAGCCTTTTCCAGGGATAGGGACTTGCCTTTTGCGGCCTATGTGGGATTTGCTGCGCTCAGGGAGCTAGAATCTCGTGATCAGCGTTTTTGAACTTTTTAAAGTCGGCATAGGCCCATCTTCCTCGCATACGATGGGGCCGATGCGCGCCGCGCGGAATTTCGTTGAAATGCTGCGCCAGAACGGCCAACTCGACATCACAGCGCGGGTGAAGACCGAACTTCTGGGCTCGCTCGCCTGGACAGGCGAGGGGCATGGAAGCGGCAAGGCGGTGATGCTCGGCTTGGCCGGCGAGACGCCCGAGGAGATCGAACCGACGCAGGCCGAGGCGCTGATTCTCGCCGCCACGACGACACACCGGCTGCGCCTCGGCCGCACGCATGAGGTGATCTTCAGCCCCAGCGAGGATGTTATTTTCGATCGCGAGGCGCCCACGCCGCGCCACCCCAACACGCTGTGCTTCAGCGCCTATACGGTCGAAGGCCGGTTGCTGGTGGCGCAGCGCTGGTGTTCGGTGGGCGGCGGCTTCGTGCTGCCGGAGGATGCGGCTGACGTGCCGGCAGCAGACATGCGCCCGGTGCCTTACCCGTTCAGCTCCGGTGCCGAGCTGCTGCGGCTGGGGCGTGAGACGGGCCTGTCGATTGCGCAAATGGTGCGCGCCAATGAACTTGCGCTGCGCCCGGAAGAGGAGCTGACGTTCTATCTCGACCGGGTCATCGATGTGATGATGGACACCATCGATCGCGGCATGACGGGGCAGGGGCTGTTGCCAGGCTCACTCAAGGTGCGCCGCCGTGCCGCCGCGCTGCGCGAAAAGCTCGAAGCCGATGCCAGACTGAATAACCTGGCGCCGCACACGACCATGGATTGGGTGAGCCTGTTCGCCATTGCGGTGAATGAGGAAAATGCGGCCGGCGGGCGCGTGGTGACAGCGCCGACCAACGGCGCCGCTGGCGTGGTGCCGGCGGTGCTGCGCTATTACCGGGAATTTTGTCCAGGCGCGACGCGCGAGGGCATGCACCGCTTTCTGCTCGTGGCCACGGCCATTGGCGGTTTATTCAAGAAGAACGCTTCCATCTCGGGCGCCGAAGTGGGTTGCCAGGGTGAAGTTGGTGTGGCGGCGTCGATGGCCGCCGCCGGGCTCGCCGAAGCGCTGGGCAGCAGCAATGAACAGATCGAAAACGCGGCGGAAATCGCGATGGAGCACCATCTGGGCATGACCTGCGACCCGATCGGCGGGCTCGTGCAGATTCCGTGCATCGAGCGCAATGCGTTCGGCGCCGGCAAGGCCATCAGCGCCGCTTCGCTGGCGCGGCGTGGCGATGGCGTCCATCGCGTCTCGTTCGATCACGTCCTTGATGCCATGCGACAGACGGGCAGGGATATGATGGCCAAATATAAAGAAACATCGCAAGGCGGACTGGCCCTTAACTTCGTGGAATGCTGAGTGACAGCCCCTTCGCCGCATCGGCCGGTAACGTGACCGACGCGATCCGCTTTAAAATCATCCGGCTCTAGTTCGGCGGGCGGCCATAGCGGCCGACCAGCGTTGCCATCGCGAGCGCGCCTTTGCAGGTCGCCTCGATCTCCCGGCAATGGGGGCGGGAACCGGCGGCCAGGTGCTCAAGGGTGAGCGCGTATAGGGTGAAATGGTAGTGATGCGGCTTCGCGCCGGGCGGCGGGCAGGGGCCGCCATAACCCGGCTTCCCGAAATCGTTAATCGCTTGCGGTGGTGTGGGGCGTGTCGTCGGCCAGTGTTCGGCAAGTTCACAGACCGCGGCAGGGATGTCGTAGATGGCCCAGTGGTACCAAGTTCCACGAGGTGCATCCGGATCAGCGCAGATGAGCGCGAAGCTGCGCATGCCTGATGGCGGATCGGACCAGGTGAGCGGCGGCGAGATGTCCTCGCCGTCGCAGGTGAAGCGCCGGGGAATTGTCTCGCCGTTGGCAAAGGCCGAACTCGTCAGGAGCATTTTTGTATGTCTTCTTGCTCGGCCATGAGGCTTCATCCCTCAGGCCGTCATACGCCGGATCCGCAAACTTATTACCCAAACTTCGCACGCAGCCGGGCCGATGCGCGAAGATCAGGTCCCCGGCTTCACCGGGATCTGCTTCTCGGGCTTGATCGCCTCGGGCCGCTTGGGAAGGGTTACCGTCAGAACGCCCTTCTTGAAACTCGCCTCAATCTTATCGGCATCGACGCCTTCCGGCAGGGTGAAAGAGCGCTCGAAGGCGCCGAAACTGCGTTCGTGCAGGTAATAGTCCCGCTTCTGCTCCTCCCTCTCTTCCTGCTTTTCGCCCCTGATCGTCAGCCCGTCGTTGGACAGCTTGACCTCGATATTCTTCTCGTCCATGCCGGGAAGGTCAGCGGTGATTTCGTAGGCATTGTCCTTCTCAATGATGTCGACGGCGGGTTCCGCTTCCCCGCGTGACGCACGGCCCCACAGCGGTTCCAGATCGAACCAGGAGCGCCGGAACGGCGATCGAAGAAATCCCTGGTCGAAATCATGGAAAAGTCGATCAACTTCACGGCGCAGGCTCTCAAATGGTCGCAATCCCTGCGGGGCGGTGGCACGCGCCGGACTCCTTTCCTCCGCCTTCACAGGGACCTTGCCTGTCGCTTCGGTCATCGGTGAATTCTCCTTCTGAAATGGAAGCGGCGGATTTTATGGCGATCAAGGTCTATCGACATTGACCAAGATCAAGGCCGCTTCCGGCGGGACCAGAACGAGCCAGGCATTTCATGGAAAGGTGCTGGGATTCGTGGCCAGACTGGCCCGCGCTGATCACGATGACCGCACGTGCTTCCGCCGCGCGAGCACGGTTTCGTATAAACGCTGATGCCGCTGCGCGATCGTATGCCATTCATAGTCAGAACGCGCTGCGAACTGCGCACCGCCCTTCCAGCTACGGTGGCCATCCTCGAATTCCCGCAACAGAGATGCCGCTTCGTGCGGCGTGCCGGCATGGACGACATATTCCGTGATGGGGGGACGCGATATGTCCGTTAGCGGCGCGAGGACCGTGAGGCCATTCACCAACGCCGCGAGCAGGGAACCGCGCTTATCGGTGGCGCCATCCGGGAACGGAAGATAGATGTAGCTGTGCTGACGCAGTTGCAGCGCAACAACATCCGACGCCGCGTTCATGACCGTCAGGCCGCCGAGGGTACGAATTTTTGAGACGATCTCTTTGCCGTAGGCGATGCATTTATGCGGGATGGAGCCAATGACCGTGAAGGTGAAATTTTCCGTCGAGAGGCGTTGCATGAGCTCGATGAACTGCTCCAATCCCTTGTCCGGCATGATGAGGCCAAAGTAACAGACGGAACGGGGCCTACGTAGCTGCGTGGGCCCGGTGGGAATGTTGCTACCGATCGGAATGATCTCGTTCACGGTAGGAATGCGATGGAGCCGGCGGCGGAAGGCATCGCGCTCGAAGGCTGTGGTGAACACCAGCGCATCAGCGAACAGTGCATAGGGAAGAAACCAGGGGAGCCTATAGAAGCGAAAACTATCGAACTCGTGCAGGGTAACAACAACCGGAGTCCTGGCCAGCATCGTGAACAAAGGCGGGGCGAATGACCTGCCATACGCCATTGTGGGGTATTGCAAATGAACAATGTCTGCCTCCACATTTCGCACCTGACCGAGTGCCTCATGCAAATTGCGCATGCTTAGCGCCTGCCTGCCCCCAAAGCGGACAAGATCTATGCCAGCTTCCGCCAAGGCCTCTGAAAGCCGGCTTGCGTAATGTCCGACGCCACAAGGTTCCGGCGGCCAGGAGCCGCTAACCATCAGGACTTTCATGAGGCAGGCATCCCCCGATATTCATTCTGTTTATGAAAAACGAACCTGCCATTCGGATGATGATCATGCTCCCCGCCAATTCTCGCATAAACACCGGCAGGCCTGTTTCGAACGGCCAAAAATTCCTGAAGATGGCGTAGGAAATTCTCTTATGAAGAGGAGTGAAGAAAGCTCTCTAGAACCAGCATCTGAGGTCGGTCAGTGCCTGCCTTAGGCTCAATGGTGAACATGTAGTTTCCCCACCAGGGACCTGCGGCCCACCAGGTCCATCCCAACCAAACATCGGCATTTTCCTGTAGATACGATGCAACATTCTTGAGCACCATCAGGCATTCCGGCCGGCTGCTAACCCCAAATTCGCCTAAAAAACCTCGTCGATTGCCCGCGCGTAGCCACTGGGTAAATGCCGTGAGCCGTGCGACCGCCTCAGGCGGAGAGACGCAGGTGTCGCTTGTGCCGGAAGCGTCGGCGTCGAAGTAAGAGTGCACCTCGAAGATCAAGCGGTGTTGCGGATCAGTCAAGGCGCCGAGCGACTTTCCGCTGATCTCGACAAAATGCTCGGCACCGTCCCATGCAATCCCGGACACGAAGATCATGTTTCGGGCGCCAGTGCCACGAATGCCGTCAATCGCCTTTTGCACGGCCTGCTGCCAGAGGCTGGCTCGCGACACTTGCGGTTCGTTCATCAGGCCGAAAATCACATGATCGTCCTGGCCAAAACGGAGCGCCAGCCTCGTCCAAAGATCGGCAAAAGCGGCATCGGTCACCGGACTCTGCCCGACCGTAACGCGGCGGTAACCCCCATAATTATGGATGTCGATAATCGTGAATCCACCACGCTGCTCGACATCCTTGATGAAAGCGGAAAGTCTTTTCAGCTCGCCCGGATCCAGCGGCCCATTCAAAGTCGGTTGGAGGCGCTCCCAAAGAATCGAAATCCTAAAAACATTCATGCCTTTGTCGATAAAATATTCGATTTCCTCTTCGTTGGGATAGATAAAATCATGCCCATACACGCCGGGGAGATGGGACGGAAAAAAAGCTGGGCTGGCGAAATTCACACCTTTTAAAGTTTGCGCTGCCGCTGCCGGGCAGAAAGCCAGCAGAAACGCAATAACAAGCGTCATTTCGCTGCGTCGGAACGCCCTTAGCCTAAGGCTGCTTTTCATGCTAAGCATTCCGGTTTACCATGGGCATGATGGTGTGGGGACGGCCTTCCTGTGGTCGCCTCACAGGGCGAAGCCGGGTTTGGGCCGTACTGGCGACGGCATTGGTGGTGCCATACAAGAACCATAGCAGAGCGCCTGTCTTGATGGTGAAGACCGATGCGCCGATAGAAAGTGCGGCTGCAAAATAAATTGAAATCATAATCTTCATCCTGACCGCTTCTTCTGTCTCGCATCGGTTGGCAGCAAACAGAAACAGCAGCAGCAACGTGAATGGAAGACCAATCCCATTGATCAGATACGCATAGCCTGTATCCGCCGTATAGACGTTGGACGCAGTCCAACCCAGCCATTGCCCCGGGTCCCAGCCGGCAAGAAGCCTGGCCGAGAACAGCAATCTCCCGGAGAAATTGTCGGTCATGATTGAAGGCGTGGCATCTCCGGGCATCCCGTTCAGCGTGCCCACGACGACCAGCGCCATCAGAACAAGAATGGGAAGCAGGAACGCAAACAGATCCGATCTAAGCGATGCCAGCCGGACCATGAGCAAGAGCACGCAGCAGGCCCCACCAAAGCGAGAATCCGCCAAAACACTGCAAAATACGGCACACGCCATTAAAAGCGCACGGCTCCGCGGCGTTCCCACAGTGGTGCTCAGGCACCAGGCCATCGTAATGACCGAAAAATTGCCCATGGATACGGGTTCCAGGAAAAT
>Ga0310811_10014249_pt1 | contig 10358 bp, 10 predicted proteins | sample YCmetagenome_FD_207642 | JGI IMG/M metagenome (GOLD analysis project Ga0310811, IMG submission 207642) | Soil microbial communities from experimental microcosm in Duke University, North Carolina, United States - YC | ecosystem: Engineered > Artificial ecosystem > Soil microcosm > Unclassified ... | reverse complement strand
GGCCACCGGCGATCTCCAACCGCATGCCACAAACCTCATACCTTGGGTCGAGCGAGGGGAGGTCGCGCCGTTTTCCCAGCCATCGCGGGCGAAGCGTTCGGCGAGCCGAGAAATTGATGGCTGAGAGCCCAGGCCGATCTATGAAATGACGTTGGTCAGAACACGGGAATCATAATCCTGGGGTCGGGGGTTCGAGTCCCTCTCCCGCTACCAGTTCCAGCGTAACCCCTTGATTTCCCAGGCTTGGCCGATTGATGTTTCGCCACGAGGGATGTCTCATTGATACATCCGGCAGCTTCGTCGATCAATTACGCTGCGTTCTGGAGCAGAGCAGCTAACCGATAATCAGCGCGTGTCCCAGATTCCAGTCCCAGCGCGTCCAGTCGTCGTTCGTTGCGTTCGACCGGGGTCACCAATTTGGTACTTGGCCTAAAGCTTCTCTCAGAGGCCGAGATAGCTCGCCGTTTGCTACAACCCTGTGGAGAGCCGACCTAAAGTTCCCCTGCTGGTGATTCCGTTGGTAAGTTTGATCCGGAGGATAAGAATCCGATGGTCGACAAGGCAAGGAGCGCGCATGGCCCAAGCTTTTTGCGCTGGGCGGGGAGCAAACGCAAATCTTTAGCGTTGCTTTCCGGGGCGTTTTCTAACCAGAGCTGTCATTACGTCGAGCCGTTCGCAGGATCTGCCGCCCTCTTCTTTTCCGTGCGTCCAAGTCGAGGCACCTTGGCAGATCTCAACGGTCATCTTGTTAACGCCATGCGGCATGTCAGGGATGATCCGAAGGGGCTGCACAGGCGCCTCGTCGCGATGCCCCGTAATTCTGAAGCGTACTACAAGGCCCGCTGCAAATTCAACGAGCTTCGACCTTTCGGGATTCAGGCAGCAGTTCTGTTCGTTTATCTCAACAGGAATTGCTTCAACGGTCTCTGGCGCACAAATATGAACGGCGTTGCCGATGGATCACTAGCAGCCTTTCGGTTAAGGCGCGTCGTGGGCTCGGCTTGGAGTTCGGCTTCTTGGCCGAAGGATCATATCTCGATAACAGAGCTTACTTCGAGCAGTTGGACTTTGAAATTGTGCCGGGCTTGGGCGCTCAAGCGGTTGATGTGCTTACGAAGGAGATCGCCTCTAGTTTGCGGGAAAGTGGGACACTGTTCGTGGATATTTCTTCGATGTCACGCGAGATGATCGCTAACATCGCGCTTGCCATTCAAGCGGTCCGCGGGTCGAAAGCTCTATCGGTCACAGTTGCATACGCTCCGTCGAAGTTTTCGGGCTCCTACGAACCCGCGCCGATACGACTTGCCAGTCCAATAAAGCCGACGCTGGCGGGCTGGTCTTCGCGACCCGAGATGCCCTTGGGGACAATCTTCGGTCTAGGTTGCGAACCAGGGTTGGCGCTTGGCGCCCTTCAAATGCTCGAACCTAACAAGGCCTGGATATTCAGGCCGAAAGGCGTTGATCCAAGGTTCGACGCCGACATGAGGCGGGCTAATGGTCACATTGAAGACATCTTCGATGTAAGTGCATTCAACTATGACATCCTGGAGCCGACGTTCGCTCGGGGACGCCTAGAAGCGCTCTTGAATGCCGTCCATAATTCATTTCGGCTTATAGTCGTCCCCTTCGGGCCAAAAGTGTTCGCCTGGCTGGCAATTAGTACAGTCATATTTGGGGGACGCAGCGACATCGGCGTGTGGGCATTTAGTTCAAAAGAGCAGGGACGGGTGGTTGATCGAGAGGCCGAGGGATCGATTGTTTGGCACACGATTAATCTGGAAAAGCTTGACGATCGGAAGTCCTCAGCCAAGGACTAGCTGTCGTCGAGGCCTTGGCCGGGGCGATACATGGCCTGTCGTTCTTCCCAATGAGTAGATTTCCAACTTGGATTTGGTCAGTGCCTAATATGCAACCAAACAATATCGGCTGGGCGATACCTCTTCCGATAGCTCGATCGGCCTCCGATCCCAAGATTGTCGTGCCTTGGTGGATACGCCGCCAGCGGGCATCTATACAAGGGACGTATCGGCAGTACTGGTCATCTCGATCTTGAAAGCGAGTGAGATGAAGACTTGGCCGCAGCCTTGCCGAGCCACGAGCACGATTTGCGATTGTAGCAACTGAGTTCGCAGAGAGTTTCAATCTGCTGACCCACCTAGCCGCGGTTTCGTGCGAAGCCGCACGCCTTCGCCCGTCTCGTCGCTCGCGAACGTGAACTCGATATCGCATTCGCCTTCGAGATATTGCCGCAGCGTGTCCAGCACGGCTTTGCGGCGCGGGTCGAGCCGGGCGGTGGGCGTCGCCGTCTCGAACGTCGCGATCGCTTTCCGCGACACACCCGCCTTTTGCCCCAGTTCGGTTTGACTCCATCCGAGCAGCGCGCGCGCCGCTCGGAGCAGGGAAGGGGTCAACAGGTGGTCGTCCATCGAGTTGCTGCTTCTGTAAGGCAAAATCTATCAGTTCTTTGACCGGGCCTCCGAATGGAGCGACCTCAGACCTGACGAATGAGTAGTTAGAGTTTTACGTTTCCTGTTAACCGACCGTTAAGGTTAACGAATATTTCTGCCCATCTTGGGGACAATTTGTCCCCAAACCCAAAAATCTGTGCTACGTCTCCCCTTAGCAACTGACAGGGGACGACGATCGATGGTGAACTACGACAAGCATCTTCGCAGCGCCGCGTGGCGGGAGATCCGCCAGCGTGCGCTCGTGGCCGCCGATCATCGCTGCCTGCTTTGCGCGGCGACCGAGGAGCTCGAGGCGCACCATCGCACCTACGACAACCTCGGCGACGAGCGCGACGGCGACCTGACGGTGCTCTGCCGCGAGTGCCACGAGGTGGTGACGAGCATGCTGCGCGCGCGCAAATACGCCAATAAGCCCGCGTCGTACGCGAACATCGTTCGCAGCATCGCCGAGGCGACGCCGCTGTTCGATCCCACCGACAGCGAGGTCTGATCATGGCGGTGGAAATGATCACACTGCGTCTCGTCGGCGTCGGCCCGATGTTGATGCATTCCAGCAGGCTCGCTGACCCGTTCGATCCCACCGGGAAGGCGCTCAAGAAGCTCACGGGGAAGCAGCACAAGACCGACGCCGATCATCACCGGATCGCGGAGCTCGAATTTTTCGGATCGCTGTGGCTTTACGAAGGTCGGCCGTGTCTGCCGCCCGCTGCGATCAAGGGCGCGCTCGTCACCGGCGCCAAAGCGATGCGCAAGGGCAAGGCGACCAAGGCCGCCTTCGTCGCCGAGGGTCCCGCGATGCTCGAGTACGACGGCCCGAAGACAGTCGAGGAGCTCTGGGCGGATGAGCGCTTCCGCTATCGCGAGATCGTGCGCGTCGGTGAATCCCGCGTGGCGCGCACTCGCCCCTGCTTCGACGGCTGGAGCGCGACCGTACGCGGGTCCTTCATCACCACCATCCTCAACCGCGACGACCTCGTCGGCTATTTTCGCATGGCGGGCCCCTTCGGCATCGGCGACCACCGTCCCGACTTCGGCCGCTTCCTGATCGAGGAGTCGCAGCTCGAATAGTTCTTGGCATGGCTCGACACCGCGAGGCTAGGCGTGGTCCGGCACGGCGTGACGTGACGGGGCGTGTCCCGGCGAGGCAGGGCAGGGTCCACCTCGGACCCTCCCTCGCCTAATTTTTTCGAATTCTGCATTTCGACATCACGCGCGGCCTTCCGCGCGAACGACGGAGCTTGACCAAATGGACCAACGCGAAGGCCTGCGCGGCGAAGCGTTGCCCCCGGTGCTCTTCTACTGGCGGACGAAGGTCGCCGAATCCTTCGATGAGAGCGCGCGCGCCGAGGTGGCCCACTTCGTCGCCGGCATCTCCGCCACGATGCCCGAGTGGCGTGCGGCGATCCGCGGCGACGCGGCCGCGGCCGTCGGTCTCGTCGTTGGACGGCGCATCCCCGAGCACATCGGCCTGCGCGTCGACCTGAGCATGACGGTGCTGCTGGCCTGCGCCTTCTTCGACCCGGCCGCGGCGCTGGTGTTGTCGCACACGTTGGCCCGCATGCCGATCGAGCCGCGCGAAGGGGCGCGGCTCTCGGCCTCCTGGTCGATGCATAAGATCTGGCTCGGCAGCCGCCGTGCCGGTGCGCGCAAGCCCAAGACGCCGCCCGGCCTGAACGGGGGCGCGCCATGATCCTGCAGCCGATGAGCGATCTGCATTCCGATTTCCATGGCTTCAAGGGTTATCCGGCGCCGGCGCCCGGGGCTTCCGTGATCGTCGTTGCCGGCGACACGCGGCAAGGTCTCGCCGCCGCCCTGCGGGAACTGCGCGCGGCCTATCCGCCGCCGCTCGAAGTCGTCGTCGTGGCGGGCAATCACGAATTCTGGGCGCGCCCAGCATTGCCCGCAGCGATCGACCAAGGCCGTCGCGTCGCCGCAGACCTCGGGCTGCACTACCTGGAGAACGAGGTCGCAGTCATCGGCGGCGCGACGGGCGTCCGCTTCGTCGGCTGCACGCTGTGGTCCGACTACGCGTTGTTTGGCGAGGCGTCGCGCGCGGCGGCGATGCGTGCTGCGCTCGAAGGTATGCGGGATCACAAGCGCATCAAGTGGCAGTCGAGTCCTTGGGCGCGCTTCCGCCCGCAGGAGGCGCTCGCGCTTCACCTGGGGTCTCGCGCCTTCCTCGAGGAGGCGCTCGCTGCACCCCACGCCGGATCGACGGTCGTGGTGACGCATTTCGCGCCGGGGATCGAGGCTGTGTCGCCGCCGTATCGCGACGAACTGCTGACCGCTTCTTTCTGCAGCGACCTGCTGCCGCTGGTCGATCACTTCGGACCGGCAGCATGGATCTCGGGCCACACGCACTTCGCTTACCGCGTGACGCGCGGTTCGACGCTGATGCTGTCGAACCCCCTCGGCTACCCGGACGAACGTCTCGGGTTCGATCCCCTTCTCACCATCGAGGCGTAGACGATGAACCAGACGACGAGCATTCCGCCTGTCTTGGGTGCCTGTGACGGCGGCCCGCGTCGCACGCCTTCCTTGGACGGCAACGGCATCGGACCCATCGAGTTGCGGGTGTACCGCGAGACCTGGCGCGAAGGGCTGCGCTTCCGACGGGACGTGAACGGCGCCGGCCCGGAGCGCCGGCCGCCCACCCGATCGCCCGGTTTCGCCGGATTGCTGCGCATGCCGTCGGAGATCGACGACGACAACACGGCCTTCGAAGGCAGCGCGAGCCGCGAGGGATGCCCTCCGAGCGCGCCGCGGATCGCCGCGGCGTTGCTGCTGGCACGCGCCTTCGACGCCTCGCCGGACGCGGCGCGAGACCTCGTCTCGGGCGGCGCCCCGGTCGTCGTCGACGTCGCCGACGGCGCGGTACTCGATGCGCTGAGGAGCGAGTGGGAGGGGATGTTCTTTGACGAACCGCTGCGGCTGATCGATCTTGCCAGGACCGCTCCTGGCCGTCGTAGTTCGCTCGACGGCGCCTATGTCATGCTGAAGGAGCCGCTCAAGGGTGCCGCGAAGGAGCGTCTCGAACGTGTCGCCGCCGACATGTGCGGCTACGCGCTGCCGTTCGTCGCGTTCTCGCCGGACGGCCGCGTCTGCATGCCGAAGGTCGTGAACGACGCAGCGCGGTATCGGATCGAACTGCCGATGCTCGACCAGGCGACGGTCTCGCGCACGATCCGTGCCGTGACCGGCGTCAGGACGCCGGTGGACCTCTCGGCGGAGATGATGCGCGATCTCACCGTCGGCGACCTCGCGGTCGCCGTCCGCTTTGACCGAACGCCGGAGGCGTGTGTCGAAGAGTTGCGCCGTCTCGCGTTGCTGAAGAGCGCCGGCCGGCCGTCTCGCGGGCTCTTCCTCTCCGAGATCCACGGCATGGCCGAGGCTCGCAGCTGGGCCGACGACGCGATCGCTGATCTCGCGGCTTGGCGGCGCGGTGAGATCCCTTGGGACTCGGTCTCGAGCGCGGCGATGCTCGCCGGGCCGCCCGGCGTCGGCAAGACGCTGTTCGCGGAAGCCTTCGCGCGTAGCGCGTTGGGCAAGGATTCGAAATCCGGTATCCCGCTGATCGTCTGCTCGTATTATTCCTGGCAGGCCGAGGGCCACCTGGGCGATTTCCTGGCGGCCATGCGCCGTGACTTCGCCTCCGCCCGCGCCTGTGCACCCTGCGTGATTCTGCTCGAGGAGTGCGACAGTTTCGTCGACCGCCGTGGCGTCAAGCATTCGCACTCGGACTACGTCAGGAACTGCGTCAACGCCCTTCTCGAGGAGGTCGACGGCGTGCGCAGGCGGGAGGGCGTGTTCCTGATCGGCTGCACCAACTCGGTCGAGGCCTGCGACCCCGCGCTGCTCCGCGCAGGTCGCTTCGAGAACGTGGTGCGCATCGGTCTACCCGATCCCGCCGAACTCAAGAAGATTTTCCGGGTGCGTTTGAAGGGCGATCTCGTCGGCGTCGACATCTCCGTCGTCGTGGCGTCGGCCGCCGGCATGACCGGCGCCGACGTGGAGCGCGCGGTCAAGGACGCGCGCCGTGTGGCACGGCGCGAGAGCCGCGAGCTTCGGCTCGACGACCTCAGCCGTGCCGTCGTCGGCGCCGACGACCGTTCCGACGATCTGCGCTGGCGGACGGCAGTCCACGAGGCGGGGCACGCTCTGGTCGATGTGCTCCGCTTCGGCGCCGACGGCGTCGTCGCCAACACGACGCGCACGGACCAGCGGCTCGGGATGTCGATGCGCACGGCGACGCTGGCGTTCGACGGCACGGCGACCGCCTATCGCTCCCGGATCGAGGTCCTTCTGGCCGGTCGCGCCGCGGAGGAGGTCCTGCTGGGTGAGGCATCCGACGGCGCCCAGGCCGATCTCGCGGAGGCTACCAGGTTGAGCTGCGCCATGTTGGGCGGGCTGGGTCTGGCGGGACCGTCGCCCTTGACGCACCTTGGCGACCCGCGCCGCGCCGAGGAGTTTCTCCGTTACGTCGACATCCGCGCTGCGGTCGGTATCGAGCTCGCAGAGGCGGACCGTACCTGCCGCGACCTGCTGGAGGCCAACCGGACGGCGTTGATCGCGGTGGCGCGCCAGCTGTTCGAGCGGGGTAGCGTCGACGGCGCCGAGATCGCGGCGCTGCTTGAGGCCGCCCGATCGAAGGAGGCACCAAAGGCAGCGACGCCGGAGCGCGGCGCTGTTCTGCGCCTCGTCGACGATCCAGACCGGAGCGCTGCCGATGTAGCGACCGACCCGAGAAGCGAATGAACAAGCTGGCCCATTAACAAGCTAACTAGGTGGCCAGCCAGGGAATACTCACGGGCAAGCTAACAAGCTGACAAGCGAGCAGTCCGGCAAGTTGGCAGGCTAAGAATAGCAGCGTCGACCGAATGGTGTGGCTTTGAACACAGGAGCGCTATCCGCAAACGAGGGCAGTCCAGTTGCACATGAAGGAGTGAGGTTTGTCTCAGCCTGACATCATAAGCGACGGGCTGTCCTCCTAATCTTTTGGAATTACTAAGTGATTCCTGCGCGATTTGGCATGTCTGTCTATGCGAAGAGTGCTGTTGGCCTGCGGACCGACGCTTCCTTTGCTGCGGAATCTTGTAGCGTCCTGGTCTTGTAAGCGCACGCGGAGCCTCGTGGCATGCTCGTAAGCCCTCGGTAGTTTAGCTTCTGTTTTTTTGCAGAGTGGCCGGGGATCGCCCCGTCATGGACGCTATTGGGTGCAGGGCTGCAGGCGCGGAGTAACTTTTTGATAGTCTCAAGGCTTGAGCGTACGGCTCGGATTTCGGCCTTGCCAACGGTTGTGCGCATAATGGGACACGGCCGCCGCGAGCGTTGGCGCGCAGCCGCCACTCGCGATCGAAGCAGGCGTCGGCCAAAACGGAACAGACCACCATGTACGATGACACTCTGATCCTAGATTTTGTATTCCCCTATACGAGGGGTGCCGAATTTGATCGGCCGCTCGAAGGTTCTGCATCGGACGAATCGTCCGATGGCGCTGATGGCGGGGAAGGCCGACAAGAAGGCGAGGCCGATGGCCGACAAGATAGCGAGGGTGTGGGCCGACAAGATCGCCCCGATGAGGCCGACAATAACGAGGGTGACCCGCCGGTCGGTCTGCTTGAGACCATTGCAAGGGGCGAGCGGTGCTGCGCTCTGGTCCCCGAGCGCGTCGTCAACAAGAAGACGGCGAAAGACTACAAGGCCGCCTTCGTTCGGATGTTGAAGACAGGGAGCCTGGATCCATTTACCCCCGGCATCGCGTTCGATACCTACTACTTCCGGCGTGCGGCTCTGCATTATGGTGGTGTGATCGCCATCCGAAAGCTGATCAAACTCGTTCGTCTGGCCATCGAACAGCGGGATGATGCGGAGGTGGCGAGCCTCAGCCGGATGTTGGAGGCCTCGGTGGACGCGATCGAGATTGCCTTTGAACGCGAGCCTCCTGGCGAACCGAACCTTCTTCCGTGGGAAGGCCCGGCCTCGCGCTTCCATGAAATGGCGAACAAGACCACGCTGGCGCGGGGAGCCAACAGCAAGAAGCACGTCCTTGGAAAGTTGGAACGTGAGTGGGATCAGCAGCTCTGGTCCACGGCCACCAAGGTGAAGTTCCGCTATTTGCTGGAGCTGGCAATTCATCTGACCGTGCCCGTGCGGCCTGAAGACATGGTGCCCGGTGATCGTGCCACGAGTTGGTCTGCCGGAATTATTCTCCGCTTGGTTGAGCCCTGCCGCCTCGAAATCAGCTTCATGCCCTCGAAATCACACCACGGCCGTTACGGCACGGGGCTCACCACGGTCACTGTCGACCCGATCATTGCGGACCCGCCGGCAAAATTCCTTGCCGAGCGTTGCCGCGAGGCCGGCGGTAGTATGATTGTTAGCATCAAGTCCAAGAATGCGGTGCGCAAGTCGATGACGGCACTAGGCAAATTGGCCTTTCCCGAAAGCGATGTGACGATCACGCCCAGCGTCGCGCGCCATCAGTTGATTGCAGATTTGAAGAAGACGTTTGGGGCCGGCGAGGCGGTCGCTGCAGCTTCCGGACACGGCACCGACCGCACGCAGGCCCGATACGGCTACCTCCAGCATGGCCGCAAGCGCCGCGGCTATATCAGCATCGTCAGTGCCAAGACCCCGCGCGCGGGAAATGTCGAGCGCGCGAGACAGTTTTCGCGCGATAAGGCGCTTCGCCCCGACAAATAATGTTGTACCGCACGTCTACAGCGGACATTGAGGCCGGTTTGTGGACGAATTGGACATCGGTCCGGCCTTCCAAGGAATCCTCATCGTTGTGGGCAGGCAGCAATCCAGGGGGCCAGGCGATCACGAGCTCGTCAAAAGCCAAGGACACGTTGCTTCCATTCGATCGACTTCTCAGAGCGCCCTACCTCCCGTACAGATCGGCCTCGTTGACTTTGTTCCCGCCGCGCTCTCGCTCGAGCATCAGGAAATAGTTCGCGACCTTGATATCGACTAGATCGGCCGTCCAATCGGTCCCCTTGGCTCTCGGCGGTGCATCCTCGTCGTCCACTGATCGCTTCCCCGCTCACTGAGAATCTTACTAGGCTGCGACCGATCGGCAAATTTCGAACAGCCGCGCACATGTTGCACGCCGGGATGTCCGGCTATGGACGAAGCTGTAGACCACAGCATCAGCCACCTAACGCCTGAAAAGGCGCGCATGCTCATTTGGAGGCCTCGATCCACACAAGGAAGGTCTCACGAGCCGAAGCGGACGCACCAAGCCAAGCCTCCTTCAGCGCTGACAGGCCCGGAAAGTCGCTTTCGGCGTCGGTCGAATCCGCCGGCGACGAGGCCTGCGCCGCGTCCAGGCCTTCCGCCACGGACGACTCACGCATCTCCCTTCGTGCCTGCACCGCAGAGACTCGGGCTCCTGCTGCCGCTTGTTCGATGAGTCGCTCTTGGGTAGCGTGCGGCAGGAGGGGCAAGGCATCGAGCTCGGCACCGGTGTCGAGCGCTGTCCTTGCGACCCGCGCCAGGGTGGTGGGGCCGTTTTGAACCGCTCGCTGGATCGCCCGCTGGATAGAACGTTGCGATTTGCCGGTCCGATTGGCGGTGTCCTCCGAAAACGACGCTCGCGCCAACGTGGCGGCAGCGTGTCGCCGCCCCATTTTCGCATTGGCGGCGGCCGCGCCCTTGGCCTGGCCACTGCCCTTCCCGTGCAGCAGCTCATAGACTTCGCGGCGGCGGGCCATGAACAGTGCTTCGTCGGCAGGGCTCAGGCTCGCCCTAGCCAAGTTCTCGTCGACCTCCCACAACGCCGCATCGAGTTCGTCGAGGGCAACCACCCGGCAGAGCATTGTACGCTCGCCGAGGACTTTCGCCGCGTTGATCCGCTGCAATCCGGCTACCAGGACATATTTGTCTGCG
>Ga0310811_10014248_pt1 | contig 10358 bp, 12 predicted proteins | sample YCmetagenome_FD_207642 | JGI IMG/M metagenome (GOLD analysis project Ga0310811, IMG submission 207642) | Soil microbial communities from experimental microcosm in Duke University, North Carolina, United States - YC | ecosystem: Engineered > Artificial ecosystem > Soil microcosm > Unclassified ... | reverse complement strand
TGCGCATCACCCCCCTTCTCGATCCCCAGGGCCTGCGCATCGAGGGTGACCTCGACATCACCACCCTGCCCGCCCTGACTCAAGCGCTGGCCTCGATGCCGAGCGACAGCATCTGCATCGATCTGAGCGGCCTGACGTTCATCGATGTCGGCGGCCTCCGCGCCCTGGTCACCACCGCCGCCCGGCTGGAGGGCGAGCATGTGCTGACTCTGCGGTCCGCGTCCGCGCAGCTGCGACACCTCCTTGACCTCACCGGCTGGCACGACGCACACCGTCTTCGTCTGGAGGCACCGGCCGGGCGGAGGTTGTGGTGGCCAGGTCGGTGACGTGGCCACCGCTGCAGGTGGTGGTGAGGGGCGGCGGGACATGCACGTGATGAACACGGCAGCAGATGAGCCTCCGGCCGCGCCAGCGACGACTGCCTAAGGCCAAGATCTGGCTGGGGCGACGAAAGGGCGAGGACGTGGGCAAGGCCAGCGACAACGGGCTTGCCAGCAAGGGGCAGGACCCCGTCAGTGCGCCTGCTCCGCGGTCGGGCATGCCCTGCGTATGGCACCACGGGGTGTGGAGCGGAGTGCCGCGCGTTGCCCACCGCCCCAACCCTGCTGTGATCTACAAAGAGGCGGCCGCGCCCTCCGAAGAGAACGGGGCCCCTTCCGCCGAGGCCCTATGTCGAGCGGGACATTAATTCCGCTAGCGCCTCGTCGGGTGTTTCATTGATATCGAACGCTCCACGCAGGTCAGCCGCATCAAGCATGTGCTTCAAGGGGCCGTGGACCCCGGTGAGCCGCAGCGCTCCACCAGCCCGCTCGGTGTCCTGGCGGGTCTCCAGCAGTGCCTCCAGGCCGGCCAGGTTACAGAACTCCAGAGCGGACGTGTCCACCACGAGCGTGGTGCGTTCATCACGGATTAAGGCGCTGAGGATCCCGCGTAGGTGAGGGGCCGTAGCAACGTTGAGCTCGCCGGAAAGGGTGACCACAGAGATCGGTAGGTAATCCTGGACAGAGACACTCAGTTGCCGTGCCATGACGTGCCCTTCGTCTGATTTGCGACGTCAGCTCACGCTACCCAGCACGATCCCAGAGATAAGTAACGTGCTCGTTCAGCGCGGGATCTATCACGCCCTCGCAACCCAGGTCACTGCCAGACGTGGGCAAATACGTAAAGGATGATCCAGACTAGCTGCGGCAGTGGGAGCGGTACGCCGGGACCGTAGCGTCAGGTGACTGCTCGCTCGGGTCGCATGCGGGTGTGGGTGTGCTCGCGCAGGCTCCCGTGAAGCGGAGGAACTGCCGGATCCATGCTTCAAGGATTGCCGGGTCCGGCGGCGTGAAGTGTCTGGCTGGCATTCCGCTCCCTTAGCGATCCCGTTGGATGGGCTGGCAGGTCGGGGGAAATATCCACGATACTACCCATAGTAGCGGCCAGCTACGTACAGTAATCACCTTGAGGGTGGCCGTGACCGAAGTTGTGCTCATCGCTCTGTTGCCCAGCCTGACGGGCTTGATCACTATCGGCCCTCTGACCGCCTATCGGCATCGCGTGCGCCGGAGCACGCTCAGTCCGGTTTCCTGATCGTCAGCGACTCCTCGGCTTGATGAAGAGCGCTCGTCTCCCCCCGAGGACGGGCGCGATTCGTGTGCCCGGAGCGATTGGAAAGCCGCACGGAACGGGAGCCGGCCCGTACCCTGGAAAGCGGGTTCGGGCCGGATGGTCCTGCATCACACCTTGGACGTTGTCTTGCGACCTCGGGCGGGCGCCTTAGCCAGAGGCTTCCTCGCCTCGGGCGTGGACGCCGGCTTAGCCGACTCGGAGACACCCTCAAGCTCGTGCGCGGCCTCGCGGCTCACCTTGCTGACGATCTCGCGGCCGTGAACGGCCAGATCATCGTAGAACTCGTTGAACTTGGCGGCGGCGGTGTCGGCGTAGCCGCGGGCCTTCCCCGGCAGGTCCTTGGCGACGGCCTCGCGCGTCTTGTCCGGCAAGTCCTTGGCGGTCTCGCCGAGTTCGCCGCGGCGCGCCCGCAGCATGCGCAGCTTCTCGATAGCGTAGCCGCCGGCGCCTGCAAGGGCGTAGAACGGCTTGGACTTGGTGATCTTCTTGACCTGGGTGGTGAACGTCATGGTCACCCTTCCCTGCAATCCGGTATGGCATGGCCGTTCAGCGACGGGACCACCTCGCCGAGCGCAGACTCAGCCGGTTGCGTCGGCTGAGCCTCCCGGCTCCCGGCCCGGTCCTCCTTGCGGAACGACTCATAGATATCGATCATCACCTGGCGTTGCCGCCCGGTGATGGTGCTGTCGGCCCTGATCGCGGTGAGCACATCGCTGTCGGGCTCGCGATCTTCAATGAGGCCCGCCTGCACGTACAGCGCCTGCGCGGAGATGTGCAGACCCTTGGCGATCTGGTTGAATCTCCACGCTCGGCTTGCGAAGGCCACGCTCAATCTGGCTCAGGTACGGATTGGAGACCCCGGCCTGGGCGGCGAGCTGGCGCAAAGAAATCTTCGCCTGCTGCCGCTGCTCGCGGATGTACTCACCAATCGCGCCGACCCTGGACAGTTCCATACCCCAAAGTCATCGCTAACGCTTGCAATGGCGCACCATCTCACACGCAACATCAAGCAAAATATGCGACAAATGACCAGCCCCGCCCTATGGGACCGCTCTCCACAGTCAGGCACGGGCGCCCTCGCACGGGACCACCTTGCGGGCGCAACCACGATGGGGAGGGCCTGACGGGAGCGTGGAGCTCCGACGCCAGGCCCGATGCGATTACCCCGCTGCGCCCCCCGCATGCGGTACCGGGGAGGTGCGAGAGCGACGCTATCAGCGCACCTGATCAGCATCGGTGGATCGTACTCGCCGAGCACAAACCGTGTCTACGCGTGACATCGGACGCATGCGACGGCATCGCTACCCGGGACACCTCAGACGCCCGCTACGCCGCCGCGCCACTGGAGCGGTTGAAATGTCGATGACCGGCGGTGGGCGGCGGTCAAGTGCGCATGGTTGCTCGGTGGTTGCTCGCGTGTATGCGGTACGGCACGGCACGCAGCGTCATCACCCGGCAGATTGGCGGGGACAATGGCTGACGGAATGACAGAAGTCGGCACGTCGCGGCAGTAGGCGGCATTGATCAAGTCGGCTTTTAATCCGTAGGTTCAGGGTTCGAGTCCCTGGCGCCCCACCCCCTAACAACCTGGGGAAACTCCCAAGGTGGAGATCCTTCCCAACCCTCCCTGACAGGGCTAATTGACAGGGCAGCAGGTGTGGAGAGACGTGAACGGGCGTGGCACAAGAGTGCCACGCCCGTTCGCTTTTCAAGATCATGATTGGGGTCTATTCGAGCCCGTCGGGAAGGTTGAACTGCCCGTCGCGCACTGCTGCGGTGAACGCCTCCCACTCAACTGGGGTGAATTGATTGATCGGCCCCGAGCCGTCGAGCTTGGTGTCGCGCACCTGGACGAGGCCATTGCGCACGCGGACCTCCACACAACCGCTCCCACTTCCGGACCGGGTGCTCTTCTTCCACTCTTCAGTGATCAATTGATCTGCCTCGCAATCAACGAGATCCGCTCGATGGACTCCTGCGGAGGCAGCGCTGCCACCGATATGCGGTCAAAACGAAATTCATAATCGCGAACTCTTGGCCCCTGATCAACGACCTCGGCTGGCGCACCCTCCACGAACACCGCACCAGGCTCAACCGGTAGGGACAGCAAAACGAAGGCGCCATCCATACCGGCATGGGCTCCGGTCGTGGCTGGAAGGACCCGCACAGTGATGTTCGGCTGCTGCGCCGCATCAAGGAGCTTCGCCAGTTGGTCGGCCATCACGCCTGGGCCTGTGCCTGCCGAAAATTCCATCCGTGCAGTTCAAGCGGCATGTGAGTACTCGTGGAGGATTCCGCCGAGCCGGTCTCGTCGGCGGATGGTCAAGCTCGCTATTCGCTCTGGATCAGTGATCGGATCCGGGACGGGACGCAGCGGGGCTGCTTGGGCGAGGGCTTGGTGGGCTCGGTGCCGATTGTAGAACTGTTCGTACTCGCGCAGGGCGTGCCGGAGATGGCGTTGGTTCCAGAGCAGGCAGCGGTCGAGAAATTCGCGGCGGCACGACTGCACCCACCGTTCCATGATCGCGTTCATCCGTAGCATCCGGATACCGGTGAGCACGGCCTGGATGCCGGCCTCGGCCAGGATCTCGTCCATGAGGGCGGAGAACTTCCCGTCCCGGTCGCGAATCAGATAACGGACCCGGCAGTCGGCGTCCTCCAGATCCATCACCAGATCTTGACGGCCTGGGCGACCCAGTTTGCGGTCGGGTGGGCGGTGGTGCCGAGTACGCGGATGCGTCTGGTGGCGTGGTCGATGACGGCCAGGATGTATTGACGCCGCCCATCAAGGGTGATGGTCTCGATGAAGTCGCAGGCCAGCAGTGCTTCGGCTTGGGAGCGGAGGAAGTCGGCCCAGGTGGTGGACGCTCGCTCGGGTGCCGGATCGATGCCTTCCTGTTTGAGGATCTCCCAGACCGTGGACGCCGCGACCGTGATGCCAAGCGTGGTGAGCTCTCCGTGGACCCTCCTGTAGCCCCAGGACGGGTTCTCCCGGACTAAGCGCAGGACGAGGGCGCGGATGGAACGGACGGTTGGCGGGCGCCCGCGCCGTTTCGGCGCGCAGGCACGAGCATGGCGCCGTTTCATCAGATCGCGGTGCCACCGCACGATGGTATCGGGCCGGATGAGGAGCCTCAGTCGGCGCAGGACGTCGCGGGGCAGCGGTGCCAGGAGGGCGGCGAGGAAGGCTCGGTCCTCGGGCGCGAACCTAGCCCTGGCGCCGACGCCGAGTTGCCGTTCGAGAATGGTGATCTGGTGACGCAGGGCGAGAATCTCGACGTCCTTGTCCCGATCACCCATCGGGAGCAACCGCAGCGCGGCGAAGGTGTTCGTGACGGCGAGATAGGCCAGGCGAAGGAGCACGACCGGTCATCCTGCCGCACTGGCTCGCTTCAGGAGTCGAAGCCTGCCTGCAAGAGAAGCCTTGCAAGGCTGTGACCTGGACGGATGGAATTATCGGCAGGCGCAGTGTAGCGCTTCGTCGAGGTTGGTTGAGGATGACCCAAGATCGGTCATACCAGGGACTCAGATAAGAACCCTACGCACATACCCACTACGTAGCAGCCGTCGAGAACAAGAACCGCAGTTCGATGGCGTCGGCATCGCTTGATCCATAGAACCTTCCCGTTATAACGACTGGGGCCCCGGCGCCATGCGCCGGGGCCCAAATGAGGTTCAACACCATCTACCGGCCAGTCGGCCGGATTGTCGTTTCCGCATCAGCCACCCGGTGCGGGCGGGGATGTGGGGATCGCGAATGCGTGACCGTAGACCACCGTCCTGTCTGTGGAACTGCGGTACCCGGGCGGCGAGACTCAGCCGGCACCGGGCGATCCGATGGCGTTCAACACTCCCTTCTCTCTTCCTGCTCTTCCACCCTCATGTACTGCAGCGCTGAGACTGCCCGGCAGCGCATCCACGCACCGGGGCCCTTACCACTGCGCTGCCCTGGCACGTCCGACCTTCTGCCATCTCCTTTGTCATCCACTGCTATCCACGCTCATCCGGGCGCGTCGTCCTCATGCGAATCTCTGGTTGCTCTGCCCTCGTGGATACGTTCCCTGCGATGCCGGAAACTGTACCCCCACCAAACACAAATATCTACCCCGGCCTACAGATTTTCGATTCTGAGGAAGTAAGGGCTGAGTAGTCAGGTCCGCAACGGCAAGGTCGGCAACGGCTTGATCGGCCCTGCCCACGCTCGGAAGGACACGACGTGCCATAGCCAACAAACCTGCACTCCAGGGGGACAAGCCCTCGCGTGTACCCATCGCACTCGGGTGCCTGCTCCGACTCGATCCTGGTACCGCGGTGCGGAGAGATCTATGACGGCCACAGTAGACATTCGGGGCTCCTGTGGTTAAGGTTTCTCCCGAACCTCAACGAAGTCAGGATGCGGGGCAGAGACGAACTGCCCCGAGCAGTACACGGCATGGCAGCGGAGTCTTGGGGCCAGGAAGTGCAGGAAGGCCCTGAGGCTGGCTGTCGGCCGGGCGTCCCGAGGGGCGCCCAGCGCAGCACCGCATGTAGAGCAGTACCGGTTCCAAAAGATGACCAAGAGAGGGTGGACGCCATCAGAATCGCCCGAGTGACGATCCAACTCGCTCGGGTACCGCAGGCCCCGGATTGGAAGGTGGTCCCCGGTCACGCATCCGCGATTCCCGCATCCCTGCCCTCCCGGGCGGCCGTGCGGATACAGAAAGCCGGCGCTCAGCTCCGGTAGATGGTGTTGAACCCCGAGGGGCCCCGGTGCCGTAGAGCACCGAGGCCCCTCAACGCGTCCCAGAAAGGTGCAAATGCCCCCAGTAACCCGATCGACCGCAGTCGACAGATTCGACGATGACGACTACCCGGCCTACACAATGGGCCGCGCCGCGGAAATGATCGGCACCACGCCCGCCTTTCTCCGGGCGATCGGCGAAGAGCGTCTGATCACACCGTTGCGTTCCGAAGGCGGCCACCGCCGCTACTCCCGCTACCAACTGCGCATCGCCTCACGCGCCCGCGAACTGGTCGACCAGGGCACTCCGATCGACGCCGCCTGCCGGATCGTCATCCTGGAAGACCAACTCGAAGAAGCGTTGCGCCTCAACGAGGAACTGCGTCGGCGACCCACAGCCAGCCCGGCTGAGACCACCGATTCCTGACACCGGAGCACGACAAACCGCTCACCGGTCAACGCCCCGCCCAGGCATTGCCCGGTGTTCGTCCAGAGCGGGAAGGTGAGGATCCGGCGTCGTTGTACGGCGGCGCCACCCGTCAGCCCCGCCCGCCCATGCAGTGGGGCACCCCCTCCCTTCCACACAGTACGAACTGTCACTCATTCGCAGAGCACTGTGCTCCACGGAAGTGAATATCTATTGCCACAGATGCAGAAATTAGTGCGACGCACGGTTAGGATTTATGGCGTAGCCGACGAAATGTGAACCCTCGCTTCCCCCGGCTGCGCGCACCGTGATATTGTCGATTTCAGTTGCAGTTGTGGTTCCCAAAGACTTCAAGTGCCTCACCAGCATTCTGTGCTGGTGGTGGCACTTTTGTATTGCCGGTGCTTTTCCGGACGGGGTAATCATCGCGGCGACGCGAGGCTCGCACAGTGCGAGCCTTCCGGGCACTGCCCCGAAGGAGATGCAATATGGCTACTGGCACCGTGAAGTGGTTCAACGCGGAAAAGGGTTTCGGCTTCATCGAGCAGGATGGTGGCGGCCCTGACGTCTTCGCCCACTACTCGAACATCGCCGCCCAGGGCTTTCGCGAGCTCCAGGAAGGCCAGAAGGTGAACTTCGACGTCACGCAGGGCCAGAAGGGGCCGCAGGCGGAGAACATCGTTCCCGCCTGACGCTGAAGCACTACCTAGCTGGGGCCCGCGCCTTAGGGTGCGGGCCCAGCGCGTTGCTTTTGTGGTGCCCAATGCGCCGTGACGGCCTCACGAACGGCGAAGAACAGCATGTCTGTTCTTCCGCCGCACATCGGATGGACCACCAATGGCTCCGGTCCGGACACAAGTCCGGCCCAGCCCTCTGACCGGCATCGCACCCGCCGTTCTTTCCGGCGAATGCCGACCATTTCGACGCACGATACCAGGCTGTTTTCCCGCCCGGCTCGATTCGTCTTTCTTCGGCTCGTGCTCGCTATTCTTCGTGCCGCTCTTCGCGCCGAGAATTACTTGATACGTGCCGCATCGAGGAAGGTTCTGCATGAACCACGCAACTCGTACGCACGACCACTACTCCCCCACCCGTACGGGCGGCTCTGCCAATCCCGGGAGGGGTGGCCGATTCGGGTCTCCGACTCCGGGCCGTTCAGGCGCCCCCAGCCGATCCGGTGGCTACGGGCGGCGTCCCGCCGCACTTCAGGGAGAGTTCGCACTGCCGGTCACCGTCACCCCGGCCCTGCCCGCAGCCGCGACATTCGCTGAACTGAACATGCCGCCCACGCTGCTGAAGATGCTCACCAGCCTGGGCATGAATGAACCGTTCCCGATCCAGGCGGCCACGCTGCCGAACTCCCTGGCCGGCCGGGACGTCCTGGGGCGGGGACGCACCGGATCAGGCAAGACACTCGCCTTCGGCCTGGCCCTGCTCGTCCGCACCTCCGGACAGCGTGCCGAACCGCGGCAGCCGCTAGCCCTGATCCTCGTCCCCACCCGGGAGTTGGCCCAACAGGTCACCGACGCGCTCACCCCATACGCCCGATCACTGAAGCTGCGGCTGGCCACCGTCGTCGGCGGCATGGCGATCGGCCGGCAGGCCAATGCGCTGCGCGGCGGTGCCGAGGTCGTCGTTGCGACCCCGGGACGGCTCAAGGACCTCATCGAGCGCGGTGACTGCCGCCTGAACCGGGTCGCAATCACCGTGCTGGACGAGGCCGACCAAATGGCCGACATGGGCTTCATGCCTCAGGTCACCGACCTGCTCGACCAGGTGCGCCCCGAGGGCCAGCGGATGCTGTTCTCCGCCACTCTGGACCGCAACGTCGACCTGCTGGTCCGCCGCTACCTGACCGACCCGGTGGTCCATTCGGTCGACCCCTCCGCGGGCGCGGTCACCACGATGGAGCACCACGTGCTGCACGTCCAAGGCGCCGACAAGCAGGCCACCACTGTCGAGATCGCCTCTCGCGACGGCCGGGTGATCATGTTCCTGGACACCAAGCACGCCGTGGATCGGCTCACCGAACACCTACTGAACAGCGGCGTACGCGCCGCCGCGCTACACGGGGGCAAGTCCCAGCCCCAGCGCACCCGCACACTCGCCCAGTTCAAGACCGGCCACGTCACGGTGCTGGTGGCAACCAACGTCGCGGCCCGCGGCATCCACGTCGACAACCTCGACCTCGTCGTCAACGTCGACCCGCCAAGCGACCACAAGGACTACCTACACCGCGGCGGCCGCACCGCCCGCGCCGGCGAGTCCGGCAGCGTCGTCACCCTGGTCCTGCCCAACCAGCGCCGTGACGTGACCCGCCTGATGGCCGACGCCGGCATCGCCCCGCAGACCAGCCAGGTCCGCTCCGGCGAGGCCGAACTAAGACGCATCACGGGGGCCCAGGCTCCCTCCGGGATCCCCGTGATCATCACCACACCGGTTGCAAACCGTCGGGCGGGGCGGAACGGCCGACGATCCGGGTAGCAGTGAGTGATCGCCCGTCGGAACAAACGTCGGAGACGTCGATCGTCAGGTGGAAAGCCCTGGATGGTCGGCTTCATCAGTCGATCTACTTCGACGACGGAGACGTCGCCAGCATCGCCTGAGGTTCGAGGGAGAGGCCGGTCTCATCTGAATATCGCGGTTGATTAGGGTCGCAAGATACCTGGCAATCCCCTGAAAACGTGGAGACGTTTCTATGCGGCGATGGCCTCGCGAGGCTTCGCCCTGGTGGCCGTTCGGGCGGACATGATGCGTTGTTCGTAGTCGATCGGAGGTAGCCCGTCGGCGGCGCTATGCCGGCGGCGCGCGTTGTAGAAGTCGGCGATCCAGGTGGCGATCTTCACGCGCGCCTCCTCGCGGGTGGCGAAGCGGTGCCGGTGGACGAACTCGACTTTGAGGGTGGAGTTGAACGATTCGGCGGCGGCGTTGTCCAGGGCGCAGCCGACCCTTCCCATGGACTGCACCACGCCCCAGTGCCGGCAGGCGGCCTGGAAGCGGGCGGCGGTGTATTCCTTCGCTGCCGCGGTCGCTATGAAAGATCACTCCGTCGACGGTGCCGCCGCGGGTGACGGCGGCCATCTGCAACGCAGCGATGGTCAGGGCGGCGTCGTGGTGGGCGGACATGGCGTAGCCGAGCATCCGGCGGGAGAACAGGTCCTCCACCGTGGCCAGATACAGCTTGCCTTCGCCGGTGAGGATCTCGGTGACATCCCCGCACCACAGCACGTCCGGTGCGACGGCCGTGAACTGGCGTCGTACCAGATCGGGTGCCACGGGCCGCTTCCCGGCCTTGGTCAGCCCTCGGGGTTTGCGGCGCTGGCGGGCGACCAGGCCGAGTTCGGCCATCCGCGCCGCCACCGTGTTGGCCGAGACCCGCCAGCCGTCTTGGTGCAGATCCCGGGTGATCCGCGGGGACCCGTAGGTGCCTGCGGTGGCGTGGAATCTCGTGGCGATCGCCTCATCCAACTGGTCTTGCCGCTTCCGGCGGGTGGTCGGCGCCCGATCGCGCCACTTGTAGAACCAGGCCTGGGAAACGCCCAAGACCCGGCAGGTCAGCGCATGGGGGACGTCATGCTCGGTCTTCTGGGAAGCGAT
>Ga0310811_10014247_pt1 | contig 10358 bp, 3 predicted proteins | sample YCmetagenome_FD_207642 | JGI IMG/M metagenome (GOLD analysis project Ga0310811, IMG submission 207642) | Soil microbial communities from experimental microcosm in Duke University, North Carolina, United States - YC | ecosystem: Engineered > Artificial ecosystem > Soil microcosm > Unclassified ... | reverse complement strand
AAGCCCATTGTTTTTGCCAGATCTCCATCGGCATTAAAAACATTGAAATCCAGTTTCTTAGTAATATCTTTCCCGGCCCATAAAAAATCCCAGCTATCGCTCCATCCCTGGGTAACCGGCGCGCTGGTTTTTGAAACTGAACTGGCTGCGCCACTGGATACCAGTTCATTTTTTATCAGCTGAAAATGTTTCTCCATGTCGCCGGTCATCATCACATAAACCAGGTTGTCTCGTTTATAACCTGTTTCCCTGTCTTGTCCGTACTGCAATTGCTGACGGATAATAATGGTACAGATGATCAATACCACAGCAAACGTAAATTGTGTAATAACCAACAGCTTTCGGGGAGTGATAAGTGCATTGGCAGCTTTGAAAGTACCTTTTAATACACTAACCGGCCGGAAAGACGAAAGATATAATGCAGGGTAGCTTCCTGAAATAATGCCGGTAAACAGAATAAAACCGATGCTCACCATCCAAAAATATGGATTACCATACGGCACGAAGAGCTGCTTGTCTGTCAGCTGATTAAAGCTACTCATACTAAGCTGAACAATAAGTAAAGCAATCGCACCGGCTATGAATGAGATAAAGATAGATTCACCCAGGAATTGCGAAATTAACGAAGTACGTAAAGCGCCAACAACCTTACGGATGCCAACTTCACGGGCCCGTTTCTCGCTTCGTGCCGTGCTCAGGTTCATAAAGTTGATGCAGGCGATAAACAGGATAAATATGGCGATAATAAAGAATGTCTTAACCTGTGTGATACGCCCCCCCGATACATGCCCTTTTTGATCAAAATTTGAATATAAGCGCCACTTGCTTGCCGGATGGAGAAATACATCAATATCCTTTACGGTAGAATGCGACCGTGTGATATTGACGATGCTTTTGTTAACTGCATCTTCGCTGACATTGGGTTTTACCAATGCCCAGGTCTGGCATGAGTTGTTACCCCAATTATTATCGTCGCCTCCTATTTTTTTGAGATACTCCCAATTCATGAGGTACTCAAATTTAAACTGCGTATTATTGGGCAGGTCCTGCATTACGCCTGTCACTTTAAAATAGGCGTTGCTGTCAATTTTAACAACTTTGCCTATAGCATTTTCATCACCAAAAAGCTTTTTGGCCAGCTTTTGAGTGATAACCATATCGTTAACACCATTTAGAGCGGTTGTTTGATTGCCGCTTATCAATGGGAACGAGAACATCGTCAAAAATCCGGGATCTGTAAATGTCCCGTCTACGTTCAAATGTTTATCGCCGATTGTAAAAAGGAAATTACAACCAGATGTGCGACAAACCTCTTCTACTTGTGAATAACTTTTTAATGTTTTAGACATCACTTTTGGTGTAGTGCCCCAACACCAAAGTTTTCCATCAAAAACAGACCGGTTGTAAACCTGGTAAAGTCTGTCCTTTTTTGCGTGGAACTGGTCGTAGCTCAATTCATTTTGTACCCAAAAAAAGATAAGGGCCGCACTTGCCATTCCTATGGCCAATCCGGCAATATTGATAAATGAGAATGCTTTTTGCCGCAGTAAATTTCTCAGCGTTATCTTTAAGTAGTTCTTTATCATGAGTTATTAGTTTATAATTATTAGACACAATTCATTATTAATAAGTTGCTTCTGTTAACTTGTTAATTAAGCACTAATTAACAGGTCACCCAGCACTTACGCGTTCTTCGAAAGTTATTGCTCATTCAGAACGCAGACTCTTCACAGGGTTCATCAAAGCCGCCTTAATAGATTGGAAGCTGATTGTTGCAAAAGCAATGATCACTGCCGTAATTCCGGCTATTGCGAATACCCATCCGCTGATGTTGATCCTGTATGCAAAGTCAAGCAACCATTTATTCATTGAATACCAGGCTATCGGAAAGGCAATGATAGCTGCAATCAAAACCAACTTTAGAAAATCCTTTGAAAGTTCTGAAACAATTTGGGAGACGCTTGCACCCAGCACTTTCCTTATACCTATTTCCTTAAATCGTTGCGATATGGTAAAGGCGGATAGTCCAAATAATCCCAGGCAAGCAATCAGGATTGCAATACACGAAAATATCGTAAATAATTGTCCTTGCTGTTGTTCGGATTTATATAATTGGTCAAACCGCTCATCCAAAAACGTATATTCAAAAGGTGATTCAGGCAAATATTTATGCCAGGTATCCGCCAATGTATTGATGGCAGACTGAACATTATGCCCATCTACCTTCACTGAAATTTTTGGATAATATTTAAAGCTTGGCAGCGCAAATAGCAATGGAATAATATTTTGATGCAGCGATTCGAAATGAGAGTCTTTAACAATGCCAACAACCTTACCCTGTATATCTCCATATTTGATAATTTTTCCTATGGCGTTTTCCGGGTTTTTCCAGCCAAGGGCCTTTATAGCAGTTTCATTTAAAAGATAGCTATTTGTATCCGTCGGGAAATCGCGAGAGAAATTGCGGCCGGCAACGATAGGCATGTCATAGGTCTTCAAAAAATCATAATCTGTATTGATAAACATGAGCTCGATCTTAACGCGCTGCATTAAACCGTTTTGGATAATAGAAGCATCAGAGGCGCTCAGCACACGTTCAGACGGCACATAGGCCGATCTGCCAACTACTTTTATCGAAGGATTTTTTAACAGATCGGCTTTAAAGGCTTCGTACTGCTTCATTAAAGCTATATCGAAGTTCATTGTCAGCACATGATCCTTATTAAAACCAAGCGTTTTGGTCTGCACATATTGTAATTGCTGATAAACGACCGTAGTGGCGATGATCAGCACAATTGAGATGGAGAATTGTATCACTACCAATATTTTACGAAAGGAAATATTATTGGAACCAACCTTAATAACGCCTTTTAATACCTTAACAGGGGCAAAAGACGACATAAACAGCGCCGGATAGATTCCGCTTATTAGCCCCAAAACTAATGGGATAGCTAATACTATCAACACAAATGGCCAATGCAATAAACTGCTAAACGATAATCCCAGGTTGGATAGCTTATTGACAAACGATAACGATATACCCGTAAGGAAGATAGCCATTATTAATGCTATCAGTGTGATCAATACTGATTCACTTAAAAACTGAACAATGATCGATTTTCGCTGTGCTCCTAAAACTTTCCGGACACCCATTTCCCTGGCCCTTAGTACCGACCGCGCGGTAGACAGGTTCATGTAATTAATGCAGGCTATCAATAAAACAAATAGCGCAACAGCCGAGAATATGTATACTCTTTTAATATCGCCGTTTTCCTCTATCTCCCTATCCAAATGCGAATGCAAGTGTATATCTGCCAATTTCTGAAATGTAAGGGCCGTTGCCTGGTGAGTTTTCATAGCACCCTTATGCGATAAAACAACATACTTATCCAAAAAATCAGGCAGTTGTTTTTCTATGGTTGTAATGTTATAGTTCTTTGGCAGAAGCAGGTAAGTGAAAAAAGCGTTATGGTTATACTTTGTTGTCAACAATGCCTCTCCGTACACGCTGGTATCCTTTAAAGTATTGAACGACAAAAGCATCTGCGGGTGCAAATGCGAATTGGCCGGAAATGATTTATAAATGCCAGTAACCTTATATTCATGTTTATTGCCATCCAGCTTTATGGTTTTATTCATGGGATCGGTAGTGCCGAAGTATTTTTTGGCCAGCTCTTCCGTCAGCATTACGCTGAAAGGCTGCAGCAATGCCTGGTGCGGATCGCCCTGAACGACCGGAACAGTGAAGAAATCAAATAAATTCTCGTCAGCAAAAAAGCCTTCTTTCTCATTCAAAAGCTTACCACCATATTGTACAGTTGTGCCTGACTTTGGCAGTAAACGGGTAACCTTCTGAATGTCAGGAAATGCATTTTTTAACAGAGGACCAAATGGTGGGGCAATAGAACCAGTATGCAAACTTTCAGCGCCATCGTCGGAATAGAATATGCGCGTTACCCTGTAAATGTTGTCCACATTGGTGTTGAACTTATCGTAACTGCGTTCGTTTATGATATACAGCAGAATAAGCAGGCAACAAGTTAAGCCTATCGTCAACCCGAATATGTTGACGAATGAAATAAAGGGGTGCTTTTGGATATTCCTTAAAGCGCTTTTGAGATAATTCTTTATCATAGTTTTAGTTCATTAGTCACTGGTCATTAGTCATTTGTTTGCCCTGGTCACTGGTTAACCGATAATTGATCACTCACTCCGAAGGCTCTTAATCGGATTCATCAAAGCAGCTTTAAGTGATTGGAAACTCACCGTCGCCAGGGTGATCATTATTGCAATAACCCCGGACAAAACAAATACCCACCAGGCAATATTTATATGATAGTTATAATTGAGCAGCCACTTGTTCATAGCATACCAGGCAATTGGTGAAGCAATAAGTAACGCTATTACCACCAGTATGATAAACTCTTTTGATAAAAGGGTGAATAATGATCCAACACTGGCGCCCAACACTTTGCGTATTCCTATTTCCTTGGTGCGCTGTTCTGCTGTAAACATTGCCAGCCCTAATAACCCTAAGCAGGAAATAAATATGGCAAGGAATGCGAAAGCGTCAGCAAGCTTACTGATCACTTGCTCGTTATTATAAAGCTTTTGAAATTCCAGGTCGGAGAATTGATAAGTGAAAGTAAAGTTCGGGTTAAGCTCTTTGCACAATTTCCCAATGGTTGCTATGGCTTGCTTTGACTGCCCCGGCTGTGTGCGTATCATTATGCTGCCATAATCGATACTGTCCCGTAATCGTACTACTAATGGGTCTATAGCCAAATGAAGTGAATGAAAATGGAAATCTTTTAAAATGCCAACTATTTTGCCTTTTTTACCCCACATCGTAAAAGGTTTCCCAATAGGATCCTTATAGCCCGTTCTTTTAAGCCCTGTCTCGTTGATCAGGTAATTATTGGTATCAGTCGCAAATTCTTTTGAAAAATCACGGCCCTCAACCAGGTCCAATTTCATAGTCTTTACAAAATCATAGCCCACACTAACCTGGGTAAACTCAATGTTAGTATTTGGGTCCCTGCCATCCCAGGTCACCGCACTAGTGCTGGCGCCAAAGTTTGTCGGCCGGGATGTTATACGTGTAATGTTTTTAATGCCCGGCATTTTTAATGCTTCGTCTTTAAATACCTGGTATTTTGATATAAGGTCACCCTCAACCGGGACGAAGATCAGGTTCTCTTTGTCGAAGCCTAAATTCTTACTTTGTATATAACTAACCTGCTTTGATACGACTATAGTTCCGACAATCAATATCACAGACAAGGAAAATTGAAATACAACTAAACCTTTTCTAAACCAGGCAGAACCAGCACTCAGTTTAATTGTCCCTTTAAGTACTTTAACAGGATTAAAACCAGATAAGAATAATGCAGGATAGCTACCGGAAATAAAACCTGTTACGAGGGTCAAACCTGCAAGCCACAACCAGAAAGAAATTTGTTTGGAAGGATATTCTATTTCTTTTTGTGTCACCGAGTTAAATACCGGCAGCAATACTGCTACGAGAAATGCGGCTATTAATACCGCCAGGAAAGTCAGTAATATGGCTTCACCAATAAATTGCCTTATCAATACCGGACGAACCGCTCCTACAACTTTCCTGACTCCTATTTCCCGTGCACGTTTTACAGAGCGGGCCGTTGTTAAGTTCATAAAGTTGATACAAGCGATCAGCAATATAAAAACAGCAACAATGCTGAATAACTGAACATATTGGATACGCCCCCCGGATGGTCTTCCATCTGTCAAATCGGAGTTCAGGTAAGTTTCATCCAGCCTTTGTATGCTCAACTCTTCTTTAAATGCTTTCGAGGGTTTAATAAAAACATCAACAAAATGAGTCAATTTTCTATCTACAGCTTTGGCATCCGCATTAGGCTTCAGCATAATAAATGTTTGCGGGCTATTGCTATCCCATGTCTTGGCCCATGGATTATCCTTTAAAAATTGATACCAGTTGATCAGGTAATCAAATTTATCGGAAGCATTTTTCGGCGCATTTTCAAATACCGCAGTAATATTAAAATTCAGGCGGTTTTCATACCTGATCGATTTACCTATAGCTGCTTCCGGGCTTCCGAAAAACTCCTCGGCCATTTTTCGTGAAATAGCGATGCTGGACGGATCATTTAAAGCTGTTTTAGCACTTCCCTGGATCAAAGGGAAACTGAACATTTTGAAACAATCCTCGCTGGCAAAGCCCCCGGGGATTTTCAATACTTTTTCACCAACCCGAAATGTGCTTTCATCGCCCAGGGCGGTTTCAGATGCATACTGAATATCCGGGATATCCTTTTTTAGCTCATCGGCGAGGATACCTGGTGTAGCATATTGACCATGAACTTTATGATCATAAAACTGCCGTTCATAAACAATAAAGAGCCTGTCTTTATTCACATGAAATGAATCCATGCTTAACTCATTTTGCACCCAAAGAAAAATCAGGATACTGCAAGTCATTCCCAAAGCAAGACCAAGTATATTGATTGCCGAAAAAAACTTATTTCTGGCAAGGTTACGCCATGCGACTGTTAAATAATTCTTTATCATGGTTTGGTTTATTAGTCATTGGTCATTGGTTAATTATTTTCTTCCTGATCACCGGTTAACTGATAACTGATCACTCATTCTGATCTAAGGCTCTTAACAGGGTTCATCAATGCAGCTTTAACAGACTGAAAACTCACTGTTACCAAAGCAATTACCAGGGTAATACCTGCGCCTCCACCAAATATCCACCAGTTCATGGTTGTTGGATAAGCAAAATCCTGTAACCACTGACTCATTGCGTACCACGCTACCGGAAATGCGATCATTGCAGCTATCAGCACTAATTTCAAGAAATCTTTAGATAACATAGCAACCAGGTTATTAACTGATGCTCCAAGTACTTTCCGGATGCCGATTTCCTTGGTGCGGCGTTCAGCTGTATACATCGCCAGGCCGAGCAACCCAAGGCAAGCCACAGTGATCGACAAGAAAGTAAATACGGTAAACACCCGGCTTATCGTTTGATCTGAGCGGTATAACGAATTATACTGATCATCTAAGAAGGTATATTCAAATGGACTTGTCGGCATAAACTTTTTCCATAAGTCTTGAACGTTATTAACGGCTTTGTTATAATCGCCTGCTTTGATTCGAACGATCACATAAGATGTAGGAATCGAATAGGTTTTGGAAGTTGTATAGAACAAAGCATATGGTGAAATAACACTATGCAATGATTCGGTATTGAAATCCTTTACGATTCCCACTACTTTAAATCTCGCGTTGTTGCCACCAGGATATTGCATGTATTTCCCGATAGGATCATTCCATCCCATTGCTTTAGCTGCGGTCTCATTCAGGATCACAGAGGCAGAATCAGCAAATGTTTTTGAGAAATTTCGGCCCGATAGCATCTTTAGCTTTAATGCCGGCACAAAGGAATCATCAACAATAAAGGATGAAAGGTCGACCTTCTTTTCAGCAGCGCTTGCACCATTAACTGACTCAGGTAGATAAGTATCTGTAAAAGCAGTATTCTCTGCCGGTAAATTAGTAGTTATGCTGGCAGTTGATACTCCAGGCATGCGTAATAACTCTTGCCTGAAACTTTCTTCGCTAACTCCCAACCGGCCTGCATTATTTACCACCAACACGTTCTCCTTATCAAAACCCAGATCTTTTGATTGATTGTAGATCAGTTGTTTGTAAACGACAATTGTGCAGATAATAAGGACCGTAGATACCGTAAACTGGAAAACCACGAGGACATTCCTTGTTAGGAAACCGCTCAGCGAGTTCTTTGAATTGTTACTACCTTTTAAAACTGTAACCGGTTTAAACGATGTCAGCAAAAACGCCGGATAGCTGCCTGCGAGTAACGCAGTAATAATTACTGTTATAAATAAACCCGCTAAAGTTGAAAAGTTTAAAATAGAATTAATAGTCAACGATTTAGATGAAAGATTATTGAATGCCGGCAAACAAACAAGAACCAATGAAACGGCGATAATGGCAGCAAACAAGGTATATACCAATGCCTCAGCAAGAAATTGACCTATTAACTGTTTGCGCTCTGAGCCAAGTACTTTACGAATACCTACTTCTTTGGCTCTTTTTGCAGATTGGGCAGTCGATAGGTTCATGAAATTAACGCATGCCAGCAGCATGATAAACAATGCAATTGCGGCGAAAATATACACGTACTTGATATCTGCCTGATCAACAAAGCGACTGCCGATATTGGCTGAATACAAATGAATACCGGCTATTGGCTGTAGTTTGATCTCATATTTTCCACCCTTTTTTATAAACTCATCAAACGGTTGCCCAATACGGTTAAATCCACTAGCTGCCTGAACCCTAACCATGGCAGGAAACCTTGCCTGCAAATTCTGCAATGCTTCCGGGTTTGATGCCACATTAGCTTTCACTTTAACATAAGTGCCCATTTGCAGCCATATCCAGCTCCAGCTGAAATGCTTTATTACTTGCATTCCAACGGTTGATTGCAGCACGTCAAATTGTAGTGAAGACTGTTTAGGAAGATCCTTAAGTACAGCCCTTACAACGGCCTTGTATCCATCAAAATCCAAATTTTTACCAATGGCAGATTCATTGCCAAAATATTTATGAGCCGCACTTTCTGTTAAAACAACTGCATTCGGATTGTTGAGGCAGGTTTTCCGGTCACCATCCGCTAGGTTGTAGCTGAAGAACTCTAAGAAATTCGAGTCAACAGCAAGTATTTTTCTTTCAGTGATAGACTTGGTTTGTCCATTTACTACATATTTTACAACCGACTCCATCGGTTTAAAGATCCGCGTAGAGCTTTCTATCTCTGGAAAATTACTGGTCAGTGCTGCACCAACAGGTGGTGGGGTATGCCCGGCTGTAAACTCTTCGTTGCCGATCTTTTCATGGATATTTACACGATATATTCTGTCGGCATCATTGAAGAACTGATCGTAACTCAGCTCATCTTTTATATACATGCCTATCAATAGCACACAAGCCAAACCTATAGCCAGACCGCTGATATTGATGATACTGTTGATTTTGTTGCGGTTAAGATTACGCAATGCGATTTTCAGGTAATTTTTTAGCATGGCGAATGGTGTTTCCTAATTTCAGCTAAAAGCAATACCAAACAATCAAATCACTGATTATCAAATAATTAAAGCAAAAACAATAGAAAAGAAATGTACGCTTGTGTAACAGCTAGTGTCCGGTAATGATACAGTGGTGGTTAGTTGATTAGTTAATTAGAGGTTAGAGATTAGGAAGTTGTAACACATTAAACCTAATCTCTAATTAACCAATCTCCAATATCTTTGCTACTCTGATCTCAGAGTCTTCACCGGGTTCATCAACGCGGCTTTGATAGCCTGGTAACTTATGGTAGCGAAGGCGATCAGGATAGTTGCTGTTCCTGCCATTGCAAATTCCCACCAGCTGATGTTTGTCCGATAAGTATAATTCTGCAGCCATTTGTTCATCAAATACCAGGCAACGGGGCTGGCAACTAATAATGAAATAAGCACCAGTCCCAGGAAATCTTTTGAAAGCATTGTGGTGATATTGGCTACACTCGCGCCCAATACTTTGCGTATACCGATCTCCTTGATCTTTACCTGAGCGGTATAGGTAGCCAAACCAAACAAACCAAGACAAGATATCAAAATGGCAATGCCTGCAAAAATGCTAAAGAGTGACCCCGAGCGCTGATCTGATTTATACAATTCGTCATACTCCTCGTCCAGGAAAGTATAATCAAAAGGAAATTGCGCGTTGTATTTCTTCCATTGATTTTTTACTGCATTGATCGCCTGGGTTGAATTGGCTCCGGAAGTTTTTACAAACATCCTCCAGTTATTTCCGGGACGGAAAAAGAATACAAATGGCTCAATTTTTTTCTTAAGGGATGCGAAATTAAAATCCTTTACTACACCGACGATCGTCCCGTTCCAATCGTGCAGTTTAAATCTCTTTCCTATCGGATTTTTTATACCAGCTTCTCTTACCGCAGTCTCATTCAATATAAAGTGGGCAGAATCAGCTTTATCACCGGAGAAACTACTCCCTTCAGCCAATTTCAATTTAAACAGATTGAAAAAGTCTTTGTCGATACTCATCGGGTGGATCATGAAACTTTGATTAACCATTTTTCCGTCCCAATCCGTATCCCCTGTAGTATTCCCGATATTTACGATATCATCACCACCGCTGGAAATACCCTGTATACCAGGCTGACTCATTAATTCAGCTCGTACAGCTTCATAATTCTTCTGCATATCACGCATACCGAACCAAAGTACCTGCGATTTATCGTAACCAAGATCTTTCTCGCG
>Ga0310811_10014246_pt1 | contig 10358 bp, 6 predicted proteins | sample YCmetagenome_FD_207642 | JGI IMG/M metagenome (GOLD analysis project Ga0310811, IMG submission 207642) | Soil microbial communities from experimental microcosm in Duke University, North Carolina, United States - YC | ecosystem: Engineered > Artificial ecosystem > Soil microcosm > Unclassified ... | reverse complement strand
GCCGCCGGGATGAGCCTGGAGGTCGCCACCGCCTACCCCGACGCCGGCGACGTCACCGTGACCGTCCTTGCCGCACCCGCCGACGAGCGCACGCTGACCCTGCGGGTGCCGCAGTGGGCCGGCGGCGGCACCCACGTCGAGCGGCGCGTCTTCACTCCGGGCGAGCAGGTGCGTCTCGACCTGGCCATGCGCCCTCGCTGGACCTTCCCCGACCCCCGCGTCGACGCGGTGCGCGGCTGCGCCGCCGTCGAGGTGGGCCCGATCGTCATGTGCGCCGAGTCCATCGACCAGGAGGACGGCGTACGCCTCGACGAGCTCCAGGTCGACACCGCCGTCGCCCCGGAGGCCAACGCGGTGAAGGGCCGATCGATCCGGCCGGTCGACGAGCCCTGGCCGTACCGCAACGACCGCACCACCGCCGAGGGGCCCGAACCGATCGTCGTGCCGCTCGTGGCGTACCACCGCTGGGCCCGCCGTGGCCCGTCCACCATGCGCGTCTGGCTGCCCACCACCCCGTCCTGAATGGAGGTGACGCGATGCCACACCCCCGCTGGAAGTCCAGGCTGGCAATCGCGTTGACGACCGCCCTGACCGCTTCTGTCGCCGCCGTGGCGACGTCCGCCAACCCCGCCGCGGCCGCACAGACCATCGGCTACCCCACGTTCACCGGACCGGCGATCCCGGCCGCGCCAGTCGGCTACACCACCGGCAACATGATGCAGACCATCTACAACGCGGAGAGCGGCGGCACCGACTTCTGGATCGACCGGCTGCTCGCCCGCAGCGGCGGCAGCGACCCGGCCGACGCCGACGGTGCGATCCTCATGACCCGCGGCCGCGCGCTGTTCATGAAGACGTACAACCCGGCCGTGCTCGGCTTCGCCGGACACGTGGCGTACTGGGAGAGCATCAGCGACGCCAACGCCTACTCGATCGCGGCCAGCCCGGGCACCTTCACCGAGCAGACCTCGCAGCGCCTGCAGACGCCGAGCTACGCCAAGAGCGTCTTCAACAGCGGCTCGGTCTCCATCACGCAGCAGAAGTTCATCACCAACAACAACGTCGCCGTCACCAACCTGTCGATCACCAACAACGGCTCCGCCTCGACCGCGCTGACGCTGCGGGCCACTTCGCCCTACGCGACCAGCGGCAGCGGCAGCGAGCTGACCGGCTCGACCGGCGTCAAGAACGGCCTCACGACGCTCACCACCCGGCTCACCGGCGACGGGTTCGCCGTCTCCTCCGGCGGGCTGAACCGTTCGATCACCATCGCGGCCGGGGCCACCGCCACGGCGAAGGTCGTGATGGGCTTCATCGCCGGCGAGATCCCCGAGTCCTCGACCGAGTACACGGCGTACGCCGGATACTCCAACGCCACCGCGTTCGCCACCCACGTGCGGGCCTACAACAAGTGGTGGGCGGACAACATCCCGTTCTTCGACTCGCCCGAGCCGGCGCTGACCAAGAACTACTACTACCGCTGGTGGTTGATGCGCTTCAACAACCTCGACGCGAACATCCCGGGGCAGACCTACCAGTTCCCGACCTCCGTCGAGGGCGCGCTGGGCTACAACAACGCCATCGCGCTCACCCAGCCCATGCACATCGACGACCTCAAGTACCTGCGCACGCCGTTGTACGCGTACGGCGACTGGCTCTCCGTCGGGCAGGTATCGAAGAACGGCCGGTTCGTCGACAACCCCGGCGACCCCGAGAACTGGTCCAACAGCTACACCCAGTACATCGCCGAGGCGGCGTGGAAGAGCTACCAGATCCACGGCGGACAGCCCGCGATCGCGGCCAACCTCGCCAAGTACGCCGAGGGCGACGTCAAGGGCCAGCTGGCCACCTATGACAGCAACAACAACAAGCTCATCGAGTACGACTGGGGCGCGCTCACCGGCAACGACGCCGACGCCGTGTCGTTCCACTGGCGCGCCGGCAAGATGGACCGCGGCGAGGCCGCCTACCAGTACAGCGGCGCCCGCGCGGCGGCACAGGCCTACGCGGCCGTCGGCAACACCGCCAAGGCGAACGAGATGAACACCCTGGCCGACCAGATCGGCGCGGCGATCGTCAACGTGCTGTGGAACCCGTCGCACAACCTGTTCGAGAACCGGATGGCCTCCGACGGGGCGTTCAACCCCTGGAAAGAGATCAACATCTACTACCCGTTCGCGGTAGGGGCCATCCCGAACACCACGCAGTACAAGCAGGCGCTGCGCCTGTTCGACGACCCGGCGCAGTACCCGATCTTCCCCTTCTACACCGCCAACCAGGCGGACAAGGCGGCCTCGGGCACCGGCAGCAACAACTTCTCGACCATCAACTCCACCGTGCAGTTCCGGCTGCTGAGCTCGGCGCTGCGCAACTACCCGACCACCTACCTCACCAACGACTGGTACAAGAAGCTGCTGTACTGGAACGCCTGGGCGCAGTACGTGGGCGGCAACACGGCCTACCCCGACGCCAACGAGTTCTGGGCGAACTGGAACGGCTCCTCGATCACCTACCGCTCGTGGATTCACCACAACATCCTCGGCAGCAGCAACTGGACCGTCATCGAGGACGTCGCCGGGCTGCGGCCGCGCAACGACGCCAAGGTCGAGCTGTCGCCGATCAACATCGGGTGGGACCACTTCACCGTCAACAACCTGCGGTACCGCAACGCCGACCTGACCATCGTGTGGGACGACCCCGCCGACGGCGTGACCCGCTACCCGGGCGTGCCGCAGGGGTACTCCATCTTCATCAACGGCACCCGCGTGGCCACCGTCGGCTCGCTCGTGCCCTTCACGTGGGACCCGGCCACCGGCACGGTCACCACGACCGGCTCGGTCACCTACAGCCAGGCCTACTCCGGGCTGCAGTCGCCGACCCAGGTCGTGCAGACCGACGCCCGCGTGCTCGACGAGCTGGCCAAGGCCGGCGTCGACACCAGCACCCCGGCCCTGACCAACCTCGCCAGCGGCGCGACGGTCTCCGCCTCCTACACCGGCTCGGGCACCTCCACCGGCGGCGCCGTCGACGGCTTCCCGACCAACGAGCCCTACTGGGGCGCGGGCGGCTCGCCGAACAGCCAGGACTGGTACGAGGTCAACTTCGGCCAGGCCCGCACGTTCAACGAGATCGGGCTGTACTTCAAGGACAGCCGCCCGGCCTCGGCCACCTACCGGCCGCCGTCGTCGTACGACATCCAGTACTACAACGGCAGCGCGTGGGTGAGCGTCGGCAGCCAGACCAAGAACCCGAGCGCACCCCGCGGCAACTACAACCTGGTCACCTTCCCGGCGGTCAGCGCGCAGCGGGTGCGGGTCCTGGCGACCAACGCCTCCGGCGCGAAGACCGGCCTCACCGAGGTCAAGATCTACAACCGGGGCGGCACCCAGCCCCCGCCGGTGACCAACCTCGCGCTGTCGGCGACCGCCGCCTGCTCCTACACGTCCGCGTGGGAGAGCTGCGCCGCGATCAACAACGGCGACGAGCCCGCCAGCTCGAACATCGGCGCCGCGAACGACGGCACCCGGTGGGGCACCTGGCCGCAGACCGGCACCCAGTGGGCCGAGCTGCAGTGGTCCTCGGCGCAGTCGGTGAGCAAGGCCCAGGTGTACTTCTTCGACGACGAGGGCGGCATCGACATGCCGTCGGCGTGGAAGCTGCAGTACTGGAACGGCTCGGCGTACGTCGACGTGCCGGGGGCCAGCTCCTACACCCTCACCAAGAACGCCTACAACACCGTCACCTTCACCGCGACCTCGACGACCCGGCTGCGCGTGCAGCTGACCGCAACCGGCACCTCCTCGCTGGGGCTGCTCGAGGTCAAGGCGTACAGCTGATCATGCAACACGTGCGGAGACCGCCGGCGATGCGGGACGTCGCCCACCTCGCCGGGGTCTCCCACCAGACCGTCTCGCGGGTGGTCAACGACCATCCGAACGTCCGGTCGGAGACGCGGGCCAGGGTGCTGGCGGCGATGCGGGCGCTGGACTACCAGCCCAACGTCGCCGCCCGGACCCTCGCCACGAACCGCTCGCAGACGGTCGGCCTCGTCACGTTCGACACGACCCTCTTCGGGCCCTCGTTCATGGTTCACGCCATCGAACGAGCGGCCCGGGAGGCCGGCTACTTCGTCAGCATCGCCAGCGCCCGGGAGCCCGACGTGCCACAGGTCCGCGACGCCGTACGGCGCCTGCGCGAGCAGGCCGTCGAGGGCATCGTCACGCTCGCCCCGGTCGCCGCGGCCTGGACGGCGCTGCGCCAGGAGCCGCTGGACATACCGATCGTGGTGCTGGGCATCGGCGCCGGCGCAGGGGAGGAGGCGGAGGTGCCGATGGTCTCCGTCGACAACTACGCCGGCGCGGCCAACTGGCCCGAGGCCCGCGAGCGGCTCGCCGGGTGGCGGGCCGCGCTCGAGGAGGCCGGGGCGGTCGCGCCGGCGCCGTTGCCGGGCGACTGGAGCGCCGCGGCCGGCTACGACGCGGGCCGCGACCTCGCCGGCCGTGCGGAGGTGACCGCCGTGTTCTGCGCCAACGATCAGATGGCGATGGGCGCGCTGCGGGCGCTGCACGAGGCCGGCCGCCGGGTGCCCCGCGACGTCAGCGTCGTCGGCTTCGACGACGTGCCCGAGGCGCCGTACCTGCTGCCGCCGCTCACCACGGTCCGGCAGGACTTCGCCGAGCTGGGCCGGCACAGCCTGGACCTGCTCGTCGACCAGATCTCGACGGGCGCGCGCCGCAGCGGTCACTTCCGCACGGAGCCGCGCCTGATCGTTCGCAATTCCACGTCTGCCCACTTTTCAAAATGAGAACGGCTCGCACAATGAGAACGCTCACAACAATGAGAGGAATGACCGTGAGACGCTGGATGTGCAGCACCGTCGCTGCCGCGTTACTGCTCGGAGCCGCCGCGTGCGGTGACGACAAAGCACCCGCCACGCCGGCGAACGCCGACAGCGGGGCAACGCTCACATTGTGGACACGCGCCGCGACCGAGTCGGTGTCGAAGGCGTACGCGGCCGCGTACAACGCAACGCACAAGAACCAGGTCCAGGTCACGGCGTACCCGAACGAGGAGTACCCGGCGAAGCTCGCCTCGGCGGCCGGCGCCAAGGCGCTGCCCGACCTGTTCGCCTCCGACGTCGTGTTCGCGCCGCAGTACGCCTCCCAGGGCCTGTGGCTCGACATCACCGACAAGTTCAACGCCCTCCCCGTCAAGGACAAGGTCGCACCGGCCCACGTGCGCAACGGCCAGTGGAACAAGAAGAACTACGCGGTGCCGCACACGATCGACATGTCGGTCATGCTGTACAACAAGGACCTCTTCACCAAGGCGGGCCTCGACCCGGAGAAGCCGCCGACGACGCTGCAGCAGTTCGCCGACGACGCCCGCGCCGTCAACAAGCTCGGCGGCGACATCCACGGCACCTACTTCGGCGGCAACTGCGGCGGCTGCAACGTCTTCACGCTGTGGCCGTCGGTGTGGGCCGGCGGCGGCGACGTGATGAACGCCGAGGGCACCGAGAGCACCATCAACGGCAAGGAGATGTCCGACGTCTTCGCGCTGTACCGCAAGCTCTACTCCGACGGCGTCGCCGCGCCGGCGTCGAAGGACGAGGCCGGCCCGACCTGGCTCGGCGCCCTGCAGAGCGGCAAGATCGGCATCGCGCCCGCGCCGTCGGCGTGGCTGGGCCTGATCGAGGAGAAGGCGACCTTCAAGCTCGGCGTGGCCCCGATCAGCGGCATGAACGGCGGCGAGTCCACGTTCGTCGGCGGCGACTCGATCGGCATCGGCGCCACCACCAAGCACGCCACCGAGGCGTGGGACTTCGTGGCCTGGACCCTCGGCGACGAGGCGCAGGTCGAGGTCGTGGCCAAGGGCAAGGGCGTGCCGGTGCGCACCGACCTGGCCTCGAACAAGTACTCCTCGGCCGACCCGCGCGTCGTCACCATCAACAACCTGATGGGCAAGGGCAAGACGCCCTACGCGAAGAACTTCAACGCCACCTACAACGACCCGCAGAGCCCGTGGGTGACCGCCTTCCGCGGTGCCCTCTTCGGCGACGCGAAGAAGTCCCTCGACGACGGCGCCACCGCGCTGACCGCCTCATTGAAGAAGTAAGGAACCATGACAGTGCTCGTCACCGCGCGGCCGGCGGAGGCTCCGCCGGCCGTCCGGCCCCGGCGCCGCCGTGCACGGCGGTGGGCCGGCGCCCTGTACGCCGCGCCCACCGCGTTCATGGTCGGCATGTTCTTCCTCGTACCGCTCGGCCTGGTGGCGTGGATGTCGCTGCACCACTGGCCGCTGCTCGGGGCCCCCGAGCTCAACGCGCCGGAGAACTACGCCGGCATGGCCGATGACGAGCTGCTGAGCACGGCGGTGTGGTTCACGCTGAAGTACACCGTCATCGTCACCATCCTGCTGTTCGCACTGTCGTTCGGCCTGGCGCTGCTGGTGCAGCATCCGGGCCGGGGTATAGGCCTGCTGCGTACGGCGTACTTCATCCCCGCCGCGGTCGGCTTCGCCAGCGCCTCCCTGCTGTTCCTGGGCATGCTCAGCGACGAGATCGGCCCGGTGAACCGGATACTGGAGTCGCTGGGCCTGCTGCACGGCTACGTGTCGTGGACCAGCGGCAGCTCGACCAGCGCGCTGAGCTCCGCCGTCGGGCTGGTGCTGTGGCGCTTCGCGGGCTTCAACATGCTCATCCTGCTCACCGGGCTGCAGGCGATCCCGGTGGAGGTGTACGAGGCGGCCCGCCTCGACGGCGCATCGCGCTGGCAGCTCTTCCGCCGCATCACGGTACCGCTGATGCGCCCCACGATCGCCCTCGTCCTCACGCTCATGGTCACCGGCTCGCTGCTGGCCTTCGACCAGTTCTGGATCCTCACCCGCGGCGGCCCGGACAACAGCACCACCTCGCTGGTGATGGTCATCTACCGCAAGGCGTTCATCGAGCTCGACCTCGGCTCCGCCGCGGCGATCTCGGTGGTGCTCCTCGGCGTCCTGGTCGTCTTCAACGTCGTGCAGCTCGCCGTGCTGCGCAGAAGGGGCTGACATGCGACGGCTGACCGGCGCGGCGCTCGCCATCCTGTTCCTGTTCCCGCTGGCGTGGAGCGCCTTCGCCTCCGTGCGCACCCCGAAGGGCTTCGGCCTGGAGAACTACGCCCGCCTGTTCACCTCCGACAACGGCATCCGCTTCGAGCACGTGTTCAACTCCGTCTCGGTCAGCCTGCTCACCGTCGGGGGCACCCTGCTGGTGAGCACGCTGGGCGGCTACGCGTTCGGCCGGTTCTCCTTCCCCGGCAAGGACGCGCTGTTCCTGCTGACGCTGGCGATCCTCATGGTGCCGTACGCGACCATCCTCATCGCCCTCTACGTGCTGCTCGGCTGGATCGGCCTGCAGGACTCCCTCATCGGCCTGAGCCTCGTGCTCATCATGTTCCAGCTGCCGTTCTCGATCTTCATGATGCGCAACTCGTTCGAGGCGGTGCCCAAGGAGCTGGAGGAGTCCGCGCTCATCGACGGCTGCACGTCCTTCGGCGCGCTCGTGCGGGTCATGCTGCCCGCCGTGCGGCCCGGCCTGATCACCGTCGGCCTCTTTGCCTTCCTCACCTCGTGGAGCGAGTTCTTCGCCCCGCTGATCCTGCTCAACTCGACCGACAAGTTCACCATGATGCTCGCCGTGGTGAACATGCGCACCGCCAGTTTCGGCGCCATCGACTACGCCGCGTTGGAGGCCGGCGTGACGTTCATGGCGGTGCCTTGTCTGGTGCTGTTCCTCATCCTGCAGCGCAGCTACGTCCGGGGCTTCATGTCCGGAGCACTGCGCGGCTGACCCCCTGGTTCTGGAGGAACCATGCCCACCCGTCGCACCCTGCTCGCGGCCGGGGCGGCCGCCACCGCCGCCACGACCCTGGTATCCGAAAGGGCGGCGGCCGCCACCGCCGCCCGCCCCGACACCGGCGTGTCCGCCTACGCCTTCCCGCTCACCGCCGTCCAGCTGCTGTCCAGCCCGTTCTCCGCCAACACCGGGCGCACCCAGTCCTACCTGCTGTTCCTCGACAACGACCGGATGCTGCACACCTTCCGGCTCAACGTCGGGCTGTCGTCCTCGGCCACCGCATGCGGCGGCTGGGAGTCGCCGACAACGGAGCTGCGCGGGCACTCCACAGGGCACCTGCTCAGCGCCCTCGCGCAGGCCTACGCCAGCAGCGGCAACACCGCCTTCAAGACCAAGGGCGACGCGATCGTCACCGTGCTCGCCCAGTGCCAGTCCCGCGCCGCCACCGCGGGCTACAACACCGGCTACCTCAGCGCCTTCCCGGAGAGCTTCATCGACCGGGTCGAGGCGCGGCAGTCGGTGTGGGCGCCGTACTACACCCTGCACAAGATCATGGCCGGCCTGCTCGACATGCACCTGCTCGCCGGCAACACGCAGGCCCTCACCGTGCTCACCGGGATGGCGTCCTGGGTCAAGTTCCGCAACGACCGGCTCACCCAGACCCAGCGCCAGAACATGCTCGACACCGAGTTCGGCGGCATGAACGAGGTGCTGACCAACCTCTACCAGCTCACCGGCGACGCCAACCACCTCGCCGCGGCGCAGCAGTTCGACCACGCCGAGATCTTCGACCCGCTCGCCTCCAATGTGGACAGTCTGAACAACTACCACGCCAACACCCAGATCCCGAAGATCGTCGGGGCGATCCGGGAGTACCACGCCACCGGTACGACCCGCTACCGCGACATCGCCGTGAACTTCTGGGACATCGTCACGAAGCACCACACGTACGCGATCGGCGGCAACTCCAACGGCGAGTACTTCAAGGCACCCGACCGCATCGCCAGCGAGCTGTCGGACAGCACCGCCGAGTGCTGCAACGTCTACAACATGCTCAAGCTCACCCGGCAGCTGTTCCTGACCAACCCGTCGCGCGCCGACTACATGGACTACTACGAGAAGGCGGTCTACAACCAGACGCTCGCCTCGCAGGACCCGAACTCGACGCACGGGTTCCAGTGCTACTACGTGCCGCTGCGGGCCGGGGGCATCAAGACGTACAGCAACGACTACAACAGCTTCGTGTGCTGCCACGGCACCGGCATGGAGAGCAACACCAAGTACGGCGACTCGATCTACTTCCACGACGGCGGCAGCACCCTCTACGTCAACCTGTTCATCCCGTCCGTGCTCACCTGGTCGGCCCGCGGCGTGACGATCCGCCAGGACACCACGTTCCCCGACGCCGGCGCCACGAAGCTCACCATCACCGGTTCGGGCACGTTCACCGTCAAGGTGCGCATCCCGGCGTGGGCGACCGGCGCCGCGCTGAAGGTCAACGGCGTCGCGCAGGCCGCGCCGCAGCCCGGCACCTACGCCACCATCAACCGCACCTGGGCCTCCGGCGACGTCGTCGACCTGACCCTGCCGATGGCCCTGACCCGCGAGGCCACCAACGACAACAGCACCGTGCAGGCGGTCAAGGTCGGCCCGATCGTGCTCGGCGGCCTGTTCGGCACCAGCAACCTCTCCGCCCTGCCGGTCCTCGACCCGGCCACGCTCACGGCGACGAGCACACCGCTGCAGTACACCGCGAACGGCGTCACCCTCCAGCCGTTCTACAAGGTCCACGGCCAGCGGTACTCCGTCTACTGGTCCGTCACCGGCGGCCAGACGCTGCCCGCGTTCGTGGCGCACTACCCGTTCGACGACAGCGCCACCGACGCGACCGGCAACGGCAAGACCGCGACGCTGGTCAACGCCGCCTACACCACCGGCCGCACGGGCAGCGCCGTCAACCTCAACGGCAGCAACGGCTACGTCTCGCTGCCGTCCGGCATCGTCAACGGCGCCACGAACTTCTCGATCGCCCTGTGGGTGCGCATCACCACCGTCGTGGCCTGGTCGCGGGTGTTCGACTTCGGCACCGGCACCGGCGTCAACATGTTCCTGACCCCGCGCTCGAGCGCCGGCACCGCCCGCTTCGCCATCACCACCGGCGGCTCCGGCGGCGAGCAGCGCATCGACGCCCCGGCCGCCCTGCCCGCGGGCGCCTGGACGCACGTCGCGGTGACCCGCAGCGGCAACGTCGGCATCCTGTACGTCAACGGCGCCGAGGTCGCCCGCAACAGCTCCATGACGCTCAGCCCGAGCAGCCTGGGCAACACCACGCAGAACTGGCTCGGCCGCTCGCAGTACGCCGACCCGTACCTCACCGGCGCCATCGACAGCGTCCGGCTCTACAGCCGCACCCTGACGGCTTCGGAGGTCTCCGGCTTCTACTCGGCCGGCAACTGACTGTTTCCTTAGCTCGCTGCGCTCGCGGCGGGGGAGCTCCGCTCCACCCACACCCCCTCACGAC
>Ga0310811_10014245_pt1 | contig 10359 bp, 7 predicted proteins | sample YCmetagenome_FD_207642 | JGI IMG/M metagenome (GOLD analysis project Ga0310811, IMG submission 207642) | Soil microbial communities from experimental microcosm in Duke University, North Carolina, United States - YC | ecosystem: Engineered > Artificial ecosystem > Soil microcosm > Unclassified ... | reverse complement strand
AAGCAGGCGGCTGTCTTCAGCTGAAACTCAACCTTCCCTTTTTGAATTTCTATGTCCAACCGATCATTGGAAGCAACCCCTTCCCCAAACCCCAGGTATCTAAGTTTCTCTTTCAACAAGAGGATGTTTCCATTATTCATAGCATGGTTTTTAGGTTATCAAGAATTTCCGTTACCTCTGTCGAGTTATTCCAAATACCGGCCAACACGAAGACCGCCTCGAATACCTTCTGGAAATGTTCGAATTGTAGCAAAAGATCTAGCCGCTCACTAGGTTCACCGAAGTCGGTATTATCACACGTCAGGCAGGTTTCTACCATGCCCCACAAGATGGCCTTGCACTCGCCCAGGCGATAATCCATCGTAAAGGATTTTATGTATTCCCTCGCTGTTTGCGGGGAAGCATCCTTTAATAGAAGTATTTGATTGAATATTTCGGATTCTTTAGAAAAGGGTAACATACACTTAGATTTATGGATGAACGATCTTAGCTGATTAGCCTTGTCTGTAGTCAGCCGTCAGGCAAGTTTCCTTCAGCTGGCTAATAGAGTCTCTTGTTTCACAGACGCTATAATCGGAGAAGCAGTCCTCAAAGACAAGGGCCGAAAAGACAAGGGCCGACGACGCCACCTCTTCAGGGGAAAAAAAATCGGCCTATTATAAAATTCCTGATGATCAAAAAAATGTGACATTGATAAAGTTTAAAGGACCCGGTTTTTAGTATTTTTAAGATGAAAAAAGGGGCCATGACATCATACCAAAACGTCACCTCCAGGCCCCTTCTGTTTTCAGGGTTGCTTACCATTTCGTTATGCGAATTAACAACCGGATAGCGGCGTAACCTACCACGTAAATTTGTGGGTTACGGGGATTTTATTCAGTATATTTGGCAATTATTTATATTTGAACTATGGAAAATACATCTGCAAAACGCCCTGTTCATATGGGGCATAACATTCAAAAATTCCGCCTTATCCGTGGATATAGCCAAGCAGGACTAGCGCATATGCTGGAAGAAAAAATGGGCCGAACCGTCAGCCAGCAATTGATTTCAGATATAGAGGACCGCGAAACGGTGGAGGACGAAGAGTTGTTGAAAAAGATTGCAGAAATATTGGAGGTTACCCCGGAAGCTCTGCGCAATTTAGATTTTGATGCAGCTATAAATATTATAGGAAATACCTTTACCAATAATGACTATTCGTACCAGCAATTTGCAACGCACATTCATAATGAACAAACCCACAACAATCCATTAGATAAACTTATTGAGTTGTTTGAGAAAGAAAAGGCAGAATTAAAGGCAGAGATTGAAAGATTGAAAAAGAAGAGAAAATAGTATGTCCTAAACTAATAGCATGAAGCTGTCCACGCACGGACGGCTTTTTTTGTTCCCAGCGAAGTGGTTTTGTAGTTATATTGGACGGACATTCACGCATCAATAAAGACACGAAAATTACAACCACGGCAATTGCTTTAGCAGAAGGGAACTTCTCATGATATCGCTCGGTAAGCGTGCTTTTTACCTGATTCAGCCTACATTCGATTTTGCGATCCATGAACGTTGCTCAAACTGTAAAAACAAAAAAGCCCCACAAATTGCGGGGCGCGCTAATCAGCTCCATAACCATTAAACCTTATCCTATTAAAATAAAGTTAGGTAATTTTCCCATCTGGGGAAACATATAGCCATTGAAAAAGCTCACCTTTATTCATTTTTAAGGGAAACCACTTAACAAACAAGGTGGCCCTCGTTTGATTGCCTTCATATCTTCCACTACCCGTGCCATAGGCATGCTTTTGGCCTTTAAGGTAGCCTGTCCTACAAAAGGGGCCGTCTCTGCTTTGTTAGGCAAAGTCGCGCCTTAGTAAATTTTTATCAACGATCAACTTATGCAATAGGTGTGAAAAGGGACTATAACTTGAAAGGGACTCTGGTTTCAAAATAAAATGAGCTCCCATATCCAGACAGTTTTTAATGGTTGAATCGGGAGCTAATGTAGAAGTGACGATTACGGGTATCTGAGACAAAGTTGGATTTGATTGCAACAGGGGGATAATTTCATATCCCCTTTCTGCCGGCAAATACACCTCAACTAAGATAATATCCGGAAGATTGCCCGGATTTTGATTCAGCCATTGTAACAAGGTCCTTACATCGCTGAAGCGTCCAAGAACTTCAAACAAGTTAGATAAACTTTTTTGCATGAACTCAAACTCGTCCTCATCATGTTCGACTATTACAATTTTGTATTTTGACATCGTGATAAATAGACCGGTGTTTTAGCGTCTTGATGATAACAAATGTAAGCCCAAAAGTGGCTCATGTCCGCCAAAACCCAACAATTAAATGAACGAGTTATTTACATTGAGCAGGAGGATCAAATTTTTTCGAAAAACGTTTGTAGAGGATTTTCCACATTTCCGGGTCTATCATGGAGCTTTCCTTAGTCATCAGCTGCCTTTCATATTTTTTTATTCGAAGCAACATAGCCTCTAACTCCTCAACAGAACCATTTGATTCTAAGCTGATTAAGAATCGTTTTGTTTCCTCGATTATTGTCGCTCTTAATTGATTACTTCTTGAGGGGTAATTTGTCATTCCAGGAGTATATCTATTTGGCCCAAAAAACAGGCCGGAGAACCTGGTATTAACTTCCAGGATAATCTATTCGGGTATTGCCGGAATATGATGGTAAGTTGGTCACTGGGCGGATGGGCCTGAACATCGCGGGTCATCATTGAAGTTTCCTACGAGTTTTGACGTCTCCGTCCCTCCTCATCAGTCAATTCTCACCTGCTCCCCCATGTAGCGGGTTCAGGTTAACAGGGAAGCCGGGGTAAACGGTAGTTAGCTACCGGCAAAGCATTACGCTGGCTGTTGGCAATAGAGATCACTGGTTGGAGTAAAATAGAGTAAAGTGGAATACTACAGGTATAAGTCACTGAACCACGTCGAAAAAGGGAAGCAAAATCATGGCAGGGTAAAACGAAAAAGCCAGCAAACATGCGTCGTTACTGGCTTTCTTTCTTTAAGTTTCTCTGTCTTGACCAATAATTGCGGATTGAAGGGGACAGAATCGATAGGAACAATATCTTGCAATCATTGCAAATAAAAGCGTATCTTCCAAACGCTACAGATAAACTTCTGCCGCTTTGTCAAAAGTAATGTTCAATAGCCTAGATTTTATTTTATGGAACATAAAGATGAACAATCAAATAAGCACACCCGGGATGGAGAGCCTCTTGGCCCTTTTTCCAGCATAAAATCGGATGATAACCAATTCGTGCCAAATGTAACTTGTGCTCTGAAAAATGGCGGAACACGCCCAGCAGGATATCGATATTGTTGGAAAGGCAAAATCATGCAGTGCGGCTCCGACGGAAAATGGTTTGACACTAATATCGCCTGTTAAGCTTTATTTCTTAGAGGAAAGGTTGTAGTTTCTCAACACCTTTGAATTATTACGCAAGGCAAGTAATATAACCAGCGGTGTGATAGCAAGAAAAGAAAACTTAGCGGCTCAAGGGCAATATGATTTTAAATAAAGTGCCTACATTTTCTTTTGACACAACTGATATTTCGCCACGATGGTTGGTGACAATTTTTTTACATAACGCCAAGCCGATACCCGTGCCTGCATAGCTATCCTGGCTATTCAACCGACGGAAAAGTAAAAATATTTCCTCTCCCAACTGTTGCTTGAATCCTATTCCATTATCCCTAATCCCTATTTCACAATAGGAATAATTAGGGTCTATATTTGCATGTTTTGCCGCCTCTTCCAATTTAAGTATTTTAGAAGAAATCGTAATGACCGGAGATACCCCTGTTTTCGCAAATTTTATGGCATTACTGATCAAATTGAAAAATAACTGATTCATTTGAAACGGAATAGCATCGATTACAGGCAAAGGCTCCCGGTTAATGACAACACCTTTTTCGGCAATGAGCTGATCAAAATCACTTAGGACTTTGCTGAGGCATTTGTCAAGGTCCGTTTGTTCAAAAACCGCCTCGCTATGAAGTACCTTGGAGAAATTATGGAGTTCTTTGATAAGCGTGGACATACGGTCAGAAGAAATATTAATTTTATCTATCAGTACCTTAACCGGATCCGGCAATTCGTTGTAGTACTGTTCCTGAAGGGTAGTTGAAAATGTTCTTATTTTTCTAATCGGTTCCTGCAGGTCGTGTGAAGCTATATAAGCAAATTGTGCCAAATTCTCATTTGAAAGCTGGAGCGCGGTATTAGCTTCGTGCAGCGAAAATGTCCTATCAAAGACCTTTTTTTCCAACTCCGCCGCCAGCGCCATTTCCTGCATCCTTTCCTTCCTTCGTTCAGTAACATCTTCAATGGCTATGAGAATCGATTGTTCCTCCGCCGCATCTCTCACGATCTGGATAGCGCTCAACAGCATTATACGTTCGCCAAGTTCAGGAAAATCAGATGTAACTTCAAAATCAACAAAATTGGTTTTTTGCGGAAGAATTTTTTCGAGCATTTTTTTTAATGCCGGTATATCCCACTGTTTATTTCCCAATTCAAACAGGAGCCTTCCTTCGGTCTCTTGTTCTTTAACCTGGAACTTATCATAAAATGCCCGGTTGGCGCTTCTTACTCTTAATTCCTTATTCAGGATTAGTAAGGGCTCCCGAATAGTGGAGACTATGGATTCAGCATACAGCCGGGAGAGATTTAATTGTTCATTTCGATCAAAAAGCTCCTGATTTACAATAATCAATTCTTCATTAGTGGTTTGCACCTCCTCCTTCGACGTCTCCAATTCTTCATTCAGACTTTGCAGTTCTTCGCTCCCTGAAAGAAGCTCTTCGTTGGCACTTTGTAATTCTTCATTGGCGGCCTCCTGATCCTCAGTGACGCTTCGCATATCCTCTCTCGCCTGTGCCAATTCCTTTCTCAAATTCTTATTCCGGCTTAATTCCTTCTCAAGGCGTAAATCCAGTCTTCCTTTATTCCTATTATCATTCTTTAGTTCCTCAACAGGGTTAGCCGGCGGTGTAGTATCTCTGAACAGCACCAGGAAGTAAGGCTCTATGGTGTCAGGCAATAGCATTGCTTCAATTGTCGCAAGGTATTCTTTGCCGGCAAACTGCAAAGGGATATTCTCCTTGACAACTGCTTCTTTACTCTTTCTTGCTTTATGCAGGACATTACGCAATTCGAAGGCCAGACCTTCCCGTGCCATTTTCAACAAATTCGAACTTGGCTTACCCGGAGAAGGCTCCAACCACATACCGGTTGCTCCACGAAATTGAACGATATCCATTTCTGCATTTACTATGACTCCGGCGGGCACATATTTTGACAATAACATCTCATCCCCGCTTTTCTGAAAATCGTCTTTATTGATTACCCCTCTAAAAGCCTTATTTACATCTCGATCGGTTATTTTATCGTTTCGGTCAGCCAACACGTGCAAAAAGTTTCCTTTCACGGGTTTCCTTGTATAAAACTTGTTCGTTTTATCAAAACTGGCAAACAATTCCGGCGTTTGCCCGGCAGTTTCTGATTTCCCGAGAATCAAAAATCCCTTCTCCTTAAGGGAGTAATGAAACGTGGTCAGCGCTTTCTTCTGTAAAAAGGGTTCCAAATAGATTAATGAATTGCGGCAGCTGATAAGGTCGATTTTTGCGAAAGGGGGGTCTTTAAGATAATTGTGATGTGCAAATACACAGGTATCCCTGATGACCTTGTTAAGCCGTAATTTGCCATCTGTCTTGGTAAAGAACTCCTGCAGACGTTCAGTTGAAAGTCCATTGGTTTCATTGATTGCATAAACTCCACTTCTCGCTTTAACTATGGCTATTTCGGAGATGTCTGTTGCAAACACCTGCATCGTCACATTCTGCCCTTTCCTGGTTATGTATTCCTGGAAGGACATGACGAATGAGTACGCCTCTTCACCTGTCGAACACCCGGCTATCCAAACACGTATAGGGTCATTCTTTTGGCGGTCTTTTAATAGCGCAGGAAACACTGTTTCGCTTAACTTATCGAACATTTTGAGGTCACGAAAAAATTGCGTCACGGGGATAAGCAAATCCTGATACAAAACATCTAATTCCGTTGCATTTTCCCTGAGAAGGACCAAATACTCGTCAATACTTTCTTTCATGCTCAAAGCAATACGACGATTGATGCGCCTGCGAATAGTAGTCTGTTTGTAATAAGTGAAGTCTACTCCTCTTTTAATGCGGAGCAGGGAAATAATTTTCTTAAACCCATCTTCCTGGTTTTTCTCAGCAATTCCCGTTTCATCGATCCCGTTGCCCTTGAACGCACTTTTCAATCGTAATAATTGCTCGGGGATCTTTTCGGGGGGCAATATAAAATCCACTACACCTGCGTCAATAGCGCTCTGAGGCATTCCGTCATAAGCTGCGGATTGCTGCTCCTGCGCGAAAGTGATACCGCCTTGCTCTTTGATAGCCTTAAGTCCAAGGGTCCCGTCTGTTGCCGTGCCGGATAAAACAACTCCAATGGCATGGCTTTGATGAACTTCAGCTAACGATGCGAAGAATACATCTATAGGCAAATTCCTCTGGTTTTTTGGAAGCCGCGCTCTTAATTGAAGAACACCGTCAGTGGCTGTTAATAACTTGTTGGAGGGAATGATATATATATGGTCTGGCACCACATGCACGTTGTCCGTTACTTCCTGCACCGGGATTTTAGTAACTCTCTGCAAAATGTCTGCTAATATACTTTCATGGGCGGGGTCTAAATGTTGAACGAGGATATAAGCCATACCCGAATCTTCCGGAATCGCTTTTAATAACCTTTTGAATGCTTCCAATCCACCTGCCGAGGCGCCGATACCTACAACTGGAAATAAGTTAGATGAAAGAATCTTAACCTCGTTTTTATTTGATTTAACCATTGTCAAGAAATTGTTAGCTACATGGTGACAAAGCACACCAACGAGCTACTAAAGATAGAATCCGGCCATCTGCTTATATCTGAAGCGAAAAGTCAGGACAAGACATGCAACCTGCGCACGATCTGTATCACTAAGCATAGGGGAGAATCTACAGAACGCCTGTGGTATCCTGTACAAGAAATAAGAGAGGAATTGAAATATCCGTACTAATATACGACTTAAATCTCAAAGTAACAAAAGATTAAGTAATGGCAAGTCTTCGCGCATTGAAATTTGTTTTTCGATAACACCATTGCTGTGCCTAATTTCAAATGGAATGCATCTCCGTCACGCTTAAACAGCTTCCCCAAGAAGAATATTTCATAGTTGTTATTTAAAGAGTACCTTTAGCAAGCTCTCTAAGCTCAAAAAGATTTAAATAACCTCTTGAAAAAAAGTAAAACATATTTTATAGTTGATGATGACATTGACGATCAGCAATTTTTGGCTGAGGCATTGGCAGGAAACGATCCCGATTGCCGATGCTTTACCGCTTCCAATGGTCAAGAAGCAATTGACTACCTGATAGGTGCTTTGATACCTATACCAGACGTGATCTTTTTAGACCTGAATATGCCAGTTTTAAACGGGGAAAAGTTTCTTGTTATCATAAAACAAACATCTTCCCTCCAACATATTCCTGTCATTATTTACTCTACTACTTCAAGTGAACAAGAGATGCGGGAAATGAATAAACGAGGAGCGCATCATTTTTTGATTAAAACACATAGCTTAAAAGCTCTTCGTGAAAAATTGGCTTCTATTTCCATCCTCGCGGACCATGATCCGGATATTGGCTTAGCATCTCCAAATTCGTGATAGGGTAGCTAGAATTCGTTGTCTCAGGATCTATGCTTTATTTCCAATTGATATGATGAAGTGATGTCCCTATTCCAGGACCAATTACCCCAACTTTTCCATTAATCTCTTCATATCCGTGCTGATCTTGTTGTCCACGATCTTCGCGTAGTGCTGCGTGGTCCGGATATTCTTATGTCCAAGCATATTTGACACCGTTTCTATGGGTACCCCATTGCTAAGGGTTATCGTTGTGGCAAATGTATGTCGGGCAATGTGAAAGGTCAGCCTTTTCTGAATCCCGCAAAAATCGGCGATCTCCTTCAAGTATGCGTTCATTTTCTGGTTGCTCAATACAGGAAGCACCCGGTCCGATAAAAGGCTTTGCGGATGATTGGCATATCTGTCCAGGATTTCCAGCGCCTTGGAAAGTAAAGGTATCCTGGATAAGGTATTCGTTTTTTGACGCCTGGAAAATATCCATTTACCGCCGTCAATGCCGCTAGTAATTTCGGAGCGCTTGAGCTTTTTAACATCGGCGTAAGCCAGCCCTGTGTAGCAGCTGAAAAGGAAAATGTCCCGCACTTGGCTAATTCTCTCTACTGCAAAGCTCTTTTTGCCGATGGATTGTAATTCCTCCATAGATAACGCATGCCTTTCCACTTCTTTTTTGGCCATGCTGAAACCCATAAATGGATCATGTGCCAGCCAGCCATTCTGGAGGCATCTTTTGACGATCTTCCGAAAGTTAGCCAGGTATTTCATGGTGGTATTGTGGTCGCAATTCCGGGTAGACTTTAGCCAAAATTCATATTCAGAAATAAATTCATAGTCGAGCTTACGGATGTCCAGGTCAGATACCTTGTACTTCCATTCTATGAAAGAACGGGTATGTTTTAAGGAGGTAGTATACCGTGTCAGGGTTCCGGGAGCGTACCCTTTCCCAACCAGGGCGGCAATCTGGTCGTTATGGTGCTGGAATATTTCCAACAGCATCCGGGATTTGTCATGTATATCTTCTTTGCCGGATAAAGTGTCCCGGATGATAACGGCGGTTATCGGCTTACTCCGGTCGATCAATTTGCGCTTTATCTCATAAACCTTTTCTTGCAGGGTATCCAGGTAAGCATTCAGGTTCTTGGTGGAATCTTTGCTGCCTGTAGCTCTTCCCGCATGTTGATTCCACCGGAGCGGATCACATTTTCGCTTGGTTGATAGTTCGGCGGACTGACCATCGACTGTAATACGCACGTAAATAGTAACCTCTCCTTTGACAAATCCCGACGGCTTTTTAAGGTAAAAAAGCAAACCAAAACTTTGTTCGATCATAACACACTGCTTTTGATGTTAAAGATACGGCTTACTAACGGTCTTGCACAAACTTGTAGGTTCATAAGATGTTAATTATAAGCCAGTTGCAAAGGTTTAAGTGAGTAAGATGGAGTAAAGTGAAATACTACACGAATCACTCACTGAACCACGTCGAAAAAGGGAGATAAAACCAAGGAAGGGTAAAAATGAAAAAGCCAGCAAACATGCGTCGTTACTGGCTTTCTTTCTTTAAGTTTCTCTGTCTTGACCAAGAATTGCGGAGAGAGAGGGATTCGAACCCCCGGAGGCTTTCACCTCAACGGTTTTCAAGACCGCCGCATTCGACCGCTCTGCCATCTCTCCGGGCGCAAAATAAAGGCTCCGCCGCCATACAGCCAAAAAAATAATAGGATGCGTACCTTTGCAGGATTCCCGCTGATCCGACCCGAAAAAATGAATGCCGACGGATGAAACACCTTAGAGCTGTCAATAAATATTTCTGGAAATACCGCATGCGCTTCTTCTGGGGCCTGATATTCATCATTCTCTCCAACTATTTCCGCATCCTCACTCCCCAGGTCACCGGCTATGTAGTCAATTCCGTCGAAAAAGAATTACGCGACAGCGTCGCCTCCCGAAGAGCTTCCATACCCCAGATCAGAGTGCAGCCATCCGAGGCCGGTACGCCGGGCGCCCCCATACCGCCCCGGGGTATTGCAACACAGCCCCAGACGGCAGGCAGCCAGGCCCTCCAGGATAAAAAAGACACCGCCAACTACGACATACTGGTAAAGAAATTTATCCGCCGGCTGGACCAGGCCCAACCTTCCTTTGGCGCCAAAGTGGCCATCTGCGGTATTACCCTGCTCATACTGGCCCTGGTAGGCGGCTTCTTTATGTTTCTCATGCGCCAGACCATCATCGTCATGAGCCGTCACATCGAATACGACCAGAAAAAGGAGATCTACGACCATTACCAGCTATTGGACGCCAATTTCTACAAGACACACTCTACGGGCGATCTGATGAGCCGCATGGCAGAGGACGTCAGCCGCGTCCGCATGTTCACTGGCCCTGCCGTCATGTACCTGGTCAACCTCCTGGCCACCATTGCTTTCAGCCTGTTCTTCATGCTGAAAAAAGACCCCCTCCTCAGCCTTTACGTATTGACACCCCTGCCTATCCTGGCCATCACCATTTATTATGTCAATACCATCATCCACAAAAGGAGCGAACATATCCAGGCTCTTTTGAGCAACCTCACTACCAATGCCCAGGAGTCCTACAGCGGTATACGTGTCATCAA
>Ga0310811_10014244_pt1 | contig 10359 bp, 10 predicted proteins | sample YCmetagenome_FD_207642 | JGI IMG/M metagenome (GOLD analysis project Ga0310811, IMG submission 207642) | Soil microbial communities from experimental microcosm in Duke University, North Carolina, United States - YC | ecosystem: Engineered > Artificial ecosystem > Soil microcosm > Unclassified ... | reverse complement strand
GTCCGGCGCGAAGACCTCGCCGAACGGCGTCTCCACGTCCACGGTGTCGCCGCGCTTCAGGCGCGCGGCGATGCTCTCGGAGAACCGGCCGCCCGGCTCGGTGCGCACGTGCAGTTCGGCGGCGTCGTTATGCTCGGGAGAGTTCGCGAGCGAATACGGTCGGGTGTCGCCGTCCGGCAGGAACACGTTGAGGTACTGGCCGGCGCGGAACGGGGCCCGAAGCCCGATCGGGAACCGCAGTTCGAGCACTGTCACCCCCGGCGCGGGGCGCCGCACCCGGTATACGGTCGCAGTGCTCTTCTTGCGCAGCGGCGGGCCGCTGCTGCTGATCCGCTTGGGCTTTATGGTCACCGGCCCGAGGGGTTTCGCCTGGCACAGCAGGACCCGCTCGGCGGGTCCCGACACGGTCGTCCCGCGGACGTCCGCCGAGCCTTCGACGAGCGCGCCGGTGCAGGAGTCGCACACACCCTTGCGGCACGAGTACGGCAGTGCCCAGCCCGCGTCCTCGGCGGCGTCGAGGACGCTGGAGCCTGGCTCGCACGCGAACGAGATGTCGCTGTCGGCGACGGCGACCGGATAGCTCATGGGTTGGCCTCTTCCTGGGTGGTGCGGAACAGGTCCAGCGCTCGGACGAGGGCCGTCGGGTCGGCCTTTCCGGTGCCGGCGACGTCGAACGCGGTGCCGTGGCCGACGCTGCAGAAGGGCACGCCGGCGCCGATCGTCAGCGCGCACGCCGTGCGGCCGGCGAGCAGTTTCACCGGGACGTGCCCCTGGTCGTGGTACATCGCGAGATATCCGTCGTAGCCGTCGGTGCTGATCAGCACGTCGGCGCCGGCCGGCCCCTCGGCGAGGACGCCGCGTTCGCGCAGCGCGAGGACGGACGGCTCGGTGATCTTCCCGTCCTCCGGCCCGAACAGCCCCTTCTCGGAGGCGTGCGGGTTGATGCCGAAGACCCCGATGCGGGGTGCGGCGACGCCGAGTGTGCGCAGCGCCGAATCGAGCGCCATCCCGGCGGCGGTCACCAGTTCGGGCGTGAGACGGGCGAGCGCGTCGGCCATGGACTCGTGCAGGGTGACGTGGGCGATCCGGAGGCCGCCGCCGATGAGCATCAGGAACACCTCGTCCTCCGGGACGCCGGTCAGTTCGGCGACCAACGGGGGGTAGCCGCGGAACGGGATACCCGCGGCGTGCACGGCCGTCTCCGAGTGCGGCCCGGCGACTATCGCGCGGAACCCCCCGGTGCGGGCGAGTTCCACCGCGTCGCTCAGATACGCGATGGTGGCGGCCCCGGCCTCCGCATCGGTCACGCCGGGCTTGTAGGCCTGGGGCGCAAGATGGGAACCGCCTGCGACGTCGACGACGCCGCCCGCGGGCGCGGCACCGGGGGAGTAGTCCCGGAGCCGCAGTCCGGCGGCCTCGACTAAGGGCTCGAGGACGAATCGGTCACCGACGACCACCGGTGTGTCGGCAGGCGATGCGGCACAGGCCTTTACGGCGATCTCAGGGCCGATGCCGTTGGGATCACCGATGCTGAGCAGCACACGCCCGGTACCGAAGGTGGTGTCGCTCATAGCGGCAGCGCCAGCAGAGTGTCGATGCGGGAGCTGTCACAGACCACTGCTCGAGAGCGCAACAGTGCACTGCTACCGTCGAGGACGTAGCGGTCGATGTACACGCCGCTGGCGAAGACGTCGGTAGGGCCGTCTCCGGTGATGCGCAGAACGAGGAACGGCGTCTCGCTGTCCACTTCGCGGACCCCTGATTCAGTGGTCTCCGCTATGACGGCCGGTTGGCCGAGCAGGTGCCGATAGGAGTGCCGCTCGTAGATGTTCGCCTCGCGCAGCGCGGACACACGGTCCTTGAGCATGCCGCGGCTGTCGGCCCAGATCAGTCCTACGGGCAGGCCGCGGCGGTAGTTGTCGGCCGACGTGATCTGGTAGAAGCACGGATCGGTGAAAAAGTCCGGCCACGCTTCGAGATCGTCGGAGTCGATGGCGCGGACGTAGCTCGCCTGCGCCCGCGCGATGACGGTCATCGCGTCCGCAGTCTTCGCGTCGGTCATGCGTCGTCATCCTTTTCGGCGACCTCGAATCCGAGGGCCTCGCGGTAGACCTGCCAGAAGCCGCGTACCGAGGCCTCGGTGACCCGGCTCTCGCTCGAGGAGTAGCCGTCGCCGCCCATCTGCACGGTGGCGAACTCGCCGGCCGCTCCGGCGATGCCGCGCTGCACGAAGCCGCCGATCACGCCGTCCTCCATCGACACGTATCCCGCCGGGCCGACGAGGTTGGCCTGCTTGAGCCGGACGAGCCGCTGCTCCTCGGTGTCCTCCTCGAAGCCCAGGTAGGTCCAGTTCAGCCGCGTCCGGTCGACGCCGACCGGCAGGATCTGGCGGACCGCGACAGAGTTCTGGATCTGCTGCAGCACGAAGCCCGGGAACACCGAGAGGATCTGCAGCGTGATGTCGTCGCCGACCTCTGAGAAGCCGTCGAGCATCGACGGATCGGTCAGCCGGTACTCGCCCTCCGACCGGATTCTCTGCCTGCTGTACTCGTCGTCGGCCTGCTGCCCGCGGTCGATCGCCGAGTAGCTGACGTGGTGGCCCCCGTGCTCACTGACGATGATCCCGCCGCGCTGGGAGAGCCGGTTGATCCCGAACGTCGTGAAGAACAGGTGCAGGATGCTCGCGTGGTAGGAGTCCTTGACGTTCTCCGCGTACAGCTTCCAGTTGTTCGGCAGCATCTGCGTGAAGCGGCCCAGGATGACGGGCTTGCGCCCGGCCAGGACCCGGCCGATCCGGTCCAGGATCTCCTCGCCGAGGTACTCCTCGATGTCGGGCAGCTCGTTGTCGAGGGTCCCGAAGACCAGTCCGTGCACGATCGCGAGCCGCAGCTTGCGCGGCCCGTGCTCGGCCATGCAGAAACCGGGCGGCATGCCGCCGTTGCCGCCGATCCCGTCGGCGAACGCGACCGCGGTCAGGTCGCCCTGCAGGTTGTAGGTCCAGGCGTGGTAGACGCAGGTGAAGTCGCGGGCGTGCCCGTGGTCGGCCATCGCGATCAGCGCCCCGCGGTGCGCGCACCGGTTCTCGAACGCGTAGATCTGCCCGTCCTCGTCGCGGGTGACCAGCACCGGCTGCTCGCCGATGAAGGTCGCGCAGTAGTCGCCCGGTTCCGCGAGTTCGGCCTCCAGGCACAGGTAGCTCCAGAACGGCCCGTGGAACAGCCGCTCCTGCTCGGCCCGGTAGTTGTCCTCGTCCTGATACACCCAGTACGGAACCCGGGTCAGTGACCGCGGCCAGGTCCTGGCGCGCATCGGGTCGGCCGTCGTGGCGCTGACGCCTCCCATCGGCCCTCCTCAAGCTCTTCGGCTGTTCGTTATCCGAACTAATTTCTTCTATGCGAACAGTGAACCGCTGGCATGATGGGCTTGTCAAGGTTGCGGACGGTCGGGGAAGCACGGCGAGGGAGACGGTTCATGGTGGCCGCGGAGGGCATGGCCGGGCTGGCCAAGGGGCTGGCCGTGCTGGAGGCTTTCGGTGCCGCGCACGTCAAGCTGACGATCAGCGAGGCCGCGACCATGACGAGCCTGTCCCGGGCGACCGCCCGGCGCTGCCTGCTCACCCTCGTCGATCTCGGCTACCTGGCCTTCGACGGGAAGTTCTTCTCTCCGACCCCGCGTACCCTCCGGCTCGGCAGCGCGTACATCGAGACCACTCCGCTGCCGCAGCTGGCGCAGCCGCACCTCGCCGCCGTGCGCGAGGTCGTCAACGAGTCCGTCTCCCTGGCCGTCTACAACAGCGGTGAGTCACTGTTCGTCGCGCGCAGTGAGGTCACCAGGGTCGTCAACACCGGAGTGCGGGTGGGCGCGAGCCTGCCGGCCTACGCATCGGCGACAGGGCACGTACTGTTGGCCGGGCTGCCCGACAAAGAGCTCGACGAGTACCTGACCGGCACTGAGATGCGGCACCGCACCCCGAAGACGCCCGTCACTCCGGCCGAGATCATGGAACGGATCGAGCGGGTGCGGCGGGACGGCTTCTCCGTCACGGACGAGGAACTCGAACTGGGGCTGCGCTCGATCGCCGTGCCGGTCATCGACTCGCGGCGGCAGATCGCCGCGGCCATGTCGGTGAGCGCGTTCGCCGCCCGGGTATCCGTGGACGAGATGGCGGCCGGGTTCCTTCCGCCCCTGCGCGAACAGGCCGCGCTGCTCGGCCGCATGATCTGAGAAATCCCGCCGCCTTCGGCGGGCGGCAGCCCGCTGGTGCGCGGCTGCGTTCGCGCTTCTGCGTCGCCACATCGTCGCGCCACCCTCGCGCCGTTACCTGTTTGTGTCCTTGACACCTCGGTCGACCCTGGGCTTCCATGTGTTCGCAAGAGGAACAATGTTCGGATAGCGAACGTGCAGCGCCCGAGGCAGACAATCCATCACCGCGGACCCAAGGGAGGGCCCATGGAATACCGTCTGGAAGGCCGTCGATTCTACGTTCTCGGCATCCTGTGGCTGGCGAATTTCGTCTTCTGGATGAGCTGGTTCATGCAGGGGCCGCTGCTCGCTTCGTACTGGCACGCCCAGCACCACACGTCGTTCAGCAGTGCGGAATACCTGCTGGCCGGCGTCGACATCGCGAGCATCGTCACGGCCCTGCTGTTCGGGCACTTCTACGACCGGCTCGGGCCGAAACACGGCGTGGCCGTCTGCCAGGCGATCATCCTGGTCGGCTTCGGGCTGCGGCCCCTCGCGGTCGACTCGTTCCCGGCGATGCTCGTCCTCACCGTGGTCGCCGGTTTCGGCCTGCCGATCATCGCCGCGCCGCCGCCCGTCATCTCGCAGTGGTTCGGCATGCACCGGATGACGTATCCGCTGCTGATCACGCTGTCCTCGTTCGTCTGCGGACAGGCCGCAGGCCTGCTGCTCGGAGCGCGGATGGTGCAGGGCCTGGGGGCGCGCTGGGCGTTCGGCGTGATGTCGATCGCGATCGCCGCGGTCCTCGTCGCATGGATCGTCGGTGTGCCCAAGGCCCCTGCGTCACCAGCCGGACCCGTCCCCGAGCACCCCGCGCCGGTGCTGTCCGCACTTCGTACCCTGACTCGGAACCCGCGGTCCTGGGCCGCGTTCGCCCTCGGCGGAATCTACGCCGCGATCATCGTCTTCTCCGGCAGCTTCCTTCCCGACACTCTCTCCACGACGCTGAAACTCAGCCCCAGCGACGGCGGTTCGGCGGCGGCGATCGTGCCGGCGGCGGCGTTCTTCGGCATGTTCGTGTTCGCAGTCGCCATCAGACGCAGCGGCAGACCGATCGCATTCGGCCGCCTCACGTCGGTCGTGCAACTGCTAGCCTGGGCCGCGTTCGCAGGCCTCTGGTTCGCGGGCGTGCTGAGCACCGCACTGGCGCTGATCCTGCTGGCGGTCTTCGGCTTCTGCTTCCAAGCCTGCTTCGGCCTGGGACTGCACCGCATCGAACACTCCGCCGGAGTCGCCGCCGACACCGCGGGCGTCGCGGCAGGCTTCTACTTCACCGGCGTCAGCATCGGCGGCTACGTCCTCCCCACGATCCTGGCGCACATCGTCGACGCCACGTCCGCGAAAGCCGGCTTCATCGGACTCGGCATCCTCTTCCTCGCCGGCGCCGCCCTCTGGGTCTTCAGCCGGGAGACAGCCACCCCGGCGACCCCCGACAACGCCGCAATGCCCGAAGCCATCGCGCCCCAGGGTGTTTGATGCCATCTCACGGCCGGGCAGGCGTTCGGCGCGGCTACTCCTCATCAGGTTCACATGTGTCGAGGTGCTCGACCAGCTTCCGATCACTGTGCCTGAGCTGGTCTTGAAGTTTCAGCGGCAGCCCGCGAGGACGTCTACCAGGACCACGTCACGCGGCACATAAACCATTGAGCCCTCGAAGACTTGGCACCGGCTGCACCAGGCCACGCCGACGCAGCGTTCGAAGAATCGGGACTCGGCCGGATGAACACGATATCGATATCCGCGAACCACCGCGCCACAGGCATCGCACGCGCGTCGGTCACCGTCCGGATGCGTCTTCCATCCGCTGACCGTCAGCCAACCGCTTCGGTTCGGTCGTTCTCTTCAGGCTCTCATGCGTGGCATCGTCTCACGCCCTGAGTTCCATCCGCAGCAATCGAACAGCAGCCAGCCGACCCGCCATAGGTTTTTTCTGCCGGCTCAACGGTCGACGCGCTCCACGCCCGATTCGAGGTCTGCGATCGTGCTCTCCAGCCAGATGCGGTCCGCTTTGCTCGTCGCCGCGGCGAGTTGCAGCATGCCGCGGCGGAACCGGTCGGTCATATCGCGCACGCGCAGCGGGCGGCCGTTGTCGTAGAAGAAGCTGCCCGGCTCCTCCATGAACTCGAGGCGGCGGCGCAGGACGCGCGCCTGGTCGGCCGGGTCGGGCAGGTGGCCGAGGAAGGCCAGCAGCGCGAAGAAGCTATTGCGGTCGGTGATCTCGACGTCGGCGGGCTCGCGCAGGCGGCGCTGCAGTTCGGCGCGTCCGGAGGCGGTGAGGCTGAGGACCTTGCGGGGCGCGCCGCGTTCGCCGGGTTCGTCGCGGCGGGTGAGGTGCCCGGCGCCCTCCAGGCGCTTGATCGCAGGATGCAGGGCGCCGTCGCTGATGGGCCGGACGTGGCCGCTCAGGCCGGAGATGCGGGCCCGCAGTTCGTAGGCGTGCAGTGGCGTCTCGTAGAGGAATCCGAGGATGCAGAGTTCGAGCACGGGTCCTCCGGGAGCTGGTGCGGGAGCTCGAGTTGGTGCGGTGCGGTGCGGGCGCGGGGCTGGCGCGTCCGCGGCGAGTATATCTCGATCCGAGTTGACTCTAATAGAGTTAACTCTGTTGGAGTCATGCGCATGACGCAGACCGCCACCCTCAGCAGTCGCTCCTTCCGCACGTCCGACGACGTCCGCCTGGCCTACGTCGATCTCGGCGGTTCCGGCACGCCGATCCTCGCGCTGCACGGCGCCTACGGCCGCGGCCGTTCCCTGCTCGGCCTGACCGACCAGCTTGGCCCCGGCTACCGGCTGATCGCGCTCGACCAGCGCGGGCACGGCCTGTCCGACCATCCCGTGGACTACGGGCGCGAGGCGTTCATCGCCGACGCCGCCGCGCTGATCGAGCACCTGGACCTCGGCCGGGCCGCGGTCGTCGGGCACTCCCTGGGCGGCGTCACCGGTTACCAACTCGCCGCGCGTCGGCCCGATCTGGTGTCGGCGGTGGTCGTGGTCGACGCCCCGATCACCCACCACACACCGCCCGCCGACGAGCAGATAGACGCCCTGCCCGCCCACTTTCCGAGCCTGCGAGCCCTGCTCGACGCCCTCGCGTTCGTGGACGAGCCGCGGCACTTCCTGGAGAGCGTGGTGGAAGAGCCCGAAGGCTGGCGGTTCCTCTGGCGCGCGGCGGAGGTGACCGCGGCTAAGACGGCGATCCGAGGCGACTGGTGGGACGACTTCCTCAGCGTCCAGCAGCCCATGCTGGTGGTGCGCGGCGCACACAGCCCTCTGATTCCGGTCGAGCAGATGGACGAGATCAGGCGCCGTCGCCCCGGTACGGAGTGCGTCACCATCGACGGACACCACGACTTCTACATCACGCACGCGGCGGCTCTGGGCACGGCCGTCCGCGCATTCCTGGATCGCTCCTTAGCCTGACGGACTACCGGCGCACTATGCACGACCTCTTCGACGCCGCCGCGTCGGGGATCGTGACTCCCGGCATCGCCGTCGGCGACTATGGTGGCCCCATGGCGTCGATCAAGCAGGTCCAAGTCACCTTCGACTGCGCGGAACCCGAGAGAGTCGCTCGCTTCTGGTGTGAGGTGTTGGGGTACGTCGTACCGCCGCCGCCGGAGGGGTTTGCCACGTGGCAGGATTTCGACCGTTCTCTGCCGGCCGAGCGTCAGGGTTCGGCGTTCGCGTGCGGTGATCCCTCGGGTGCGGGCCCGCGGCTGTTCTTTCAGCGCGTTCCCGAGGGCAAGGTCGTCAAGAATCGCGTGCATCTCGACGTGCGGGTCGGCACCGGGCTTGTGGGTGATGAGCGAGTGGCCGCCCTCGAGGCCGAGTGTGCACGACTGGTCGCGCTCGGTGCGGTACGCGCGCGGCTACTGCGTGCCGACGGCTTCAACGAGTCGTGCCTCGTGATGCAGGACGTCGAGGGCAACGAGTTCTGCCTCGACTAGCGCAGCGCCTCGGCATTCCCGCCTCTGCGGTCCTCTTGTCCCTCGTCCCTCCCGCCGCGCCGACGAGCGGGAGGGACCACCTTCTCTTCATGCGCGTTCTTCAGGCACGTTGTTCAGCTATTCAGGCACGGCTCAACGGCGGATGGCCTCGGCGAGGTCCTCCAGGGCGGGGACGGCTGCGAGCAGCATGCCCGCCGTCTCGGGCGGCAGCCGCTTGAGGCAGTCGGTGAGGACGACGGTCCTGGCCTCGCGGACGTGCTCGTGGACCTGCTCGCCGTCAGGGGTGATCTCCACGCGCGCCGCGCGCAGATCGGACGGGTCGGGCCTGCGGCGGATCAGGCCGGCGTCGTCGAGGACGCGGATGACCCGGGAGACCATGGTGGGGTTGAGCCCCTCGAGTTCCGCCAGTTCGGCGAGTCCCAGCGGGCCGCGGGAGCGGATCAGCGCGAGCACCGAGTACTGAGTCGGGGTCAGGCCCTCGCCTGTCGAGGCTTCGTTGAGCTGGCGGGCGAGCCGCCCGATCACCATGCGAAGCCTGGCGACAAGTTCCACATCCATCGGGTCTCCACGGTTTTTCAACTTGATTGCCTGCTGGCAAGCAAGTAGTATGCATATACGTGACGGTAGCAGGAAACCGGCAGACCGCGGTGTCTGCGAGCGGCGCGCCGGACGTGCCCGACCGGCGAAAGCTCGTGTTCGGCATCGTCTCCATCGGTCTGTTCATGGCCTCGATCGACCAGACCATCGTCGCCACTGCGCTGCCCGATCTTGAACACGACCTGAACGCGTCGGTCAACTGGAGCGCCTGGACCATCACGATCTACGCGCTCGGCCAGGTCATCGCGATGCCGATCGCCGGCAAGCTCAGCGACATCTACGGCCGCAGGACGGTCTTCCTCGTCGCCACGGTGATATTCACGATCTCCTCGTTGTGCTGCGGCTTCGCCGGGAACATCGTCCTGCTGCTGGTACCCCGGTTCATCCAGGCGCTCGGCGGCGGTGCGTTCATGCCCTCGGCGACCGGCATCGTGTCCGACCATTTCGGCGCGGAACGCGATCGCGCGGTCGGCATGTTCACCTCCATCCTTCCAGTGGGCGGGATCATCGGCCCGATCATCGGCGGGGTGTTCGTCACCTACTGGTCCTGGCGCGGCATCTTCCTCGTCAACGTGCCGATCGGCGTCGTGCTGATCCTGCTCACCCTGCGCTACATCCCGAGCTCGTCGGCCCGCGCGCGCGATTCCATCGACATCAGGGGTATCGGCCTGCTCGCGGTGACGATCGTGACGGCGATGTTCGGAGTCTCCTACCTGGGCAGCGGCGAGATCCCGCTGGACAGCCCGATCTTCCTGTGCTGCGAGGCCGTGGCGCTCGCCGCGCTGGTCGCGTTCGTCAGGCACTCGCGTCGCCACCCGGCGCCGTTCGTCTCGTACCGGCTGCTGCGCGGCCGCGGTTTCGGGGTCATGAACCTCATCAACTTCGTGTACGGCGCGGCCGCTCTGGGCTTCGGGGCGCTGGTGCCGCTGTACGCGGAGGACAGGTACCGGATCGCCGCCCTGGGCGCGGGCACGCTGCTGACCGCGCGGGCCATCGGGATGATCGCGATCGCCGGGGTGGCCGCGATGGCGTTGCGGCGCACCGGTTACCGGTTGCCGATGATCGTCGGCTTCGTGATCCTCGCCGGCGGTCTGTTCATGATGGCGCACACCCCGGCCGGGCTTTCGTCCTACGCCTGGCTGGCCATCGCGGCCGCCGTCACCGGCTGCGGTATGGGCGTGTCGGTGCCCGCGTCGAACAACGCCAGCCTGCAACTCGCTCCCGACCAGGTCGCGGCCATCGCGGGGCTGCGGGGCATGTTCCGCCAGGCGGGGGCGATCTCAGCGGTGTCGGTCACCACCGCGCTCGTCGCCCGCAGCGGCCAGCCCGGCCTGGTCGAATCCCGGGTCTTCCTCGCCTTCGCCGTCCTGCTCGTCGTGATCCTTCCGCTGACCTACCTGGTTCCCGACCACCACGGCAACTGGTGATCATCCCGCGGCGGTGAGCGCAGGTCAGCGCAAGCCAGCGCAGGACAACGTGGGTCAGCGCAGGTCGGCGGGGACGGCCTCGCGGAGTGCGGCGGCGACGGCGGTGACTGCCGGGTGGTCGCCGGCGCCGGCGCGGAAAGCGATGCGGG
>Ga0310811_10014243_pt1 | contig 10360 bp, 9 predicted proteins | sample YCmetagenome_FD_207642 | JGI IMG/M metagenome (GOLD analysis project Ga0310811, IMG submission 207642) | Soil microbial communities from experimental microcosm in Duke University, North Carolina, United States - YC | ecosystem: Engineered > Artificial ecosystem > Soil microcosm > Unclassified ... | reverse complement strand
TTGCGCGATACGCGCATCCGTGGCCCAGTCGCCGTCGGTGATGCCGATGCCGCCGATGCATTCGCCATCGGCGATGATCGGACGACCGCCTTCCATCGCAGTCCACCGTTCCGGGCCGGCGGCGAGCGGCGAACTGTCGCGCGCGAGATAGCTGTCGACGGTCACCATGTCGCCCGCCTTCATCATCGAGGTCTTCCAGCCGCGGAGGAACAGGCCGTTGACGACGCCCGTCGTGAACTCCCACCGTGTGGTGGTCCCGCTCGGATCCTTCACATCCAGGAAGAAATGCACGTGCGGGTTCGTCCGCTCGACTTTCGTCACCGTCCCGCTGAGCGTTGTCGGCTTCTTGCCGTCGTACTCCGCCGCGAACGAATGGTGCGCGGCGGCTGTTGAGGCATGCAGCGACACGAGCAGCAGGCCAAGGCCGAAGCTCCAGCTGGGCATACGGTGGTTATACACCTTGATCTAGACTGCTGGCCATATGGCCCACGATCGACGCGTCTGGATTGGCGCCGCAGTCGTTCTTGTTGCGGCGGTGCTGACGGGCAGCGTCCTGGTTCGCCACGCGCGCTCGGCGTCCGCGCCGCCCCGCACACGAGCCGAGATCGCTCGCCGCGAGCTCTTTGCCGAAATTCAGCCCGTGCGAATCGCCGACTGCGAACTGCGACGGTTCGGCGAACCGCACGACGGCGGATATCCGCTCTGCGTCAATCTGCTCGATGGCGTGAAGGCGGGGTATTCGTACGGAATTTCCGGGTACGACGGGTGGGGCTGTGAGATTTCCCGGCGGCTTCACATCCGCGTCCACCAGTACGATTGCTTCGATCTCAGGCAGCCTTCCTGCCCTGACGGCCAGACGGTGTTCCACGGGGAGTGCATCGGCACGACCAGGGCCAAAGAGGATGGCCGCCCATTCGACACGCTGTCGAACCAAATCGCCGCCAACGGCGACACCTCGACGCCGCTCGTCATGAAGATCGACGTCGAGGGCGCGGAATGGGACGCATTCCTGCTCGCACCCGACGCCGCACTCTCGCAGATCGATCAGCTCGACGTGGAATTCCACCATGTCGACGAGCCGAAGTACGTCGACACCCTGCGCCGACTGAAGCGCTTCTTCTACGTCGCGCACGTGCACTACAACAACTTCAGCTGCGATTCTTCGCTGACGCCGTTTCCCTCGTGGGCGTTCGAAGTGCTGCTCGTCAACAAGCGGCTGGTCATGAGCGACGGATCGCCCGCGCCGGCGGCAACACAGGTCGACGCGCCGAACAACGCGGGTGCGCGCGATTGTCAGGCGGCGTCGCAGACGTAGAGGCGGACCTTCAGGTCCGCCCTTCCATGGAGTGGATGGCCTATGAAAACAACCTCGCATTTCCCCGTCGAAAAAACCGATGAAGAATGGCGTCGCCAACTGACGCCCGAGCAGTATGCGGTGTTGCGTGGACACGGGACGGAGCGTCCCGGTTCGTGCGCGCTGCTGAACGAGCATCGCGCCGGAACCTTCAGCTGCGTCGCCTGCGGCCAGCCGCTGTTTATCGCCGAACGCAAATTCGAGAGCGGAACGGGGTGGCCAAGTTTCTTTGCACCGATCGAAGGGGCCATCGGCACGACGGTCGATCGCAGCTGGGGCATGGTACGGACGGAGGCGCACTGCAACAACTGCGGCGGCCACCTTGGCCACGTGTTCGACGACGGTCCGCCGCCGACCGGTCTTCGCTACTGCATCAACGGCGTGGCGTTGAACTTCCAGCCTTCGGCAAGTGGAAAAGTGGAAAAGTAGAGAAGTGGAAAAGTAAGTGGAAAGTCGCTCAGTGGAAAGTGGCTAAGGCCCGCTCAGACGATAAACGAGCCAGATCGCGAATGCGCAGGCCACTGCGGTGATGACCGAGACGATCACGAAGGCCCAGACGAAGTGGCGGCGGGAGGACACCGGTGGCGCCCGGGCCCGAATGCGGTGACCGGGTGAAATAATATTAACCCTCGAGGTTGCACATGCGATTGAACCGCAAGCAGTTCCTGCAGGTCGCGGCCGTCTCGCTGGCGGGCGGGGTACGTCTCCGGGCACAGGCGCCATCTGCCGCCAGGACCAAGAAAGAGGTGCGCGGCAACGCCATCAAAGGCACGACCGACGCCGTTCGCACGTTCATTGCCTCGGCCAATCTCCGTCAGATGCCGGCCAACGTCGTCAGCGAAGGCAAGCGGTGTCTGATCGACAACGTCGGGGTGCTGCTTGCGGGATCAACCGCCGAGGGAAGCCGAATCCTTCGCGAGTACGCGCACAAATCGAACGGAACCAAGGAAGCGACGGTGCTCGGCCGCGAGCCGGTCATGGTGTCGGCGGCACACGCGGCGCTGGCCAATGCGGGAAGCGCGCACGCGCTCGACTACGACGACACGCAACTGTCGACGACACCCGATCGCACGTTCGGGCTGCTCACGCACCCGACGACACCAGCGCTGTCGGCCGCGCTGGCCGTCGCCGAACGCTCTGGCGCAGCGGGCGCGGCCTTTCTCGAAGCCTATCTGACCGGCGTCGAGGTCGAGTGCAAGATGGCGGAGGCCATCGATCCCAATCACTACGAACGCGGATTCCACAGCACCGGAACGCTTGGCGTGTTCGGCGCCGCCGCCGCGGCCGGGAAGTTGATGAAGTTGAGCCAGGCGCAGCTGGGACACATGCTGGCAATTGCCGCAAGCCTGTCGGCCGGTATCCGTGTGAACTTCGGCTCGATGAGCAAGCCGCTCAACGCCGCCCGCGCCAGCGAGAACGGGGTGTTTGCCGCCGAGCTCGCCTCGCGCGGGTTTACCGGCGGCGACAACGGCCTGGACGGGCAATGGGGATTCTTCCAGGTGCTCGGTGACGGCGCCGACCTCGGTCGCCTCGTCGGAGCGTTGGGGCAGACGTGGTCGATCGTGAATCCCGGAGTCTCGTTCAAACCTTACCCATGCGGGTCGCTGAGTCACCCGAGCATGGACGCGATGATGAAGGTCGTAAAGGATCACGACCTCAAGGCCGACCAGATCAAGGCGGTGCGCCTTCGCGCCGGCAACAACATTCTCGAGCCGCTTCGTTATGGCGTCGCCAAAAACGAGCTGGAGGCGAAGTTCTCGGTGCCGTTTCTGATGTCGGCGGTGATCCTGACGCGCCGCGCCGGCATGCGCGAGTTCACGGATGCGTTCGTGCAGAGTCCGCCCGCGCAGGCCATGATGCAGCGCGTGACCGCGGTGCACGATCAGGAGATCGAGAAACAGGGCTTCGACAAGATCCGCAGCGTCGTCGAAGTCGATCTCGTCGACGGACGCAAACTGGTGCAGCCGTCGGACGATCGCTACCGCGGCGGGCCGGACAACCCATTTACGCGTGCCGACCTCAAGGCGAAGTTCGACGATTGCGCCGGGCTGGTGCTGCCCGCCCAGCGTCTGGACGCGGCGTTCACGGCTATTGAATCCGTGGATTCGATGCCCGACATACGTCAACTGATAAAGGTCCTCGCGTAATGGTTCGGCCTCTCATCACCCTGGTCCTGGTGTTGTTCGCCGCGGTGGCCGGCGCCCAGTCCGTGTATGTCGGCGGCACGATTGCAGCCGACGTTTCGCGCGTGAGCCACACGGAGTCCACTTTCTCGACGGACACGCCGAGCGGCAGCGAAACGCTCAGTGGTTCGGTACGCGTCGGCAGCACCATCGGCCAGAACTGGGGCGTGGAGCTGGAATTCGTTCAATCAGCGCGGAGCCACGAAAAGGTCACGCCATCGGTGCTGCCGCTTGCCGCCGGCACGCCGACGATCACGCTGCCTGGGCTGACTGGCGGCTTCGCGTTCACATCGACATCCCCCAATGCCATTCCCATTCGTCTTCTCGAGAGTGACGTGAGACAGAGCCACCGCGATCTGGACGCGGTGATCTGGGCGCGCCAGAGCGCTGGCGGAAGCGTCGATCTCGTGTACCTCGGGGGCGTGGCCTTCTCGCGCGAGCGCGTCGAGATTACGCAGAACTTCCCGACCGTGCTCGGGTTGTTCGCACCGGTGCCGAACGGCACCTTCCGATCGACGACGATTAGCTACGGAACGCGCCCTCTCGCTGGTATCGAGGCGCGCATCCGCTTCACTTCGCATGTGCGGTTGCTTCCGGGCGTCCGATTGCAGGGCATTGCAGACGGGTGGCTGTTGCGCCCGTACGTCGGACTCGGCTGGTTCTTTTAGGGCTGCTGCTGATCCGAGGCCTGGTCCGACATCAGCCCTGACGACTCCGCGATCACGTATCGCTTCACGAGTTCGAGAAGCGTATCGAACCGGAACGGCTTTTCGAGCCATCCTTCCGGATGCAGCGGTACACGATCCGACAGCGAGACGTCGCTGGCGGTGATGACGATCGTCGGAACCGAAGCCAGCTGTGAGTCGAGCAGCTGTTGCAGGCGGAATTCCATCCCGGCCATCGATTCGCCGAGCATCAAATCCAGGATGACGAGCGCGAATGCCTGCGGTTGCGTGGCGAATTCACGCATGCCGCGCTCGCCATCCGCAAACTCCGTCACCATGTAGCCGTGCAGCTCCAGAAGCTGCGCCAGACCCTCGCGCACTTCCGTGCAGTCTTCGATTAATAAGATTTCGCCTCGTCGCGGCGTTCCCTGTGGCGAGGCATCGTCGTTGTACGGTGCATCTGCGTCGCTGTACCGTGCATCTGCGCCGAGGTTCGCAAGGTGTGCAACCCTGGCCATAAAATCTGAGATGCGGTGCCCATGTCCACAAAACGTGCCAGCACGCGCGCAAAGCAGGTTGTCAAATTTCGATCGTACTGCGGCGGTATTTTTTACGCGTTGGGAAGAATCTACAGCCTGCGCGGCTGCCCGAACGCAGCTTTCGTCGTCGCAGGTTCGACGACGATGAAGGCGGCCCCGGCGCCGAGGGCGACGGAAAGCTCGATGACGGCGAGAACCGGGCGAGCATCGCCGACACGCACGCCGGCGGCGGCGAGGCCGATGACGAACAGCACGTTCGAGGCGAGCGTCCAACCGCGCCCGCGCGCGCGAGCCCATTCAAGCTCGGCGGGATAGAAACGCGACGTAAACCACAGGTGAAGGCGCAATGTCACCGCGACGATCGCCGCCGCGAGCACGGTGACGAAGATCGCGTTCCCTTGCTGGCCACCAATCAGGTTCCGCGCGAGCCATGTCGGCCACAGCATCACCGCGTAGACCCCGGAAGTAACCGCCTGGTGGAACTCCCACCACCAACGGGTGTGCGCGGAAGGACTCGACGTTGATGATTCCCAGCCGCCCTCTGACGACTTCGCGCGTTCGAGTGCGGCGAGGAGGTCACGGGCCGATGGATACCGATCGCCCGGATCGTTCTGGATGCATTGCCAGGCGACTTCGGAAGCGGCAACCGGCATCGAACGCCGACCCGGGGTCAGCGGATGCTGCCCGGTCAGCATCTCTGTGAGGATCACGCCGACGGCGTAGATATCGGCGCGGCTGTCGATGGCGCCGCCAATCAATTGTTCGGGCGCCATGTACGCGGGCGTGCCGATGACATCGCCCTCTCGTGTCAGCCGCGTGTTGACGTTGTCCACGTGCGCGATGCCGAAATCGACAACCTTTACCGCACCCGTACTGGTGATGAGCACGTTCTCGGGTTTGAGATCGCGATGGACCACTCCCGCATCGTGTGCGGCGCAGAGTGCCCGCACGATGTCGATCGCAACGGCGAGCGCACGCGTCGGTTCGAGCGGAGCACGCTCGATCTCGGTCCGCAGCGAATGTCCTTCGATGTATTCGGAGGCGATGATCAGGCGTCCGTCAATTTCCTCCAGCGCATACACCGTCGCGATCGCCGGGTGCGAGATGGTGGCGGCCGCCCGGGCCTCCCGCCGCAGGCGCTCGCGCAGCGACGTATTGGAATCGTGCGACCGTGCCAGCGCCTTCAGCGCCACTCGACGTCCGAGCTGCTGATCGCGCGCGAGATAGACGATCCCCATGCCACCACGGCCGATCTCCTGTTCGATCTCGTAGGAGCCGATGCGCATGCCGCTGCGAAGTTCGTCGAGTTCGGCGATTTCCGAGGGATCTACAACCGCGGGTGTTTCGAGAAAACCTGCAGCCGTATCATGCGCACGCACGAGCGCTTCCGCTTCGCGCACCAGTGCTTCGTCACCGTGGGCGTGAACGGCGAGCCATTCCCGCCGTTCTTCAACTGGCTGTTCGAGCACGCCATGGAACAACACCTTGAGACGCTCCCACTGCTCGCGTGTCACCGCGACAGGTCGGCGCCGTCATGCGGCTCGCCGTCTACGGCGCGCTTCAGCCAGGCGCGCGCCATTGCCCACTGACGCTTCACGGTCGCGGGCGATACGCCAACGATTTCCGCGGTTTCCTCCACCGTCAATCCGCCGAAATAGCGCAGTTCGACGATGCGCGCCTGTTCGGGATCGAATACGGCGAGCCGGGTGAGTGCCTCGTCGAGGACGAGAACGTCGATATCAGGCGGGGTCGCCGACATCAGGTGCTCATCCAAGGTGACGCGCTCGGGGGCACCGCCGCGTTTGGCGGCCTTTCTGGCACGCGCCCGCTGCACGAGGATCTGCCGCATCGACAGTGCGGCGATGGCGAGGAAGTGCTGCCGATCCGCGAACGGCCGCGGCCGTTCGGACGCGAGACGAACAAACGCTTCGTTCACCAGCGCAGTTGCCTGCAGCGTCTGTCCAGGCCGCTCTCGGCGAATGTATCCAGCCGCGATCCGTCGAAGCTCGTCGTAGACGAGCGGAATCAAGGAACTTGGACTGGAGGTCATGGAGGAGTGACGCCAGGGGGAAGGGGGAAGGGGGATGAGAGAAGAGTTGGTCTAGTCATAAGGGATAAGGCGAAAGGGAATAGCGGCAACCCCTTCCCCCTATCCCCCTTAAGGTTCTACCGACGCTCGATCGTGACGTGCTGAATGACGATGTCCTTTGTGGGTCGATCCCGATCGCCGATGGCCGTCCTGCCAATTTTGCTGACCACGTCCATTCCTTCGACGACTTCTCCGAAGATGGAATGACGATCGTCGAGGTGCGGCGTCGGCGCGAGCGTGATAAAGAACTGTCCGCCGTTCGTGTTCGGACCACGATTGGCCATCGACAGAATGCCAGCCTTGTTGTGCCGGAGCTTCGGATGAAACTCGTCGGCGAAGTTATATCCGGGGCCGCCGATGCCCTGGCCCAGCGGATCGCCGCCCTGAATCATGAACCCATCGATGACGCGATGAAAGATGGTGCCGTCGTAGTAGGGTTTTCGCACCTTCTGGTTCGTCCGGGGGTCGCTCCATTCCCTCGTTCCTTCCGCCAACCCGACGAAGTTTTCCACTGTCCGCGGGGCCTGCTCGTCGAACAGCCGTACGGTGAAATTGCCTTCACTGGTCGCAAACTGCGCGTAGGTTGTGGTCAAGCGTTGGGCTCCTTGTCGATTCGGACGAGCTATGACTGACCGAGGATATCACTCCCACACGGTACAATTCCGCCCATGACAGGCGCCGTTGGAGCCGCACAAGACGACATCCTCGACGCGGTCGCAAGTGGAACCGCCGACAATCCGTTCGCGATCCTTGGACCGCATGCCGCCACGCACAACGGCCGATCCGTCATCGTCATCAGGACGATGCAGCCGTCTGCGACGGGCGTTGACCTCCTCGTCGGGGATCGCGCGCTGCCAATGGACAAGCGGCACGCTGACGGTTTGTTCGAGCTGTCGATCGATGCGGCCGGACGTTCTCCGGCGGATCTCTTTTACCGGCTGCGCGCACACGAAGACGGCGCGTCGCGTGAATTCATCGATCCGTACCGATTTGGTCAGGTTCTCAGCGACTTCGACCTGCACCTGTTCGCCGAGGGAACGCATTACCGAGCCTGGGAGAAGCTCGGCAGCAGGCGATTGTCGGTCGACGGCGTGGCCGGCGTGCATTTTGGGGTGTGGGCGCCGAACGCGCAACGCGTCAGCGTCATCGGCGATTTCAACCGGTGGGATGGTCGCGTCCATCCGATGCGCAAGCTGGTGCCGTCAGGCATCTGGGAAATATTCATCCCCGAGCTGCCCGAGCGGAGCTGCTACAAGTTCGAGGTCCGCACCAGCGGCGGACATCTGCTGCACAAGACGGACCCGTACGGCCGCTACTTCGAGATTCCGCCGAACACGGCTTCCGTCGTGTTCGAGGAGCGATACGAGTGGCGCGATACCGAGTGGATGCGCGACCGCGCGTCGTTCGATGGATGGCGCGAGCGCCCGATGTCGATCTATGAGGTACATCTCGGCTCCTGGCGTCGGGTTCCGGAAGACGGCGGTCGTACGCTGACGTATCGCGAGCTGGCCGACACGCTGGTTCCCTACGTTCGCGAGATGGGCTACACGCACATCGAGCTGATGCCCGTCATGGAGCATCCGTTCTCCGGCTCGTGGGGGTACCAGGTGATCGGGTTCTTCGCGCCCACCAGCCGCTACGGCACCCCTGACGATTTCCGCTACCTGGTCGACGAGTGTCATCGGCACGGGGTGGGCGTGATTCTCGATTGGGTGCCCGGGCACTTTCCCAAAGATCGCCACGGCCTCGCGGAGTTCGACGGCACGTCACTCTACGAACACGCGGATCCGCGGAAGGGCGAGCATCAGGACTGGGGCACGCTGATTTTCAACTACGGCCGCAACGAGGTGCGAACCTTCCTGCTGAGCAACGCGCTCTTCTGGCTCGAGGAATTTCACGTCGACGGCCTGCGCGTCGATGCCGTGGCATCGATGCTCTACCTCGATTACTCGCGCGGGGCGGGCGAGTGGATTCCGAACCAGTTCGGCGGACGTGAAAACCTGGAAGCCGTCGAGTTTCTCAAGCAGCTGAACGTGCTCACGCATGGCCGGGCGCCGGGCTCGATCACGGTGGCCGAAGAATCCACCGCCTGGCCGGCCGTCAGCCGCCCGGTGTATGTCGGCGGGCTTGGCTTCAGCTACAAGTGGAACATGGGCTGGATGCACGACATGCTGCAGTACGTGCAGGAGGACCCGGTCCATCGCCGCTGGCACCACAATCAGGTGACGTTCTCGATGCTCTACGCGTTCACGGAGAACTTCGTACTGCCGTTCTCACACGACGAAGTAGTCCACGGCAAACGGGCGATGCTCGACAAGATGCCCGGCGATCTGTGGCAGAAGCATGCGAACCTGCGCGCGCTCTACGGCTACATGTTCACGCATCCCGGCAAAAAGCTGATGTTCATGGGCGGCGAGTTCGGGCAGTGGCGCGAGTGGAACTACGACACAAGCCTCGAATGGCATCTGCTGCAATACGCCGAGCACCAGGGTCTGCGTCGATGGGTGCAGGATCTCAACCACACCTACCAGCATGAGGCGTCGTTGCACGAGGTCGATTTCGACTACGCGGGCTTTCAGTGGATTGACTGCTGCGACAACGAGAACAGCGTGATGTCGTTCGTCCGCCGGGCCAAGAACCCCGACGATTACACCGTGGTCGTCGTCAACTTCACGCCCGTCCCGCGGCTCGACTATCGGATTGGCGTTCCCGACGGCGGGTGGTATCGCGAGCTGCTCAACAGCGACAGCGCACGGTACAGCGGCAGCAATATGGGCAACGGCGGCGGCGCGAGCGCCGAGTACCGGCCGATGCACGGCTTCGAGTATTCGATGTCGATTACGGTGCCGCCGCTTGGGTTGGTACTGTTCAAACGTTGATCCGACCTCGGATCTCATCGAGCGATGGAATGCTGCTCATCGCGCCGAGACGTGCGCAGCTGAGCGCAGCGGCTGCATTGGCGAATCGCACGATATCGCGAGGCTGCTCGCCGCGCAGCAACGCATACACGAACGCGCCTCGGAAGATATCGCCCGCGCCGGTGGTGTCTACCGTCCGCACGTTGATGCCCGGTTCGTGAATGACGTCGTCGCCGGCAAGCAGCAGCGCGCCACGAGCGCCGAGCGTCACGCACAGCATCGCGTGATGAGGCCTGCGCAGCCGTTCGAGGGCACGCGGCAGATCCGTGTCGCCCGTCAGCGCCGCGGGGACGTGTTCCGCGAACATCGGAATCGTGACGGCGTCGATCAGCGCCCACACATCCTCGGTGGTCCGTTCGATATCGCTGGCCACCGGCTTTCCACCCGCCCTGGCCAGGTTCGCGGCGTGTACGCTCGCCGCGAGGTCCACGTCGTCCACGTGCAGCAGCCGGGCTGATGCGATGGCATCGCCGGCGATTTCATCCGCCTGAAGCGCCATTGCCGCAGTCCGATGCCACAGCACGACCCGTTCGCCGTGGCGATCGTCGAGCAGGATCACCGCGAATGGATTCGGCCCGTTCCTGGCAACCGCGGACGTGGTGTCGATCCCTC
>Ga0310811_10014242_pt1 | contig 10360 bp, 9 predicted proteins | sample YCmetagenome_FD_207642 | JGI IMG/M metagenome (GOLD analysis project Ga0310811, IMG submission 207642) | Soil microbial communities from experimental microcosm in Duke University, North Carolina, United States - YC | ecosystem: Engineered > Artificial ecosystem > Soil microcosm > Unclassified ... | reverse complement strand
CGGCTCATCAGGACCTCCTGGTCGAGTTCGCGCACGTCCACGCCGTCGACCAGCACGCTGCCCTCGGTCACGTCGATGAGCCGGGGAATCAGCGACAGCAGCGTGGTCTTTCCGGTCCCGGTGCTGCCGATGATCGCGGTCGTCGCGCCCGCCTCGGCGCGGAAGGTGATGCCGCGCAGCACCGGGTCGGCCGCTCCCGGATAGCGGAACTCGACACCGCGGAACTCCACCTCGGCCTGGCTCTTGAGCTCCCGCACCGGCGCCGCCGCCGGGCTCACCGACGGTTCGGTGTCGAGCACCTCGTTGATCCGCTCCGCGCAGACGGCGGCGCGCGGGATCATGGTCGAGATGAAGGTCGCCATCATCACCGACATGAGGATCTGCAGCAGGTAGTTGAGGAACGCGGTCAGCGCGCCGATGTCCATGGTGCCCGCGCCCACCCGGTGCGCGCCGAACCACAGCACGGCGACGCTGGAGGCGTTCAGGATGAGCATCACGGTCGGGAAGATCAGCGCCTGCAGCCGGCCCACCCGCAGCGCGGTGCCCGTCAGCGTGGCGTTGGCGTCGGCGAACCGCTCGGTTTCCGCGCGCTCGCGGACGAACGCGCGGACCACCCGAATACCCGAAAGCTGTTCCCGCAGCACCCGGTTGACCTGGTCGATCCGGTCCTGCATGAGCCGGAACTGGGGCACCATCCTGGACACGATCGCGCCGATCGCGATGACCAGCGCCGGCACGCAGACCAGGAGCAGCCAGGACAGCCCGACGTCCTCCTTGAGCGCCATGACGATGCCGCCGACGCACATGATCGGCGCGGTGACGAAGATCGTGCACATCAGGGCCACCAGCATCTGCACCTGTTGCACGTCGTTGGTGGTGCGGGTGATCAGGGAAGGCGCACCGAAGGTCGAGACCTCACGGGCGGAGAATTCCCCGACCCGGTGAAAGATGGCCGAGCGGACGTCCCGGCCGAAGGACATCGCGCTGCGGGCGCCGAAGTAGACGGCACCGATGGAGCAGATGATCTGCAGCACCGTCACCGACAACATCCAGCCCCCGGTGGAGACGATGTAACCGGTGTCCCCCCTGGCGACACCGAAGTCGATGATGTCGGCGTTGAGACTGGGCAAGTACAGCGAAGCGATCGTGCCGATCAGCTGCAGCACGAGCACGGCCGTGAGTTCCCGGCCGTACGGACGCAGGTAGGTACGCAACAAGCGGCTCAGCAACAAGATCCCCCTCAAAGAAACGAACCGTGTCTTATGGTGAGCAGTGTAAGGTTGCCCGGTAAGATACGCAAAGTATTTTAAGGCACGTTGAGGGCAGGGTGACGGAAACGAAGACGCGCCGTCGGGGCAAACGCCTGGAACAGGCGATCCTCGACGCGGCCTGGGCCGAGCTGAAGGAGGTCGGCTACGCCGGCTTCAGCATCGAAGCGGTCGCGGGCAGAGCCGCCACCAGCAAGCCGGTGATCTACCGGCGCTGGCCCAACCGCGCGGAACTGGTCCTCGCCGCCTGGCGGTGCAACATGCCCGCGACCCCGGAAACGCCCGACACCGGCGACCTCCGCTCGGATCTGCTCGCGATGTTCCACCTGGCGGCGCACCGGGCGAACACCATGATGAGCGAGGTCATCGCCGGCGTGATGGGGGAGGCCTTCCGGCACCCCGAGGTGATCGCCGCGCTGCGCGAACACCTCACCAGGTCCTCGCCCGCGACCGAAGCGATGGAGACGATCGTGCGGCGCGCGGCCGACCGCGGCGAACTTCCGTTCTCGGACCTGCCACTGCGGGCCGCCCGGCTGCCCTTCGAACTGGTGCGCATCGAGTTGATGACCGGCCGTTCCCCGCTTTCGGAGGAAGCCGTGGTCGGGCTGGTCGACGAGATCTACCTGCCCCTGCTGCGCGGCCTGGCGACCGCTTCGGCACCGGCTACGCGGTAGCGGAGATCTTGGCGCTGCCGAGCACGACATCTCCGCCGGAGTCGGGCCGGTAGAGCACGACGACCTGCCCGGGTGCCACGCCGCGAAGCGGCTCACGCAGGTCGACACGCAGCAGGCCGTCCTCGAATTCGGCGACGGCGCCGGCCGTGCCCCCGTGCGCGCGCACCTGGACCACGCACTCCGTCGGACCGGCGATCGGGTGTTCACCCGGCCACACCGGACGGTCGGCCCGGATCTCCCGGACGGCCAGCCGCTCGGCCGAACCGACCTTCACCGTGCCGGAAACCGGTTCCAGCGAAAGCACGTAGCGCGGTCGGCCGTCCGGCGCGGGCGCGTCGATGCCCAGGCCCTTGCGCTGCCCGATGGTGAAGCCGTGCACGCCGGTGTGCTGCCCGAGCACGGCGCCGGTCTCGGCATCGACCAGTTCGCCGGGGTGCGCGCCGAGCTTGTTCTCCAGGAACTTCCTGGTGTCACCGTCCGGGATGAAGCAGATGTCGTGGCTGTCCGGCTTGCGCGCCACGGCCAGTTCACGCCGCTCGGCCTCTTCCCGCACCTCGGACTTGTGCGAGCCGCCCAGCGGGAACAGCGAGTGCCGCAGTTGCTCCGGAGTCAGCGAGGCGAGCACGTAGGACTGGTCCTTGCCCTCGTCCACGCTGCGCCGCAGCTCGGGCACACCATCCACAATGGACAACCGGGCGTAGTGCCCGGTGGCGACCGCGTCGAAGCCCAGCGCCATCGCCTTGTCCAGCAGCGCCTCGAACTTGATCTTCTCGTTGCACGTGACACAGGGGTTCGGCGTGCGACCGGCCGCGTACTCGCCGACGAAGGACTCGATGACCTCTTCGGTGAACCGCTCGGCGAAATCCCAGACGTAGAAGGGGATTCCGAGGATGTCGGCGGCCCGCCGGGCGTCGCGCGAGTCCTCGATCGTGCAGCAGCCGCGCGCGCCCGTGCGCAGCGTGCCCGGCTTTGCGGACAACGCCAGGTGCACGCCGACGACGTCGTGTCCGGCGTCCACGGCGCGGGCGGCGGCCACCGCCGAGTCCACTCCCCCGCTCATCGCGGCCAGTACCCGCATCACACCTCCTGAAGCCGTGTCTTCCCGCTGGTCTTCCCGATCACCGCGACCCCGGTCCCGACCGTGGTCCCGACCATCATCGCAAGCGTCATCCCGCACACCGTCGCCATGTCAGGCGCCCGCTTCCCCGTCCTGCCGCTTGCGCATGCCGGTCAGCCCGGCCTGCCGTGCCCGCGCGACCACGCCACCGATCTCCCCCGCGAGCGCGTCCACATCGGCCTCGGTGGAGGTGTGGCCGAGGGAGAACCGCAGCGAACACCGCGCCGAGGTGGCGTCGGAGCCCATCGCCAGCAGCACGTGGCTCGGCTCGGCGACCCCGGCCGTGCAGGCCGAACCGGTCGAGCACTCGATTCCCTTGGCGTCCAACAACATCAGCAGGCTGTCCCCGGCGCAGCCGGGGAAGGTGAAGTGCGCGTTGCCGGGCAGGCGGCCCGCACCGGGCGCGGCGCCGTTGAGGACCGCGTCCGGCACCGCGCGCAGGACGGACTCGACCAGGCGGTCGCGCAAGGCCGCGATGCGCTCGGGCGGCTCGGCCACCGCGGCCGTCACGGCGGTGGAAAACGCATGGATCGCCGGGACGTCGAGGGTTCCGGAGCGGACGTCGCGCTCCTGCCCGCCACCGTGCATCAGCGGGACACACGGCGTGCTACGGCCGAGCAGCAGCGCGCCGACGCCGTACGGGCCGCCGAGCTTGTGGCCGGTCAGCGTCAGCGCGCTCACGCCGCTGGCCCCGAAGTCGACCGGCACGCTCCCGGCCGCCTGCACCGCGTCGGTGTGCAGCGGGATCTCGTGCTCGGCACAGATCGCGGCCAGCTCCGGCATCGCGTTGACCGTGCCGACCTCGTTGTTGGCCCACATCACGGTCACCAGCGCCACGTCGGCGGGATCGTGCTCGATGGCCTTGCGCAGCGTTTCCGGCAGCACCCGGCCGGTCTCGTCGACGTCGAGCCAGGTGATCTCGGCACCGGCGTGCTCGGCCAGCCATTCCACGGTGTCGAGCACCGCGTGGTGTTCGACGGTGCTCACCAGGACGCGGCGGCGGGCGGCATCGGCGGTCCGGCGCGCCCAGAAGATTCCCTTGACCGCCAGGTTGTCGCTTTCCGTCCCGCCGGCGGTGAAGATCACCTCGGACGGCCGAGCGCCCAGCGCGTCCGCGATCGCCTCGCGGCCCTCCTCCACCATCCGGCGGGCCCGGCGGCCCGAGGAATGCAGCGATGAGGCGTTGCCCACCATGGACAGCGCCTCGCTCATCGCCGCAATGGCCGCCGGAACCATCGGGGTGGTCGCCGCGTGATCAAGGTAAGTCATTTCCCTCCCAGGGTAGCCCGTGCACGCTCATCCGTGTGTGGGCCACCGCTGTGTGATGCACACCCCAACCAGCGCGATCCCGGCCAGGCACGCGGCCGGCACCGCCACCGCGGGGGCGGGCCGCGCGGCCGAGGCGGGCAGGCCGAGCAGCGCCCCGCCGAAACCGACGGTGACCGCCGTGGCGACCCGGTCGGCCAGCTGCATGCGCGAGGTGGTGAACCAGCGCTCGGCGGCCGGCGAGAACCACCAAGGTCGGGAGGCCGGGACGGGCCGTCACCGTGCCGCGCGGGAGGAGCCCGCGCGGCGCGTCGGCCGTCATGGCCGCGGCCACGGCGCCGTAGCCGAGCGCCGGCAGCGACGGGCGTTGCGCCGCCCAGGTGAGGCTCGCCACGCCGGCCGACGCGGACGCTTCCGGACCCGCGCCGGCCCCCACCGATCATGCCCCGGACTCGGCGACCTCCAGCATGGTCGAGGTCAACCGCAGCGCGGGAAGGGCACGGTGGTGGGTGACCGTGCCGAGCGCCGCCTGGATCGTGGTCTGGGCCAGTGCGGCCAGTTCGCGCCGGTCGGTGGCGCGGCCGGGCGCGATCTCGGCGCAGACGTGCATTTCCAGCACGAGCCCGCGCAGCCGGGCGACCCGGCGGACCGAGTCGAGCAGTGAATCCTCGCCGATGAACGCGGGCTGCGTGGTTTCCCGCCCGTCGGCCAGCCGGTAGCGCAGGGCGATGGGGCGCACCGGCACACCACCGTCGATCGCGGCCTGGAAGATGGCCGGCGCGAACCGCCCGGAAGCGAGCCCGCACCACGTCGTTCCCTCGGGCGTCACGTTCACCAGCGCCCCGCCCCGCAGTGCTCCGGCCAGCTCCGCCACCGTCGCCGGCAGCAGCGAAAGCCGTTGCCGGTCAAGGAAGATGCTGCCGCCGCGGGCGACCAGGGCACCGAGCACCGGCCAGTCCGCGATCTCCCGTTTGGCCAGCGCGCGCATCGGGCGCACCGCGTTGACCGCGGCGATGTCCAGCCACGAGATGTGGTTGTTGACCACCAGCGCGCCGCGCCCCCGCTCCGCCGTGAACCCGTCGACGCCGCGGACCACCAGCCGTACCCCGAAGGCGCGCAACAGGCCCCGGAAGACCAACCGCAGCAAGGCATCCCTGGCCGCGCCGCGCACCGCGAGCACGGCGGGCAGCCCGGTGAAGGCCAGCAGGAGCACCCCGCACGCCGCGCCGACCCGCAGCAGCCGGACCGGCCGCGAAACGGTCGGCGCACCGGCGGTGAGGCACCCGTCCCCGCACGGCGAGAAGGGCATCCAGGCGTGGCTCACCGCTGGTCCCCGAGGAAGAACTTCAGGTAGCGCTCGTCGACCCGCTGCAGATCCAACAGGGTGAAGAAATCGGCGACGCCGAAATCGGGATCGTGCGCCGGCGGCCCGCACACCTTGGCGCCGAGCCGGATGTACCCGCGGAGCAGGGGCGGCAGCACCGAGCGCGGCGGGCGCGGTACGTCCTCTGTGGACCACGGGTGCCACGGCGAGACCCGCTGCTCTTCGGGCGCGTGGTGCTTGGCCTGGATGACATCCCACACGCCCGCGGCATAGGCGCCGCCACCGGTCAGCGGCACCGAGGCGCACCCGGCGAGGTAACGGTGCCCGGCCAGCAGCATGTAGCGGCCGATGCCCGCCCACACCAGGCTCACCACGGCCCCGCTGCGGTGGTCGGGATGCACGCAGGACCGCCCGGTCTCGACGAGCGAGCCACGCAGGCCGGCCAGCGCGGTCAGGTCGAATTCGGTGTCGGAGTAGAGCCCGCCCGCGGCGGCGGCCCGCTCCGGCGGGAGCATCCGGTAGGTGCCCACGATCTCGCCGGTGTTGTCGTCACGCACCACGAGGTGATCGCAGTGTTCGTCGAAGCCGTCGACATCGAGACCGTCCATCGGGGAGTTGAGGCTCGCGCCCATCTCACCGGCGAACACCTGATACCGAAGTCGTTGTGCGGCAAGGACTTCGTCGCTCCCGGAAGCGACGAGGAGGGAGTAGTGAGGTGCGTGCGCACCCTCCGGACCTGTGCTGACCAGTACCTGTGACCCCGTCATGAGTCTGGTCTACCGAGGCGAAGGCAACCCGGAGCAGTCCCTCGCGGTGACCACTCCGTGCACGTTGCGTAAACCGCAGGTACGCGACAAATCCCCAGCTTCGCCCACCGGACCCGCCGACGCCGCGGGGCCACCCCGCGGGCGGTGGAACGCCGGCGAGGTGGCCCCGGAAAGGTGCCGACGAACGCGGCCCCGAAAAGGTTGTGAAAAGGCTGGGGAATCAGCCCTTGCGCTTGGCGACCTCGTCGGTGAGCTGCGGAGCGACGGCGAACAGGTCGCCGACCACACCGAAGTCGGCGATCTCGAAGATCGGCGCCTCCGCGTCCTTGTTCACCGCGATGATCGTCTTCGAGGTCTGCATGCCGGCCCGGTGCTGGATCGCGCCCGAGATGCCCAGCGCGATGTACAGCTGCGGCGACACTGTCTTCCCGGTCTGTCCCACCTGGAACTGGGCCGGGTAGTAGCCCGAGTCGACCGCGGCGCGCGAGGCGCCGACCGCGCCGCCGAGCGCGTCCGCCAGCTTCTCCACGACCTCGAACTTCTCCGCGGAGCCGACGCCACGACCACCGGAGACCACCACCGAAGCCTCGGTGAGCTCGGGCCGGTCACCGCCGACGACGGGTTCGACGCCGGTGATCCGGGCCGACTTCGCCGGGTCGATCGCGGGCAGCTCGATGGTCTCCTCGGCGGCGGCGCCCTCGGCCGGCACCGCCTCGACCGCGCCGGGGCGCACCGAGATGACCGGGAAACCCTGTGCGGAAGCGGACTTCACCGAGAACGCGCCACCGAAAATGGACTGGTCCACGCTGCCGTCGGAGTTCACCTCCACCGCGTCCACGAGCAACCCGGCACCCAGGCGCGCGGCCAGCCGGCCGGAGATCTCCTTGCCTTCGGCGCTCGCGGTGACCAGCACGGCGGCCGGCGCGGCCCGGCCGGCCAGCACCGCCAGCGCGTCCACCTTGGGCGTCACCAGATACTGCGCCGCGTCCTCGGACTCGGCCACGTACACCTTCGCGGCGCCGTAGGAAGCCAGCGCCGCGGTCAGCTTGCTCGCGGTGCCCGGCGCGCCGACCACGACCGCCGCGGGCTCACCCAGCTCGCGGGCGGCGGTCAGCAACTCGAAGGTGACCTTTTTCAGCTCGCCGTTTCCGTGGTCGACGAGAACCAGAACCTCAGCCATGCGAAAGTCTCCTGCTCTCTCAGATCAGCTTCTGGCCCACGAGGTACTCGGCGATCTTCGCGCCGCCGTCGCCCTCGTCCGGCACCCGCTGACCGGCCTGCCGTGGCGGCTTCGGGGACGCCTCGACCACCGTCGACCACGCGTTGGCGAGACCGACCTGGCTCGCGTCGATGCCCAGATCGGCGATCGTGAGGGTGTCGACCGGCTTCTTCTTCGCGGCCATGATGCCCTTGAACGACGGGTAGCGCGGCTCGTTGATCTTCTCGGTGACGCTGACCAGCGCGGGCAGGGTCGCCTCGAGCGTGGTCCGCCCGTCCTCGGTGTCCCGCACGCCCTTGATCGTGGTGCCCTCGACGGTCACCTCGCGCAGGTGCGTCAGCTGCGGCAGGCCGAGCAGCTCGGCGACGGCCGCCGGAACCGCGCCGCCGCGTCCGTCGGAGGCCTCGTTGCCCGCGATGACCAGGTCGTATCCCTCGACCTTGCCGATCGCGGCGGCCAGCACCTTCGCGGTGGCGATCAGGTCCGAGCCCTTGAGCGCCTCGTCGGAGACGTGGATCGCCCGGTCCGCGCCCATGGACAGCGCCTTGCGGATCGCGTCGGTCACCCGGTCGGGGCCCACCGAGACCACGGTGACCTCGCCCTCGCCGGCTTCCTTGATCTTGAGAGCCTCCTCGACGGCGCGCTCGTTGATCTCGTCGAGCACCGCGTCGGCCGACTCACGGTCCAGGGTGTGGTCCCCTTCGGTGAGCTTGCGCTCCGAATAGGTGTCCGGCACCTGCTTGACCAGGACAACAATCTTCGTCATGGGTCCCCTTCGACCTCCGGGTAGACCAGCAATACTCGCCGGTAGCGTAGGGAAGATTCCCGGCCTGCGCGCGGCGAGGTGACGCCATTCACCTGGATGCGCAGTTTACCGGGACCATCGTCCCGTTTTCTCGCGCGCATACCACATCGGCGACTCGCGCAAATACCACATCGGCGATCGGAAGGCACAGTGGACCGTCTATGCGCTATGACACGATTGGGTTAACCTCGCACACCGTGTCCAACCATGTTGCCGTCGTGACGGACTCAACCGCATCGCTGCCGGAGCACCTCGTCCGGCAATGGGGCATCCGCGTCGTCCAGCTCCAGCTACTCGTGGACGACCAGATCGACGACGAAGACCGGTACGACCGGGCGAAACTCGCCGGCTACCTGCGCGAGGGCCGCCAGGTCGCGACCTCTCCCCCGGACCACGGCGCGTTCTTCTGGGCCTACCAGGACGCGGCCAGCTCCGGCGCCAGTGCCGTGGTGAGCGTGCACCTGTCCGAGCGGATGTCGGCGACCGTCCGCGCGGCACAGCAGGCGGCCCAGCAGGTGCGGATCCCGGTGCACACCCTGGACAGCAGGACCACCGGCATGAGCCTGGGCTTCGCGGTGCTCTCCGCGGCGCGGGCGGCCGCCGCCGGAGCCCAGGTCGACCGGGTCATCGAAGCCGCCCAACGCCGGTTCACGCACAACAGCGAACTGCTCTACGTCGACACCCTGGAATATCTGCGCCGCGGCGGCCGGATCGGCACGGCCACCGCGCTGATCGGCACCGCGTTCTCGATCAAGCCCGTGCTCACCGTGCGCGGCGGCGAGGTCGCGCCGCTGTCCCGGGTGGCCGGCTCCCGCCGCGCGTTGTCCCGTCTCATCGAACTGGCCGCCGCGCGCGCGGGCTCCCATCCCGTCGAACTCGCGGTCTCCTGCTTCCAGGAGGACGGGCGCGAACGCGACGTCGCCCTCCAACTCCAGCAACGGGTCCCGAACGTGCGGGATCTGGTGGTGGTCGAGGCCAGCACGGTGATCGGCGCGCACGTCGGGCCGGGGGCGCTGAGCGTCACAGTCTCTCCGGTGTAACGTTCGCTACCTCTCACCCGATAGGGCTAGCCCGTCACGTGCACGAGCCGAAGGAGCCGCTTGGTGCGAACGGCGACTACACCACGCGAAACGGTCAGCGCTGAGCAGCTCCTTCCGGCCGAACTCAGACGGTTTTCAACGGCTCCCTTCGACAGCAGGCCCGTCCTCACCGCGGACGAGAGCGACCTGGACCACCACCTGTTCCGCAGCACCTACCTGCCGGCCTTCGTCGCCGCCGAAGCGCTGGGCGAAGGCCAGCGCCCGATCGAAGCCGACCTCGCCTGGCTCCGCCTGACCACACCGACCGGCCTGCCCACCGCGCTCGGCGTGCTGGCCGTGGGCAGGGACCCGAGCGCCCACGTGCCCGGCGCCTACCTCCAGTTCATCCGCTATCAGGGCCTCGACCTCGACGCGCCGGTCGTCGACCAACACGAGCTGCGTGGCAACCTGGTGAGCACCGCGACCCGGCTCAGCTCACTGTTGACCGGCCACCTGCGCACCCGGCTGGCCGAAAGCGACGGGTTCCGCGAAGAACAACTGCCCGATTACCCGCTGGAGGCGCTGCGGGAAACGTGCATGAACGCGATCATGCACCGGGACTACGCGCTGTCCCACGCCCCGGTGCGGATCGCGTGGTTCGACGACCGCATCGAGGTGACCAATCCCGGCGGGCCGTTCGGACAGGTCCGGGCGGACAACTTCGACCGCGTCAACGACTACCGCAACCCGGGCCTGGCAAGGGCGATGAAGTCACTGGGTTACGTCAACCGGTTCGGCCGCGGCATCTGGCGGATCCGCTCGGCCATGGCGCGCAGCGGCAGCCCCGCCGCCGAATTCCTGGTCGACTCCTCCTCCTGGACGGTCATCCTGCGCAAGTGGC
>Ga0310811_10014241_pt1 | contig 10361 bp, 8 predicted proteins | sample YCmetagenome_FD_207642 | JGI IMG/M metagenome (GOLD analysis project Ga0310811, IMG submission 207642) | Soil microbial communities from experimental microcosm in Duke University, North Carolina, United States - YC | ecosystem: Engineered > Artificial ecosystem > Soil microcosm > Unclassified ... | reverse complement strand
GCTGGGGCGCCTGGCCGGTGTGCTCGATCAAGGCCGGGATCGCCTGACGCCTGACCCGGTGCGACCCGGAATCCTTCGGGCGGTCCGGCCCGGGCATGACATCGGCGTCGTGCCCGGGCCGGATGCTTTCCGGCGTCGCGTCCTGACCCCGGCGCCAAAGCCCCGGCCGGCGGGCGGGCCGCGAGCGGTAGGGTCGCTGGCGTGACACACCTGCTCGGGCCTGCCGAGATCCGGGGGCTGGCGGCCGAGCTGGACGTCCGGCCGACGAAGAAGCTCGGCCAGAACTTCGTGCACGACCCCAACACCGTCCGCCGGATCGTCGAACTCGCCGGGATCACCCCCGCGGATCACGTGCTGGAGGTCGGTCCGGGGCTCGGCTCGCTGACGCTGGGCCTACTGGCTTCCGGCGCGCCGGTCACGGCGGTGGAGATCGACCCCGTGCTGGCCGGGCGGTTGCCCGTGACGGTGGCGGAGCACGCTCCCGACGCCGCGTCCCGCTTGACCGTGCTGACCCGCGACGCGCTCCGAGTGCGCGCCGGCGAACTGCCCACACCGCCGACCGCTCTGGTCGCGAATCTGCCGTACAACGTGGCGGTCCCGGTGGTCCTGCACCTGTTGGCCGAGCTGCCGACCGTGCGGCGCGCGCTGGTGATGGTCCAGGCCGAGGTCGCCGACCGCATGGCCGCTCCGCCCGGCAGCCGCGTCTACGGCGTGCCGAGCGTCAAGCTCGCGTGGTACGGGCGGGCGCGCAAGGTGGCACCGGTGCCCCGTTCGGTGTTCTGGCCGGTGCCCAACGTGGATTCGGCCCTGGTGGCCTTCGAGCGCACCGATCCGGTTTCCGCGGCCGACCGCGACGCGGTGTTCTCCTTGATCGACAAGGCTTTCTCGCAGCGCCGAAAGACGCTTCGGGCGGCGCTGGCGTCCTGGGCGGGTTCGGCGGAGCGAGCCGCAGAGGTGCTTCGCGCCGCCGGTGTCGACCCGGGTGCACGCGGTGAGCAACTGGGGGTAACGGATTTCGCGAATATCGCGGAGAGTGCCGGCGTGCGGCCGTCCGTGTGATCTTCGGCTGTGATCTGCGACGTGGGGCTTGCGTCCATGATGTGGAATCAGCACACTTTGTGGTGTATCCATCCCGAGCGACTGAGAGACCTGGCTCGCCGAAGTCGCAGCAACCACTCCACCCGGAGCAGGTGCTAACGCCAGGATCGATGGAGGACCCTGTGTTTCGCACGCTGCTCACCAGACGCCGTGTCGTCGATGAGTGCCGCCGCACAGTATGCGCGTGTCATAGCTGACCGTCGTTTCCGATTCTCTTTTCCCGTTCTTCCTCGGTCCGTTCTGGACCGCTCATTCGGTTACGGTCGGCGCGCCCGTACAGCGGCGGCGCCCGTCTTTGTGGAGCCTTGTTGTGATTACTGTCGAAAACCTGACCAAATCCTTTCCCGGTAAGGCCGAGCCGGTCCTCGCGCTTCGCGAGGTGAACATCGAAGTGGGTGCGGGCTCGCTGTACGGCGTGGTCGGTCCCGCCGGGGCCGGCAAGTCCACCCTCGCGCGGTGCATCGCCCTGCAGGAGAAGCCGGATCGCGGCACGGTGCGGCTCGACGGTCTCAACGTCGCGGGTCTCGACGGCCGCCGCCTGCGCGAGGTGCGCCGGCGGGTGGCCGTGCTGGACGCGCAGCAGTCACTGCACGCCGAGCGGACGGTCGCCGGGAACGTCGCGGGGCCGTTGGAGCAGCTCGGTGTCGACGGGCCGCAGCGGCGCCGGCAGGTCGGCCGGATTCTGGACCTGGCCGGCCTGACTCAGCGGGCGGCGCAGCATCCGGGCGAGCTGACCGAGGGCCAGCGCCGCCGGGTCGCGCTCGGCCGGGCGCTGGCGGGGGGCCCTTCGGTGCTGCTCGCCGACGACCCGACCGCCGGTGTGGACGCCGAGGAGGCGGGCGCGGTCCTGACCGCGCTCGACCGGGCCCGTGCCGAGCTGGGTGTCACGGTGCTCCTGACCACCCAGGACGGCGCCGTCGTGCGGCGGGTCTGCGACGGGGTCGGCGTGCTGGAGGACGGGCGGCTCCTGGAGCATGGCACCGTGCTCGACCTGGTCGCCAACCCCGGCAGCCGCACCGCGCAGGCGCTGCTCCCGGCGATCGAGACCCCGCGTGCCCAGGCCGCGCTCTACGATCGCGCGGTCGACGTGGTGCTGATCGGCTTCGCCGCGGTGGGTGCCCTCCTGCCGGAGGCCGCGAGCCGGTTCGACACCGAACTCGCCACCATCGGCGGCGGCCTGACCCGGGTCGGCGACACCCCCGTCGCCCACTTCCGGCTCGGTCTCCGCGGCCGGGGCGCCGACGCGGCGCTGGCCTGGATCCGCGAGCGTGGCGCCCACCTCAACCCGGTCGCCGCGCTCACCCGCCCCGTCGCCGCCGCCTGACCGGCTCCCGCCCGTATTCGAGAGGAAGGTGGGTTTACTACGGATAGTCGGTAGTAAACCCACCTTCCTCCAGTTCCCCGGGCCCTGTGGAGGCTGGTTATTGGGGTGCCGGTGACACCTGTGTCACCTGAGGCCCGCGGCCGACCAGGATGCCGACCGCGATCCCGACGACGGCGAGGATGCCCGCGGCCCACCCGCTGGCGACCGCGTAACCGTGCACGGTGGCGCTGACCGCGCCCAGACCGACCGCGGAGGTGGTGGCACTGGCGGCGATCGTGTTGAGCGACGCCGTGCCCAGTGAGGCGCCGACCTGCTGGGACGTGGTGACGAACGCCGAGGCGACGCCCGCGTCGCGTTCGGCGACCCCGGCGGTCGCGACGTTCATCACCGTCGGCATCGCGAGCCCGGCTCCGGCGCCGAGCGCCAGTTCGGCGGGCAGGATCACGCCCCAGTAGGACGAGCCCGCGGTGAGCTGGGTGAGCACCGCGAAGCCGGCGGCCAGCAGGAGCAGTCCGACCAGCAGCAGCGGCCGGGGGCCGGTGCGCGGCAGCAGGCGGCGGGACAGGCCGATCGAAACGAGCACGTTGGCCACCAGGAGCGGGAAGAACGCGAGCCCGGCCGAGAGCGCGCCGTAATGCATGATCACCTGGAGCTGGAAGGTCAGGAACAGGAACATGCCGAACAGGCCGAACGCGGCGCCCGCGATCGCCAGGTAGGCCGCGGACCGGGTGCGGTCGGCCAGGATCCGCGGTGGCAGCAGGGGATTGTCCAGCCGTGCCTGACGGACCACGAAGGCGGCGATCAGCGCCAGGGCGACGCCGAGCAGCCCGAGCACCAGCGCCGAGCCCCAGCCGCGGGTCGCGGCTTCGGACAAGGCGTAGACGAGCGCGACGATCCCGCCGCTGCCGAGCAGCCCGCTGAACCAGTCGAGTCGCGTTTCCCGGTGCTTCGCCACCTTCGGCAGCAGGAGCCATCCGCCGATCGCGGCGATGACGGCCACCGGCAGGTTGACGTAGAGGCACCAGCGCCAGTTCAGGAACTCGGTGAGTGCCCCACCCGCGATCAGTCCGACCGCGGCGCCGGACATGGCGATCGCACCGAACACGCCGAAGGCCTTGGCGCGTTCGCGGGGTTCGGTGAAGGTGATGGTCAACAGGGACAGGGTGGACGGTGCGAGCAGCGCGGCGAACACGCCCTGCGCGGCGCGGGCGGCCATCAGCATGCCCGGACCGGTGGCCGCGCCGCCGACGGCGGAGGCGATCGCGAACCCGAGCGCGCCGATGATCAGGGTGTTCTTGCGGCCCCACCGGTCCGCGAGCCGGCCGCCCAGCAGCAGCAACCCGCCGAAGGCCAAGGTGTACGCGGTGATCGTCCATTGCCGTGCCGCGTTCGACATACCCAGGTCGTGCTGGGCCGAGGGCAGGGCGATGTTGACGATGGTGATGTCGATGATGACCAGCAGCTGGGCCAGTCCGATCACGGCCAGTGCCCACCACTTGCGCCGGTCTGTCGGCACCGAGGAGGGTGCCGGAGCAACGGTCGCCATGATTGATCCTCAACGTTGTACTCTTACTCGGCAATTACTTGTCGGCCGGCAAGTCAACTAGCTAGCCGTAAGGTAAGCTCAGAACTAGCCGGTCGTCAAGTTGGCTTGAGAGCACCCTCAGGAGGGGATCGGGCGATGGCGGGGCGCCGCAGTGACACCAGGGAGCGCATTCAGCGGGTAGCGCTCGACCTGTTCGCCGAACAGGGCTACCAGAAGACGTCGCTGCGTGAGATCGCGGAGAAACTCGATGTCACGAAGGCCGCGCTCTACTACCACTTCAAGACCAAAGAGGACATCATCAGCAGCCTGGTCGAGGACCTGGCCGCTTCGCTGGACCAGGTCCTGGAGTGGGCGCGGGCGCAGCAGGACCCGGTCGCGGCCCGCCGCGAGTTCGTCTGCCGCATCGCGGCGCTGATGGAGGGCAACTTCACCCGATTGTGGCTATTCATCCACGAAAACCAGCCGACGCTGAAGGAAATGCACGTCAGTAACGCGTTCGAGGAACGCATGAAGGCGGTTTTCGAGCTCATCTGCGGCGGTGAGCGCGATCCGGCGGCGCAGCTGAAGGCCAGGCTGGCGGTGGTCGCGCTGGTGCTGGGGAACAAACCGCAAGTGCTCGCGGCCGCCGACCGGTCCGAGGTCGCCCTGCGGGTGGCGCTGGAGCTAGCTTCTCCTCACGGTGGTCGGGCCGAGGCGGCCACGTAGTCTTGAGGCGTGCTAGCCGTCGTACCGCCACCTGTCACGGTCCGGGTACCGTCCAAGATCAACTTGCATCTTTCGGTCGGTGACCTCCGCCGGGACGGCTTCCACGAGCTGACCACCGTGTTCCAGGCGCTCTCGCTCACCGACGAGGTCACCGTCGCGGTCGCCGAAGAGCCCGGCGTCGAGGTCTACGGCGAGGGCGAGCAGTCCGTGCCGACCGGCGCGAACAACCTCGCCTGGCGCGCGGTGGAGGCGCTGGCGGCACTCGCCGGCAAGGCGGATCCCAAGGTGCGTGTGGTGCTGCGCAAGGGAATCCCGGTCGCCGGGGGCATGGCGGGCGGCAGCGCCGACGCGGCCGGCACGCTGGTCGCACTGGCCTCGCTGTGGAAGCTCGAGATCGCGCGCGACGACCTGGCCGAGATCGCGGCCAAGCTCGGTAGTGACGTCCCGTTCGCCCTCTACGGTGGCACGGCGCTGGGCACGGGCCGCGGCGAACAGCTCGTCCCCGTGCTCTCGCGGCACACCTTCCACTGGGTGCTCGCCTTCGATCAGCGCGGGTTGTCCACACCACAGGTGTACGAGGAACTGGATCGCTTGCGGGAGGCCGGAAAACCCCCGCGCGTCGGTTCGCACGCACCGGTGGTGGAAGCGCTCGCCTCCGGCGATCCGCGACAGCTGGCGTTGCTGCTCGGCAACGACCTGCAGGCCGCCGCCGTCTCGCTGCGCCCCGGGCTGCGCCGGACCCTGCGGGCCGGGGTGAACGCCGGGGCGCTGGCCGGGACGGTGTCCGGCTCGGGGCCGACCTGTGCGTTCCTCTGTGAAGACGCGGACTCCGCGCTCGCGGTCGCCGCGGAACTCGCCGGCGCCGGCGTCTGCCGGACGGTCCGGGTGGCGCACGGCCCGGTGCCCGGCGCGCGGCTGGTGGGCGGTGACGACATCCACCGGCCGACTCCGCCCCAGGTGCACGCGTGAGCCGGTGCCACCGGCCTGCCGCACGCGCGCGCGAGGCAGGGGAAGCAAAACCGCGCCCGGGCCGCGTTTCCGCTCGACTTCGCCGATGATCCCGCGCACCCAGCACAGCCGAGGGGGCATTGCCTGATGGCCAACCTGATCAATCTCGAAGCGGTGAGCAAGTCGTACGGAGTGCGGCCGCTGCTCGACGCGGTCTCGCTCGGCGTCGCCGAGGGCGAGCGGATCGGCGTCGTCGGCCTCAACGGGGGCGGCAAGACGACCTTGCTGGAGGTGCTCGCCGGGATCAGCGAACCGGACGCCGGCCGGGTCAGCCGGGTGCGGGATCTGCGGATAGCGGTCGTCACCCAGCGCACGGAACTGCCCCCGGGCACCGTCCGCGACGCGGTGCTTTCCCATTACTCCGCCGAGCACGAGTGGGCGGCCGACGCGCGCGTTCGATCCATTGTGGACGGTTTGGGGATCACCGCGCTGGGGTTGGACTCCCCGTCCGCGAGCCTGTCCGGGGGCGAGCGGCGCCGCGTCGCGCTGGCCGCCGCGCTGGTCGGCGATCTCGACCTGATCGTGCTCGACGAGCCCACCAACCACCTCGACGTGGAAGGCGTGCGCTGGCTCGCCGACCACCTGCTGGTCCGGCGGGCCGCGGTCGTAGTGGTCACGCACGACCGGTGGTTTCTCGACACGGTCTGCCGGCGGACCTGGGAGGTCGCCGACGGCCGGGTCGAGCAGTACGAGGGTGGTTACGCGGACTGGGTTTTCGCCCGGGCGGAGCGGGCGCGGCTGGCGGCGACCGCGGAGGAGAAGCGGCGCAACCTGGCGCGCAAGGAACTCGCTTGGTTGCAGCGCGGCGCGAAGGCCCGGACGTCGAAACCCCGCTACCGCATGGAAGCCGCCGAAGCGCTCATCGCCGACGTGCCCGAGCCGCGCGATTCCGTCGAACTGACCGCCTTCGCCCGCCGCCGGCTCGGAAAAACCGTGCTGGAACTGGAAGGCGTGACGCTGCGTGCCGGCGACAAGCCCGTGCTGGATGACGTCACCTGGCGCATCGGCCCCGGGGACCGGATCGGTCTGGTCGGGGTCAACGGATCGGGCAAGACGACCCTGCTCCGGTTGCTGGCCGGCGACCGGGAACCGTTGTCCGGCAAGCGAATCCAGGGCAAGACCGTCCGGCTCGCACACCTTTCCCAGGAGCTGGAAGAACTCGACCCCGCGCAGCGCGTGCTGGAGTCGGTCGAGGAGATCGCCGGGCGCGTCGTCCTGGGCAAGCAGGAACTCACGGCCTCGCAGCTCGCCGAGAAGCTCGGGTTTCCCGCGGCGCGCCAATGGACGCCGGTCGGGGATCTCTCCGGCGGCGAGCGGCGGCGCCTGCAGTTCGCGCGACTGCTGATGGCCGAGCCCAACGTGCTGCTCCTCGACGAGCCCACCAACGATCTGGACATCGACACCCTCCAACAACTGGAGGACCTGCTCGACTCGTGGCCCGGCACCCTCGTGGTCGTCTCGCACGACCGGTATCTGGTGGAACGTGTCTGCGACGCCGTCTACGCGCTCTTGGGCGACGGCGGCGTCAAGCACCTTCCCGGTGGGATCGACGAATACCTCTCGCGGCGCGCGGAAGCCGCGCTCAGCGTTCCCCCGAGTGTTTCGCGCCAGCAGCCGGCCGCGGCGGGCGATGTGCCGGGCGATCGGGTGAGCGCGGCCGAGCACCGGGCGGCGATGAAGGAGCTGGGCCGGCTGGAACGGCGCCTCGACGCGCTACACAAACGGGAAAGTGAGCTGCACGAACGGCTGGTGGCGAACGCGACGGACCCGGACAAGCTGGTCGAGCTCAACACCGAGCTGAAATCCGTGCTCGCGGAGAAGGACGAGGTCGAGGCGCGCTGGCTGGAGACCTCCGAACTCGTGGAGTGACCGGGGGACGGGAGCCGGAAACGGTCCCGGCCGCCCTGCCCGGGACAACCCTTCGTGACCGGGGTCGGCGCGTCCGGGAAGCCTCCGGAGCGGCTCCTGGAGCGGCGATGTCCTGCTGGGCCCGGGAAAGCGCGGTGACCTTCGGCGAGGCGCGCACAGATACAGTAACGCCATGAGTCGGTTCGTGGACACGCTCGTCGCAACGGCGGCGACGGGTGGTCAGGTGCGCGGGATGGTCACCGGGGAGCCCCAGGAGCCGGTGCGCCGGACCTGGGCGCAGGTCCACGAGCAGGCCAAACGCGTCGCGGGTGGCCTGGTGTCGGCCGGGCTCGAGCCGGCAAGCCCGGTGGCGGTGCTCGCCGCGGCCCCGGCCCTGATCGCACCGACCGTGCAGGCCGTGTGGCTGGCCGGCGGCAGCGTGACCATGCTGCACCAGCCGACCCAGCGCACCGATCTCGCGCTCTGGGCCGAGGACACCGTCAAGGTCCTGCGCATGATCGGCTCCGGGCTGGTCCTGCTCGGCGAGCCCTTCGACGCGCTCGCTCCGGTGCTGACCGAGCACGGCATCGAGTTCCGCGTGATCGCCGACCTCCTGGCGGCCGAGCCGATCGCCGCGCCGGTGCCCAGCGGCGAAGACGATCTCGCGCTGCTCCAGCTGACCAGCGGGTCGACGGCCGAGCCCAAGGCCGTGCGGATCACCCACGGCAACCTCTACGCCAACGTCAAGGCCATGGTCGAGCGGGCGGAGTTCGACTTCGAAACCGACGTCATGGTGTCCTGGCTGCCCACCTTCCACGACATGGGCATGGTCGGCTTCCTGACCGTGCCGATGACCTTCGGCGTGGAACTGATCAAGATCACTCCGGTGGAGTTCCTGTCGGGCCCGTTGATCTGGCCCGAGCTGATCAGCAAATACCACGCCACCACGACCGCCGCGCCCAACTTCGCCTACGCGATCGTCGGCCGCCGCCTGGCCCGGGTCGATGACGAGGGCGCCTACGACCTCTCGACCCTGCGGATCGCGCTCAACGGGGCCGAACCGATCGACGAAAACGCGGTCAAGGCGTTCACCGACGCGGGCGCGCGGTTCAAGATGCCCGCGGAATGCGTGTTCCCCGCCTACGGCATGGCGGAGGCGACGCTCGCGGTCTCGTTCGCGCCGCTGTTCACCGGGCTCACCCTGGACTATGTCGAGGCGCCCGCGCTGGAGGCGGAGAACCGCGCGGTGCCGGTGTCCGAGGACGACCCTCGCCGGGGCACGGACGAGGTCCGTTCCTTCGCGGTGCTCGGGCGCCCGCTGGCCGGGCTCGAAGCGGAGATCGTCGATGAGCACGGGAATCGGCTCGGCGACCGGCAGGTGGGCGAGATCCGCCTGCGCGGCGAGGCGGTGACCCCGGGTTACCTGACCGTGGACGGCCCGCTGGACACCCAGGACGCCCAGGGCTGGCTCGCCACCGGCGACCTGGGATACCTGATCGACGGGCAGATCGTCATCTGCGGCCGGCGCAAGGACGTCATCATCATGGGTGGCCGCAACATCTATCCGACCGACATCGAGCGCGCGGCCACCTCGGTCGACGGGGTCCGGGCGGGCAACGCGGTGGCGGTCCGGATCGAGGCCGGCACCCGGCGTGAGCGGTTCGCCGTCGTGCTCGAGTCGAAGCTGGCCGGCGACGCCGACGCCGAGCGCGCGCTGGGCAAGGAGGTCGCCGCGCGGGTCCGCGACGCCGTGGACCTCCGGCCGTTCGCGGTCGTGGTGCTGCCCGCCGGCAGCCTGCCGAAGACGCCGTCGGGCAAGGTCAAGCGCGCCGCCACCGCGGCCCAGTTCGCCGACCGCATCCAGGCGGCGTCGACGAGAACCTCGGGCGACTAGGTTTCCTGGCGCGCGAACGGTGTTCCGCGGAAAGTGCGGGGTCTACCCGGCCTGCCCGCGGTCGACCGCGTTGGGTTCGGTGACCGCGTCTATCGCCTGTGCTTCCTCGCGCGCCCTCGGCAGGGGGTGCGACGAGCGGCCGGAAGTGGTGGCCAGCTGGTCTTCGACGGTGTCGAGGAAGTCGTCGACCTCGCGCTCGTCGTAGCCCCGTCGGCCGAGCAGCGGTTTTGCGAACATCACGTGGTGGACCTCGGCGGCGGTGAGATCGTCCTGCTCGTCGAGGGTCTTCGCGATCCGGTCGACGAACCGGTCGACCTCGTTCTTGGCGTAGCCCCGTCGGCCGATCGGGGCATTGGAGAATTCGATGCCGTAGATGTCTTGCGCGGTGAAGGACATGTCTTTGGTCCTAGTCGCGGCCGATCGCGGTGGAAAGATCATATCTGCGGTATCGACTCGATCAGGCGAAGGTTGTTACGCGAGTGAGTGACGAATCCCTCACTGAGCGTGGAAGGCGTTCTGCGCCGCCGTCAGTCCCTTGCCGATGAGAGCCTCCACCGCGTCAGCACAGCGGTCAACTTCGAACGCGAGCTCCTTGCGCTCCACCGCGGAGAAGTCCTTGAGGACGAAATCGGCCGGATCCTGCCTGCCCGGCGGGCGGCCGATGCCGAACCGCACCCGGTAGTACTCGCGGGTGCCGAGCGACTTCGTGATCGAGCGGAGCCCGTTGTGGCCGTTGTCGCCCCCACCGAGCTTCAGTTTGAACGCCCCGAAGGGCAGATCCAGCTCGTCGTGGACGACGACGACGCCGCCAGGGGCGACCTTGAAGAACTTGGCGGTGCCGGCTACGGGCCCGCCGGAGAGGTTCATGAACGAACGCGGTTTGACCAGGGCCACGCGGCGGTCGGCGAGGCGCCCCTCAAGCACCTCGGCACCGCCCT
>Ga0310811_10014240_pt1 | contig 10361 bp, 15 predicted proteins | sample YCmetagenome_FD_207642 | JGI IMG/M metagenome (GOLD analysis project Ga0310811, IMG submission 207642) | Soil microbial communities from experimental microcosm in Duke University, North Carolina, United States - YC | ecosystem: Engineered > Artificial ecosystem > Soil microcosm > Unclassified ... | reverse complement strand
CTAGCTGTGATTGGAAAATAAATTTTGTAACCGCTCTTTTGTGATTTGCCAGATTAAATCAGGATCGGGTCCGACCCTCGCCTCCAAGTTTTGATGTGTTCGCATCAAGGAGTTACGCCGGATGGAATGGCCACTGTCAGTAAGCCGGCGAGCCAAACACAATTCGCCAGAACTGCACTTTTCAGCACTCGCTGAAACTCGCCAAAACTCGCGTTCTACTACGCGGACAAAAACGCGGACAAAAACGGACTGGCTTACCGAACACAGTGAACCAGTTGTGAAACCTCGATTCATCATGTTTCGGCGGGGGGAAGTTTATTACTCCGAAGACACCGTGACGCGCAACAACACAGCTTGCGCACGAAAGACCAAAGCGAAACTGCTGCGCTTTTGAATGCCAAGAATCATTTCGCCAGCCGGTATCGCCGGATTCATAACTTCGCTTTGGACATGAGGTGGTAGCATTGGCCAGTGCTGCCCAAAAGGAAGTGGCCGAAAGTCCGATTCAAAGAGAAACGCTCTGTGACTTTTGCCGAGCACCAAACCATTGCCGCTGAGCAGAACGCCGAAAGACGAGCGTTTTACGAATGCTGCTGGCATATCCGGCCGCACTTAACCATTTGCGGCACAGATCGAATAGGGGCGCAAAAGTCAGACCATCATATCATTATTGTTATTAAAACTGGCTCGCCCAAATCTGCAGACTAGAATAAACTTCGCCTACGGAAAAGGCATATACTTACCATATCAACCAACGCATGATGCGCGACCACAGCATAGTCATTGATCCCTGGGAAAAGGCCCTCCCGAGTCGGATGAGGACGTTGCTACTAACCACTCCCATTCATCGGCTTGAGACTTCGAAATCGCATCGCATGGGTAAGCTCGGGAATCAGGACTTGCGAATGCTGGCATTACGCGTCCTGGACGCAACCATTGAGCGCATGGGTTTGGGCCATGGCGCGTCGCGCTCGGCAATTTTGGACGAGGTCGTTCCGCTGGTAAGGCAATCCGACGAGACACTCTCGCTGGAGGATGCCCGTGCAATCGTGGAACTGGTAATAGAGGGGCTGCTGAACGAATCGGAGCGGAGGCAGAAATTTAAGGAAATATATTCTGCGGTGGAAAACAGTGGCGTCATCCGACGGACGTTCAGTTTCAATCTGCTGCAGGAAGTCTCACCGGACGGAAATTATTATTTGCAGGTCACCAATGAGCCCGGCGTCAAAGGACTCGGCAAGTGCGACTGCATACTTCAAGGCCTGTCGGGAGTCCTTGGAAAAATCGACTGGAACATGGATTTGGCTTAGTTGTATCTCCGTTCCAGCGTTTCGTCCCGCTTCGGTTGACAAATCAGCAGTTCGCGCATTCATGTTTCCTTTTTTCGATCAGCCCGCCGCAGCTTTCATGACTGTGGCACGGCTCTTTTCTCTAATGCTTGTTCCGCTCGCAGCCAGTCTTCAAGTTCGTGGCCCGGCTCTCCGCCTCGCGCTTCATAAAATTCATAAGCGCGTTGCGCAACTTCAGCCCAATCGGGATGCTTTCCCGATGACTTTGCCTGTCCTTGTTGTTTGATTTTCATATTCATCCTTTTCGTTTGTAATTATTTTCTTGAGCGAGCAACCGCTCTCGTTGAACTAATCACCACTGTGGGCTTTCGTAAATGGAGCGAATGCTCCCTGTCCGAATACGGTGAAACCCTCATTTCTCGTGGGGCTCTCTGCCTCGTCTCGGCTTCCGTCCGCGCCTCGACGCTGGCTTTGGGAATATCATGCGGTCTCATTTTTTCGAGCCGTTCGGTTTTTTGGATGGAGCCATTCACGGATTTTGCAAAGCCATCGCCGTGCCCAGGGCAATTCAACGGCAAGGATCGCCAACCCGAGCGGAATGACGATGAATGCCGGTCCTGGCAGCACGACCAGTGCGATGCCGGCGACCAATACCGTCCCACCGGCGGCTATTATCAAAATGCGTTTGATGGATTTCATTGCATTTTCCCCTACTCATTCAATCCCCAGTGACGCGGCTGATTCGGAATGTAAAGCGGTGCGCTCGCACGTTCCTGTAATGCCGCTCGAAACGCCTCGCTGTCCAGCCGACGGACGAGACTAGACTCACGACCATTTATCTTCGCAGAAGGCGACTCGGCCATTGCCTCGGGAATTTGTTTCAGTGCGTTTCCAGCGTTACGCGATTTTGCAGGATGACCCGCACGGCGAGGCGCACTTTTGACCAAACAGTCACTATCAATCATCGTGTTCATAGTTCGTTCTCGTTTTGTTGTCCTTTTTTGAGGACCTGTTTTTCACTGTGTAAAACTTCCCGCCGGAAGGACGTTTAGACTAATACGATTTCTCAATTGGATTTTTAGGTTTAAGTGAAAGATAGTGAGTGGTGGAATTTTTGAATTATCATCATCTGCGCTATTTCTGGACTGTGGCGAGGGAAGGCGGACTGACCAGGGCCGCGGCCAAGCTCCACGTCTCTCAACCCACCATAAGCGCGCAGATTCACGCATTGGAAGACGTGTTGGGGGAAAAGCTCTTTCGCCGCGCGGGCCGCAATCTGGCGCTTACAGATACTGGCCAGCAGGTATTAAGCTATGCGGAGGAGATTTTTTCTCTTGGGCAAGACCTGTTGAATTCGGTGAAAGGCCGGCCGACATCGCGGCCATTGCGAGTGAACCTTGGGGTGGCGGATGCCTTGCCTAAGCTTGTCACCTACCGCCTCATTGAGCCCATTTTTCATCTGCCTCAGTCAGTGCAGGTGTCCTGCCGGGAAACCAGCGTGTCCGACATGCTCGTCGAACTGGCATCCTATCAACTTGACCTTGTGCTTGCCGATGAACCCGCCTCCAGCGGCGTCACTACCAATGTCTTCAATCATTTGCTCGGCGAATCAGGCGTGACGTTCTGCGCCGTACCGCATTTGGCGGCCGCGCTGCGGCGCGGGTTTCCCAAGTCGCTGGATGGCGCGCCCGCGTTGTTGCCAATGTCGAACAGCGGATTGCGCCGTTCGCTTGAGAAATGGTTTCATGCCGTGGGTGTCCGTCCGCGTCTCGTCGGGGAATTTTACGATCCGGCCTTCGTGAATGTTCTCGCCCTCCACGGTTTGGGGTTCATGGCGGTGCCTACCATTGTGGTGGAGGAAATCAGCGATAGTTTCGGCATTATTGGACGCACTGAAGAATGTCAGCAGCAGTTTTACGCGATAACTCCTGAACGGAAGCTGACACACCCAGCCGTGGCCGCGATCACGTCCGACGCTCGTCGCCGACTCTTCCGAGAAAAATGAACGGGCCAACTCGGGTATCTTAAGCCGGCGACTAACACGCCAGCAACGTCGCGAGGTACCATTCGATTGTCATACGCCCCGAGGCGTAAGTCTCAAAGATGGAAATGCCCGGCAGCTTCAGGTTGGTAATCGATTTCGACAATCTGGAGTTGGCACACGCCATCGGGCAGCCGCCAGTCCAAAACATCCCCGCTTCGGCAGCCGAGCAGCAGAGTGCCCAAAGGCGACATAACCGAGATTTTACCCTGTTCCAAATCGGCCGCTCGCGGATACACTAGAGTAAAGGCTATTTCCTTACCGGTGCCGAGATCCCGAACACGAAACCGGGAGTGAATAGTAATCACGTCGAATGGCACCGTCTGTGGCGCAACAATCGAAGCTCGATTCAGCTCTTCCTGCAGCGCGATCAAATCCGCTTGATCCAGTTCGGCACTCGAGCGTGCCACCCCGACCAACTCGCGCAAACGCTCCAAATCTACCTCCGTAATGTAAATCGCACGCATATCCATGGACTCGGGGATCCGGCGCTCATGTCCACAGATAATCACCCTTGTTTATTCGGACGATCGCCCACACAAAACCCCGGTGCAACTGGGGTATTGTTGGCCCATGCTGCTTAGCAAACGATCAAGCGTATTGTCGGAATGTGTTCACTTTGTACATCCTTTTCTCACAAAAGTTAATGACAGCTCGGCTTCGAAATGGCTCTGGTCGAGTCGTCTAAATTTTACAAATTCAAAGTGGGGCGGGTATAAAGGGTCCGACTGGTTTTTTGAATCGCAGCGCCGTCGACGACGGATCTACTGAGGGAGTGGCTTGCTTGCGCCGATGGGGTGAGCCCCTTACTGTTGAAATATGCGAGTCGTTTCCATGAAGCGAAAACAATCGAATGAAGGGCAGCAACAAGGCGAAGATATCTTTCGTATGGCGTTTGCTCAAGCCTCGGTCGGCATGGCAATTACGGATTTAAAGGGCCACTTTATGCGGGTGAATAAGGCGTACAGTGCGCTGACCGGTTATTCGGAGAACGAGCTTTCCGTCCGGGATGTTTTTGGTGTTACCCACTCGGATGATCTTTTGAAGGTCAAACAATCCATCGCGAAACTTCGCAGGGGCGAAATCGATAGCTTCGTGACTCAGCAGCGCTACATGAAAAAGGGAGGCGATGTTGTCTGGGTTCAGAACACAGTCTCTGCAATTCGCGGAACCGACGGCAAAACAATAAGCTTTTTTGCGCTGACCGAAAATATCACGGAACATAAACGTGCCGAAGAGGATCGATCTTTGCTAGCAACCATCGTGGAATCTTCAGAAGACGCTATCATCGGTAGAAAGTTGGATGGCACAATCATTAGCTGGAACCTGGGCGCTGAAAGGATCTTTGGTTATAAAACTAAGGAAGCGATTGGACGGCTTTACTCGTTCCTTGTCCCGAAGGAGCGATTGAATGAGTTGGAGGAAATTCGGGAAAAACTCACACGAGAAGAACGGGTTGAACATTACGAATCCGTGCGCCTTGCCAAAGGCGGCAAGTTGGTGGACATCTCGCTCACTGTTTCACCGATCAGGGACGCGCAGGACGCACTCCTCGGTTTTTCGACGGTTGGACGCGATATTGCGACCCGGAAACGTGGCGAGGCTGAGCGTAGCCATCTTGTGCGTCAATTGGGTGAACGAATCAAGGAACTCACAGCCATGTATGATGTGGCGCACTTGCTGCAGATGGACGGGAAATCGACGAGGACGTTATTGGAGGAAATCACGTCACTATTGCCGCCGACCTGGCAGCATTCTGAAGTTGCTGCTGCCCGAGTTCAGGTGGGCGAGATGGAGTTCAAAACACGCAATTTCCGTTCGTCCCGCTGGAGCCAGCAGGCATCCTTCACAACCATCAACGGACGGAAGGGCATCGTTGAGGTAGTTTATTTGGCAGCGCGTCCGGCTGCGGCGGAAGGCCCGTTTTCGGCTGAGGAGCGAAATTTGATTGACGCCGTGGCCGAGAATTTAAAAGTGTATTTGGACCGTAAATATCTGGAATCGGAAATTCTGGAGATAAGCGAACGGGAACAACGCAGGATTGGGCAGGACCTCCACGATGGATTAAGCCAGCGCCTCCGGGGTGTCGCGTATCTCAGCCATGTGCTCGCTGAAGACCTGACTCAGAAATCTTTGCCCGAAGCGAAGGACGCCAGCCGAATCACGCAACTCCTCAATGAGGCTCTCGTCGAAACGCACGGTCTGGCGAGGGGGCTTTTTCCAATTAGCTTGGAGGCTGATGGCCTCAGGTCCGCCTTGGGAGAGCTGGCTTCCAACATTCAAAATATTTATAAAATCTCGTGCCGGCTCGTGTGTTCCAAGCCCGTGTTGATTGACGACAGATCTACTGCGATGAACCTGTTTAGAATTGCTCAGGAAGCAATTCAAAATGCCATAAAGCACGGAAAAGCGACGCAAGTTGTGATCCGGCTGACCAAAAAAAACGAAACCATTGAACTGGCCGTAAAGGACGACGGCAAAGGTCTGCCCAAACATTTTGAGAAGCGGCAGGGAATGGGATTGAAGATCATGGATCATCGGGCCAGCATGATTGGTGCTGAGTTACAAGTCCAACGAGTGACAGTCGGCGGCACGTTACTGACGTGCTTGCTTCGAGGCAGACGTGATAAATTCTCCAAATCATCCGAATGAGCGCAAAAAAGCAGATACAAAAGAGCACCGAGTCGACGTTGCCAGGGATGGCGAAGGTAAAGAAAACCAAAATACTTTTGGTGGACGATCACCCCACAATGAGAGAAGGGCTTATTCGTGTCATCGAACGCGAAGCCGATTTGACGGTATGCAGTGAAGCGGCATATATCCTGCAGGCGTTGGAAATGATCGAGTCCTCAACTCCGGATATTGCAGTGGTGGACATTTCACTCGGCGGCGAGAATGGCATTGAACTTATCAAGGACATCAAGGTACGTTTTCCACAATTGCCTGTTCTGGTGCATTCCATGCACGATGAGTCAGTATACGCGGAACGCTCGCTCCGAGCCGGAGCCAAGGGATACATCAGCAAGCAAGAGCCGCCGCAGAAACTATTGCAGGCCATTCGAGAAGTCCTGCAAGGAGAGATTTTCCTGAGTGCGGCGATGACCCGACAAATCCTACATGCGGTTGGGTCGGATCGAGCGGATAGAAAAACCTCGCCGTTTCGCGAATTGAGCGACCGCGAATTTGAGGTGTTCGAATTGACCGGCCAAGGGCTTGGAACAAAAGAAATTGCCGGCACTCTCCATTTGAGCGAAAAGACCGTCCAAGCTCATCGCGATCATATCCGCCAGAAGCTAAATTTGCCGGACGGACGCGGTTTGACGCGATTTGCCATCCGGTGGGTCGAATCTCAAAGTTGATATTGGGCTGAACCCCTCTGGCTTTCGCCGCATTTAGTTCTCTCTCCTCGTTGAGAAGATGTCGCGAGCTCAGTCAATTCGCTTCGTTAAATGGCCCGTATAAAGGACTGCGGCGTGGGGCGGGCGGGCGCCGCGAATTTTGTGCCGAGGTCAACTGGAGCAGCGTTGGTGACCGTCAAAGTACTTCCGCAATACCGAAATAGATTTAACGGCCTTGCGATCCGTATGCCTGCGCCCGTTGGCTCCCTGGTTGATCTGGTCTTTGTGACCGAACGAAGCACGACAGTGGAGGAGGTCAACCGTGTTTTCATAGGAGAAGCGAACAGCGCAAAGTACAATAGTCTTCTGTGTGTAACGAACGACCCGATAGTTGTGTCAGACATCATTAAAGATTCCCGAGCGTCGAAGGCCACTTAGTTGAACAAATTAAACGATGAGGTCACGCCGGCCCGAAAGGTTTCTTCAACCCGAGATGAGTCGTCAAATTCACCGAACGGATCGTTGAGCCGCTGGGAGTCTCGGTGTTCAAAGGCCGCTTTACGCACTTTGCCTATCCAACGTAATCCTTTGCCCGAACAAGAATCATCGAGGCAACCAATTTCCATCTTTTGTGGAGAGGGTATTATGCAGATATGGAAAAAGTGATTCCTAATGATTTATGAGAGCATCCCCAAAAACACTCATGGTCTTGGCGCTGGTCGGATTGGTTGGCGGCGTGCTTGTGGCTTCGAGCGACCGGAATCTGCCTCTCGCTTTGGAAATCGTGATGCCATTAGGCGTGATTTTTACGGGACTGTTTCTGGTCTCGCTCATGTTGCGAGGCGAAACGGCAAAGTTTGACGAAGACCAGCGTTGGAAAAACGAGGCAATAAAACGATATCAACCCCCGGCCATTGAGCCGTCCAAAAAACATGCGGAAGGCATCAAAGGCGCCGAGCACGATCAGATGCGGCGAGCCAACTTGAGAGGAGAACAAATATGAAACAAGATAAAATCCGCAGCAAAGATCAATTCGCGGAATCCGACGAGCTCAAAACTTCACCAGTTATTCCAATCGCAAATCGGGCCGCAGACCATCTCCTTACTTTGGTCGCACAGCAGCCCTTCTTTAAAGGGATGAGCGAGCATCTTGTTCAACTTCTTGCTGATTCCATTATGGAAATGCGATTTAAGCCCGGGCATTGGCTTTTTCAACAAGGAGACCCCGCCAATCGGTTTTACCTGATCCTGGAAGGCAAGGTCATGATCGAGTCGGAAGTGAAGGAACTCGGCATGGTACCCATTCGAACGCTGGGACCAGGCGATGACTTGGCGTGGGCCTGGCTATTTCCACCCTACCGAATGCATTTCAGCGCCCGCGCAATTGAGCCGACTCGGGCGATATTCTTCTATGGGACTCGCCTGCGAGAGAAGTGTGAAGCCAACCACGAATTGGGCTATCAACTCATGAAACGAGTCGCAGAAGTGGTGGTGCGTAATCTCAACGCTACGCAGCAACGCTTGATGGAATTTACCCACGCGTCGGATCTGACACCATAAATGATGGCATCCCCCAGAGGCAATCGCAGTCTTCGCGGGTTTCGACAAAAGCGTGGAGGAGTGAACGATCCAATTATCGGAAACGTGACAGCAGGATTATAGTCTAATGCACTCGCGTAAATTAAAACCTGACACAAGCGATTTTCCTATGGTCATGACGGTTGGCCATTCAACGCGTACGCTCGCGGAATTCATCCGCTTGCTGCAGGCGCATGAGGTGTCTCGCGTGGTCGATGTGCGGACGGTGCCGCGCTCCCGGCACAACCCACAGTTCAACAAGGTCTCATTACCATTGGAATTGAAGAAAGCTGGCTTAGGGTACATTCACATGCCGGGACTGGGCGGTCTGCGCCATGCCAAGCGCGATTCGATCAACATGGGTTGGAGAAATATTTCTTTTCGCGGTTTTGCAGATTACATGCAAACACCCGAATTCAAACTGAGCCTCGAAGAGTTGATTCAGTTGGTGAAGCAGGAGCGGGTTGCGTTAATGTGCGCCGAAGCGGTGCCCTGGCGCTGCCATCGCTCACTCATCGCCGATGCCTTGCTGGTTCGGGGAATTCGCACCGAGGACATTATGAGTCCAATCCGGCGTACCGTTCACACGCTCACCCCCTTCGCGAAAGTACGCGGCACCACCATCACCTATCCGGCCGAAGTTTCACCGGAGAGACTAAAGAAGTCCGTGTCTCGACGTCATTCGGCACCACGTCCATTGGAACACTTGACTCACACCAGAACCTGATTGTTTATGCGGGCATTTGACGAAGTTCATCGAGCGATCCACTTTCCACCGGATCGCCGTTTCCGGGTTTGGATGAATCCCCGGTTTATTTTTGCTTTTGTCGTTATCGCTCTAGCTCCCGTGACGATTGCCTGGGGGCAATATCTTCTCTTCGGGCTTCCAGCAGAATCGTTCCTGCCGCCAATAAATCTGGAATATCCTCCAAGCCCCCATGGATTTCCCGGCTGGTTGCGATTGACTCATTTTGTGAATTTCTTTTTTTTGCTGCTCCTGGTCCGGAGCGGATTGTCCATTTTGATGGATCACCCGCGACTGTATTGGGACCGTCATTGCACGCCGAATTCGGAATGGATACGGTTTACCCCACTCAAGGTTCCGACCGACCGATTATGGACGGCGAAGGATGACGCCCGCTATATTTCCCCTTTGGTGGCCTTGCCGGGATACCGGCATACCGTCGGCATGGCGCGAGCCTGGCACTTTCTTACGGTTCATCTATTTCTTCTCAATGGATTTATTTTTGTCGCACTGCTTTTCTTCACCGACCAATGGAAGCGCCTGGTTCCGGTCTCGTGGGAGATTGTTCCCGCCTCATGGAATGCTTTTGTCCATTACGCGACCTTCCATCTGCCGGCGGAGCCGAATGGCTTTTATCAATTCAATCCGCTGCAGCAGCTTTCATACTTCGTCGTCATTTTCGTCATGGCGCCGCTCTCCATGTTGACCGGCATAGCCATGTCCCCGGCGGTTGATAATCGATTTTCATTATTCCCAAAAATCTTCGGTAGCAGGCAGGGAGCACGATCCATCCATTTTATTTTGTTGATCGGATACCTGTGTTTTCTGGTGGTTCATGTGGGATTGGTTGTTATCACGGGACTCGCTAGAAACATGAACCACATCGTGACTGGCCGCGACAACGCGCACCCCATCGGAATGATCATCGGCCTCATTGTCATGGTGCTCGTGGTGCTTTCCTGGGCTTTCTTTCACTCCATCGCATGGAAGCATGCCCGTACGATTCAGCACATATACAGGAGACTGACTGGGCTGTTTGACTGGAATGTCTTGAGCCGCCTCAGGCCAAATGAACATTATACGCAAAAGGACATTTCTCCCTTCTTCTGGCCAAATGGAAAGTTGCCGGTATCCAACGAATGGAAGCAACTCGCGGCAAATAAATTCCAGGATTTTAGATTGAAGGTGGGCGGCCTGGTGGAACATCCGATCGAGGTTTCGCTGGAGGAATTGCGTGCGCTCGGCAAGGAAGAATACATCTCCATGCACCATTGCATCCAGGGGTGGTCGGGTATCGCGCAATGGGGCGGGCTTCCATTCAAGCGGTTGCTCGAAATCGTGAAACCCAAACCGGAAGCAAAGGTGGTCGC
>Ga0310811_10014239_pt1 | contig 10361 bp, 9 predicted proteins | sample YCmetagenome_FD_207642 | JGI IMG/M metagenome (GOLD analysis project Ga0310811, IMG submission 207642) | Soil microbial communities from experimental microcosm in Duke University, North Carolina, United States - YC | ecosystem: Engineered > Artificial ecosystem > Soil microcosm > Unclassified ... | reverse complement strand
TCCTTTTATAGGTGTCGATATCCGTGATATAGGCGTCCGCGTGGCCCGGTATCCGGTAGAAATTGCAAAACTTACAGTTGGCAATACAGACATTCGTGGTATTTACATTCCGGTCTATCTGCCAGGTAACCTTACCATGAGGGACCTGCAATTTCCGCAGCTCATTGGCCAGGTACATCAATTCCGTAAGAGGCGCGTTTTTAAATAAAAAAACGCCTTCTTCCGTATCCAGGAATTCCCCCTTCATAGCCTTCGTGTATAATTCGGACAAGTTCATAACACAGCATTTATTAAATATGCCGGAGATTTGCATTTAAAGAAAATTAGCACATCTCCGGCAAATGGCTAATGTCTGTCCTTCGGACAAAACGCTTCCAGCGTTTTTTGGATGACAAAGTTAGGGCAGCGGGGGCGGAATACCTCCAACAAACTCTATTGAAGGATTCCGACTATTTGTTGAAGGGATTTTGTTCCTTGTTTAAAAGACAAATATTTCCGGATGAATGGCTTGTGATAATAACAATTTGGTAATATATTTAATGGATCGAATGTCCCTAACCATGCTCTGCCAGAAAAAACACCCATCCATGCCTTATCTTCCGCATAGCCTAACTGGACGGAGTCCAGTTAGCAGACGAGGCCTTGGCCAAAGTCTGCCGACATTAGCGGTTTTGCGGCAAAAAATTATATTTCGACAATTTTTTGCCGCATTTCTTCACAGGAGCCTGTTCTGCCTGCTGCTGGCCTGCCTGACCTTTTTTTCCGGCAGACCCCTGGAAGCCCAGGAAAAATTTGTACCGGCCCCTGCCAAGCTGATCACCAGTTTTCCTTTTACGGTATTCACGGGAGGTGTCATCCTCATAAAAGCATGCGTGGACAACTTCACGGACAGCCTCAATTTTATCCTGGATACCGGCAGCGGGGGTATTTCCCTGGACTCTGCCACCGTGGCAAGGCTTAAATTAGTCACCCTTCCTTCCGATAAGACCATTCTGGGTATTGCCGGCATACGACAGGTACGATTCATTTACAATGAGACCCTCCATCTGCCCGGCCTGACAGTGGATAGCCTCAATTTTCACGTGAATGACTATGATATCCTCAGCAGTGTCTATGGAGAAAAAGTCGATGGTATTATCGGGTACAGTTTTTTTTCCCGTTTCATCGTAAAGATCGACTACGATAGCCTGAAGATTTATGTATACACCAAGGGCACTGTCAAATACCCCAAGGGAGGCCACCTCCTTAAGCCGGTGATTGCCAGCCTGCCGATACAGACTGCCCAGTTAAGAGATGCGGAGACTGTCAGCTCCCGGTTCTATTTTGATACGGGAGCCGGCCTTTGCCTCTTATTGTCCTCCGATTTTGCCAGTGACAGCAGTTTGCTGGACCCCCGGAAGAAATCTTTTCCCACCCAGGCGGAAGGGCTGGGTGGGAAAGCGAATATGCGGCTGACCACCGTGAAGGAGCTGCGGCTGGGACCCTTCCGGTTTCGCAAAGTGCCCACCTATATCTTTGACGATGATTATAATGTCACCTCCTACCCCAATCTGGGCGGCCTGCTGGGGAATGACATCCTGCGCCGGTTTAATGTGACCCTGAACTATGATCGCCGGGAGATTTTCCTGATCCCCAACTCCCATTACCGCGACCAGTTCGATTACTCCTATACCGGGCTGGGGGTATATTGGGTGGAAGGGGAGGTACGGGTGGGGGATATCATGCATGAGTCCCCGGCGGAAAAAGCCGGGCTTAAACTGGATGATGTTGTCATAGCCGTAAATAACAATTTTTCTAATAATATCCAGATATATAAGAATATTTTACAAAATGTCGGCGAAAAAGTCACCATCATCGTAAAAAGGAATGGGACACTCCAACAGCTAAGTCTCCGCGTCAAAAGCATCCTTTAGCCAACTTTCTTTAACTTGCAGTCCCTATCGCCGGCATTAGCCATTTGCCGGGGATGTGCTAATTTCTTTTTAATGCACATCTCTGGTACATTAAAGGATTTGCAATTATGATACATTTTGAAAGATTTCAGCTGTCTAATGGATTGAGGGTAATTGTGCATGAAGACGTTTCCACCCCCATGGCGGTGGTAAATGTCCTGTATGACGTGGGGGCCCGGGATGAGGACCCGGGAAGGACCGGCTTTGCACACCTGTTCGAACACCTGATGTTCGGCGGCTCGGTGAATATCGACGACTTCGAGACCCCCTTGCAGCTGGCCGGAGGGGAGAATAATGCCTACACCACCAACGACTTCACCAACTATTATATCCAGTTGCCGGCCGAGAATATCGAGACGGCCTTCTGGCTGGAAAGCGACCGCATGTTGTCGCTGGCTTTCAGCGAGAAAAGCCTGGAAGTCCAGCGAAAAGTCGTCTCCGAGGAGTTTAAGGAGCACTATATCAACAAGCCCTATGGGGATGTGTGGTTTAAAATGCGGGAGCTGGCTTATAAGCAACATCCCTATCGCTGGATGACGATCGGCAGCCAGCTGAGCCACATCGAACAGGCACAGCTTACGGATGTACAGCAGTTTTTTTTCAAATACTACCGGCCGGCAAATGCCATCCTGGTGGTAGCCGGCAATGTAAAGACAGCGCAGGTCCGGCTCCTGGCGGAAAAATGGTTCGGGGATATTCCCTCCGGTGAAAAATACAAGCGCAACCTGCCTGTCGAACCCCTTCAACGGGAGATCCGCAAGCTGGAGGTAACGGCCGCCGTCCCCCTGGATGCCCTTTACAAGGCATTCCCTATGGCCTCCCGCACGGAGCCCGGCTATTATGTGGCTGACCTGATCACGGAAGTGCTGGGGGGAGGAGCTTCCTCCCGTCTCCACCAGACGCTGGTCAAGGAAAAGAAATTGTTTAGCCATATCGAATGTTACCATACCGGGTCCAATGATCCGGGGCTGGTTGTCATAGAAGGCAAGCTGATCAAAGGGGTAAGCCTCCCGGAAGGGGATAAGGCCATTGAAGAGGAGCTGGAGAAGATGAGGACAGAAAAGATCTCCGAAAAAGAGCTGACTAAAATAAAGAATAAGACGGAGGCCGCCATCGTATTCGAGGATATGAGTGTGATGAACCGTGCGAACAGCCTCGCTATTTATGAATTGCTGGGGGATGTGAATATGATGAATACCGAGCTGGAAAAATACCAGGCCGTAACGGCCGAAGACCTGTTAAACACCAGCCGGCAGATCTTTGACCCCAATAATAGTAATACACTGTATTATCATGCTGGCCAATAGGAATAGGCTTTACAACAAGAAATTATGCTAAACAGAACAATCGCACCCCCTATAAAGGACGCCACCTCCTTTCACCTGGAATTGCCGCCCTATCAGAAGCATGTCCTGAAGAATGGAGTAGAAGTATATGCCATCAACCTGGGCGATGTGGATGCCCTGATGGTGAATTGGATCTTTAATGCCGGCAACTGGTTTGAAGAGAGAAAGGGGATAGCGGCCGCCGCCAGCGCCCTGCTGAAAAATGGCACTTCCACCCGCAGCGCCTTCCAGTTAAATGAACATTTTGATTATTATGGCGCTCATCTGGCCAGGGCCTGTCAGCATGAAACGGCTGATATTACCCTTCACTGTCTGAGCAAACATGTAAACGAGTTGTTGCCGGTGGTGGCCGAAATGATCGAAGACTCCGTATACCCCGAGGAAGAGCTGGAAATCTATAAAAAGAACGGGCAGCAGCGGTTGCAGGTCAACCTCAAAAAGAGTGAATTCGTGGCAGGCCGTCTGATCGACGCGTATCTGTACGGCCCCTCGCATCCCTACGGGAAATACAGCTCCCTGGAAGATTATCAGGGTTTGGAAAGGGAAGAGCTGAGACGCTATTATCAGAAATATTACCAGCATGGCGTCTGCCGGATCTTTGTGGCCGGAAAACTGCCGGTTACGCTGCTGCAGCAGCTGGAATTTCACTTCGGAGGGCTGCCTCTCCGGGCTCCCGGTAAAGAAGATACCGGTCCTTCCCACATTATTACCCCGGCAAAAGAAAAGAAGTATCATATCGTAAATGATCCGAATGGGGTACAGGGCTCCATCAGGATCGCCCGGCCCTTCCCCAACCGGCATCATCCCGATTTCCAGAAGGTCCAGGTACTGAATAATGTCTTCGGAGGTTTCTTCGGCTCCAGGCTGATGGATAATATCCGGGAAGACAAAGGATATACTTATGGCATTTATAGTTACCTGGTAAATAACCTGCAGGAGAGCGCCCTGCTGATCAGCACAGAGGCGGGAAAAGAGGTATGCGCCGCCACTATAGAAGAAGTTTATAAGGAAATGCGGCTTTTATGTGAGGAGCCCATCGACGAGGAAGAGCTGCAGATGGCCCGGAACTATACCATCGGGACTGTGCTGGGAGACCTGGACGGCGCCTTTCACGTAGCCTCCCGCTGGAAGAATATACTCCTGAATGGCCTTGATGGGGACTATTTTTATCGGGGCATCCAGATCGTTAAGACCATCACCTCCGTAGAATTGCAGGAACTGGCTCAGAAATACCTGGATCCTGCCGCTTTCTATGAGCTGGTAGTGATATAATGACATATATTCTTCTTAACTTGACGAAAAGATCCACATGAATTTCCTCCTCCGCATCATTGTCACGGCAGTCGTTGCTTTCGGCCTGTCTGCGGTGCTACATGGTATTCATATCGATACTTTCGGGTCGGCGCTGTTGCTTTCGGTGGTTTTGGCCATCCTGAACGCGTTACTTAAGCCCATCCTCATTATCCTCACCTTACCGATCACTATTCTAACGCTTGGCTTGTTCCTTTTTGTCATTAATGCCTGTATTGTTCTGCTGGCCGGGAAATTCGTGGATGGATTCCGCGTGGATGGATTCGGATGGGCGCTGTTGTTCAGCCTGCTGCTGTCCATTCTAACCTCTATTCTGTATAAAGACCGGGAAGACGAAGAAACGAGGAGACGTAAGGGATACTAAATGGGCCACGGGCCCATTGCCCGGACAGGGCCATCAAATACTAATCCGACCCTCACAGACGTTGATGGAGCGCAATAGACTAATTCATAATCTGATAGGTTGACAGTATGAACTTTGACAGAAAAGATTTTAGCAACGAGGAACTCATCCGTTTCTACCGCAATATTTTATTACCACGGATGATCGAAGAGAAAATGCTGGTGCTATTGCGTCAGGGCCGGATCAGCAAATGGTTCAGCGGTATCGGACAGGAGGCCATCGCCGCGGGGGCCACTCTGGCCATGGGAGAAGAAGACTGGATCCTGCCGTTACATCGCAACCTGGGGGTCTTCACTACCCGGAAGATGCCTTTATCCAAACTATTCCTGCAGTGGCAGGGCAGCCGGGAGGGCTATAGTAAGGGTAGGGAAAGGAGTTTTCATTTCGGCAGCAGGGAGCATTCTATCTGTGGCATGATCTCTCACCTGGGCCCTCAACTGGGTATTGCGGATGGCATCGCCCTTGCCTATAAGCTCGATAAAAAACATAAGGCCTCCCTGGTCTTCTCCGGCGACGGGGGCACCAGCGAAGGTGATTTTCATGAGGCGCTGAATGTGGCTTCCGTCTGGGATCTCCCGGTCATATTTTTGGTGGAGAATAACGGGTATGGGCTGAGTACACCTGTATCGGAACAATATCGTTGCGAAAGCCTGGTATACAAAGCAGAAGGATATGGCATGGAGGGGGTGCGCATCGACGGGAATAATATTATTACTGTATACGACACGCTGAAAGGGATCAGAGAATATTGTATAAAATATCAACGGCCCTATCTGGTGGAATGTATGACCTTTCGGATGCGGGGTCACGAAGAAGCCAGTGGGCTCAAATATGTTCCGAAAGAGCTGTTGGAAGACTGGGCTAAAAAAGACCCGGTGGCCAATTATGAAGCCTGGCTGGTAGAGCAGCAGGTGGTGAATGAAGAGTCGGTAGGCCGGATGCGGGAGGAGATCCGGTTGTATATTGAGTCGGAACTGGAGTCGGTCATGGACTGGCAGCCCATCATTCCGGATACGGCTGCTGAGCTTGTGGACGTATATGCCCCTGCCCCTGCAGTGGTGAACCCGCCCCCCTCATTCACCGATCCCCGGCTCGACCCGGACGAAGACGCCGACGCAGGCTATGGCCCGGCCCCTATTACCGCCTCCGGCGCTGAATTGGCTTTTGCTCCAGAAACGGACCCCGATCCGATCTCTTCTCCCGGCTCCGGCGGGAAAGCCCCTTCAAAACGGCTGATCGATGCCATCAGCGAAGGGTTACGGCAGTCCATGCGGCGACACCCCGGCCTTATCCTCATGGGGCAGGACATCGCCGAATATGGAGGCGCCTTTAAGATCACCGAGGGATTTATGGAGGAGTTCGGGAAAGAAAGGGTCAGGAATACCCCTCTCTGTGAGAGTGCTATCGTAGGCTGCGCCTTGGGATTGAGCCTGGAAGGACATAAGAGTGTGATGGAAATGCAGTTCGCGGATTTTGTTACGGCCGGCTTTAACCAGATCGTCAATAACCTGGCGAAGATACACTATCGCTGGGGACAGCCTGCCGATACCGTCATTCGTATGCCGACAGGCGCCGGAGTGGGAGCCGGTCCCTTTCACTCACAGAGCAATGAGGCCTGGTTTGTACACACCCCGGGCCTGAAAGTTGTCTATCCGGCTACACCCATGGATGCAAAAGGCCTGCTGAACGCGGCTATCAATGACCCTAACCCGGTACTTTATTTTGAACATAAAGCGCTTTATCGCAGCATCACCGGCCCCGTGCCGGAAGCTTATTATGAGATTGAGATCGGGAAGGCGGCCCGGGTACAGGAAGGAGAAGATTTTTCCATCATCACCTATGGCGCCGGAGTGCATTGGGCGACAACGTATGCCGCCGCACATCCGGAACTTTCTATTGACATCCTTGACCTGCGTACCTTATTGCCCCTCGACTATGAGGCGATACGCGCTACCGTCCAAACAACGGGAAGAATACTGCTGCTGCATGAAGACACCCTCACCGGGGGCATCGGAGGGGAAATAGCCGCCTGGATCGGCGAACATTGTTTTGAATTCCTCGACGCCCCGGTTCTCCGCTGCGCCTCCCTGGATACTCCCGTTCCTTTCAATATGGACCTGGAGGCCAATTTCCTGGCGAGGGCGAGGTTGGATAAAACTGTTGAAAAACTGATGAGATATTAGTTTTGCACTAATCATGCACAACTCTTGCTATTAGGATTATTATTATGTATTTTAGTCTTAATAGGATAAGGTTTAATGGTAATGGAACTGATTAGTGCAGCCTCCTTGCAAAAGGAGGTTTTTTGTTTTTTGCGCTACGGGGCTTTTCACAAAAGTAGCCCCGGCGCAAAAAACGGCTAATGATGGCCCTTCGGGCAGGAGACCCGTGGTCTCCTTATGCGCCCTACTCCCCAGCCCCCTTCTCCCCTACGAACCAATGCTCTTTATTCCGGAACAATACATTGAACGTAGTAAAAGAACCATAGATGCGGGTAATATACTGCTGCAGGTTCACCTTATCTTCATCACTGAGTCCTTTATGACCATTGATCTGTTGTTCCAGGACCCGGAGCCGGTCCCTGGCCATAACGATCTTGTGAAAGAATACATCGATAGGCACTTCTTTTGGTTTGATGGATTTATCGCCTGACTGTAGGATCAGGGTGCCCCCTCTCCATTTTTCGCCCAGGGGAACGGTCTCTGTAAGGCCTCCCCAGAGTCGCAGGATCTTCAGGAGTGACTTCTCGACTTCCGAATGCGTTTCGATATCTTCCGTGACATTTTCCGGAATGATCTCATCCAGGTGTTCATCGGTCTTATCGATCTCTTTGATGCCATGATGGATGAATGAGATCAGGTAAACGGCATATTTCACACCGACAATGACTCCCGGTCCGTATTGTGTATGTTGCAGCCTGGTGCCGATCCCCAGCGTCAGTTGGTCCATGTTTGGATTGTTTTGGACAAATATAAGCCATGCATGGATGTTTTAGGCCCTACGGGTTCTCCTTGCGGTCCTTCTTGTATTGCTGATAGGCCAGTTTGATATAGTCCAGGAAGTCGTAGTCGGTCGCCCGTTTGCAGAATTCATAGGAAGGTCGATATTTCACCATGAAGGAGTCCAGTTCGTCGCCATTGAGACGGGTTGTCTTTTTGACGACATATTTGCTGAAACGGTGGTCGACGAATTTATCCTGCTCTTCTTCCACCAGTCTTTTCTGAAAGGCTACCATACGTTTGGTTCGCTGAAAACGGAAGACATTGATCAGTTCGTCCAGGTCTACCCCTGCCCCCAGGCCCCCGTTGGTTGTAGGGCTGGTGATCTTGAAACCAGGCTTTTTGAAGTCAAAATATTTCTCATAATCCTTCCGGTTCTGCAGGGAGTCCATGCGGTAGTTCTGCGGCATGACCTTTACTTCTTTCAGTTCAAGCGGGTCTACATGCAAGGCGATATCGAAGCTGGAGGAGGCGTTGAGACCGCTGACCGCATATTTGGCCGTAGCTCTGCCCAGGTAGGAGAAGTAGATAGAATCTTCCCGGTTTACCTGAATGGAATAATTACCGTTGGAGTCTGTGGCGGTACCTCTTCCCGAGGTGCTGATGACGCTGACCCCATCCAGCGGACGGGTCCTGTACATATTAAAAACCGTCCCTTTTATAGTGACCTCCTGTCCCAGGACCTGCCCGCAGGTAAAGATTGACAATGAAAGAAAGAATACCAGTATAATCTTATGGGTAGAATGGGACAAAAGACGATAATTTTAAAAGTGATATTACTACCAAAACAGGATATAAAAATCCCGGAATTGTCGTTTTAACGTTGATTTTGCAGATTGCTCAACACCTGCTCGATGATCCCGGGAAAATGTTCATGTTCCAGCTTATGCACTTTTTGGGCCAATGATTCGGGTGTATCGGTTGCCTCCACGGGAAAACTGGCCTGGAATACGATCTGCCCGTGGTCATATAACTCATCCACATAATGAATGGAAATACCCGTTTCTGTCTCCTTTGCGCTGATCACTGCCTCATGCACAAAGTGTCCGTACATGCCTTTCCCTCCATATTTAGGTAGTAAGGCAGGGTGGATATTCAATATTCTCTGGTTAAATGCTTTTACAAGGTTTGTGGGTATTTTCCATAAGAACCCTGCCAATACGAGGAAATCGATCTTTCTTTCTCTTAGCTCTTCAACATAGGCATCTCCCCGGAAGAACCGTTCTTTTTCCAGCAGCAACGTGGGTATCTGTTCTTTTTCAGCAATGCTCAACACCCCTGCACCAGGTTTGTTGCAGACGATCAGGCTAACTTTTACAGCAGCATGATGACGGAAATGATCAATAATACGTGCTGCATTCGAACCTGTTCCCGAGGCGAAGATGGCAATCTGCTTCATCCGCCAAAACTACGGTAGCCCCGGGAGAAAATAAAAAGCATCCTGATGCGTTGTTTTTAATCCTGTTTTAATAGTGGGATGCGGGTATTGGAAAAGGTGAACAACAAACCGACTCTCTGTTACCAAATTTCCTCAATAATTTTGTTGACATAATAATGACAGAAGGGCAGAACGACTTTCTACAATTCGCTGAAACCCACGCCAAATGCGGGAAAAAAAATTTTCACCATGTTGATATTTTGTTAAAATCCTGACTTATTTTTGCACCCTGTTCAGGAGATTTTTCCACATTTATACAACAGATTGTATATATGATCCACCATAGACCGATTGTCAAAAAGTTATTTTTCAGTATCCTACTCTCCACTCTGGTTTTAATGGGAAATAGGTTGTATGCGCAAGACGGAAAGGCTTTGTTCCAATCCAATTGTGCGTCCTGCCATAATCCTATAAAAGTGATCACTGGCCCCGCACTAAAAGGGGTTACGGACAGGGTCCCGGATAAAAAGCTCCTGCATGACTGGATCCGAAACAACCAGAAGGTACTGGCTTCGGGCAATCCTTATTTCAACGGCCTGTACAACCAGTACAACAAGACGGCCATGAACCTGTTCCCCACCTTGACGGATGGAGAGATCGACGCTATCCTCAAGTATGTGGAAACTTACCAGGTTCCCGGTAATACCGGTGCTGGCGGAGCTACCACCGGCGAAGATGCGGCCTCAAAAGGAGCCGAGAGCGATAATACGCTCTTATACGGCATCCTGACGCTGATCCTGGCTATCATCATGATCGTGCTGCTCCAGGTGAACAGCAGTCTGAAAAAACTCTCTGACGACAAAGAAGGCATTCCCTCTGCCGAGCCAATCCCCTTCTACAGAAATAAAGTCTACATTACCCTGGTCATCCTGTTCCTTTTCATCCTCGGCGGATACTGGTTGGTTCAGGGCG
>Ga0310811_10014237_pt1 | contig 10362 bp, 6 predicted proteins | sample YCmetagenome_FD_207642 | JGI IMG/M metagenome (GOLD analysis project Ga0310811, IMG submission 207642) | Soil microbial communities from experimental microcosm in Duke University, North Carolina, United States - YC | ecosystem: Engineered > Artificial ecosystem > Soil microcosm > Unclassified ... | reverse complement strand
AGCCCGCGCGTCTCGAAGCGGTCGGGCGGTGGCTCGTCGGCGCGCCAGCGAGCATACTCGTCCTGACGAACAGCCACCATCCCTTTCAGATCGGTCGTCGTCGCCGTACCCATCACCAGGCCCAGCGCCTCCTCAACTTCGAGGTAGAAGATGTCGCGCGGATGCTCCAGCAGCCCAAGGGCATGGAAGCGGCGGCCAAGCTCGACGAAGATGCGGCGTACCCGCCCAAAGACGCGCGTGCGCTCGAAACGCAGATTCTCGCGGTCGCGCACCCGCACTCGCGCCCGCGCCAGCACGAAGCCGAACAGCGCCCGCCGCAGCGGATGCCATCTCAGCATGCGCCGCACCGTGCGCTCGGCCAGCGCGCGTTTCGACTGGTCGGGCGCATCGCTGGCGGACGCGTCCAATGATTCGATGTTCCCCGACGCGAAACGCTGGGCGAGGTGGCCAATGGCCCGCAGCAGCGGCGTGGGATCGTCACGCAGCGTCGGGCTTTCGAGCTTCAACTCCTCCAGGCAGCGGTCGGCGAACCTCGCCAGATACGCCTGATACTCCTCGGCAAACGCGGGGTGGCGCACAATCTCGCGCTGGATGGCGTCGAGCGTGCCAGTGCACAGGATGTCGGCCAGATCCAGCGAGGCAGCCGCCAGCATGGCGAGCGCACGCACTCGACGGGCTGGCTCGGCGCTGATGATGCCGCCCTGCCCGCCGACGAGGTCGTTCTGCAGCGTGCCAGCCTTGTCGCCACACCAGGCGATACAAAGCCTGCGCAGCAAGCCGTAGAAGAGCATGGCGAAGAGATCGTTGACCAGCGGCGCGTCCCAGTGGGCCAGCAGCCTGCCCTCCAGGTCGCGGTAGTGGGCGACCAGTTCGTCCGGGCGCATCGCCTCCAGCGGAATCGCGCCGGGAGATAACGCCGTATCCAGACGGGCATAGAAGCGCTCAATGTCGCGTGGCAGGCGTCGCTCGTGGCGCGCCAGACTGGCCACCGCGCGCACCAGCTTCAGCATATCAGCCAGCTTCATGCGGCCACCATTCGCGGAGAGACGCGCCGCCAGCGCGGGTGGTAGCTCCTCCTTGACGCCCATCATCTGCTCCATGAAGCGGCGGTTGGCGCTAAAGCCGGGCGCAAGGGCCAGCAGATCATACCAGCTAAAGAGGCTGTAGTAGATGCGCCCGCGCACGAGGCCAATCATGCGGCGGAAAGTATCGGCATGGGCGGCGATTTCCGCCTCGGAGACGCCGAGCAGGCGACACAGCTCGCGATAGACCTCCTCATAGGCGTGGCGCGCGAAGGAAAAGGTGAGCGGGGTCGTGACACCGCCGTAACTTTCGGCGATGTTGCTGTTGTCCCAGAGGGCGTACGCGCCATCGGGGTCGCGCAGCGTGGCCAGTGTCGTGATGGGCCGCGACTGCAAGAGAAAGAGCTCGCCGCCCGCAAGCGCCCACTCGATATCCTGCGGGACGCCGAAGTGCTGCTCGCAGCGCCGCGCCAGCGCCGCCACTGCCCGTAGCTGGTCGTCATCCAGCAGTGGCTGCTCAGGTTGTCCGACGCGTTCGATGACGCCGAGGCGGTCCACCGTCGCCGTCTCGCCCTCACGCGCGCCGGAGACGAGCGCCTCGCCCAGCCCGGCAATCGCGCTGACCACCGCGACGCCGCGCCGCCCGGTGGCCGGGTCCGCGCTGAAAGCGACTCCTGATACCTCCGCCGCCACCATCCGCTGGATGAGCACGGCGGGCGCGGGCGGAACGCGCTCCAGCCCATGCGTGCGGCGATAGGCCAGGATGCGCGCGCTGAAGCCCGAGCGCCAGACATCACTTACCCGTTCGGCCACATCCGCTGGCGCGACGTTCAGATAAGAGGCGAGCTGCCCGGCGAAGGAGTGCGCGCCGCCGTCCTCGTCGCTGGCGGAGGAGCGTACCGCGAGGGGTTGCCCATCGGGCGAAAGCGCGGTGACAGCCCAGGTTAGCTCGGCGGTCGCCGCACTGCCAGGCGTCAGGGTTGCCAGCGCGGCGGTGACGGCGGCCTCATCGCCCAACTCGCAGGCGGCGGACAGGTGTTCACGGTTGGCGGCATCGAGGCTGTCAGCGAACGCGGCGGGAGCGAGCGCAAACCAGCCGGGCACCGGAAATCCCGCCTGTTGGAGGTGTGCCAGCGCGGCAGCCTTCCCGCCGATCCTCTGGCGGGTAGCGTCCGCTGCTGTTGGCTGGATGATGTAGCGCATTGTTGAAACCTCCAACGGTCACGCGAATGTCAGGCAAACGTCAGGCGCAGCGCCAGTGGAATCGCGCCAAGGCTGAGATAGAGCACCAGGGTCCAGAGGCCGGAAACCAGCTCGATGGGCTTGCCGCTACCCGGCGCGGGCCGCCGCAGGAAGCGCAATCCCATCACGACCGCCAGCGCGGCCACCGCCCCATAGGCGACGATCTCCCACGGCGTCTCGATCTGGAAGGTGGCCAGCGCCGCCGCGATTGCCGTAATGGTCAGCGCGACCGTCCAGACGAGCACGGCGCGTTGGCGTCCCCAGAGCGCGGTGTATGTTTCCACACCATATTCTTCGTCTTCAGGCGCGCGAATCTTGCGCCCAACTTCGAGAATGAAGCCGTTTGCGAAGCTGACGAAGAGTAGAATGCCCAGGCCAAGCGGCGGCGCGACGTTGGCGACGCGCCAGTCGCAGGCAGTACCATAGAGGTCGATCAGCGGCAGAATCAGCATGTGGCTCCACATATAGGTGGCTGGATGCGCCTTGAGCCAGTCGCGCACGAAGAATTCGCGGCACATCAGCCCCAGGTATGCCCACGTTAGCAGCAGGAATGGCAGCAGCGCCGGGGAGAGCCAGAGCGCCAGCAGCGTCTGCACGACGCCCGCCGCCACCGCGACGATGGCCAACTCGCGCAACGTGACGAGCCCGCGCGGCACTGGACGATAGGGGCGGTAGCGGGCGTCCTCGTCGGCATCTTTGAACTCGTCGGCGATCCGCATCTCCAGGAAGAAGAGCAGCGCTGTGCAGAAGGCAACCACGACGGCCTTGAGCGACGGCAGTGCCACGACGCCACGCGCCAGCATCGAGAAGGTGAGCGTGCAGAAGCTGAATGCGGCGATGAGTGGGACATGCGTCGCCAGCGGGAAGCGCTCGCGTTGATAGATCCACCAGCGCGCCCATAGCGGCGGGCGCCGCTTCGCGCGTAAGGCGGTAGCCGCAACGTCATTATTCGCTAGATTCGCCTGAATGGGCGCGTCGTTAGGCATTGCCGCCGCCTTCCTGATTGTCCGACTGGTGACGGACATCGCGCGCCAGCTTGCGGTGCGCGCTCGCGAACTGGCCCGCGCAGAGCGCCCCAATCAGCGAAAGCTCGCCCGCGAGGCAGAGCCCGGCGCAGACCTCCGCCAGCGCGGCGGCGTGTCCCGCTCCGGCGAGGCCCATCAGCTCAAGGCAGGCGCGCTGCCCCGGCAGACCCGTTCCGCCGCCGACCGTGCCGACGATGATACTGGGCAGCGTCGCCGCGGCGTAGAGGTCGCCAGCGGCGGTCACTTCCATCCGGGTGACGCCGACCGCCGACTCCGCCACACAGGCAACATCCTGTCCAGTGGCGAGGTAGAGCGCGGCCAACCCATTGGCATAGTGGCCCTGCGCGCCGAGCGTGCCGCTGAGAACGCCGCCGAGCGCGCCCATACGGAAGTAGTCGGCCATCCGCGCTGGCGTTGTGCGCAGGCGCCGTCGCACCAGGTCCGCCGGAATAGTCGTCTCCGCGCTGACCCGCCGCCCGCGCACGCCCACGAACGAGCGGGCGCTGGCCTTCTTGTCGCCCGAGTAGTTCGCCTCCAGGAACCAGTAGTCCGGCTGGACGGGCGACTCGGCGAGGATGTAGGCGCAGATGGCCTCGGTCGCTAGCGTCACCATATTCTGCCCGGCGGCGTCGCCCGTGACGAACTCCAGATGCAGGTAGACGTGGTTGCCCTCGATCACCGCGCGCAGCTCTTTTAGCCGCCCGTGGCTGGTGGTGGCGGCGACGCAGCCGTTGAAGACGAGCCGCTGCGCCAGCGCCCACTCGGCGAATCGCGCCGCCTCACGCAGACTGGCGAAGGCGAACCCCGGCGAGCGCCCGATGCCCTCGGCCAGCACCAGCGCCGTGCAGCCACCCGCCTCGGAGATCACCTGCGCGCCCCGGCTGTAGGACGCGACCAGCGCCGCCTCGGTCGTCGCCAGCGGCAGGTAGTAGTCGCCGTGGGCGTGCGCGCCCTCGATGCGCAGCGGCCCTGCCAGCCCAACCGGCATCCGCAGCGCGCCGATGCAGTTTTCGATGCTGCCGCGATACTGTTCGAGCGCGTCGAGTGTCTGGTCGTCGAGCAGCACCTCCCGGCTTTCTCGCGAGACAGAGAGCAGTTGCCAGCGGCGCTCCACGGCGGCGGGCGAGAGCTGTGTGCTCAGCGCAACCCTGGGCGCGGGTCGGCGCGGTATCGGCGGCATCGGCACGGGCCGCGCGTCCCTGTCACGAACGGCGTGGTGAAGTCTGCGGCGAGCGATAGCCATAGGTCTCTGCTCCTTACCCAGCAATCCTGTCGGCATGCGCTGCCACTGGTCGAATGTTATGGTGAGACACATTGGCGAAGAATGCTATGAGCAGGCTCACATACGCCTCGGTCTCCTGATGAAATGCCTGCGCGTGGGGAACATTTGGCGCGCGCCAGGTCACCACATGCGCCCCTGGGCTGGACTCGGCGGCGCGCGCCAGATTCGTCAGGCTCGCCGCCGGGTTCATCGCGTCGGCGCCGCCCTGAATCAGCAGCAGCGGGCGCGGCGCAATCGCGGCAACCACCTCCACCGGACGCACCGCGGCGACATCCAGCTGATAGAGGATGCGTGCGGCGCGCAGGATGCCGGGGGTGAAGAAGCGCGGCAGCTTGCTGCGCAAGGGCAGCTCGCGCTCGACGGTCGGCGCCATCTCGTCATAGGCGGAGTCCGAGACGACGGCACGGATCGCAGGCTCGGTCGCGGCGGCATACAGCAGAGCGCTGGCGCCCATCGAGATGCCGTAGCCGCCGATCCATTCGGGCCGCGCCAGCTCAGGATAGGGGAGCGCGCCCTCGCGCAGGAAATCGACCGCGCCAAGAATATCGCTCTGCTCAGAATAGCCGAGGGTGCAGGGGGCAATCTGTGACTCGCCGTGGCCGCGCATATCGAACGCCAGCACGGCGAATCCAGCGCGGGCCAGCGCGCAGCAGAGCGCGAGCAGGCCAATGGCGGGATCGGTGCGGTTCTGCCACGCGCCATGGACGGCGACGATGGTACGCTCCAGCGTCTGCTGGCCGCCCGCGCCAATGCCGGGAATCAGCCAGCCACGCAGCAGTATGCCATCGTCGCGGCTGAGGAAGGAGACGTCGCGGAAGTCCAGCCCGAAGTCGGCGGGCGTCTGCTCGATGGCAAGCGGTTTGGAGAAGGCGAGTTTGCGGGCGGCATAGGCGGAGACGCCGAGATACGCGGCCAGTCCGACGCCGGTTGCGCCCAGCGCCCACATCGCGGCCCGACGTGCAGTTCTCCGGCTCTCGTGTTTGCGTTCGAGCATGGCGTTTTGTCCCTCCTTGATGTGAAGTGTACGCAAGGAAGGAGAGAAACGTCACAAACAACCCGCAGAACGACCCGCAGAAAGCGTCGCATTTTTCGTATCGAGGGCCGGGAATAGCCGTTGAAATTGCGCCTGAAGGCAATCATAGGTTGCGGTATAAAGACCGCCTTATCAGGGCAGGAGCGACAGGTCGAGCTGGCGCAGATGGTCTGGATCGGCAATCGCGTCGATCTTTATGATCTTGCCACCTTTGATCGTGACCTGGAGCGCCACAAACAGCCGCCCGCGCGGCGCCACGACGGCTCCCACCGCCCCGTCGACGAGCATTGGTCGCGCCGCCTGAGCGCGTCCCACGAACTGCCTGGCCACGAACGCCGCGCCACGAATCTCCTCACGCGAACCCGTCGCCACGGCGATACGGTCAGCGCGGAAGACAACCTCAGGATCAAGCAGCGTGAGCAGCGCCTCGAAATTCCCGGCACGCGATGCGGCGAGGAAGGCATCCACGACGGTGCGCTGGGGAGCCCGATCAGCATCAGGAACCGCGCCTGTTCCCTGCACCCGGCGACGCGCGCGACTCGCGAGCTGCCGCGCCGCAGTCGGAGAGCGGTCCACAATCGGCGCGATCTCCTCGAAGGGGACGTCGAAGAGGTCGTGCAGCACAAACGCCAGGCGCTCCGCGGGATTCAACCTATCGAGCACCACGAGCAGCGCCAGCCCTACCGAGTCCGCCAGGAGCGCCTCTTCCTCCGGGCCGTTCGTGTCCTCTTGCGGCGCGCCTGTGACTGATTCAGTCGCGAAGCCCTCCAGCGACTCCTCGCGCCGTGCCTGGCGCGCGCGCAGCATGTCGAAGCAGACCCGCCCAACCACCGTCGTCAGCCAGGCGCCCAGGTTCTCAATGCTGCTCGTATCGGCGCGGCTGAGCCGCAGCCAGCACTCCTGCACGGCATCGTCCGCCTCGGCGAGGGAGCCGAGCATACGGTAGGCCACCGCCCGCAGGTGAGAACGCTCGGCCTCGAAGCGGCCCGCCAGCGTATCGTGTTTCCGTTCGTCCATGGATTGTCGTCCTTTTTTGAGCACTGCCACGTCATATCACATTCTCTCGTCACATTCTCGTGTTGGAATCCGACGAAGTGGTGAAGGGGAAATCCAGACGGCGCGATAGATGGGGAGAGACAGCGGAACCGTCTCTCACGGGACCATGGACGACCCCTTCGAGATCGACATGAGCGTGCTAGAGCCAACCCTGTATTACAACAGGAGCACTCCAGGAAAGGACATTTCATCCGTGCAGCCGCAGGTATTGACTGAGCTTACAAATCGCGTGGCAGGCGACGTCGTTCTGCCTGCCAGCTCGTCCTATGATGAGCTGCGTAACGTCTTCAATGGGGCAGGAAGTCCGGCGGCGATTGTCCGTGCCCAGACCAGTGATGACGTCAGCGCCGCGATCCGCTTCGCCCGCGAACACCACTTAGCACTCTCCGTGCGCAGCGGCGGACATGGCCTGAGCGGCCTTGCGACCAATAACGGCGGCCTGGTCATCGACCTCGCACGCTTCAATGCCGTGGAGATCCTTGACCCAGCGCGCCATCTCGTGCGCATTGGGGCTGGCGCCCACTGGGGCGATGTGGCGCAGGCGCTGGCGCCCCACGGCCTTGCCATCTCATCCGGCGATACCAGGCAGGTCGGCGTGGGCGGCCTGACGCTTGGTGGGGGCATTGGCTGGATGGTGCGCAAGTATGGGCTAACCATCGACAGCCTCGAGGCGGCCGACCTTGTTACCGCCGATGGCCGCGCCCTGCACGTTAGCGCGCGGGAGCATCCCAATCTGTTCTGGGCTATTCGTGGCGGCGGCGGCAACTTCGGGGTTGTGACCTCGTTTGACTTCCATGCCCAACCCGGCGGAGAGATTGTCGGCGGTTCGGTGATCTATGACACCGCCGAAGCGGAGAGCGTGCTGGCCGCCTGGGCCAGATCGATGCGCGAGGCGCCTGACGAGCTCAACTCCACCTTTGTGCTCTTCCCAGGTTTCGGCCCGCAGATGCCTTCCCAGATTATGGTGCTCCTCTGCTACGCGGGCGACGATGAGTCCGAGGCCAATAACGCCATCAGCCCCTTCCTGCAGCTGGGCACTGTGCGGTCGCAGGATATTCAGAGGAAGCCGTACTACGCGATGCTGGAGGATGCTGTCTCGCCTCCTCCAGCGCTCAGAGTGGCGGGGCATGATGGGTTTCTCAAGACCCTGAGCCCTGAGGCGATTGCCGTGCTTGCCGCCAACTATGGGCATGCGGGTCAGCCCATCGCGCAGATTCGCGCGCTGGGGGGCGCTGTGGCTCACGTCAGCCCGGAGGCCACAGCGTTTGCGCACCGGGAGAACGAGGCGCTCGTAATCGTCCCGGCGTTCGCCCCCAAAGACGCGACAGACGAGCAGGCGCAGCAGATCAGACAGACAGCCTGGCGGCCGCTGGCGTCAATAGCGAACGGGGCATTCCTCAATTTCCTGAGCGATGCCAGCGAAGCATCTGTCGCTTCCACTTATCCGAGCGCCACGTACGCGCGCCTGGCACGCATCAAGGCGACGTACGATCCTGACAACATCTTCAACCAGAACCAGAACATCAAGCCTGCCGCAACCGCTCAGGCTTAGACGACTTTCTGCGCATATGAACTACTCTGCCCATCCCTGGCCTGGCGCTGGGGATGGGCAGATAGCAGAAAAATGTGTAAGTGCGGCTAGAGCGTGTAGTCGCCCTTGTGCGCTTCCTCCAGGTAGCGCGCCAGCAGGGTTGAGGCGGCGTCGAGGTCGCCCAGGTCCACCATCTCGTTCACCGTGTGGACGTAGCGCGTGGGGACCGAGATCGTCATCGCCGCTGCCCCGCCGCGCACCCGCTGCATCGCGCCCGCATCGGTGCCGCCGCGCGCGAGCACCTCCATCTGGTGCGGGATATCGTGCCGCTCGGCCACCTCGATCATGTGCTGCACCAGCTTGTAGTTGCTGATGGTCGAGGAGTCGAAGACCTTGATCGCCGCTCCGTCACCCAGCCGCGTCACCGCGTCGGACTCGGGCATGCCGGGGATATCGAGCGCCAGCGTCACATCGAGCGCGATGGCGACATCCGGCTCAACGGTGTAGGCCGAGACACCCGCGCCACGCAGCCCAACCTCTTCTTGCACCGTCGCTACCGCCAGCACGTTGGCTTTGTGCGCGCCCAGCTTGCGCATCGCCTCGATCATCGTGAAGACGCCCGCGCGGTCGTCCATCGCTTTGGCCGTCACGCGATTGCCCAGCTGCTCTAGCGTCCGGTCCATCGTCACGAAGTCGCCGATGCGCACCTGCTCGCGGACCGTATCGGCGGGAAGCCCCAGGTCAATATAGAGCTCTTCGAGCTTGGCCGCCTCGGGCTTGCCCTCCAGGAGGTGGATCGGCTTGCTCTGCGGCATGAAGACGCCGTGCAACGAACCTGTCTCACGCGTATGCACCAGCACGCGCTGCGCCACCAGCACGCGCGGATCGAACCCGCCAAGCGGCTGCACCCGCAGCCAGCCGTCCTTCTCGATGTAGCGCACGATGAAGCCGATCTCGTCCATATGCGCCGCCAGCATCACGCGCCGGTCGCTGCTGCCCTTCTTCAGCGCGATGACGTTGCCGAGCGGGTCAACGGTCAGCTCATCCACCAGCGGCTTGAGTTGCTCGATGACCAGCGCGCGCACCCGCTCCTCGCGCCCCGCGACGCCCGGCGTCTCGCTCAGCGCCTTGAGCAGCGCCACATTCACCGATGACTTGCGATCACTGTCGTGCTTTGCCATCCATCTCCCTCATTTTCCAGTACGATGCCATCCCCTGGGGCCAGTATTTTCCGATTATAGCACCCGCTTTGCGCACCTGCGCTTATGCTTATAGCATAGCAGCGCCACATGGCATGACGCTTGACCATGCCTCGGTTGCACGCCTATACTCAGCAAACGGGCATATCTTACGAGTCAAAGATGACACGGTGAAACATCCGGCGAAAGGATAGCGATATGGCTTCGGGCGCGCGGACGATTGTGGTGCTGGGCGGCGATGGCATCGGCCCGGAAGTGACGGGCGAGGCGGTGCGGGTGTTGCGCGCGGTGGAGCGCCGCTTTGGGCTCACGCTGGAGATACGCGAGGCGCTGGCGGGCCAGGCGGCGGTGGATGCCGAGGGTGTCGCCATCACCGAGGAAACGATGGCCCTCTGCCGCGAGAGCGACGCGATCCTCTTCGGCGCGGTCGGGGGGAGCGCGGCCAGCCGTCCCGATGTGCCGAATCAGCCGATGTATGCCCTCTTTCGCCTGCGCAAAGAGCTCGAGCTCTTCGCCAATCTGCGCCCGGTACGGCCATTGCCCGCGCTCGCCGGGGCATCTTCCATCAAGCGCGCGGTGCTGCGAGGCGTTGATCTGCTGGTCGTGCGCGAGCTGACCGGCGGCATCTACTATGGCCAGCCCAGCGCGATCACCGAAGGAGAAGGCGGCGCGTCGGCGGTGGATACGATGGCCTACACCGAGTATGAGATCGAGCGGATTCTGCGCTATGCCTTCACGCTGGCCCGTGGCCGCCGCAAGCAGCTTACCTCGGTGGATAAGGCGAACGTGCTGAGCTGCTCGCTGCTCTGGCGGCGCGTCGCCGACCGCGTGGCGAAGGACTACCTCGATGTGACGCTGCGCCATATGCTGGTGGACGCCTGCTCGATGGCGCTGATTCGCCAGCCGAGCGAGTTTGACGTGGTCGTCACCGAGAATATGTTTGGCGATATCCTCACCGATGAGGCATCCATG
>Ga0310811_10014236_pt1 | contig 10362 bp, 9 predicted proteins | sample YCmetagenome_FD_207642 | JGI IMG/M metagenome (GOLD analysis project Ga0310811, IMG submission 207642) | Soil microbial communities from experimental microcosm in Duke University, North Carolina, United States - YC | ecosystem: Engineered > Artificial ecosystem > Soil microcosm > Unclassified ... | reverse complement strand
GAGCCCGGCCTTGCGGATCATCGACGCAAGCGGCTCATTCCCGCGTGCTGTCCCGCTCCCGACGAGGATCAGACGCCAACGCGGCAGTCCGGGCGTATCGATCAGTCGCGCCGCGGCCGCGAGCAGGTCCCCGTGCGCCTTCACCGCCGAGACCCGAGCCAGGTAGCCGATGGCGATCGTGTCGGCGTCGAGGCCCCATGTGGCTCGGCGGCGGGCCCTGGACTCCGCGTTGGGCGCGAAGTGCGTGACATCGACGCCATTGTGGATCGTGGGCATCAGCGGAGCGCGATATCCGATCGCGCGATGTGCCTCCCGCGCGGCCTCCGACCCGGCAACGATGGCGGCGGGCACGTATCGGGACCCCCAGGCGCCGACACGCATCAAGAGGCGTGTCATGTGGCTGTTGGCATCGCTGCTGAGCCTGCTCTGCCGCAGCGTCCACACCTGTGGGGCACGCGCGCCGCGCAGCCGACTGAGCATGCCCATTACTTCCGCGTGATACATCCAGCACTGCAACAGCGAACAGGGCTCGCTCGCCATGGTGCGCGGCAGCGTGGCGAGCCGCGCGATCCCCTGGGGTGACTTGCCTCCGTCGAAGGTACGGACCTCGATTGCCGCGCGTTCCAGATCCGGCGCGAGCGGCACGTTGCTCGTGAGCGTCCAGACCGACTGATGCCATGTCGGTTCACGCGCGGCGATGCCCACGACCAGTCGCACGAGAAAATGTTCAGCGCCGCCTCGGTCGAGCGAGCCGATCAGATGCCGGATGTGCATCGGCGGCAGCCTATCATCTGCGAGCCAGCCTGACAGTGAACACCGCGTCGGTGCATGGCACTATAGAGACCGGCCTCTCTCCGTGAATCAACGCGACGGCTCCCGTTTCTGGATCGCACCCGCGATCTGGGCCGCGGTCATTACCGTGCTGCTGACCGCCGGCCTGGCTCGCCTGTCGTGGCCGTTTGTTGACCTGTACAACAATTTCTACAAGGCCACCTCGATGTCGTGGCGCCAGACGTTGGGCTACGCCTTCGGCGGCGGCCTGGAATATCGACCGCTGTTAATCATCGGCGTGAAGCTCGCGCACCAACTGGTCGGACTTCGCGTGTGGTTCTATCAGGCGCTCGTCGTGTTTCAGTTCGCAGCAATCCTGGCGGCGCTGTTGTGGATCTTTCAACCGGTGTCGCGTAAGCGCGCGGTGGCCGCGAGTATTGCGCTGGCATGCGTGGTGGGACTTCATACCTCGCGTGTGCTGTTCATGTTTGCGCCGTTGAACGCGCACGCCTTTGGCGTAGTGCTGCTGCTCGCGGCAATCGCCCTGGCGCTCTCGCCATCCTCCGGCGTCACTGATTGGTTGTTCCTGCCGCTGACGCTGTTCGCCCTGCTGCTGCTCGAGTCCGGCGGTCTGATTGTGGCGGTGACGCTGGTGCTCTGGCGGATGAGGGCCCCAGGCGCGACCGGACGTGCGGTGCTGGCGACACTTCTTGCGACAGCGGTGTATCTGGCCGTTCGCTTCGGCCTCGGTGTGCAGGAGGCGACCTCAACGTACACCGAGACAGGACTCGGTTTTGACGACGTGAGCGCGGCGCGCCTCGCCGAAATCTTCGGCTCAGCGCCCTGGCTGCTCTGGGTGTACAACGTCGTCGCCAGCATCCTGACCGTTGCCGCTTCGGAACCGCGGGCGGGAAAGTATCTGTTCGTCCAGTCTCTGCTTCACGGACACGTGCCGTTCTGGATGTACGTCCATGTGGTGTCATCGGTGGTGACCACCGGGCTTGTGGTCTACGCGTGGAGCACGTCGCGCATTGCTGACGCACGGGACCGCTGTATTGCGGCGGCAGGTCTGACGGTTGTGATTCTGGGAAGTGCGCTGGGCTTCTTGTACACCCGCGACCGGATCGCGTTGTCTGCCGGGATCGGTTACGCGATGCTCGTGTACGTCGCCGTCGGCGCGGTGCTGGAAGGCCGACCTGACGGTCGGCCTCTGCCGAACCAGGTGGCGGCGCCGCGACGGGGTGCAGGCCGGGTCCTCGCATCTGCAGCCGTGGCACTTATAACGGTCGGGTGGGTGATTCGCACGGGCGAGTGCTACTTGCAACTGCGTGATGCCGCCTGGGAGAACTACCAGGAGTGGACGACGCGCTACGAGGCGCTGGGCGGGTATACGCGACCACAGACCGATGTGCTGTCGATGCTGCGAACCGGAGCGCTCGCACACGTGCCTGACGATCCACGCCGCGATCCAGCCTGGACCTACACGCTGTTTGAACGCGAATACGAACGGGTCCCCGACTAGTGCAGCGATTCAAACTGCCGCTGCTGGTGTTTGCGGGGCTCGCGGCATTCGAGATCGCCTTGCTGACGTTCGTCGATACGACGACCCGGCCGCTCGATCGCGCCGGCGCGCCGTTTCGGCTCGACAACATTGCGGCGGGTACCGAGATCACCCAACGGGTGGACGTCGGCGCCGACGGCTTCAACGAGGTTCGTCTCGATGGCAGCATCACTCCTGGCGAGCGTCCGGCGATGCTGCGCGCACGGCTCGTCGAAGTCGACACGTCCGGCGCCGTGGTCCGTGAGGTCCGCGCGGCGACGGTTGAACTGGCGCCCTCGGCTGCCGGGTGCTGTGTGATTCGGTTCCAGCCGATCGCCGACTCCCGCTGGCGCGCCTATCGCCTCGATGTAACGGTCGGCAATCTGAACGGGCGTCGACTGTCGCTGTGGGCTGTGCCGGGCCCCGTCAATGGCCGGCTGACCATCAACGGCCGGCCGCAGGTCGCGTTTCTGCTGTTCACGACGAAGGCCGCGGAGGGAACCGGACTCGGCCGGTTACGACGTGCGCCGGCCGGAAAAAGCTCGACGCTGGCGGCACTCGCGTTGCTGTGTAACGCTGCCGTGGCCGCTACGATCCATCTCCTGATTACCGCATATTGTCCTCGACCTGCGTGACACCATCGACCTTCCTGGCGATCTCCACCGCCCGGGCTCGTTCCTCCTTGGTCGTCTGGTCGCTCCCGAGGTGTGTGTAGCCGTTGTTCGAGACGACCTCGATCGGAATCTTTCCGATGACCGGGTCCTCCCTCAGCAGGCGTTTGACCGCCGCGGCAATCGTGGCATCGCTCAAATGCATCTCGTCGACGATGTCCTTGACACCCCGCACGGCTCGCGCGACTTCGACGGCGCGACGCTGCTGCTCGCGCGAGGCCACTTCGCCCGCCAGATGGACAACCCCGCGCGTGACGCTGACGTCGAGATTGAGTGTCGCCGTCACGCTATCGACGGCCAGTTGCGAATCGACAGCTGTCTGCAGCGCCGGATCACTGCGACTACATGCCGCGATGATCACACCGGACAAAACCACAATGGCGGCGTGTGCACAGGCAGCAACGCGTGGGCGAACGTAAAGCATCGATGGCATGATACAGCGTTCATGACCCGATCCTGGACAGGCAGACGCGTCATCGTTGGCGGTGGATGTGGATTTATCGGCTCGTACCTCGTGCCCGTTCTCGTGGCACGCGGCGCGGACGTCACGATTGTCGACAACTTCGAAAACGGTCGGCCCGCCGCAGCGGCTCCGGCCGCCGCGCGGGTCGTCGAAGCCGACCTGCGAGATCGGCAGACCTGCCTGGAGGTCCTGCACGATTGCGATCTGTTCATCAACCTTGCGGCGAAGGTGTCAGGCGTCGGATTCAGCCGGACGCATCACGGAGAGATGCTGATCGACAACATTCTCTGCGGTCTCGTGCCGCTTCGTGCTGCCGCCGAACGCGGCGTTCGACGCGTGATCGTGACCAGCTCGTCGTGCGTATATCCGGACGATGCGGAGGTGCCGACGCCCGAGCTGAATCCGTTTGTGCGATCGCCCGAGGCGGTCAACGCCGGGTACGGATGGGCCAAGCGCATTCAGGAACTGGCCGCGGAGTATCTGTCGAGTGAAGTGGGGCTGCGAGCCACGGTGATCCGGCCGTTCAACGTCTACGGTGCCAATTACCCGTGGCGGTCGGCTGAGACGGCGCACGTCGTGCCGTCGCTGGTCAAGCGTGTGCTTGACGGTGAGAATCCGCTTGTCGTGTGGGGCTCCGGTGAACAGCGGCGCAACCTGCTGCATGGCACGGATGCGGCCGAAGTCATCGCCCGTGTGATCGAGAGCGAGACCGACGACCCGGTCAACATCGGGTACGAGGACGCGACCAGCGTGGCTGAACTGGTGGCGCTGGTGTGCGAAGTCACGGGCCGTCGTCCATCGATCGTGTTTGATCGCTCGCGTCCCGATGGCGCACCGCGTAAGGCCGCGGACGCGACGCGCCTGCGCGCCCTCACCGGTGCCTATACGCCGCGCGTGACACTGCGCGAGGGCATCGAGGAGATGGTCGGCTGGTACGAGCGAACGTTCGGCGGCAGGTTGACCGGGGAGCACAGCGGCCGGTGAGGACGGGCGCCGTGGTCGCCACGACGCTGGTCTGGACATTTGCGCTGTGCTTTTCGCTCGCCACCTGTACATTTTCCGTCGACCACTTCGAGCGCATTTCTCCGGCGCGCCGGATCGCCAGATACGGAGAACTTCCATTCCGCGACTTCTTTGATCCTCGTCGCCGCCGTCGCCGTATCGGTGGCGTCATCGGCCCGGCGGTCGTACTCGCCGCCTGGATGTGGTACCGTTTCGCGCGCTCACGCCGAACGGCATCGAGCATCGACCTCGTTCGGCGCCACGGCAACCTCTTTACGGAACTCGCCATCGCAACCGAGACTCCATCCTCGACGGCGCTGCTGCCAAAGCCCCGGCTCACCGGGCTCGTCGCCTATCTTCGACGGTGTACGCAGCCTTCGGATCGTGTGTTCGCCGCGTGGTTCGTGCCCGGGCTGTATTTCTTCAGCGGCCGGACAACAGGAACTGATTCAGCGACCTTGAAGCCCTGCTTCGCCGGCTACGCCTGATGCGCATCGAACCACGCCCGCGCGATTACGCCCCCGGCGTCGTCATCGCGCTGATCGCGGGTCTCCACAAAGCGATCATGATGGGCGCGGCCGGCAACGACGACTATCAGCATCTGACGTATGCGCGCCAGCTCCTGGCTGGCGATCTGCCGCTGCGCGACTTCTGGGATATCAGCACCACGCTGCAGGAAGCGGTAAGCGCGGTGTCTCAGATGGTGTTCGGCTATCGCCTCCTGTCGGAAGCGATCATCGTCGGCATGGCGACCGCCATCGCGGTGTTTCTCGTCTTCCGTGTGATCCGGACGATGACGGGATCGGCATGGGTCGCGGTCGTGTGCGCGTCCCTGTTCCTCGTGGCGATCCCTCGCACGTATGCGTATCCGAAATGGCTCGTCTACGCGATGTCGGCGTCGCTGTGGTGGAGCTACGTGTGGTGGCCGTCGACGCGGAAGGCGGTCATCGCTGGCGTCTCTGTGGCCGCGGCCTTCTACTGGCGTCACGACCATGGTGTGCTGGTCGCGATAGGCGTTGCGTTGAGCATGGCCGCGGCGCACGGGTGGACGCGCGAGGCGGTGCGTCGGACCGCAATCGCCGCTTCGGTTGCGCTGCTGGCGGTGCTGCCATATCTGTTGTTCGCGATGGCCACACTCGGCCCCGTCGGGTTTGCCGCGGCCGATGTGGCGACCTTCAGAGATGAGAACGTACGGTCGCGCGCGTATCTTCACTGGCCGTTGCAATCCGTGGCCGACTACATCGGCACCAAACCCGCCGAGTGGTATGCGCCGGAAATCATCATTCGCTGGGAGGCCGGGCTGTCGTCCGAGGCGCGCGCGACGGCGCTCCACAAGTACGGACTGACACACACGGCGGACGAAGGTCAGGAGCTCGAACGCGTGCGTCTGTCCGAGCGTTCGCTGGATCTGCTGCACGCACTCGTCGATGACCCTCAGATCTCGGACACCTCGAGGATGGACCGAGCCAGCGGTACCTTCAGCCGTGCGCAGTGGCCACTCCTGAACCGGGCGCTCTTCAAGACACGCTTGCTGCGCACGACGCTTCTGCCGGGCATTGACCGTCCGTTTGAAGCTGGAATGGCCGCGGCCGTGATCGTCCACGCGATTCCGCTTCTCGCGGTGCTGCTGATCGTCTTACCAATCAGCCGGCGGCTTCCTCCGGCCGTGTCGCCGCGGGTGCTGCTCCTGTTCGCTCTGTTTACCGTGATCGTCAACGTCGCGCTGGTGCGCGAGCCGTACGGCCTGCGGTCAACAGAAGCGCTGGTCCTGCCGACGATCCTGCTTGGCGTCATGCTGGCGACGCTGCTGCGGCCGCCGCTGTCGGCACTGACGAAGTGGCCGGCGTGGATCGTCAGCGCCGCCGTTCTGCTGCTCACGTTCAAGAGCGTCGCGGTGGCCGGGGAATTCGAAACGCGCGTCCGATGGCTCACCGGCGAAGGGCAGTCGGCCCGTGCGTACGCGACCTGGCGGCAGTTGGCGACAAATCTCGTAGCCTCGCCGCCATCGCGCCTCAGCGGCGGCGATGAGGAATTACCGACGGCCCGCCTTGCCGAGTACGTGCGGCAGTGTGTCGCGCCACGCGACCGCCTCCTCGTGCTGTGGTATGCGCCCGAGATCTACTACGAGTCGGATCGACTGATGGCCGGCCGTCATCTGTATTTCTTTTTGAGCTTTGCCGGCGTCGAGAGCGAGCAGCGCCTGGAAATGGCGAAGGTGATGCGATACCGGCCGCCGGTTGTTCTGACCAACAGCGCGGAGTCTGCCGCCGCTGGCAGGGCGTTCCCGGGCCTCCTCAGCTACGTTGAGCGCAATTACACGACCGGTGCGTCATTCGAAGTCGAGGGAGCTCGCTACAGCATCCTGATCAGGCGGGATCTGCCGCCATCAATACCAGACAGAACGACGGGCTGGCCCTGCTACAGGTAAGCGTGTTCGTCCGCCTTCAGGCGGAAGGAAAGACATCCGTGGCAAACAGCGAGAGCGAACCGTTTGTCTCGAGATGCCGGAGCCGGAACGCTTTGATCACGAGCCCCTGAAACAGGTCGCTCGTCTTCTCGCGATCGATGACGACGAGGCCGATGTGATTCTTGCGAAGGAACGCGGGAGCATCCTCCAGCATCGCGGTCTCGTCGTTCGGGCTCAATTGGCGGTTCTCGCTCAGCATCGCCAGCGCACGCGTCACCGGATCCCTCTGCAGTTCATCGACCCGGCGCCGAGGAATTCGTGACAGGTACCCGCCCATGACGGTCTTGCCGTGTGCCGTCTGGAAGAACTCCGTCCGTGCCGTGAAATTGCCGACGCTCGAGACGCCGTCACGTACTCCGTATGGAATCTCGAGCAGCGTGACGGTTGCGGGTGCCGCCGCAACGCGGCGATAGAGCGGTGGAATCTCGGCGGAATACAGCGCCAGCGGGGCTGGTAGCAACTCCACGGCAAGAAGGACGCCGGCGGCAATGAGCAACGCCCGGCGACGTGAAGGGTTCCTGCGGCCCAATTCCCGCAGTGCGTCGGCGACGACGATGGCGAACGCCAGCATCAGAACGATGCTGAATCGGGCAGGCGTGTGGGCGAGCCCGATCAGTGGCACGTAACGCAGGAAGGCCCATGGCCCAGGGACGTACGTGTTGATTCCGGCAACGTGAAGGAACGGTCCCAGCGCCAGCAGGCCGAACATCAGGCAGAGCGCGGCCCACCATCGATTCGGACGCCAGCCCGAACGCCACGCGAGCACGAGAATGCCGATCGCCACCCAGGGAACGGAGGCCACGTTCTCGAGGTAGCCGTTGGGCCGTTTGGTCAGCCACTGCGCAATCCAGTCGGGCGCAAGCGGATGATTCGGGTTAGGCAGAAACAGGGCGAGCAGATCGATGCCCGGTGGACTGCTGCGCCAGTAGATCGCGGGTGTGTCGAACTCACCCTGCGCGATGCGGACGGCTGCTGCATACAGCACCGGCGACACAAAGACGGCGCCGACCACGGCCGTCGCGGCGGTGAGGCCGACGAAACGATAGACATCGTTCTTCGTCAACTGTACGAGCGACACGCGGAACGTCCGTGCCAGTTGAATCAGCACGAGGATGGTCAATCCGAGGACCGGCGTATAGAGACTGCGGATGTGCAGCGTGCGCCCGGCCACGGTCAGTTCCCATCCACCGCTTGCGGCAATCGCGATGACGAGGCCGCCGAGGCACAGGATCGCGACGTTCAGTCCCCAGGCGGCGGCGCGCTCCCATCCGGCGTGCCGGCTCGGCGCGATCGACACGACGCGCGCCATGAGAAACACGGCGCCGATCAGCAGGCAGTAGATCGCGTAGTACACGTCCGTGGTCGCCGCCCATGCCATCGTCAGACCGAGCGCCACTGCATCGCGGAGTCGTTCGCGGCCGTCGGCTTTGAGCAGGATCAGCAGGAAAATCGGCAGCGGCGCGGCGGCGACGAGGCTGAAGTGGCCCATGCCGCGTGTCACGAGCACGGGACTCCAGGCAAACAGGAAACCGGCAATGAACGACTCGGGCGCGACGCCAGTGACATGCCTTGCGAGCAGGAACGTGCTGTACGCGGTGAGGACCACCATCAGCAGGTAGACGATGTTGAACGTCTCGACGACGCCGAGCACGCCCGCGAGCGGAACCGCGATGAGATTCTGAAACGTCGTGTAGTTGTGCAGGCTCAAGTCGGTCAGATGATCCGGCCCGAACAGCACACCGGTGAAGTACGGGAGGCTTCGGTTGTCGACGAGCTCGTGCCGGAAGACCCACTGGTTCCAGACATACACTCCTGTATCGCTGCCGACACTGCCGGTGAGATGAGTCTGCAGATGCGCCGACAGCGGCCAGGAGAACGCAACGGCCACCGCGGCGTAGGCGAGTAGAACCGCGGCGTGTATTCGCCATGGCCGCTGCGATGACACGCTGTCAGCCATGCGCGGTTGTCACGAGTCGGTGGTTTCGGACACCAGCGGCCGACCGACGCGCGCGGCAGGGAGGACAAGCCGGCGGAGATCGGCCAGCGGCGGCACGGCATCCCAGGAGAAATCGAGCCACCTCGTCTTCGTGTCGATGCGGCGCTCCGGAGCGTCGCGGAGGCCCCAGCCATCGTGGTTCTCGTAGATGACGTCGCGCGAAGGCCAGCCCCGCGAGCCCCAGGCGGCTTCGGCCGTCTCGGACGAGGCCACGTTCTTGGTGGTCCGGAAACTCCCGACGTGAGCGGTGTGATAGACCGGCGAGCCGATGTCGACAATGCGATAGCCGCTCGAGTACGCCTTCACCAGAAAGTTCACGTCGATCCCCACACGCGCCAGCCGGTACACTTCATTGAAGCCGCGCAGGGCGTGCAGGCTGTCCCGCTCCAGCAGGATGAAATCACCGGACCCGCCCGCATACAACGGCGGCTGGATCGTCTTGGAGGTGGTGTGGTTGCGCGGGTCTTCGAGCAGGTCCCAGTGCACGTGGCTTTCATCGGCGCCAAGTTTCACGTCCGTGCGCGTCGCGCGATATACCGTGCGGGAGTCGATGGTGCCCGCCGCGAGCGCCTCGACGACGCCCCGCCCGAGATAGATGTCGGTGTTCGTCGCGAGGATTGCCCCCCCGCGTGCTCGTCGAATGCCGACGTTCTTCGCGAGGTACTCCAGGTAGGCGAGCTTGGGATTCAGACTGCAGGCCTCCTGGTATCGAGGATCGACCAGGTAGGTCTCCAGCACGTCGCCGATGTTCGGCAGCGCCTCGCGCATGAGATTGCCAAGCTGCGGTCGATCTGCCGGCGGCGCCCACTCGACCAGCACGATTTCGTGCGTGACGCCGCGTTCGACGAGGCGATCGTGGTTGAACGCGAGCGTGCGGAGAAACCGCGCGTTGAAGTCGCCGCCGTAGCCGTCGTTCCGTCCGGTGACGACGATCGTCAGGGCTGGAGTCACAGCGGCTTTCTGGTCCGCCGATCGAGTACGCCCAACGCTGCCTCGATGACGTCCAGCTTTGCCTCGGTCGCGGTCAGATGTTCCTGGCTCAGTGCGGCCGACCGCTCCGCGCGCAGCATGCGCTCACGAACCTCGGCCAGCTGGGCGACATGCTTCTCATCGCGCGCCTTGACCTGCTGCAGTTCGCGCTCGACTTTGGGGAGCCGCTCGGCGGCCTGTTCGGCCTTCGCAACGCGCTCGGTGAGCTCTCCGGCCTTCCCCTTCCACCGCTTCGCTTCTTCGCGAGCTTCGTCCACGGCGCGTTTCAATTCGGTGGCTCGCCGCTCGGCAGTGTCAACGCGAGCGGTGAGCGTACGGGCCTGACCTGCTGATGCAAGGCCGACCGCGCCAAGAAGCGAATGCAGCATGCCCATGCGGTGGGTGGATTCTAACAACTCCCAACTTCCAACTCCCAACTCCTACTTAGGCCTTAGGCCTTAGCCCTTGGGCCTCGGATATGAT